>Ga0265297_10001041_pt1 | contig 69322 bp, 60 predicted proteins | sample Munlanlwell13791_FD_192502 | JGI IMG/M metagenome (GOLD analysis project Ga0265297, IMG submission 192502) | Leachate microbial communities from a municipal landfill in Southern Ontario, Canada - Leachate well 137-91 | ecosystem: Engineered > Solid waste > Landfill > Unclassified | place... | reverse complement strand
TATAAACACAAATATGGCTCCTACAAATATAACAAACACTAATTGTGATAAAGCTGCAAAAGAACTCTCAGATCTCCTGAGTATAAAAAAAGAATGGATTAGTCTTGCTAAAAGTATTCAAACTATAGCTAAAAATTTAGATATATTATTGACAAAAATAAAAAATAACAAAGATAAAGAAAAAGAAACTCAACTTTTAAAAGTAGTTTCTGAAAATGTTAATAAAATTATTGAAAAAATTAAAGATACAGAAAAAATAACAACTTTCTCCAAAGAAGAACTTATAGAAAAAAGTAAATTAACTTTATTACTTCCTGTAAGTCAATTCTTAAAACCATTATATGAATTTCAATCTGTAGTAAAAAAACAAGCTGAAACTATATTATTTAGTAATAACAGTGTAAAAGATTTGGCTGAAAAGACACAAGAAAAACCTTTATTATTTCAATTTTTAGATTCAAAAAATCCAGATACTTTTTTTTATGAAAAATTAACTAATGAAGAATTAATAATACAATTATGTTTTGAACTCGAAGTTTTAACTGGAGAAATTTTAAAAAATATATCTCCTAAAAAATAATAACTTTATCTTTAAAAATCGGTTTTTTGATTTTATGAATGAGCTTGTAGAAATTCACGGCACACTTGAAAAAGAAATATTTAAAAGCAAAGAAAATGGTTTTAGTATTTTCCTTTTAAAAATAAATACTAAAACAACTATTACCGTGCAAGGGGTATTACCACAAATTCATGAAGGGGAACAAGCAACATTCAAAGGAAAATGGATATTTCACCCAAAATTTGGAAGGCAATTTGAAGCTTTAGAATTTAAAACTCAATTGCCTTCTTCAGTTGATGGCATAAAAAAATATTTAGCATCTGGTCTAATAAAAGGAATTGGTCCCAAATTTGCTGAAAAATTAGTTAATGCTTTTCAAGAAAAAACATTAGAAATAATAGATAAAACACCAGATAAACTTTTACAAATAAATGGTGTTGGAACTAAAAAAGTTGAAGCTATAACTAAAGCTTGGCAAGATCAAAAAGAAATATCCGATATTATGCTTTTTTTAAAGTCAAAAGATATTTCAACATCTTTTGCAGTAAAAATTTACAAAACTTACGGGCAAAATTCTTTACAAAAAATACAAGAAAACCCTTATAAACTTGTAGAAGACATATGGGGGGTTGGTTTTAGAACGGCAGATTCATTGGCCCTAAAATTAGGAATCGCACAAAATTCTTTGCAAAGAATAAAATCAGGAATCTTATACTGTATTTCACAAGCCACAAACAATGGACATTTATACATTCTATTAGATGATTTAAAAAAAGAAACATTAGAAATATTAGAATTAGAAGAAGAGGGTAAAATAAATTCAGATTTACTTAAAAATGCACTAAACCAACTTTATCAAGAAGAAAAAATAAAATTAATTTCTTATGAAAATAAGAATTTTTTATCTTTGCCACAATTTTATTTTTCAGAAAAAAGCATTTCTAGTAAAATTTTAAAAATTCTAGAAAGAAAAGTTGAACACAATTTTGATTTTGGCATCATATACAATCAAATAAGAAAACCTGATGCAAATGGCATAGAATTAAACGAAGACCAACAAAGAGGTATTTTAACATGTTTGCAAAATAGAATTACTATTATAACTGGTGGACCAGGAACTGGAAAAACAACTTTAATTAAAAAATTACTAGAATGTCTCAAAGATAATCATATTAGATTCAAACTGGCTGCACCAACAGGAAGAGCTGCAAAACGAATGTTCGAAAGTACTGGTTATGATACAGAAACAATTCATAGATTATTAGAATTTACACCAGAAATAATGTCTTTTAAAAAAAATGAACAAAATGCTTTAAATTTAGATTTTTTGATTATTGACGAAAGCTCAATGGTAGATGTCTTTTTGATGCACTCTTTATTAAAGGCATTACCCAGTAAAGCACATTTAATTTTATTAGGCGATGTAGACCAACTACCATCAGTGGGAGCTGGAAATGTACTAAATGATCTTATAAGTTCAAATAAAATTGCTACCGTAAAATTAACAGAGATTTTTAGACAAGCACAAGATAGTCTAATTATTGTAAACGCACACAAAGTTAATAACGGTGAGTTTCCTGTTACAAATTTACAAAATCAAACAACAAAAAAAGATTTTGTTTATATAAAAGCAGAAAATCCTGAAGAAATCTTTCCAATCTTACATAAAATATACAAAAACAAATTACCAATTTTAGGCATTTCACACAATGATTCAATAGTACTAACACCCATGAATAAAGGCATTGTTGGAACAAACAGAATTAATCAAGAATTACAAATGCTTTTAAACCCATCACAAACAGACAACCAAATAACAAGATTTGGCCAAATCTATAAAAAAAACGATCGTGTTATGCAAATTCGTAATAATTACGATAAATTTGTTTTTAATGGTGATATTGGCACAATTTTAGATATAAATTTAGAAGATCAAAAACTAATTATAAACTTTGGAAATAGAGACTTAGAATATGATTTTACTGAATTAGATGAAATAGTTTTGTCTTATTCTATTTCCATTCATAAAAGTCAAGGCTCAGAATTTCAAGCTGTAATAATTCCAATATTTATGCAGCATTTTATTTTGCTCCAAAGAAATCTTATTTATACTGCAATCACAAGAGCAAAAAAACTTTGTATTTTAATTGGGCAACCAAAAGCAATTTTTTTGGGTATTAAAAATAATAAGAATATTAAACGAAATACGTTTTTAAAAGAGTTTTTAACAACTGATTTACAGGCAAAATAGCTTTTATTTTAAAAAAAGCTAAAATAATGCTTATGAAAATATCAAAAATAAAACTTTTAATAATTATTTTGTTTCTAGCAATTATATTAGCACTTAGATTTTCAACAATAACAAATTATTTAAATTTCGAAAATTTTGTTAAATACAAAAACGATTTTAAATTTTTAGTTAATTCTAACTACTGCGTCTCTATTTTAATTTATATTTTAGGTTACATAATTTCAAACGTATTTTTGCTACCATTTTCTGCTTTACTTACCATCGGCGGCGGATTTATATTCGGAACTTTGTTTGGTACAATATTTTCAAATATAGGTTCAACTTTGGGCGCAGCATGTTCTTTTTTAACGTATAGATATTTATTTGGAAAATCGTTACAAGAAAAATATCAAGATAAGCTAACAAATTTTAATAACAATTTAAAAAATAATGCTTCTTATTATCTTTTTTTTATTAGATTAATTCCAATAATTCCATTTTTTATAGTAAATATTCTTGCAAGTTTTACAAAAGTAAGACTTTCAACTTTTGTATGGACAACTTCTTTGGGAATAATTCCAATTTCTATAATCTTTACAATGACGGGAAAAAAAATTGAAACAATTTCAAAACCGAGCGACATCTTTTCTAAACAAATACTTATAATTTTATCTTTAATAATTATTTCTTCACTAATTCCTATAATTATCAAATATTTCAAAAAAAATAAAAAGTAATTGCATTTCAATAAGAAAATAAATATATTAAACATGTATAATAAGTACAAATGGTGGGGAGCCTTTAAAAAACTATTTGAAATATTTGGGTAATTTTATGATTAAAAATTCTATTGCTCTTATTAAAAAAAATTGGAAATCTGGTTTTTCTGTCGGATTGGTTTCTATTCCTCTTGCTATATCTTTAGCTGTTGCATCAAATACAACTCCTGTTGTTGGTATAATCACTGCAATTTGGAGTGGTTTTGTAGCATCAATTTTTGGAGGAAGTAACTACAATATCATTGGTCCTACCGGAGCTCTAACTGGAATTTTGGCAGGATATGCAATAATTTATGGTCCAGATTCTCTTTCAATGTTGGCAATCTTAGCAGGTATCATAATTTTTATTACCTATTTTATAAATTTAGAAAAATATCTTGTATTATTTCCTGCAAGCACTATTCATGGATTCATTTTAGGAATTGCTATAATTATAATATTAAACCAAATAAATCCGGCCCTTGGAATATCAGTTCCAGTTATTCACGAAAATTTATTAGCAAACACAATTGAATCAATAAAAAATTTCTCAAATTTTTCAGCGCAAGCAGCATCACTTTTTTTTATTTTTTTATTTTTTCTATTTTTTATAACAAAAAAAGTAAAAAATATTCCTGCTATGATCATAGCCTCACCTATTGCTATTTTTCTAGGATATTTATCAACTTCAAAAATTTTACCATTAACATTACAAACTTTAGAAACTAAATATTCAACAATTCAGCCATCATTATTTTTAAGAGTAAATTTTTCTTTTAATCCAAACTTTTTAATTCCAGCCTTTACAATTGCTTTAATAGCAATTATAGAAACAATGATTTCTGCAAGAATAGCAGATGGTTTAACAAAAACAAAACATGACAAACAAAAAGAAATTTTAGGGCTGAGTCTTGCTAACATTGTTTCAGGTATTTGTGGAGGCATACCTGCAACCGCCGCTTTAGCAAGAACTGATTTAAATATTAGAGCTGGTGGCACAAGTAAGATATCTGCTACCTTATCAAGCTTTTTTATATTAATAATATCATTTTTATTTTTAAAATATTTTAAATTTTTACCCATTCCTGCAGTGGCAGCTATGTTAGCATTTGTTGCTATAAGAATGGTAGAAAAAAAGCATCTTTCTAAAATGTATAAAATAGATAAAAAAAATTTTGCATTAGCAATGTTTGTAGCAGCAATGACTATTTATGAAGATCCTATAATCGGCATTTTATCTGGTGTTGCCATTTCTATGTTCTTATTCATGTTAAAATTATCACAAGGTCAATTTGAATTAAGTTTTGGAGAAAAAGAAAAGGCTGATTACATAAAAGCTAAAGAAAGTATAGAAACAGGATTAAAAGATTCAGACTTATTAGTATATTCAATTAAAGGCAAACTAGCATACATAAATGCTCAATCCCATATAACTCGACTGGAAACATTTCCTATAAAATATAATAATATTTTGCTTAACCTAAAAGATCTTTATTTTATAGATATGGATGGAGTTGATGCATTTAGTGACATTATTAATATAATTAATTCTCAAAATAAAAAAATTTTTATTAGTGGTGTCAGCAATTTAATAGAAAAGCTACTAGAAAACAGCAATGAATTTAATAATTTAAAAAAGAATGGCTTTGTTTTTGAAAACAAAGAACAGGTTATTAAGTTACTCAAAAATCAATAAATTTGGAGAAAAGTTTTGAATGAATGCATTTTTATAATATTGGGAGCAACTGGAGATCTTACCAAAAGAAAACTTATTCCAGCCATATATAAATTAATAAAAAATAAAAAAATAGAAAAATTTGCAATAATAGGTGTTGCAAGCTCTCAAACAGATATAAATACAATTATAGAAAATTCAAAAGAATTTATTTCTGAATCTGAACTTAATTTAGAGATAATAAATAAATTAAAAAACAATTCTTATTATTATAGATTAGATTTTTATAATAGCTCTGATTACCAAAATTTTAAAAATCTTATTGAACAGATTGAATTAAAACATTCTTTATGTTGTAACAAAATATTTTATTTCGCCACACTACCTGAACATTTTAAAACATTAACAGAAAATTTAGCCAAATATAAAATTGTAGAAAAACATGAATCAGCTTTTCAATGCTCAAGATGCAAACATCCGTGGTCAAGAATTGTTTATGAAAAACCTTTTGGAAATGATTTAAAAAGTGCCAAAGAAATAAATAAGTGCATATCAAGATTATTTTATGAAAAGCAAATTTACAGAATAGATCATTATTTAGGAAAAGAATTAGTAGGCAATATTGCCATAGCACGTTTTACAAATACTATATTTGAACCATTATGGAACAATAAATATATAGAATCTGTACAAATTACACTGAGTGAAAAAATAGGAATAGAGGGACGTGGAAAATTTTATAATGAATATGGCGCCATAAAAGATATTATTCAAAATCATGCATTGCAAATTCTAGCTCTAGTTACAATGGAGCAACCAAAAACATTAACAACTGAAGATGTCAGAGATGCAAAATCTAAAATTTTCAAAAAAGTTAAAATAGAAAAAACTTTATTAGGTCAGTACGAAGGTTATACAGAAGAAAAAAATGTTGATCATGAATCCAAAACAGAAACTTTTGCTGCAATAAAATTATATATCAATAATAAACGCTGGAAAAATGTGCCTTTCTATATTAAAACAGGAAAATATTTGGACAAAAAAGAATCATCAATAACAATAAAATTTAAACCAATTAAATGCCTTTTACCAGAACATTGCCCTACGGATTCAAATAAATTAATAATAAAAATAGAACCGGATGAAGGATTTTATCTTGAATTAAATGCAAAAGTTCCAGGAAGAACTTATTTAACAACTCCTGTAATTATGAATTTTTGTCATTCATGTCTTTTTGGCCCAAACAGTCCAGCTGCTTATGAAAATCTTTTGTATGACGTAATAAATGGTGATCAATTCGCATTTGTTCGTTCAGATGAAATTGAATTATCTTGGAAAATTGTAGAACAGATAGATAAATCAAAATTAAAATTGTATAAATACAAAAAGGGCAGCACGGGACCTACAATTAATTTATAATAAAAAATTCTATGGTTCGACCCAAAGATACGCCGAGCAGGCAAGCTCAGGGCGAACTGATTGAGTAATTTTAATGTATGGGATAAAAAGTATGCAAATAGGTTTAATAGGCTTAGGGAAAATGGGGCAAGCAATAGCATATCGATTATTAAAAGATAACCACAAAATATTTGTTTATGACAAGGCAGTACAAGAAGTTCCGGAAAATTTACAAATTTTTAAAAATTTAAGTCTTGTTAGCAATTTAAAAGAGCTTGCTCAAGAAACTCTAGATGCAATATGGCTAATGGTTCCAGCTGGACAGGTTATAGACAAAATTCTACAAGAATTATTAGAAAATAATTTGCATAAAAATTCTATTATAATAGATGGAGGCAACAGTTATTACAAAGACACTATAAACAGATTTAATTTTCTAAAAACAAAAAATATAGATTATATAGACTGCGGCACATCCGGTGGTCTTTTGGGTCAAAAAATTGGGTTCTCTTTAATGATTGGGGGTAACAAAAATATTTTTGCAAAATTAGAACCAATTTTTAAAGCTATTGCACACAAAGATGGTTACAATTACATGGGCTCTTCTGGTGCAGGCCATTATGTCAAAATGGTACATAACGGCATAGAATATTCAATATTGCAAAGTTACGCAGAAGGCTTTAACTTATTAAAAAATAATAATACTTTTAAAAATTTAGACTTAGAAAAAATTACTTCTACCTGGCAAAATGGAAGTGTAATAAGATCGTGGATATTAGATCTTGCTCATGATATTTTTGCAAAAGATCAAGAATTAAAAGATATTTCTGGTAACATTGGAGAAAATAAAACTGGTCAATGGACATTACAAGAATGCAGAGAGCAAAATATACCGATGGATTTGCTAGAAAAATCTTTGCAAATTCGAGAATGGTCTCGAGAATCTGGTGGCAATTATGCAACAAAAGTTGTTGCTATGCTACGCCATGCTTTTGGCGGACACGAAGTCAAAAAAAATTAATTTAAAAATTATGAAAATAATAGATATAAGTTGGCCAATATCAAAAAATTGTACAGAGTATAAAAATAAAAATACTGTAAAATTCGAATTTTTAAAAAATTTTGATCAAGGCGATAAAGATAATGTTCGAGATTCTGTTATAACTTTGAATTCTCATGTGGGTACACATGTTGATGCCCCTGCCCATTTTTTAAAACACGGTAAAACAATAGACCAAATAAATTTAGAAAAATTTATAGGCAAAGCTAAAATTTTAGATTTAACTTATGTTCAAGAAAAAATCACAGAATTAGACTTAAATCAATTTTATATAGTAAAAAACGATATAATTTTACTAAAAACAAAAAATAGTCTAATATCAGAAACTCAAAATTTTGTACCCGATTTTGTTTATTTAGAAAAATCTGGTGCAGAGTTTTTGGCGCAAAAAGAAATAAAAACTGTTGGCATTGATTATCTTGGGATTGAAAGAAATCAACCAGAACATGAAACTCACAAAATCTTATTTGAAAAAGAGATTGTGATTATTGAAGGGTTGAGATTAAAAAATGCAACAGAAAAAGAATATTTCTTTTATTGTTTGCCAATATTTACTGTTGGATTAGAAGCTGCACCTGCAAGAGCAATTTTAATAAAATAAAATTTTATAAATTGGAATTTTTACATGAATAATTTTATAAAACAAAATAAGCTATTTTTTATTAAAAAAATTATATTCTGTTTATTTTTTATCTGTAGTTTTCAAAATATTTTTACAATGCAAGAGCCTGTAGATATAACAAAATATATTAATGAAAATATTGCTGACCCAAGAATAGAAGCTCAATTTTTAAAAGATATTTTACGTATAGGAAATAATATAGCACCAGGACCTAAACAAGGTTTAATACTCAATATACATAATAGATTAGAATCTATTTTAAAGAAAAAAAAAGGAAATCGCGCTATTGATAATGGGGATTTAAGAGAAACAGAAAATTCTATTAAGATGGCAATAAGAAGAAATTTAATTCCTGATATAACTGGAATTTATGAAAATTTATTAAATTTAAAAAAAGAAGATTTTGACGCCTTTGCAAATATTAAAATACCCCAGGAAATACCATTTGATGATCAAGATTTTTTTAATACTTTTTTTAAAACTAAACAACAATACCAAAATTTTAAAGAAAGATCAGAAACTAAAAATATTTTATCTGGGTTTAGATTTAGTCATTCAACATGCTTATTCAATTTAGAATTTATTCCTTCTCTTTCTCGCGATTACAAGGAAGAAACTGAAGCTATAAAAGAAAAATATATTCTGATGTTTAATAAATGCAAATCAGATTTAACAAAAGAATTAAACATAGCATTAGACAATATAAAAGATAATATATCACAACAAGAAAAAATAAGAATGGAAGCAAATGAAATATTCAAATATATTAAACAAGAATATAATTTTTTTGAAGAAAAATTATCTGAAAGAAGAGAAAGAATAAGAATAGAAAGAGAAGAAATACACAAAAAAATCGAAGACGATAATAGAAAATTTATGAAACAAGTTGAAGAAAGACAAAAAAAAGAACAATATGAAAAACAAAAAAAAGATGCAACATCTTTACTTAAAAATGATCCTATAATTCAAAATCTATTAGCTAACTTCGAAGCTGAAAATTTAATTTTTTTAGAAGAAGCAGAAAAATACAAATTTCCATTTTACCGATTAAATTTTTCAAAAATGAAATTCGATTATGATTTAATGTATTGCGATATTAAAAAAAAAATACAAGCAAGAGTAAAAGAACTTAAAAAAACCAAAAAATATGATGATATAACCATTAATTGTATTATTTCAAATGAAGAAGAAAAAATTTTTAATGATCTTGTAAAAAAAGAATTTTATTTTATGGATATTTTATACAAAAATGACTCTATTAGAACTAATAATAAAAAAAATTTAGCAGTTATTACAACAACGGTTATATTAACTATAGGTTATTTAGCCTATTACTCCTACAATAAAAATAAAGAATATAAACAAGATTTAGAAATTATATTAAACCAATTAAAAGATAAATTGAGCCAAGAAAAAATCGAGCAGTTAATCAAAAAACGCTCAACATTTTTTCAGAAATATTTACCAATTTGGATGAAGAGAATTTTTGGCATGCAGTATGATTGGAAAAATTATTTAGCAAAAATTGCAAATTTATCTGCAGAAGAATTGGAAGGTCTAAACTTATCTGATAATAATGCAAAAAGACTGGGATAAAAACCTAGATAAACAATTGCAAAATTAAGCAAAGATTTAAAATTTTTCAGCTAGTTTGTAAAATCAAACTTACGATAGTACCATCGCTTAATCCAGCTACAATTTCAGTTCCAAGTGGACTATATGCAACAGCATTAACATATTTATCATCGTCGGTTACTTTAAATTGTTCAACATTACCTGTTTTAATATTGAACAATTTAACACAATTCCAACAATCAACTACAAAAAATTGATTATCGGGGCTAAATGCTATTGATTCTACAAAATCATTATGCGTAAAAAATATATAAATATATTCTCTATGCAAATCAAACAATTTTATCACACCACCCCCGGCTGCCACAATAAAAGAACTGTCAACGCTAAAAGCTATAGTATTACTTCGTGCACCTGAATCTGCAAAATATCTTATACATCTTTTTGTTTCCAAATCCCATAATACAATTCCTCTTGCATCCGCACCATTCACATCTTTCTTAAACCAAAGGGCTGCTAAAAATTTACCATCAGGACTAAATGATACGCTGGATAAACCCTTTAATAAACATTCACCACCTTGTACATTTGCAACTAAAGATTCATGATTGTTAAAAACATGAACACATTTTCCAGTATTTACATTCCACATTAAAATTTGACCATCTTTCCAGTCATGATAAGCGGCAGCTAAATATTCACTATCAGGGCTAAATGCAACTGAACGTACAAACCCCCTAGTACTCGATCTAGAAAATAATTGAATACTTTTTTTAGTATTTAAATTCCATAATTTAACTGTATTTAAAAAACCACGTTCTCTAACACAAAAATTACCATCAGATCCTGCTGCCAAAAATTGCCCATTTGAACTAAATGCCACAGATTTTATACAATCACCATCTCCAGAAAATCTATGAATCTCTCTTCTATTTTGAGCATCATACAAAACTACTTCTCCAGACGAATACCCTGCTGCCAAAAGTCTACCATCTGGACTAAAAGCTAAGCTTTCACAAGAACCCTGTTGAATATTAGCAAACAAATTAAGTATACCAATAACATTTATGGTATTTTGTCTTTCAGGTGGCACAGCCTTCAAACTTATATTTAACAGACAAATAAATATAAATAATTTCGCTTTAGTTATGATTTTTATATACATTTATAAAATAAAATATTTTTATTTATGATCATGATTATCATTATCTTCATGAACATGTTCATGATCATGGCCATGTTCAGTTTTATGTTTTTCAGCATGTTCTTTTTGAGCTTTCAAATAATATTCCATAATTTTTAAATTTCTAAGTTTATTATTGTAGTCAAGCTGCAATCTAGAAAAAGACACTCTTAAATCTTTTAAAGTTTTATTTAAAAAATTTCTAGAATTTTTAACTTTAATTTTAATAATTTCTAAAAAATTATCCGGAGAATCTTTTAAAACAGTAATTTCTTTAAAATGCTCTGGAGATACAAGCTCACTAAAAAAATTAAACTCTGAAACACATGCTTTTTTAGTGTCTTCTAATAAACTATAATACCGTTTGAAATATTTTTCATTATGATCCAAATCTTCTTTGGGTAAATTCTCATTTTCTGTTAAATGATAAACTTTTTTTAAAGATTCTATCCAGTTGTTTTCATAAGAAAGACAAGCATTTTTCTTATCTTCAAGTTCTTTTATTAAGATCTGATAATCTTTTATTAATAAATTAACTCTAGATCTAAGCTCTGAATCAAGATTTTGATATTCTAATTTTTTAGTTAAATCTTTAACAGGTCTTTCTCCATCTTTTTCAACATCATCTAAATTCAAATTTTCTTTTTCTATTTGCATAAATTAACTCAAATAAAATTTATTTATAAATATATTTATTTTTATATTAAAAACACTTTTTAAATAGTAAAACAAAAAATTCAAAAAAACAATTTTTAAATTTTATATTGACTTTATCAAAATACATATAAATGCAATTAATAATTTTTTATTAGAAAGTTAAAAATTAATTAAAAAGTAAAAAAAATATTTATTTAAAAAGTTTTTTTTGAAAATTTAAAAAATTATAAAAATTTTTAATTTAACTTCAGATAGCAAAATTATTTTTTTAGCTAAATATCAAAATCTAATTCTAAATAAAAACAAAAATCGTATTTTTGAACAAAGTTATTAACAACATTGTTAGTAACTGCCCTCAAAATTTTTATATAAAATTTGTGGGTCCACGTTTCAACAAAATGTATACTTTTGAAACAATTTTTTTTTATGGCTTCAAATCAACATAATTGACCACTTAACATAATAATTAAAAATGCGACACACTCAAAAACAAAAAATTTATAATTTCTTAAAATTTGATAATATTTAGAAAAAACTTAATTATGTTAAAAAATATGTTAAAAAATTAATATTAAGATTATTAGCATTTTATTTATAAAAAGTATTTTTATGATTCCAAAAATATACCCTGTAACTTGTAATACAGACAATATCGGTCCTTGTTCAACCTTTGTTGCAATCAAAGGTTTTAATCAAGACGGTAATAAATTTATACCAAAGGCAATTGAACTTGGCGCAAACAAAATAATTCTTTGCAAAACAGAAAAGAATAAAAATTATGAAAAAATTTTTAGTAACACAGAATTTATTTATGTAACTAATACTAGAAAAGCTCTGGCCAAGTTTACAGCCAAAGCACTAAATTATCCGGCCAAAAAACTAAAATTTATTGGAATCACAGGAACCAAGGGCAAAACTACTACAAGTTTTTTAATAGAACATATTTTAAGATCTTCAGGTTTTAAAACTGCACTTTTAGGCACAGTTAAAAATAAAATTTTGGATCAAGAAATAGAAAGTTGTTTAACTACGCCAAACAGTGATTATCTACAAATGTTTTTTGCTGCATGCATAAAACAAAATGTTGATTACGTAATCATGGAAGTCAGTGCTCATGCATTAAGTTTAGATCGCGTAGAAGAAATAGAATTTGATATAGCTTGCTTTACAAATTTAGCTCATGAACACTTAGATTTTTATGAAAATATGGAAAATTATTTTCAGGCAAAATTTAGTTTATTTAATAAATTAAAAACTAATGGTTCGATAATTATAAATTTAGATAATAATTGGGGACAAAGAGCAGTACAAGATTTAAATAAAGCAAATAAAAAAAATTATAATATTTTGCCATACAGTCTTAAATCACAACAAATTTTACATGAAAATTCACATAAAAATATTTTTAATTTTCATATTCAAGAAAATAGTCTTTCTGGCATTAAAATTAAACCACAAAATTTACCTGATTTGGATGTATCAGAAATTTTTTCTTCAAAAATTTTTGGGGAATTTAATGCCTATAATTTGGCAATGGCATTCTTATCATGCAAAGCAATTAATTTGCAAACTAGCAATATACTGAATGCAATAAAAGATTTTCCAGGAACACCGGGTAGATTACAAATGCACACTCTAAAAAATCAAGCAAAAGCTGTCGTCGATTATGCGCACAACCCATCTTCTATGCAGGCAATTTTGCAGACTTTAAAACCATTAACTAAAGATTTAATTGTAATCTTTGGCTGCGGTGGAGACAGGGATAAAACCAAACGACCAATTATGGGAAAAATAGCAGCAGAATATGCAGATAAAATTATTATCACAGATGATAACCCAAGAACAGAAAATAGAGAATCTATTATAAAAGATATTTTGGCGGGTTTAGAAAAGAAAGATTTGATAAAAACTAGTTGCATACCAGACAGAGACAAAGCAATTAAAAAGGCCGTAGAACTTGCTACTACAAACTCAGTAATTGCACTCTTGGGCAAAGGTCATGAAAACTATTATTTAATAAATGGCAAAAAATTGCATTTTGATGATTATCAAGAAATAAGTAAATACTAAAAACCTAATTTTATATCTTTGTGTTGTTTTATAAATTCAAATGCATACGATACTTTTTTATTTATATTTAATAAATTCACTCTAATATTTTTGTCTTTTTTATCTTTTGGAATCAATTTTAAATAATAAAAACTTTTAGGATACCAGGGCCCTAAATAAAAAATAAAATTAAATGCTGAATTCAAATAAACTTCTTCTATTTTATCCCACTCAACCAATCCATGGCTAAAGTCTTGTATCCCATTGTTATCAATAACAATTTCAGGTTTTTTATATTTTAAATATCTAATAAGTCTTTTAAAAGATTTGGTAAAAAAAATTATTTCTAAAATTAATAAAAAAATTTCTATTAATATTGATAAAAATATTGTTGAATATACTAAAATAAGGGTTACATTATTTACTTTTTCAGGCTTTTCAATAGCCTCTAAAAATTCACCCTCTGTCATCAGTCCAGCATCTATTTGTTGCAATTTTTCTTCTACTATACTGTATAACCAATGTTGAGGCTTAAGTAATAATTTTGGACCAACAAAAAAGAGAGCTGTTATTAATACCAATGTTAATATAAGGGGCAACATGTAATAAAAAAGATTAAATATACTAGGATAAATTTTTACTTCTTTTATTTCTGACATATAATCTCCAAAATTCTTAAGTTTAAAAAATAATTTTTCTTTTTATTTTAATATTTTTGGATAAGTTCAAGTCAATATTTATAAAAAGTAATTTGCTTGACAATATAATTTGATTTTTAGTTTCATAAAAAAGAAATTTAAATAAAAATTTAAAATTGGAGAAAATTATGAATAATTTAAAAAATCTTTTTAAAATTTGTTTGACAGTAATTTTATTACAAAACACAATTTACTCAAAAAACACAGACTTTATTACCAAATCAACAAAAGCTGTCGATTGGACTTTTATAATTTATATGGAAGCAGGAAATCCAGAAATGCATTATTGGGCACAAAAAAACCTGGCTGAAATGGCTTTAGCAAAATCTGAATCAAAAAATTTAAATATAGTTACACAGGTACATATTGATACAGATAAAGCCTGGAGATATGTTATCAGGCGCAGCATGCTAAAACCAATAGAAAATGTTGCGCTTGAAAATGATTGTGTACAAAATCTTGTAAATTTTGTGCAATTTTCTGTCAAAAAATATCCTGCAAAGCATTATTGTTTAATTTTATGGGGTGAAGGCTTTGGAGTTTTAGATCCTCAACCTAAACAGAATAGCAACAATGGATTTGCATGGGATATCGAACCGGATGAACCTGATTATGTCTGCACCGGAGATATTTGCCCAATTAAAAATCTTGATTTTTATGGTTATGATACTAGAGCAATTTTATTCGATGGCAATAAATCTTATATGACAAATTCACAATTTGTTAGCGCAATAAAGACAATAAAAGAAACTGTTCTTAAAAATAAAAATATAGATATTTTAGGAACAGATTGTTGCAAAATGGGCATGATAGAAGCCGCATACCAACTAAAAGATTTTGCTAATTTTTTAATTGGATCTCAGAACTGTGAATTAGCAGATGGCTGGAATTATTTAGATTTATTTAGTTCTTTTAAAGATAAAGAAAAAGATAAAGATATCGAAAGCTTGCAAGTTATACAAACTATTATGACAACTTATGAAAGTTATTATAAAGAAAATACAAAAACAAATAGTTATACACTCTGTGCAATCGATTTATCACAAACTGATACACTTGCAAAAAACTTAAATAGTTTAATAGAGCTTGGTAAAAAATTAATGGATAACAATAAAGAGCTTTTCAAAAATATTATAATTAATACCCGCAAAAAATGTCCAAGTATGTGCGATGCTTCGTATTATGTTGATTTAGGATCTGTGTATGCCAATTTATATGAAGAACTTAACAAGCCCGAAATAACAGCTTTAAATAATGAAGATATTAATAATTTTAAAAATGCACTTTTGCAAAATCAAAATAGTTTAAAATCGGCAGTTGTTGGAAATGTCACAGGAAGTGCTGTCAAAAATTTCCAGGGCCTTTCTATTTATTTCCCAATAAATAGAATTGATGCTTCTTATTTAACCTGTCCATTTGCTCAAGAAACTGCATGGCTAAAATTTTTGAATGAAATTATAAAAAAATAATTTTTAAGAACCGGCAATTATCGATTGCCGGTTCTTTTATTTACAATTTTTCTCTTCAATAAAATTTTTGAATTTTAAGATTTCCCATTTCTTTTTTTTAGCATGGGATTCTAATTTAGAAGTTGGATTAACTACTACAGGTTTACCTACTTCTTCTAATAATGGGATATCAAGATGACTGCTCGCATAAAAAATAGTATCTTTTAATGAGCCCTTTAAATCTTTTTCAATTAGATTCTTAATCTTTTCATATTTGACTTTGCCAACACATGGTTCACCAATTAATTTTCCGGAAACTTTATTATCTTTAAATTCAAGTTCAGAGAAAAAAGTGTAATCAAATTTATAAATATCTAAAAGATCAGCATAAAGTTCTTTCATGCCAACTTCTGCAATAATAGTCGTTGTGCCCTCTTTTTTATGTTTATCAAAAAGCTCTTTACCCTGCTTATAAAGACAATTCTTGCATTCACCGCACCAAATTTCTTTACACCCATTTTGCAGATCTTTTAAAGTAGAGCCTTTGTAGCAATCAAGAAAAGATTCAAAAGCTTTTTTGGGATCAAAATCACCAAATAAATAACTTGTACCAAATTTTACAAGCTTCCAATAATGACTAAAAGAAACACCCTTCTTTTTTTGATAAGCATTTAATAAATCATAAGTGCGCTTTTGCCAAATCACACCACTAATATTAAAAATTGCATATTTAAATTGAGTATCTGATTTGTTTGCAAATTTTTTATTCGCTTGCAAATCTATTTGACTATTTTGAACTTTTTTTTCAAGAGGCTGAGGTTTTAAAATCTCAGCCTCTTCTTTGTTTTTTTTAGCAAAAAGATTAAAAATTAAAAATAAACAAAAAAAAGTATAAAACTTTTTATTTTTATGCACAAATAAAAGCATAAAATATTATTTTAAAAGTGCATCTCTAAAAAAATCAAGCTCATCCAAAACCTTGCCCGCACCCAAGACTACACACAAAAGTGGGTCTTGTGCAACTTTTACAGGTAATCCTGTTTCTTTAGAAATTAATATATCAAGATTTTTTAATAAAGAGCCACCACCGGACATCATTATGCCTCTATCTACAAGATCAGAAGACAACTCTGGGGGAGCATTTTCAAGAGCAGAATGTACTGCATCTATAATAACAGAAATTGGCTCCGTTAAAGCTTCAAAAACTTCAGCATCTGAAAGCATAATTGTTTTAGGAACACCTGTTATAAGATCCCTACCTTTAACCTCATGCTTTGTAGATTCTTCATTTAACATGGCCGTACCGATTTTTATTTTAATAAACTCCGCTGTTCTTTCTCCAATAAGCAAATTGTATTTTCTTTTTACATATTGGACTATCGCTCCATCCATTTCATCACCACCAACTCTTACAGATTTACAATAAACAACATCTTTCAAAGAAATTATTGCAACTTCTGTTGTACCACCTCCAATATCAACAATCATATTACCAGTAGGTTCTTCAACAGGTAATCCTGAACCAATTGCAGCAGCCATTGGTTCCATTATTGTATAAACTTCTCTAGAACCAGCCTGTTTTGCAGAATCTTCAATTGCACGTTTTTCGACTTGTGTTATTCCAGATGGAACACCAATAATCATTCTTGGTCTGACAAGAGTTTTTCTGTTATCATGAACCTCCCTAATAAAATGACGTAACATGCTTTCTGTTAACTGAAAATTAGCAATAACACCATCTCTCATCGGTCGACAAGCAATAATACTTTCTGGAGTTTTACCCAACATGCTTTTTGCTTTATCTCCAGCAGCCAATACCTCGTTTGTAGAATTTTTGACAGCAACAACAGTAGGTTGATTTAAAACGACACCCCTATTACGCACGTATATAACTGTATTTGCTGTTCCAAGATCAATCGCCAAATCATTAGAAAAAAAATGAAATAATTTAGTAGCTGGCCAAAATTTCATCGAAACTCCTACCTAAAAACGCAGCTCAACACCTAGTGAAAATTGATGAGTTTTACAAACACTATTTCCATTAACCTGATAATCTAAAAGAGCAAAAATAACAGGATCCATAAACCAGTTGTTTCCACCTTCTAAAGCATCATACGACAATTCAAAACTTAAGTAATGTTCACTCCATCTAGTTAGCCCTGACTTATATGATTTATTTGAAGAAATATCTGCTTCTGTCAAATCATAACTATAAAAAGTTCCTGACTGTCTTTGTAGGTAACTTTTAATACTTGAATTTGTAGTATTGTCATACCATTTATCTGCATTGTGTTTTAAAAAGGTATATCTAAACTGAAAATTAAATCCTTCTGCAAAATTATCTATTTCAACATATGGTGAAATTTTAAAAGTCATACCAGGATTAATTTTAACATCTCGCATAAGAGCACTAAAAAGAGCAGATTCTTTATATACAGGTATTCTCAATTTACGAGTGTTACTAAATTGATAAACAAAACCTGCTAAAAGTCCGGCCTTCCAACCCCTTTTTAATTCTAATTCAGTAATCAAATCCAAATAAATTCCCCAATGCCCATCTCCCATAAAAGAAACCGATGACGCATATTGATTATCAGATTTTGTACCTGTTGGACAAATTAAGCCAGTCTGTAATGCTAAATCTATTCTGCGCATTAACAAAACATATTTCCAATTATGATCAAATTTTAAATGAAGATCCAAATCACCAATACCAGTTTTTGACCAGTTACCACCGTTTAAACCTAAATCTTCATTTATGCTTCTTCTGATTCTATCAAGTTGATTAGACTCTCCTGCCCTCAAATTATTAAAAACAGAATCTGAATCTTGAAATGAAAAATTAAAATGACAACTACCATTCACATGCATAATAGGTAAAAAAAGTCCCGCAGAAAAACCATATTTTAGTCTTTGTTCATAAGGCAAAGTTAAACCTACGCTCTTTAATTTACCACCAACTTTATATACTATAGATTTATCTAGCCAAATATCATTTGGACCTCTTTCTTGCTCTATCGGATTAATAAAAGAAGATCCCTGAACTTCTTGTAAACTATATATAATATCTTTTAAATCATACGGTCCGTATAATTCTGGTATCCCAGTATCCCCTCCACCACGTTTATAAGCACCTGATGATCTTGTAAAAAATATTGCAGGAGCAATATGAGATTTTTCTTTTAAAATATAAGATTCTGTACGTTCCAAAAATGGAAAATATCTACTAGCGTTGTGAGTACCATAAATTTTCGAATAACAAAATAGAAAAAAAAATATTGCTAGTATATTTTTATAAACAAATTTTTTCTTAAAAAAATAAATTAACCAACTCATTAAAACCACACCATCTCTTATTTTCCAACTTCGTTACTTGAACTCTGTCGGGATAGAAGTTACGTCGTAAATTACAAGCATTGAGCTTACTTTAAATTAAGTTTTCGTCAATATTTTTACACGTTAATCTAGAAAAAAAATAACATTACGTTATTATTAATAAAATTAAATAATAGCTTCAAAAAGGTAGAAAGTAAAAAAAATGAGAAAGCAATATTTTTTTGTTGCAAATTGGAAAATGAATTTTAATATAGACCAAGAGTTTAATTTTGCAACTCATAATTATGATAATTTAATAAAATTAAGTGAAAATATAAACAACACAATAATTTTATGCCCATCTTTTTTAAGTTTAAATAGTTTAAACAAAATATTTAAAGAAACTAAAATAAATATAGGGGCCCAAGATTGTTCAAATCATACAAAAGGTCCATATACAGGGCAAATTTCTGCTGAAAATTTAAGTTTTGCAGGATGTACATATTGTATAATTGGACACAGTGAAAGAAGAGAATTTAATAAAGAAACAAATAATGAAATCGCGCAAAAATTTACACAATTAATTAATCATAAAATTTCACCAATCATATGTATAGGTGAAATCTTACAAGAATATAAAAAAAACAAAACGATAGATATATTAAAATCTCAGCTAGAAAAAATTTTTAATATAATAAAAATTGAATTAATATCGCAAAATTTTCCAATATTAATTGCATATGAACCTATTTGGGCTATAGGCTCCGGAGATACAGCTTGCGTTGATCATTTAGAAACAATATTTGCTTGGTTAAAAATTCAGACAGAAAGCTTTGAAAAAAAAATAAATTGGAAACTATTATATGGCGGAAGTATAAGCTCTGACAGTATAAAATCATTAAAAAACATTTCTATTTTAGATGGATTTTTAATAGGAAAAGCAAGCTTGGACTTTCAAGAATTTGAAAAAATAGTAAAATTATAAAATAATGTATAATAACAATATAAAATATTATAATTTTAAAAACTTTAGGAGTAAATATAAATGCTTGTTACATTATTAATGGTTCTTTTTACAATTTTATGCATGCTTTTGATCGTGGCAGTTTTAATTCAACAGGGTAAAGGTGATATGGGTCTTGGTGGCCTGGGCGGAGGAAGTCAAATGTTATTTGGAGGCTCAGGAGGTCAAGAATTTTTTCAAAAGGTAACGTGGGTTATGGGTGCAATATTTATAATGGGATCACTAGGTCTTGCAATTTTAAAATCCAAACATTTAGAAACATCCAGAGCTAAATTAACTCCAATTTCAAGACAAGCGTCTCAACCTGAACTACCTAAAAATCCTATAAACCAATAAAAAATAAAGAAAAAAAGTGAAAGAAGAATATAGTAACCCAATTATATTAAAAATATTAAAATTTTTTGATTTTATTGGTAGTGCTACCATAGATGGTTGTAATAGCGTTGGAAACATTGGATTATTTTTATATGATTCAATAAATGTAATGCTAACAACCCGTCCTAAAATCAAAAAAATATTTTATCAAATGTCTTTCATCGGAGTAAACTCTTTGGGTGTCATCGCTCTTATAGGAATAACCGTTGGAGCGGTTTTAGCCGTACAAAGTCACATTGGACTTCATCGTTTTGGAGCAGAAAGATTTATTGGTCCAATTGTTTTTATTTCGATGGCAAGAGAATTTGGTCCAGTGTTAACAGCAATAATGGTTATTGGAAGAGCAGGTTCTGCTATGACTGCAGAAATAGGTACAATGAGAATCACTGAACAAATTGATGCTTTACAAACTCTTTGTATTAACACACATCAATATTTAATAGTACCTAGGTTAATTGCTTCAACTTTTATTTTACCATTTCTTTCTATATTTTGTTCTCTTTGTGGAATTACTGCAGGATATCTTATATCTGTTTATGTTTTAAATATAAATCCAGAATTATATATGGAATCTATACGAGAAAATGTAGTAATATCAGATATTACAAATGGTTTAATAAAGGCTATTTTTTTTGGATTTTTATTATCTTTAATTTGTTCTTATAAAGGTTTTAATACTACTGGGGGAGCCAAAGGAGTAGGAATAGCCACTACTCAAAGCGTTGTATATGCTAATGTAACTATATTTGTAGCAGACTATATATTAACTTCACTTATGTTTTAATTTATTATTTTTAAAATGATAGAAATAAAAAATTTAAAAAAATCTTTCGGCGAAAAAGCAATCATACGAGGATTAAACTTAACTATCCCAGATCATGATTTTTTGGCTATAATTGGAAGGTCTGGTGAAGGTAAATCCGTTTTTTTAAAAGAAATTATTGGTTTAATAAAACCTGATGATGGACAAGTTTTAATAGACGGTATAGACGTGACAAAATTAACACCTATACAAGCAGAAAAAATATACAAAAAATGCGGTTATGTTTTTCAATTTGCGGCATTATTAGATTCTTTAAATGTCTTTGAAAATGTTGGAATCACATTATTAGAAAAAAATGAATCAGAAGAAACCATATTACCACTAGTAATAGAAAAATTAAAAAGTGTTGGACTTGGTGAAGATGTTTTATACAAATATCCAGCTGAACTTTCTGGTGGAATGAAAAAAAGAGTTGGTCTTGCTAGAACTTTAATGTTAAGCCCCGAAATACTTATTTATGATGAACCTACCACCGGCCTTGATCCTATAACTGTAAAAATTATTCACGAATTAATTAAAAAAACGCAAGAAAAATTAAATGCAACAACAATTGTCATTTCTCATGATATTGAGATATTTAAATATGTAAAAAGAGTAGCTATGCTAAATGAAGGTAAAATTGCATATGTCGGACCAGCTGATAAAATATGGGAATGTAAAGATCCTTATATTTATCAATTTATAAGGGGACTAGAAGAAGGTCCAATTAAAACTAAATAATTCAATTTATCTATTCTTTGAGGTTTCTTATGAACAATTTTCCACTTTTGCTAATTATTGATGACGAAGATACTATTCTTAAAACATTAAAAGATTCTTTGCAAGATGAAGGTTATCAAGTAGAAACTTTGTTAGATGGCAATAATGCTCTTGAAAAAATTGGTAAATTAATACCAGATTTAATTTTGCTTGATATTTTCATGCCAAATTGTAATGGATTAGAGCTTTTAAAAAAAATAAAAAAAGAATATCCTCAACAAAAAGTAATTATAATTTCTGGATTTGGAAATATACCCATAGCAATACAATCAGTGAAAGACGGCGCTTTTGATTTTATAGAAAAACCTTTAAATCTTGATGATATTTTATCTAAAATAAATTTTTTAAAAGAAGATCAAAAAAAATTAAAAATTAAAAATGCTCAAGAAGAAGATTTTTTGGAAAATTTTGGAATTATAGGCCAAAGCAATCTTTTCTTAGAATTAATTCAACAACTTAATTGTGTAGCAAAATTAAAATTGCCACTTTTAATATACGGACAACATGGAACAGGAAAAACTTTATTTGCAAATTACGTACATAAAAAAAGCAATCTAAATAGTTATGATTTTCTTCTTATTGATTGTGCAACTTTAACAGAAAAAGATTTTTTTAAAAAAATAAATTTTTTATTTAAAAACAATTGTGGCACTTTTTTTATAAAAAACATAGATCAACTTAGTCAAAATAGTCAAAATAAACTTTTATTTTGTATACAAAATTCTGAAAATAAAAATATAAGAGTAATAACATCTTGTTGCTCACCACTTTTTAATTTAGTGAAAAATAAAAAATTTAATAGTTCTTTATTTCATATATTAAATTCAACCCCGCTTGAAATTCCACCACTTAATAAGCGACGTTATGATATACCTTTATTAATTGATTATTACTTAAATAAAATAAATAAAAAATATGAAAAATCAGTAATATTTAACATAAAAAGTATTAGAATTTTAAGAAATCACAATTGGCAATCAAATGTTTGCGAATTAAAAAATTTAATAGAAAAAATAGTAGTTGATAATATACAAATAGATAAAGTTATAACTCCAGAAGTTTTAACTAATTATTTAAGTGAAAAAAATTATCAAATAATAGAAGAACAATTTTTCACAAAATTCAATTCATTAAAAGAAGCTTGCCAAGAATTTGAAAAAAAATTCTTAATTCACTTATTAAAAAACAACCAATTTGATATAAAACAAGTATCAGACAGGCTAGATTTAACTCCTCTGCAATTACGTGATAAAATATTAAAATTAAATTTAAATCTTAAAAATTAAATAAAAGAGGTCAAAAATATGCAAAATTTACCCTCACAAGAAACCGTAGAAAAAATTAAAGAAAAAAGTAATGATTGGCAAATTTTAAAAAATGAAATAAAAAAAGGAGTTGTAGGACAAGATCATATTATAGACAGGGCATTTATTGGTTTATTGTGTAATGGCCATATACTTTTAGAGGGTGTACCTGGACTTGCAAAAACAACTTTAGTTAAAACAATATCTGATGCAATCGGTTTAAAATTTCAAAGAATACAATTTACGCCTGATCTTTTACCTGCAGATTTAATTGGAACTCTTATTTACAATCCAAAAACACAAGATTTTCAAACTAAAAAGGGTCCAATTTTTGCAAATTTAATATTAGCAGATGAAATAAACAGGGCACCTGCAAAAGTTCAGTCTGCCCTACTTGAGGCAATGCAAGAACACCAAGTAACAATTGGAGAAAAAAATTATAAAATAGAAAAACCATTTTTGGTTTTAGCAACACAAAATCCAATAGAACAAGAGGGAACCTATCGTTTACCTGAAGCACAAATTGATAGATTTATGTTTAAATTATTAGTAACATACCCATCTTATATTCAAGAAAAAGAAATTATTAACAAAGTATTTAATCCTACTCCAATTAATAAAGTAATAACTGAACAAGAAATTTCAGATGCTCAAGAACTAGTTAAACAAATTTATATAGATGAAAAAATAATTGAATATATATTAAATATAGTTTTTGCAACAAGACAAGCTCAAGATTATAAATTAGAAGATATTGAAGGTTTTATTGAATACGGAGCCTCACCTCGAGCAACGTTAACTTTAGATTATGCATCAAGAGCTTATGCTTTTTTAAAAAAAAGACATTTTGTAATACCAGATGACATTAAGGCTGTTGCTCCTGATGTTTTAAGGCACAGGATTTTATTAACTTATCAGGCAGAAGCTGAAAAAATTACTACTGATCAAGTTATACAAAAAATTTTACAAACTATTCCTTCTCCATAAAAAATAAACCTTTATAAAAAATAGTTTCTTGACAATTTAACCTTCAACAACCTATCTTCATAGTTTGTAATAAGGTATTTAAGGTATGAAGCAAAATTTGTGGATTTTAAATAGCAGTTTATTATTAATTTTATTGTTAACAGTGTTAACAAATTATTATTTGGAGCAGCAGCCTCCAAAAATCAAAGTTATAGAAAAACCTATTGAACAAGTTGTCGAAAAAAAAAAATTTCCACCTATTAATCCTGAACGTATATACAAAAATGATATTTTTGGAACTTATGCCCCTACAACTACGCAACCAACTCAACAAAGTCTTGTAACACCTATTCCTCCAGAACCAACACCTGTAATAACTCGTGAACCTGAATTACCAAAACAAGAAATTATTGCACCATTAACTGTAACACTCAAAGGTATTATCTATTCATCCCTAGAAGAAAATAGCGTAGCTATGTTTGCAGATGAAACAAATAAAGAAAGAATTTACCATCCCGGTGATAAAATAAAAGATGGTCAAATACTAAAGATATCAAGAAATAAAGTAATAATTTTAAGAACAAATGGACAAGAAGAAATTTTCTTGTTAAGAAAAGACGATTTATCATTAAGTCCAAAACAAGAACAAAAACCTGAAGATCAATGGAAATATATTATCAAAAAAATAGATGATACTAATTATGAAATAGATCACAAAGAATTTGTAAAACATGTTAAATCTTTGGCAAACTTTATGGAAAATTTGGGAATTATTTCAGCTTATCAAAATGGACAAAATCTTGGTTTAAAAATTACAGAAATAAAACCAAATGAAATAGAAACACAACTTGGATTAAAATTAAACGATATAATAATATCAATTAATAACATGAATACAACAAAATTAAAGGATCGAGTAAAAATTTATGATGAAATTATCAAGATTAGAAAAAATGAATTTGTAACATTAAAATTAAAAAGAGATAATCAAGATTTAACAATTAAATACAAAATGGCAAAATTAAGAACACCTGGGGCAGATTTATTTTTGCAAGCAGCAAAAGATCAGCAGTTACCTGGTACATTTAAGCTAAGTCCAGAACAAAAAAGAGAAAAAATAATAGAAGAATTTAAGCAATATCATAGAGATCCAATGCAAAAACAGGTAGTTTCTGATGTAAGAAATAGATTTTTGGAAAATTTAAGATTTAGAACCAGAGATAGAAGGGTTAGATAAAGAATCATGAAAAAACTTTTTAAAAAAATAATTTTTATTTTTTGTTTTTTTATTCTAATCACTACACCAAGTTTTAATATGGGCATGCCCATGCCAACAACACCCTCACAAACACTAAAACAAGCAACTGCACCTACAGCAATGCCTACCCCCACTCAAATTACTACTGCAAGTATTCCAGCCCAAACTATACCTATCTCGGGCGTGACAAGCCCTGCAACAGAGCAACCTACAACAACCCTTGCTCCAGAAAAATTTATAGCAAAAATTGAAGATAAAGATCAAAATATTGTAATGGGCTTAAGTCTAGAAGACGCCGAAATTTCTGTCGATCAAGAAAAAAAGCTCGCAGAAAAAACAAAAGAATCTGCAAAATCAGAATCAAAAGAAAAATTTGAAAAAAAACCAAGTACTAAAGATTCAGATAAACAGGATAAACAGGCAGAGAAAAAAGATATCTATTTAAATTTTGAAAATGCAGAATTATCAAATTTAGTAAACTATATTGCAGAAATAAAAAAAATAAATCTTATTCCTGATGCAGCTTTGGCAAATAAAAAAGTTTCTTTAACCGTCAGAAAGCCTTTAAGTATTGACGGAGCTTGGAACATTTTTTTAACAGTTTTAGAAATGGGCGGATTTAGCATAACACCTCGAGGAAATGTTCAAGTTGTAGTGCCAAATAATTTAGCCGAAAAGCAGCCGATACCAGCTTACATTAATGTTGCTTATGAAACTTTACCAGATAGTGATGAAGTTATACGTTACGTTGTATTTTTTCAAAATATAACTACAGCCGCTATTCAAAATCTTTTACAAAGCATGTTATCTGCAAATGGAAAAATTCAGCCATATAATGATATAAATGGACTAGTTATCACAGATAGATCTTATAACATAAAATCTGCAATGAGAGTTGTTCAAGAGTTAGATCAAACAGGACTACAAGAAACTGTAGTAGTTATGAGATTAAAAAGAACAAATGCTCTAGATGTAAAAAGATTACTTGAGAGTTTAATATATAAAGATCAAGTTCCCCAAAATCCATTAGCTAGACTTCTAGGACGACAAGCAGAAAGTACACTTACCTATTTTTCACCAGGCACAAAAATTATTGATGAACCAAGAACAAATTCTTTAATTTTATTAGGTAATCAAAAATCAATCGAAAAAATAGAAAAATTTATTACAGAAAATATTGATACAGAATTAAAAGGAACAGAAACTCCATTACATATTTATGAACTTCAAAACATAAATGCTGCTTCAATAAAAACAATTTTGACAGAAACAGTCAACAGCCAAGCAGAAGCTGCTAAGCAGGGAGGAATAAGAGGCGGAGTAAAATATTTTAAACCAATGACATTTGAAGTAGATACAGAAGGCAATAGACTTCTTGTTTCTTGCACAGAAAAACAAGATTGGAAGATGCTTAAAAAAACAATTAAAGATCTTGATAAACCACAACCTCAAGTTGCAGTAGAGGCTTTAATTGTTTCTGTAAATTTTAATGACACCAAATTTTTAGGAGGAGGAATAAGAAACAAGCATGCTGATCAAATAGGTAAAGGAGTTAATTTTCAATCACCAATGCCTAACGGCTCAACAATTTTTAACCCACCCCAAACAGGAACTGATCCAGGCACATCAATCGAACTAGCAAATTTAGCTGCAGGCCTTGTTGGAGGCATCGGAACAACAATTTTAACTTTAGGATCTACTGCAAATTTATGGGGTATACTTGAAATATTACAACAACAAACTAATACTAGTATATTATCCCAACCTTTTTTTACAGTTGCAAACAACGCTCAAGCAACAATTACCGTAGGACAAACTGTTTATATAACAACTGAAAAAACACAATCAGGTTTTACTGGTCAAAAGGCAGAAAGCGCACCTACAACACTAAAGGTTACTCCTCAAATAAATTTAGACGGAATAATAAGGTTAAATATAGAGTTAGATTTTACTGAATTTACAGATCCAGAAAAAGGAAATAAAGATACAAGAAAATTAAAAACGGATGTTTCTTTAGCAAATGGACAAGTTCTTGCATTAGGAGGTTTTGTACAAACAAGAACAGAAGAGGCTGTAAGTAAAACTCCAGTTTTAGGCGATATACCAATTCTTGGATGGTTTTTCAAAAATAAAACCAAACAAATTACAAAAAATTATCTTCTTATTTTTATGTCACCAACAATTATTAAGCCTCGTTCAACTCCAGGAACTAATTTATATACTAAAATGAAATTGGAAGATGCGACTAAAAGTGTTAAAGAAGCTGTACAATATGAAAAGACTAATGATCCTATTAATAACTGGTTCTTTAAACCTAAAAAGGATGATTATTCTCACAAAATTGGAGACTATGCTTGCGCAAAATATCAGCCTACCGTTGTTGATATAAAGAACGATCCTTATTTTAGAGCATTGCCAGAAAAAGAAGAGAAATATTGGAAAAAAATAGAAAGACAAAAAAAAGAAAAAACAGAGTTAGCTGAAAAATCAAAAAAAGGGGCTATACTAAAAGAAAAAACATCAGATATATCTTTAGAAGCCAAAAGAAAACAATTAAAAGATTTAATTGCAAAAAATCCAATCATAAAAACAGAAAATACAAAAAATGATAAAACAATAATACTTGAAAGAGACAATTTTAAAAAAATTTTAGAAGAACCAAAAGAAAACAAAAATTTAACTAAAAAATTAAAATCTAGGAGTCTGGCATGATAAAAGAAATTTTTTTGCCAGAAAAAATTGGTTCCAAAAGGCTTTATGCCCAAAGAATATTAGGCTTTGCAATACAAGAAAATATCATAACTTGCGCCAAAGTTTTTGCACAAACTTCCACATCTACTGTAGAAGATTTAATTTTAAAAGAAATAGATACAACACAACCAGATAATATTGCGCATCTTACAATAGAAAGTTTGAAAGAAATTATCGCTCAAGTAAAAAAATATGATCAAATTAGAATTGCAATTCCATCTTCTTTGGTAATATTCAAGGAACTTGAGGTTCCATTTAAAGATCCTGAAAAAATAAAATTAATTTTAGATTACGAAATAGAATCAATGTTACCATTTTCTATAGATCAGGCAGTAACAGATTTTATTATCACCAAACAAGATCAAAAAGAAAATAAATCTCAAATATTAGTAGCAGCAGTACGCAAAGACGATTTAAAAGCAACGCTTGACCTTTATGCAAGTGCAGGAGTTAATCCTAATAATGTAACAATTGATCTTTTTGCCATTTATGGTTTATATCAACAAATTCCTGAGTATAAAAACTTCAAAGATACATGCGCTTTAATAGATCTGGGTCCCTACTCAACTCGCGTATCAATTTTACTAGACAGCCAATTAAAATTAACACGAATTATACCAAGAGGTATTTTATCCATAGTAAATTTAGCAAGCGAAGAATTAACAATATTCCCAAAAGAAATTGAAGCGAGAATTTTAAATTCAGGTTTTCAAGAATTTCCTGAAGAAAAAATTGATAAATCTTTAAAAAATCACCTTATGAATTTGCTTAACGATATTCAGTTTACGTTAAATTCTTTTAGCTTAAAATTAAGTTTTTATCAGGGTGTAAATAAAATATTATTTACCGGAGAATATTCCAAAATAAAAAATATATACAAAGTATGTAATAGTATTTTACAAATATCTTGTGAAGTTTTTGATTTTGAAAAATTATTTTCAATTAAATTATTTGAAAACAATTTAAAAAATATACCTACTGATAAAAATATGTATCTTGTTGCATTAGGAACAGCTTTACCAAGTATAGAACAAGATCAATTTAATTTAAGAAAAAAAGAGTTTAAATTTGAAGAATATTCTTTAATTAAAAAACAAATTATTACAATTGCTATTTTAATAATTATTTTATTTTCAACAATATTTTTTATTGGATATTCACAAATCAATAAATTGTCAGAAAATTTCAAAAAAATAGAACTAGAGCAGACAAACAAGTTAAAAAATATTTTTACCTCAGAACAATTACCTAAAAATATTACACTTAACAATTTAATGAAAAAGTCAAAAGATTTAATAAAGGAAAAAGAATTAACCTGGGCCCCTTTTGACGAAAAAAAATTACCAGTTTTAGAAATACTTCAAGAATTAACAAACATTATGGACAAAAGGCGCTTTGATGTAACAGTAGAAAAAGTAGATATTCGTAAAGAAAATAATATTCCAAAAATAATAGTTGACGGGATATTTAGATCAAAAACAGGAGAATCCCATGCTACATTTTTTATTGAACTTGAAAAACGATTTAAAGAATCAAAATATTTAACTTCATTAGAAGATATTTTACCAATACCTATAGAAGATAAAGGGATTAAATTTACTGCAAAATTAAAAGAAAAAGAAATTTAAAAAAATATGAAAGTATTAACAAATTTTGCCGTCTATATACAAAATCTTAATAAAAAAAGTTTTGAAAAATATTTATTAATATTTTTGGCTTTTATAATATTTTTATCTGGCACATCTATATATTATATTTATAATAAAAGTTCTAATTTAGTAAAAGATATAAAAACTTTAGAAAAAACTTCTAATGATATTATTCAAATAATAAATACAAATGAAAAATTAAACAAAAAATCAGATGAATTAAAACAACTATTAGATAAAAATATAGATTTTAACATAATAGCCTTTTTTGAAAAATTTACAAAAGAACAAAATATAACTCCTGAAACAAATTGGGCAGCCACTTCTTTTAAACAACCAGTGGAAGGTAATGAGAAATTTGATGAGGCAGGATTAACTGCCACATTTAAAAATCAAACAACAGAAAGTTTAATTAAAATCATAGAAAATTTAAACAAAAACCAAATGGTATACATAAAAGATTTAACAATTAAAAACCAAGAGAATAAAAAAATTGAAGTTACTATGACTCTAGCTGCTATAAGAAATATAAAATATAAAATTGGGACTTAGGATGATAAAAAAATTATTATTTATTTTATTTTTTTTATTAATAATTAATAGTGCTTATACCGCTGAACAAAACACTACCATTGCAAGCAACCCAAATGCCAATGTAACAATTATTAATAATCCACAACCAACTAATACAACAGAAAATAAAGATAGCAAATCTACTGAAACAAAAGAAAAATCAAAAAATAAAGATAATATTTATTTAAATTTTGAAAATGCTTCACTTGCAAGTGTTGTCAATTATTTAGCAGAACTCAAAAAAATAAATATCATTCCAAATACAGAGGCAGATTTCAATAACAAAAAAGTTACTTTAACAACTCGTAAAAATTTAAGTATGGAAAAAGCTTGGGATATTTTGCTCACTCTTCTTGAAATGAATAGTTATACAATCATAAATGTAGATAATTTATATAGAATTGTTGCTAAAAATACTAATCAAAAAAATCCACTACCTTTTTATTCTTCCGGCTCTGGAACAGAACCTGAAGATCTTCCTGATAGTGACATGGTTGTACGATATGTATATTTTCTTAAAAATATACAAACAAGCACTATAATGCCGATATTAAATTCAATGCTTGATACACCTGCTCAAGAAAATACAGAATTACAAGCTTTTATTATTACAGACAAATGTTTAAATATTAAAACTGCAATGAAAGTTATAAAAGAGCTAGATCTTGGTGGCTTAAGAGACACAATAAAAATAATAAAATTAACTTATGCAAATGCCATGGATGTATATAATCTTTTTAAACCTATATTAACAGAACAAGAAAAACCAGGAGTAATTCGCTTTACTGCAGCTCAAGCAGGAAAGCCTTCAAGCTATTTTTCTTATTCTACATTTATGAGTACAAATACTAAAGAGAACTCTTTAATATTTTTGGGAACTGAAAAAGGTATTAATACCATCGTAGATTTTATTAATAAATATATAGATGTACCTTTAACAGCAGCCCAATCAAGATTGCATATTAAAGAGTTAAAATATGCAAAAGCAGACTCTAAGTTGGTAACTACTTTAAAAAATTTAATAAAACCACCAACAGGAACACAAGCTGGAATACAAACTGAAATACAAAAATTCGGTGCATACAAATTTTTTGAGGACGTACAAATAGTTGCTGATGCAACCTCTTCTGGCTATGATTCCGACAGTAGAAGAATGAGTGGAGGTGGAAATAGATTAATAATATCATGCAATCAAGATGATTGGTCAAGATTATCTAAATTTATTGATAAACTTGATAAGCCCCAACCTCAAATAGCTTTTGAAGTTATGGCAGTTGATGTAATTATAGATAAAAATAATGAATTGGATAGTTATTTTAAGCCTAAAAAACAAGGTCTTTTAGGAAAAGGAACAAATATCAGATTTATGAATGATTCAGTACTAAAAGCTGCCGTAAATGGGGTGGATGGGAGTTTAAATCCATTAGTAATCTTTCCAGGTAATTTAACAACTGTTACATTGGGTAAAAAAGGTCTATCAGGATCAGAAAATCAGAATTTATGGGCAATTATACAAGCAACACTAAATAGTCATAATATTAATATAATTACACAACCATTTTTAGTAACAAATAATGGCCAACCATGTGAATTTAGTGATATACAAACACGTCAAACAATAGGAAATTTAGATAAAAGTGTTGGGGTACAACCCATACAAAATTTAATACACGCAGAAGCAACAATAAAAGTAGAACTACAACCAATTATAAATTTAGATGGAACAATAGGATTAATAATAAAAACAAAAGTCCAAGCCTTTCAATCTGGATCTGATACTTCTAATACAGCTACCAATGATCGTCAAATAGAGACTTATTTAAATATTGGAGAAGGTGAAGTTTTAGTTTTAGGAGGTTTAACAAGAACAAATCAAACAGATGCAGATTATAAAACACCAGTATTAGGTGACATACCAATTATCGGTAATTTATTTAAAAGTAAACGCAAAACAATACAAAAAAGCAATCTTTATATCTTCATAAGACCAACAATAATTCGGCCTATGTTGGAAGGTGGGGTTGATGAATATACAAGCCTAAAATTAGACTATGCAAAATTTCAAATAATAAATGCTGATACATATATAACAGAAAAAGATCCTATTCAAAGGTGGTTCTTTAAACCAGAAGGTCAAACTGTAAAACAAACATTAGATGACGCTGAATTGGGTATTTACAGACCTTTAGATGAATTTGCTTATGGAGCAAGACAACCTAAATCTGTTGATATTAAATTTGACGAGTATTACAGAGCTAAAGAAAGTGTCGAAGAAGAAGTAAAAAAAGGTTATCCTAAAATACATAATGATAAAAATAAAGAAGAATATTTTAATGAAAAAGAAATTCTAGCTCAAGCTGAAATTCCTGAAAAAAATGTAATTATAAATCAAAGAACAAGGAAAAAATTAAAGAGCAGGTTAAAAGATAGATAAAAAACATTAATGAAAAAGTAGTAAATGAAAAAAAGACTTTTTCTTGCAATAAATTTTGATGACCAAATTTTAAAAAAATTAGCAGAATATAAAAAATTAGTTAAGTTTGCTAACGTTAATTGGACAAAAAAAGAAAATTTACACATAACAGTTTATTTTATTGGCAATCTAAAAACTCTTTTAATTCCAGATTTAATAGAAAACTTAAATCAAGTTTTTAGTAAAACAGAAAATTTTATTCTTGAATTTGATAAAATTTTATTTGCTCCACCAAATCATACAGCTCATATGATCTGGGCACAATTTAAATTTAATAAAAACTATGAAAAATTAGTACAAAATGTTTCTAAAGAAATTAATCAAAATTTTAATTTACAACAAAATAATAATTTTAAAGATTTTATACCCCATATAACACTTGCAAGATTCAAAAAAGTAATTTGTACAGAAAATATAAGATTAAATCAACTTAAAATATCAAATTTATTAATAGATTCCTGTGATTTGATGGAATCAGAATTAAATTCTACTGGCCCAGTCTATTCTAAAATTATAACTTTTAAATTTGGAGAAAAATTGGAATCTAAATATGAAAAAATATGAAGTTATACCACACACTGCAGATATAAAATTAAAATTAGAAGCTTCAACTTTAGAAGAATTATTTGAAATTGCGCTAAAAGCTATGTCACAAATAATAAAAAAAGATGCATGCAAAGTAAATCAAGATTATAAATTAACTGAAAAGTTTGAGCTTAAATCTATAGATCAAACTGCTTTATTAATAGATTTTTTATCCCAAATTTTAACATACTCACAAATAAACAGTACTGTGTATTGCAAAGTAGAATTTGAAAAATTGACACAGCAAAATCTTGTTGCAACAATTTTTGGAAAAAAAGCTGACAAATTCGATGAAGACATAAAAGCAGTTACTTATCACGAAGCTAATATTACAAAAAATAAAAATAATAATTTCCAGACATTTATTGTTTTTGATATTTAGAAATTAAGATTTAAATTAAAAATTATATTAATAAAATTTTAAATTACCGGCAACCAAAATCTGACCGGCTACCACAAAATCACCCCCTAAATGGGTTCTGAGGGATAAAAAATGATAGTAAAAGAAAATTTGCAAAAACTTTCTCCTGTGCTTTGGCAAATCCCAAAAAATTTTAGATCAGATATGAATGTTGACGCAAAAATCTTTGCATCTCAAGAAATGTTAGACGAAATTTTAAATGATAGATCTCTTGAGCAAATAGTAAACGTTGCAACACTGCCAGGAGTTATAGGCTCAGCATACGCAATGCCTGATGTTCATGAAGGCTACGGCTTTCCAATAGGTGGAGTTGCTGCAACAAAATTTCCGAATGGAGTAATTTCTCCTGGCGGCATAGGATATGACATAAACTGTGGTGTTCGTTTATTAAAATCAAATATAGATATAAATTCAATAAAATCTTATCTAGAAAGTTTAGCAAGAGAAATTTATAAAAGAGTTCCATCTGGAGTTGGAAGAGGCAGTGAATTTGTTTTAACAATAACAGAACTAGATCAAGTTTTAAAATATGGTGTTCAATGGGCATTAAATAAAAATTTTGCAACACAACATGACGTACAAAATATAGAATCAAGAGGTAGACTTGAAAATGCAAATCCAAGTTTAGTATCTGATCATGCAAAAAAAAGAGGATTGGATCAACTTGGAACTTTAGGGGCTGGAAACCATTTTTTAGAAATTGGCTTTGTTGAACAAATTTATGATAAAGAAATTGCTAATCAATTTGGATTATTTGAAAATCAAGTTACAATTTTAATCCACACAGGATCAAGAGGGTTGGGACATCAAGTTGCAACTGATTATATAAAAATCATGATGCAAAAAATGTATGATTACGGAATACAAGTTCCAGATAGAGAATTAGTTTGCGCACCCTTCAATTCCACAGAAGGCCAAAACTACTTTGATGCAATGGCTGCAAGCGCAAACTTTGCATGGACAAATAGACAAATGATAACTTACGCAGTAAGACAAGGCTGGAAAAAAGAACTAGGATTATTAGGCGGAGAATTAGAATTGTTATATGATGTTGCACACAATATAGCAAAAATAGAGACGCACGAATTTGAAGGAAAAAATAAAAAAGTTATTGTTCATAGAAAAGGTGCAACACGAGCATTTCCACCTAATCATCCAGATCTGCCTCCGCAATATCAAAAAACAGGACAACCTGTTTTAATTCCAGGCAGTATGGGAACTGCATCATATGTTTTAGCAGGAACACAAACCGGTATGACAGCTTCTTTAGGTTCTACTTGCCATGGTGCAGGTCGCAAAATGTCTAGACATGCCGCAAAAAAAGAAATTCATGGCAAAGCTTTAAAAACAGAATTAGAAAAAGAAGGAATAATTATTAGAACAGGATCAATCCCAGGATTGGCCGAAGAAGCACCAGCTGCATATAAAGATATAGATGAAGTTGTGCAAGTTGTGTATATGGCAGGAATTGCGAAAAAAATTGCAAGATTAAGACCATGTGTGGTAATCAAAGGATAAAATATACTTTTATCAAACAAAAAGTAATGATAAATAACTATAAACAAAAAAGACCCCTGTTAATAAAAGCAATAAAATACCTTCCAGCAAATTAATTTTTTTTCTAAAAATTATTCCAAAACCTATTATTATAAAAGCCAAATAAAAAAATGGGGCAATATATTTTATATTTGATAAATTAATTGAAGATCGAGAAAATAATGCTAACAATCCAATTAACAAAGAACCTTGTTCTAAAACAGAACCAAAAGAATTCCCTATAGCAAGTGAATAATCTTTTCTTCTTATTGCTGCTATATTAAGTGTAATCTCAGGTAAAGATGTTCCTATTGCTATTATTGTAGCTCCTATAATTTCAAATGTGAGAGCAGAAGCTTTAACAAGTTTTATTGCAAAAATAACACAAATTTTACTTGCAATTAAGGTCATTAAAAGACTTATAAATAAATTTAAAAAAACATTAAATTTTGTTTTTCTATTCTTTTTTTCAGAAATTATCTCATGAATTTCTTCAGTCGCTCCAGAAATAAGCCCTCTTTTTTTTTGAGTTCTCCACAAATACCAACAACTTGCTAAATAAATTAATATAAAAAAAATTCCATGAAAATTAGTTAAAGATTTACTAAAAAAAATAAAACTCATTAATATAATATTAATTCCAAACATAAAAATAGTTTTTACATAATCACTTTTATCAATATATATAGCACTAAAAATCACAGTAGGTAGACCTAATACAACAGATACATCCAAAAAATTAGATCCAATAATATCCGCCAAAGATAAATTGGGCGTACCACTCCATAAAGATTGAATAACAACAGCAAGTTCAGGAATTCCAGTAGAAATTGCTAATAATACAAAACCAAGGAAAAAAGTACTAAGACCATAAATTTTTGAAAGTTTTTGAGTATAAATTACAGATCGTTCTCCTGCCCACCATAAAAAAATAAGACCTAAAAAAAGAACTAAAATATCTAAAATAAAAATCATAAAATTCCCTTTTTTATAACAATATTTGCAAAAATTACAAACTTATAGAAAATTTTACTTATATTTTAAGCTCAAAAACAAGTTAATGTAAAAAAATAAAAAACATGAATTTTATAACAAAAATAATAGATTCAAAATTTTTTGATCGTCCAGTTTTACAAGTATCACAAGAGTTATTGGGACAATATATTATCCGTAAAATTAATAATCAAAAATTAAAATTACAAATTACAGAAATAGAAGGTTACGATGGACCTCTAGATTTAGCATGCCATGGCAGATTTGGCAAAACTGAAAGAACTGTCCCAATGTTTGGCCCAGCTGGCCATTTTTATGTTTATCTAATTTATGGAATTCATTGGATGCTAAATATTGTTACAGGACCAGAAAATTACCCTGCTGCAATTTTAATAAGAGGCACAAAAGAAATATCTGGACCCGGTAAACTTACAAACTTTTTAAAAATAGATAAAAGTTTTAATTCAAAACTTGCTATAACAGATAATAATCTTTGGTTTGAAAAAAATACTGAAATTATAAAACAAAAAAATATTCTTAGAACTCCCAGAATAGGCGTTGACTATGCTGGCCCAATCTGGTCTCAAAAACCGTATAGGTTTTTGTTAAAAAAATAAATATTATTATCGCTAAGCTTAAATTTTTATGATATCTTTTTCCATTTAAAATAATTCTTACATTTTACATCAGATTTATATTAGGAAAAATTTATGAAAAAAACATTTTTACTTATACCCTTTTTAATTTTTAGTTTCAATGCAAATCTAACTGCAATAAATTCTGGAATAACTGATGTTAATAAATATGATGAAAATGGAAATACACCTTTACATGTAGCACTAAATGACAATAATTTAAAATTAGCCGAAACATTGCTCAACAATAATAATATTAATGTTAATTTACAAGATGCAAATGGCGATACTGCTTTACATTTAGCAATTAAAAAATCTGCCGATAAACTTATACCTTTACTAATTGAACTCGGAGCAGATATAACCATAAAAAATACACATTTCGTAAGTCCTACCGTACTTGCAGCATGTTATGAAAAAAAAGAAATACTAAAACTTTTTTTTAAAGACAAAGATCCTTTATTAAAGGATTTTTTAAAAACAATAAAATATAACGATATAAAAGCATTTAATCTTCTTTTAGGATTAAGCAAAACAAATATTTTTACAGATAAAGATAATGGTGAAAATATTCTATTTGATTCCATAATTTCAGGTAATAAAGATTTTATTGATATTTGTATTGCAAATACAGGTCTAACAAATGATTATATTTTTGGATATAATCCATTACATTTGGCAGCTATGTATGATCATTATGAATTAGTTAAATATTTTGTTGAAAAATGTAATGCCAATATTAATGCTTTTGATTATGATGGCTTAACGCCATTACATTATGCAGTTATGTATGGAAATTACGAAATAACAAATTACCTTATAAATAAAAAATGTTCTATAAATGAAAAATCTCTAAAAGACATCGATTTATATAAAAAAGGATCTACTTGTTTAGATTTTGCTACTCAATTTGGACATAACGATATTATTAAGTTACTCTCCCAAAACAAAGCAAAAAAAAATATTGTACATGAAAAAAATATAATTACTGATCAAACAGATTATTTAGCAATTTTTATTGATTATAATACAGAACGAACAAAACCAGATGAACCATTAGCATCCGTCAATACAGCATTTTCAGCAGAATTACATGATATAATTAAACAAGAAGCTTGTCCTATAATCATTATAAGTCAACATCTACTAAAAAATGCATTACAGCTATCATGTTCTTTAAAAAATTGGTTTATTGTTGAAATTTCAGATCATAATGCAATAAGTGGTTATTTTATTATACCTAAAAAATTTAATAACAATTTAGAAAGTCTTGATACCAAAATATTGGATTTACAACTCCAAAATCTTGGTTATGATTTTTCTTTGATAAATCATAATTATGTAAATGAGTCTAATGTAATTAATAAAACCACTTGTTCACTATCTGTAAAAAAATCTTTTAACAAAACAGCTGTTTCAATCATAAATAATATATTGCTACCACATCAAAGATTTATTTATTGGGGTGGACATGGAAATAGTGGGAAAAGACGAGCAATCGGCGGCTTGTCAGCCAAAAATGCATCCAATCTTTTTAATATATTATCAAATAAAAATACTAAAATTGTTTATGTATCAACCTGTTTTTTTGGAGGAAAAAATTATGAAATTATAAAAGATCTCAGTGGTATGGTTGTTATTTCATCAGCAACAACAGAAATAATTTCAAGTTCAACAATTGAAACTAAACCACATAATTGGTGCAGCTTTTTTAATACACTCTCCAAATATCAAGATTATTCAAACTTTAATAATTATTGTGAATGTTTATCTAATCAAGTACTTCCTTTTATTAATACGCATAATCCAAATATTTCAAATTTTCCACATGTAAAAATTCCTGGCAAGCAATTCACACTGCTTAATATTGGTAATAAAGCAATACTTATTAATAAAGAAACAATAGCAAATAATAAAAATTCATTGCTTTTAATAGATAACAAAAAATTATTAGAAGTTGATTTAGAGGAAATAAAAAAGCCATTAAAAATTAAAAATGAAATTCCACTTATTATTTCAAATAATTATAAAAATACATTTGAAAAAATAATTATTGATAATATAAAAAACACTTCTAACAATGATTTTATAAATATTGCTGAAAAATTAACTATGCCTAATATTTTTAAGGACAGTTCTCTTGAAAATAATTTTTTAATAAAAGAGCTTATACTTCCAACAGAATTTAAAATTAATACTTTAAACAAAAAAAATTTACTTATTAAAAGATTATATAACGTTTTAATATATCGAGGCCCAAACAATAAATGTGGTATTTTTTTAAGCATTAATAAAAATTTAACTATCAATAATAGTATTTTAATTGTATACGACAATGACTCTAAAAAATGGAATGCTCATGCAGATTTATCAGAAGAAGATTTTAATTTATACAAAAAATTATTAGATAACGCCAGTTCGATAATTAAAAATTAAATTTTAATGCGCGGGGCACCAGCGTTGCTTCGCCCAGCGCTACCATAAGTTGGCCTGCATTGCAGGCAAAGTAATTAATTTTTAAAATATCAAATATTATTTTATAATTATGTTTTAAAATTTAAATTTAATAAAATTATGCCGGCAGGGCCGGCAATCATGAGTTAGCGCTGGGCGAAGTTTTATTTTTAAAACTGGTCTGTCCGGCGTAGCCTCTTGACTCGCCATAGCTTGAAAGCGACGGCGGTTGGCAAAGCCTGGATGCCCCGCGCATATTAGTTTAATAAATAAAAATTTATCTTTTAGCCAACATCGGATTATATTTTCCCGGGTTTATATGAAACATAATTTTTTCTTTTATCAGTTGTAAAACTTTAACACCCTCTTTATTCAAACAAGAATCCCCTTCTTTTTGCCACTTCTCATAAAGTAAATCAAAAATTTGACAAAATTCTTTAGGAACAAAGACCTTAGTGTTTACTTCACCCTCTTTTAGAATCGGATTATATTTTGATAAAAATTTTTTTAATGCATCAATATCAATTTTTACCGTACCATTAAATTTTACAATTTCATAAAAAAGTAATCCAAAAAAAACAAAATAGAAGCTTGCTAGAGAAGCAATTAAAACATTATCATTGTTTAAGTACTTACTAAGTATTAGATTAATTGTAATACCAATTCCTAAATATGAAAAAATATTTCTGATAGATTTAATTAATTTTTTACCCCTTGGTTCATCTATGAACGCTTTTTCAAGATATTCCCATGAATTATTTTTGTAATATTCTTGCCAAGAGAGATCAAATGAATTTGTAGAGCTTGTACAAAAAATCTGATTCGTAAAAAATATTGAAAGACAAAAAGCCAAAATATAAAACTTAAAATTTGTTTTGAAAATTAATGATTTTAAACCCATAAAAATACCTAATTTTTTTATTTCTAAAAATAAAAGACTGCTTGCAGTCTATCATATTTTATTTTTTATACCAAGCCAGAAATTTTTGTAATGCTCTCAAGCGATATAAGTAATTTTTGGCTTCTGGCGTATCTCTTAATTCTGCATATGTTTTTGTAGTACCCGTCGGAACAAAAAAAACATCAAATGGCAATGATGGGTGTGCATTAAACTTTTCAGGTTTTACAAGAGCTCCCTCACAAGCCCCTTCAAAAACCTCATACTTATTTTCTCCTTCTATATAAACAAGATAAAGAAGAAATTTTGCTTTATCACCAACTTCTATTAATTTTTTAATACCTTCAAAACCTATACCTTGAGACACAAATTTTGATAAGGTACCAGGAAATTTATTATATTTTTCAAAATATATTGCTGCATCATCAATTAACAATGGACGTTGTGCTATTTGCCAGGCCTTTTGAGCCTTATCTATTGCAATATATTTTTGATCTAAAGTTTGAATTTCTGGAATATCTCTAGAAAATTGAACAATTTTTATATTTGGCTCATTTTCTTCTATGTACGAACCAACTTCTTCAAATTTGCCATTATTACTTGTAGCATATAAAATTTCTCTTTGTTTATGCATTTAATTTTCTTTCAATCTCTAACAAACGATTATATTTGGCAACACGTTCGCCTCTGACAGGCGCTCCAGCTTTAAACTGTCCACATGATGTACCAACGGCTAAATCTGAAATAAAAAAATCATTGGTTTCACCAGACCTGTGAGAGACAACTGTTTTATAACCAGAACTTCTACATAAATTCATAGCTTGCAAAGTTTCGCTAACCGTCCCTATCTGATTAGGCTTAATAAGACAAGCATTTGCAACATTATTCTCTATACCCTTTTTAATTAAATCAGAATTAGTTACAAAAATATCGTCACCAACAAGCTGAACTTTTGACCTTAATCTAGCCGTCATTTTTTGCCACCCCTGCCAATCCTGTTCATCAAGACCATCTTCTATTGAATAAATAGGGTAAGATGATATTAATTCATCATATAAATCTATCAGTTTTTCGTTCTTTAATTTTTTACCATCTAATAAATAAAAATTTTCTTCTTTATTATAAAATTGAGAAGCAGCAATATCCAAACAAAAAACAATATCTTGACCCAGAACATAATCAGAATATTCTACAGCCTTACATAAAAAATCCAATGCCTTTATATGTAAATTTTCTTTACAATTAAAAACAGGAGCAAATCCCCCTTCGTCTCCAACCCCTACACTAAGCCTCGATTCTTTTAACAATTTTTTTAAATTGTGATAAACAACAATAGACATCTCTAAATTCTGTTCAAAAGTTTTACCGCTTACAGGCATAATCATAAATTCTTGAAAACAAACATTATTATCTGCATGAACTCCACCATTTAAAATATTAAACATGGCTTTTGGTAAAATTAATTTTTCAGTTTTATATAAATTTGCAATTAACTTATATAAATCCAAATTTTCACAAAAAGCTTGTGCCCTTGCAATTGCAATACTTACCGCCAAAATTGCATTAGCACCCAATTTTGATTTATTTAGAGTCCCATCTAAATCTATCATAGCTTTATCAAAAGCTATCAAATCAGGCTTTTTGTCTATAAAAATAGGAGCTATAATTTTTTGAATATTAGAGATAGCTTTATGAACAGTTTTACCAAAAAATTTAGTTTTATCACCATCTCTTAATTCTACAGCTTCAAAAATGCCAATTGATGCTCCAGAGGGCACACTCGATTCTATGTTATATTTATTATTCAATAAAATATTGCACTTTACTGTAGGTATACCCCTGGAATCTATAATCTGACTAGCCACTATACCTGTAATTTTCATATATTTATTCCCCTATTTTATAAAATTTGCTAAATTCATATTTTATTTATGTTTTAAAATTTTGTTTGTATTTTATTAATTTAAACGAAAGATAATATTATGTTTACTTTTTTATTTTCAACCTTACAAGCTCAAAACCCAATTGAAGCTCCAAAGGCAATAGGTGCAGGACCTTTTGGTTTTTTAATTCAAATTTTACCACTAATATTAATTGGTATAATATTTTACTTTTTTATAATAAGACCACAAAATAAACAACGTCAATTACTAAAAGAGATGATAGATAATTTAAAAACAGGAGATAAAGTAATCACAAAAGGTGGAATAATAGGAACCATATCTATATCTTTAGAAAATTCTTTTATTATTGAACTATATGATGGAAGCAAAATAGAAATTCTTAAAAATGCCATTATATCAGCAATAAATGACAATAATACAACTAAATAGATTATCGCCATTTATTTACCCTCTTTTAAGCTTAATTTTAGGAATTTACTGGCAAAGTAGATTTTGTTTTTGTTTTAGAGCGTTGATAACAATAATAATAATATTATTTGCGTTATTAATATTTTTAGAATCGGCGTGTATTGATTTTTTCAAGAAGCTCAGAAATTTCGATACACGGTATGGCGAATTAATTATTTATTATTTATTTTTTATTTCTGGCGCACTGCTTTTTCAATCACAAATAAACAATAGTTACTATTTGTTAAATAAATTTAAAAATAAAAATTTAAATATAATTGCAAGAGTAAAAGATAAAGAAAAAGTTGAAAATAATAATATAAAAAAAGAAATTCTTAATTTACAAGTAATAAAAACACAAAAATTAACACAACCCTATTATAAAGAAACAAATTTTAACTTATTATGTTATACACAAACCCCTACAACAACAAAAGTCGGTGATACTGTTTTAATAAAAAATGTTTTTTTAAAAAATCAAAAAGAAAGTAATTTAACTGCCAAATTTCCAACTTTTTATGATTATTTAATTAAAGAAAATATACTTTGTAGTGTTTTTGTTAAAAATCTAGATTATAAAATAATATCATCACCCTACTTTAATATAAAAAGATGGATTCATGACAAAAAAATTGCTGTTTATAACAATCTAAAAACAAAAATATTACCCAAAACTTTCTACTTTTTTTCTTCTATATTTTTAGGCAACAGAAAAGAATGTTGTATAAATAAATTCAAAAACCAATTTTGTTTGTGGGGAATTTCTCATTATTTGGCAAGAGCAGGACTGCATATAGCTCTTTTTATTTTTATTTGGGGTCTTATATTATTTTTTTTACCCTTAAATATCTATATTAAAAAATCATTTTTATTAATAATTTGTTTTATTTATAACCTATTTAGCTGGACAAGTATTTCTTTTGTAAGAGCCTTATATCTTTTTTTTATTTTACAATCAGGAAGAATATTAGATCAGCAAATAAATTTTTTACATTCTTTAACTCTAATTTGCTTAATAATATTACTCTTTAATCCAATTCAATTATTTTTTTTAGATTTCCAATTAAGCTTTGCACTAACTTTTGCACTTGCAATACCATTAAATAAGTTAAAATAAATTAACTAAATAAAACATAAATTAATAAAAAAACAATTAGCTTGAAACTTAATCTCTTTATTTACTATATATTTATATATTCCAAATTAGAACCAAACAAATTTCTTTAAATTTTTTAAATGGGGAATATAAATGAAAAAATTTATATATATTATATTTTTTACACTTATTTATAATTTTTCTTTTTTTAATGTTAAAAGCTCTGAGATTCAAATAAAAAACCCTCAAGAAGAAAAAATTTTACAAGAAACAAAAAAAATAAAAGACTGGAATTTTCTTGTTTACGCCGCTTCAAATAATGACCTTTTCGATTCTGCACTTAGAAACGTTTCACAAATGATGGAAGTTGGCTCAACACAAAATATAAATATTTTAGTTCAACTAGATACCTTTGGAAAAAAAGAAATTTGTAGATATTACGTGGAAAAAAATAGACTTATCCCCCTAGATTTACACCAAAATTCACCAGACAGCATATCTGGCACACCCGAAAATTTGTATAAATTCGCAAAATGGGGTATAGAAAATTTTCCAGCAACCCATCAAGCTTTTGTAGTATGGGATCATGGTTCAGGAATAGAAGATCCTTCTATATGGGGCAAAATATTAAATAATGTTGAAATTTTTAAGGATAGAGGAATAGCCTTTAATACAACATTTCAAACATATTTAACAAATCAAGATTTAAAAAATGTACTTGAATCAATATCCAAAAATCTTTTATCCAACAAAAAAATAGATATTTTTGCTATGGATGCTTGCAACATGGCAATGCTAGAAGTAGCTAGTCAAATAAAAAACGCCGTAAATTTTATGGTAGGATCTGAAAACATAGAGCCTGCAGCCGGGTGGAATTATAAAAAGGTTTTATTGCCTTTTGAGAATAAAACTATGACTCCTGAAGAATTTTCAAAACATATAGTCAAGGCATATAAAGCTGAATACGAACATAAGGATATAAAATATACACAATCAGCACTAAAATTAGAAAAAATTGATTTACTTGAAAAAAATGTAGATGAAGCATCCTCTTGTTTATTAGAGATATTAAAAAGCAAAGATAAAAACAAAATAATATCTTTAATAAAGAAAATAAGAAACAGTCGTCAATTAACAACAACATTCCCAGATGATGCCTATTCTTCTGATGGCAGCTATATAGATATGTACCATTTTTATAAAAGTTTTTTAGAAAAAATAAATCAATCACTTTCAAGCTTTAAAGAAAAAGTTCTTATTCAAAATTTAAGCGCTGTGCTATATTACGGTTTACACTTAATTTTTGAAAATGTAATTGAAAATGTAGCAAATGTAAATTTATCTAATGCAAAAGGCTTAGCTATTTATTTTCCACCTAAAAAAATACATGGTTCATATTTAAAAACGGTTTTTGCACAAAATAATAATTGGAAAAATTTTTTAAAAGAATATTTAATTAACTCAAAGTTAATGTATGGAAAAAATAAACAAAAAAATAAAACAAAATCAACTCAAATACAATATAAACAAATATGTTGAATATTTATCAAAACAACCAAAGGGATTTGTTTATGATGATTCAGAAATGAAAACAGAAACAAAATTTGAAGAATTGCAAAAACTTTATTCCAAGTTTAAAAATTGTCAAAAGTGTCCACTAAAAGACCAAGGAAGAACCCAAGTTGTATTTGGAGATGGAAACCCAAATTCAAAACTTATGTTTATAGGTGAAGGGCCAGGAAGAGACGAAGACCTGCAGGGCAAACCTTTTGTTGGAAGAGCTGGGCAACTTTTAACAAAAATAATAAATTCAATGAATCTAAAAAGAGAAGATGTTTATATCTCTAATGTTGTAAAATGTCGACCCCCAAACAATAGAACTCCCTTACCAAACGAAAGCGAAACCTGTAAATATTTATTACTTTTTAAAGAGATAGATATTATACAACCAAAAATAATCTGTACGTTAGGGTCTTGCGCTACAAAAGCAATCCTTGGGGATGACATACAAATATCAAAAGCACGGGGAAATTTTTTTACAATTAAAGAAAAATATCTGGTCATGCCAACATTTCATCCCGCATATCTTTTAAGAAATCCAGATAGTAAAAAAATGGTATGGCAAGACATGAAAAAGATAATAGAAAAACTACAAATTTAATTTTTTGATATCATAAACTTTTCTAATAGCAAATCGGCATATTTTCACATATAAAATAATTTTCTATTGAGATATATTGTGGATAACCTGTGGATAACTATGTGGATAACCTGTGGATAACTTTTTTTTGTCTTCGAAAATGACGACTGGTGACCACCCTACAAAGCTCTCAAAAAAAGCGCTGCTGCCACAGCGAGAATTGAACGATTTTTCAAAGTTATCCACAAGTTATCAACAAGTTATCCACAGGTTATCCACAATGAGCGCAAACAAAAAAAGCCCATTGAATTCGGCTTTTTTGCCAAAAAAAAGAAAAGTTATCCACAAAAACTCAGTTGCTTATTATTATTATATTTATATATATTTATTAAATAATAATAAGCATTTCATTTTTTTTAAAAAACTAAAAGATCGAAAACTTTAAATCTTCACTTTTTTTATTTTTAAATTAAACTAGATGTTGTTGGTGTAATCTTTTTGTCAAAAAATAATCACAAAAAATCAAAGGATGTTTACAGAGTGAATCTTTCAGAAGTAATAGAATCTCTTGTTGAAGAAAGAGGTCTTGATAAAGATGCTGTTATATCAGTTGTTTGCCAAGGAGTACAGGCGGCTTTTGCCAAGAGGTTTCCCGATGCAAATTTAAGTGTTGTTTTTAATCGTCATTCTGGAGAAGTAGAGGTTTTTGTAAATAAAATTGTTGTTTATAAAATTCAAGACTCGGACAAAGAAATTTCTTTACGAAAAGCAAGAGTTATTAATCCTAAGATTGATGTTGATCAAATTATAGCTGTTCCTTTTGAGCACAAAATTGGTCGAATAGAAATATCTTTAGCTAAACAGCTTGTTGCAAGTAAAATTAGAGATCTCGAGCTTGCTGCTGTTTATAGAGACTTTAAAGATAAAAAGGGTGCAGTTGTTAGTGGTATTATACACAAGAGAGAGCGTGGTGGTTTTTCTGTAAAAATGGGAGAAAACATGGCTTTTCTTCCGATGGAAAATTCTATTCCTCAAGAAATTCTAAAAGTTGGGCGTCCCTTAAAAGCTTTATTAAAGGAGGTTTTGCCTGCAGCGAAACAGGATTATCAGCTGATTTTAGATAGAGCCTCTGCTGATTTTGTTAAAGGCTTACTTGAATTAGAGATTCCTGAAATTTTTGAAGGAATTGTGGAAATAAAAAAAATTGTTCGTGTTGCAGGTTACAAAACAAAAGCAATAGTTGCTTCTAATAATCAAGATATAGATCCTGTTGGAACTTGTGTTGGTGTTGGTGGTGCTCGTATAAAGCCTATACTTAAAGAATTAGGGCAAGAAAAAATTGATTTAATAGAGCAAACTGAATCTTTAGATATTTTGGTAAAAAATAGCCTTAAACCTGCCGAGATTGATAAAGTTGAAATTGTTAATGATAAAAAGGCCCTTGTTTGGTTAGATCAAGACCAGCGTTCATTAGCTATTGGAAAGATGGGGCAAAACATAATGTTGGCTTCTAGATTGGTTAATTTAGAGATTCAATTACAGGATGTAACAATCAATCAAATGGAAGAAGCTATTATTTCTTAAAAACAGGCTTTAAAGGTTAAAAAAATATGCGTATTTATGAAATTGCCAAAGAAAAAAATATTTCAAGCAAGCAAATTATTGATTTGTTAAAAAAGGCTGGCATAAAAGTTTCAAGTCACATGTCTGTTGTTTCTCCAGAAGGGCTTGCGCATATTGAAAAAGCTTTTTTACCAAAACAAAGTTCTTCAAAAGTATCTTCGCAACAATCTGATAAAGAAAAAAAACAACTGGAAAGCATGAATATTGAAAAAAAAGAAGAAAATAAATTAAAAAAAATTATTCCTGAAAATATAGATATAGAAAAAAAAATTGATGATTTAGGTGGTATTACTACTAAGCGTGAAGATGTTTCAAAAAATATATTAAAAAAAACTTTTACTCCCGTAGATAAATTAAAAGAAAAACCTAAATCAGATACATTCAAAAGACGTTTTAATAAATTTCAATATGGGCAACAAGCTTCCCAAATTCAAGAGCCAATTACAGAAATAAAAATTGATTCACCACTTCCTCTTTTTCAGGTAGCTGAAATGATGGGAAAGCCGGCAGGTGATTTAATTTTGAATTTGCTAAAAAAAGGAATGGCTTGCAATAGAAATTATATTTTATCGATTGACACCATTAAATCTTTAGGAAATCAATTTGGCATAAATGTTATTTTTAAAGATAAAAATTTACCTAAAGAAGCTGCAGAAATTTCAGAAAAAAAAACAACATACGGATTAACTCGTTGGCCCATCGTTGTTGTTATGGGACATGTTGATCACGGAAAAACTACTCTTTTGGATTTTATAAGAAAACAAAATACTGCAGCCAAAGAAAAGGGTGGTATTACTCAACATTTAGGTGCTTATCAAGTTAGTAGTAGTCATGGTGATATAGTATTTTTGGATACCCCAGGACATGAAGCTTTTTCTTTTTTACGATCACGTGGAACCAAAATTACTGATATTGTAATTTTAGTTGTAGCTGTTGATGATGGTGTAAAACCACAAACTATTGAAGCAATAAAACATGCAAAAACCGCAAACGTTCCTATTATTGTTGCAGCAAATAAAATGGACAAAATTGAATCTTCGGCTCATCTGCAAACATTAAAAAGGCAGCTTGCGGAGCAGGGGCTTATGGTTGAAGATTGGGGTGGAGATATTGTTTGTGTTCCCATTTCTGCAAAAACTGGTATGGGTGTAAACGAATTGTTGGAAATGGTTGTTTTACAGGCTCAGATGATGGATCTAAAAGCTGATTCCAAATTGCCTGCAAGAGCTTTTATTTTGGAATCAAACATTGAAAAAGGATATGGCCCTGTTGCTACAATTATTTGCCAAGATGGATCTATAAAAAAAGGTGATTTTTTTATTTGTGGAAATGCTACTGGTAAAGTCAGATTGTTAATAAACAGTTTTGGAGAAAAAATAAATCAAGCTGGACCTTCCATTCCTGTTAAAGTTGTTGGATTTGATAATTTTGCTGAGATTGGAGATCAATTAAGAGTTGTTGAAGAACAAGAATATTTTAGTTTTAAAAATAAAAAAGAATCTAGGGCAGCTTCTGGATTTGCTCAAACTCATTTTCAATCTTTCGATTTTTTAGATAAAATTGAAAAGAAACAGTTAAATTTGATTATAAAAACAGATACTAGGGGTTCAAAAGAAGCTATAGAAAATTCTATTTCTAAATTATCTAGTAAAATGAAAAAAGGTTATCCAGAAATAAATTTAGTACATGTTGGTATCGGTGATATTTCTGAAAAAGATGTTGAACTTTCAATTACGACAAATTCTTTGTTATTAGGTTTGCATATCAAAGTAGAAAAGAATGCAATTTTATTTGCAAAAGACAAATCCGTAGATGTTAAATTATTTGATATTATTTATAAACTTATAGATTTTGTTACGGAGCAATTGGAAAAAAATAGAGAAACTAAAATAGTTTATAAAAAAGTTGCTCAAATGGTGGTCAGAAAAGTTTTTAATATAAAAAAAATTGGTATAGTTGCTGGCTGTTATGTAAAAGAGGGTGTAGTTAGCAAGGGCGATAAGGTTGTTTGTGTTAGAAACAATAAAGAAATAGGCGAGGGTAAAATTACTAGCCTTCAAAGAGAAACAAAAACCATAAAAGAAGTGCATGCAGGGTTTGAATGTGGTTTTGTTTGCGATGGTTTTAATGATTGGCAAGAAGACGATACTGTAATGGTATATACGGCAAAAAAAGAGCTCGTTGGTGAGATTATTAAATAATATTTGGCATAAAAGTTCTTTTAATAAAAAGCTTTCTCTATTTGAAAAATGTTTTTTTATAATTCTTTGTTTTTTTGAGTTCTTTTATAAAATTGGTTTTATTTTCATAATTTATTTTAAGAAAAATAAAATTAAACCAATTTTGACTTTTAAAATAATTTCTGTTGGAAATCTTTCTGTTGGAGGTACTGGTAAATCTGTATTCGTGCAATTTTTAGTAAATAATTTATTATCTAAAAAAATTAATTGTGCAGTAGTTTTACGAGGATACAAAAGCAAAATAGAAAAAGTCAAAAAAAGCTTTTTAATTTCTGATGTAATTTCTGGTAAAAAAGAGATTTTCTATGATGCAAGCTTTTGTGGTGATGAAGCTTTTATGCTTGCTCAGAATTTGCATATTCCCATTGTTGTCGGCAAAAATAGGGCAGAATCTTGTATTTTATTAAAAAATAAAAATATAAAAACAATTGTTCTTGATGATGCTTATCAGAATTTTAGTGTAAAAAAAGATTTTGAAATTTTGTTGTTAGATGCTAAAAAACCTTTTGAAAATAATCACTGTTTGCCGGCTGGTAGATTGAGGGAAAAAGATTATTCAAGAGCTGATGTAATTATTTTGACTCATGCAGATAAAGTTACAGAAAACCAATTAGAAAATATAAAAAATAATTATTTTAAAAATTTTAATAAAAATTTTATTTTTGCAGGAAAACATTCTATTGCAGGGTTGTCTGATAACTTGTTTAATAATTATGACGAGTTTAGAAATAATATTATTGATATAAAAAATTTTGAAAATAAAAATTTGTTAGCCTTTGCGGGTATTGGTTCTTTCGAATATTTTTTATCTAGTTTAGAATCTTGTGATTTAAAAATTAATAAAACTTTAGAATATGAAGATCATTATGATTATTCAAAAAAAGATTTGATTTATATCTTTGATTTAATTAAAAAAAACAATTTAAGTGGTGCAATAACTACACAAAAAGATTTTTGCAAAATATTGCCAATAGTTAAAAATATAAAAGATCATATACCCATTTATGTACTTAATATTAATTTTGAATTTTTATCAAAAAAAGAGCATAATAATTTTTTGAAAATATTTTCAAAAAAAATTAAATAAAAATTTCAACTGAGGGAGTCTGGAGATGGAATTTGTAGTAGTTAGGCATTTATTTTGTGTTGTATTCTCTTCTTTGCTAGCCTTTTATTTAGTTCCCATGTTTATTAATGCAGCATTTAGATTTAACATTTTAGATATTCCTGATGGAAAGATTAAAAATCATAAAAAAGCAACGCCTTATTTGGGTGGTTTAGCAATTTATGTGCCGTTTATTGCAACTCTTGCGATTGCTTATCCATTTGAAAATAAAATTTTATGGTTATTATTGGGTTCTACCTTTTTGCTTTTTGTTGGTCTCATTGACGATATGAAATGTCTCAAACCTTCGCAAAAACTTTTTGGACAATTTATTGCGGTTATATGTTTTTTGAAGGGTGGTTTTTCACTCAAGACTAATTTTTTTTCAGATTTTTTTAATATATTTGCATCTGCTTTTTGGATGCTTTTAATTATTAATGCTTTTAATTTAGTAGATGTAATGGATGGTCTTTCTTCTGTTTTGGCTATTGTATCAAGTTTATCCTTTTTTGTAATAGCACTATTTTTTGGACAGTATGAACTTAGTCTTTTGTTGTTAACTTTTACTATACCATTGATAGTTTTTCTTTTTTATAATAGACCACCTGCAAAAATATATTTAGGAGATACTGGTTCTTTATATATTGGTGGTTTTATGTCAGCAATACCTTTATTGTTTCCATGGAGCAGCATTTCTTTTGAAAGCTATTATGCACCAATAATTATTTTGGGTATTCCTATTTTAGAAGTTGTTACTCTTGTTGTAATTAGAACTTATAAATGCATACCATTTTTTAGAGGGAGTCCACATCATTTTTCAATTTATTTAAGAAAAAAATGGAGTGTATTAAAAGTTTTGTTGTTTTCATCTATTATGTCTCTGATATTATCGTTGATTGCTATTTTATTTTTATTCAAATTTATATCTTTTATTTATCTAATTATATTTATATTAATATTTTTAGTTTTTTGGTTTTATTTTATATTCAGTAATTAACCATTTTTTTTAATAATTTGATTTCTTGTTCATGAGTATTTTCTCCAGTTATAATGGGTGTTTCTAAAATTTTGGGAATATCAATAAATCTTTTATCATTCATGATTAATTCAAAAAATTTGATTGGTATTTGCCCCTTTATAATATTTTCATGGCGATCCTTTTTTGAATTAAATTCAGTTTTAGAATTATTTAAATGAATAACTTTTAATAAATTTAGTCCCAAAATTTTATCAAAATTTTTTAAAACTTCTTCGTATTTTTCTGGCGTTGAAATATCATAACCTGCTGAAAATACGTGGCACGTATCAAAACATATGGCTATTTTATTTTTTAATTTACATAAATCTTTAATTTGTTTTAATTGTTCAAACGTGTAACCAATATTAGTGCCTTGGCCTGCAACTGTTTCAATTAAAATTTTTGTTTTTCCAGTTGATTTACTTAATGCAAAATCGAGATTTTTGGCGATTTTTTTGATACAGTTTTCTTCTCCTGAACCAAGGTGTGATCCTGGATGTAAAACAATATATGGTATATCGAGTAAATTGCATTTTTCTAGCTTTGTTATTAAAGCATGGACGGATTTTTTTTCTGTTTCTTTATTAGGTGATCCTATATTTATTAAATATGTTGAATGCGATATTACTATTTTAATTTTTGAATTTTGCAAAGTTTTTTTAAATTTTTCTATTTCTTCTGGTAATAATTTTTTTGCAAACCAAGATTGATTACTTTGTGTGAATATTTGAATTGTAGAACAACCCATTTTTTCACCCCGCTCTATTGCTTTATATAATCCTCCTTGAATAGAAACATGTGCGCCTAACAATATTTCTTTTTTCATTTTTTATTTCCCCATTAAAATGGTGTATAAAAACTAAATAATTTATTTAAAGATTGCTGTTTTTGTAAATATAGGCAATATATATTTTTAAATTTTTAATAAAAACGGAGTATTAAATACTATGGAAAAATTAGTTAATTATGTTAAAAAAGTTTGGGGACATGAAGAGTGGATTGTTAATAATCAAAAATATTGTGGAAAAAAACTAGTATTAAAGCAGGGTTATAGATGTTCGATGCATAAACATGATATAAAAGATGAAACATTTTATATTTTGTCAGGCAAAGTTCTTATGGAAACAGAATTTAATGGTAAATCTGAAACATTTGTAATGTTAGCTGGTGATATAAAACATATTGAAATTGGAATGTGGCATAGATTTACCGGACTTATTGATTCTGAAATTATAGAATTTTCAACTTTTCATATGGAGCAAGATTCTATAAGAAAAGAAGAAAGTGGTCCAGTTGATTTAAAAACCATTAAATTTTAATTATTTATGATAAAAAAATTTACAGTTTTAATTTTTTTGCTTTTAATTAGTTTTATTTTTGGGCTATTTTTTTTCTTTATACAAAAAGAGTGGTTAATAATACAAACCCCCATTTTTTGCGACAAAAAAAAAATATTATTAAAAGAAGCTATTAATAATTCTGTTGTAGTAAAGAGAAAAATCAAATTTTTTTATTTTAAAGACGACAAAATTTTAATTGAAGAATCTGATTTTGTTTGGCTTGCTGATGAGTCAGAAAACTTGAAGTATCTAATTAATAATTGGTTATGTTTTTTGCATAGCGAACATATAATTTCAAAAAAAATTTTAGTTGAAAGCGTTTGTGCATCTGAAGTAAATCAGACTATTTATATTTCTTTCGACAAATCTCCGCTAGATAAAGATTGGTCAGTACTTAAAAAATGGAATTTTATTGAAAGTCTTTTAAAAACTATGAGAGATGTTGTATCATCTTTTAAATTTGCAATTTTTTTAATAAAACACCAACAAATGAAAGATGATCATCTTGATTTTTCTCAACCGTGGCCAATAGAGGGCTTTAAAAATAGGGGAGAACAATAATGAAAAGATTTATTTATATATTATTTTTTAGCTTTTGTAGTCAATTTGTTTATTGTAATAATAACAAAAATGAGCAACAAAATTTTGAATTTTCTAAACAAGAAGAAAAGAAGATATTTAATTTATTAAAAAATATTTTTTATTTAAATCATAAATTATCTGCAACCAATTGTGAAAGTAATTTTGCTAACTTAAATAATTTTGAAATGCAAGATTTGATAAATAAGTCAAAAATTATAATTAATGATTTATTTGATTTATTAGAGCTAGAAAATATAACTTTTTTTGGTAAAAATTTTACTTATTTTTATCTTTTGAAAAAAGCTAATACAAAAGAGGAACGAGATGTTTTAATTGAAGATTTTTTTAAATCTAAAGATGAAAAAAGAGTAAAATCTTTTTTTAATGAAATTTTTATTATTTTGGATAGTTATTTAAAAAGTAAAATAAAAAATATTCTTTCTATTTTTAAATATAATTTAAAAGAATTTTTTAAAAAAAATAATCTTGTTTGTGAATCAGATGAAAAATGCGAATTATGCAGGTTGGGCAAAAAAGAGAGTATGATTATTGCAGCTATTTTTGGCGCAATAGCAAATATTTTTAATCATTCTTGTCAGGGTAATCAAACTAATAATAATCAAAATTTATCTAACTCAGCATTACCTTTGGTAGGAAGTGCTTGCGAGCTGGTTTCTCAGCTTGCAGCTATTAATGCTGCTCATAAAGAAGTAGTATATAAAGAAGATTTATTAAAAAATAAACAGTTTGATGAGGTTCTTGAGAAAACTATTAAATTTATGGAAATTTTATGTCTTTCTTTAAAATCTAAAAATATTAGTTTAGAAAATTATGTTTTATTAAATGAATTTAGTAAATTGTCTTTAGAACAAAATAAAAAATCCTGGTTATATGAAAAATTAATTTCAAGTCAATTATTCAAAAAATTAATAAAAGATATTTTTAAGTCATTAAAAAATTATTTAAAAGATCAACTTTCTCAAGCATTAAATTATTTGAGAGATAAATTAATAGAATTATTAATAAATGTTAATAATAAAGAAGATTATAAACCGTGTAATGAAAATGTTCAGACGCAGTGATAATAAAAAAGCAAATTGTTATTATAATTTGGATGACAAAATAGTTTGTGAAAAAATTGAAGCAGAAAATTTTTTAAAATTTATATATAAAAATTTTTTTGGAAATCTTTTGCGTTTTTTCATAAATAAAAAATTTTTTTCAAGAGTTTGTGCTGTTTATCAAAATAGTGCTTATAGTAAGAGAAAAATAAAAAATTTTATAAATAAACACAATATTGATATGTCCCAATTTCAAGAGCCTGAAGGTGGATACAAATCTTTTAACGATTTTTTTATAAGAAAATTAAAAGATAATGCAAGAAATATTGATTATAATTTTAATACCATAGTTTCTCCTGCAGACAGCAAATTATTTGTGATTCCAGATATTTCTAAAAACACTGAATTCTTTGTAAAAAATAAAAAATTTAATTTAGCTAAATTTTTTGAAGATAAAAATTTGGCTCAAGAATATCAAAATGGGATTTTATTAATCTTTCGGTTAGCTCCGTATGATTATCACAGATTTCATTTTCCTGTTGATTGTGTACCAAGTGAGGCAAAAAATATTCATGGTTTATATGATTCTGTTAATCCAATTGTTTATAGGGCAGGTATTCAGCCGCTTGAAAGCAATGAAAGAATATTATCTTTTTTAAAAACTGATAAATTTACAGATATTATATTTGTTAGTGTTGGGGCTATGCTTGTTGGCAAAATAGTTTTAACCTACACACCAAATTTGTCTTATAAAAAAGGTACTGAGATGGGATATTTTGAGTTTGGTGGTTCTACTATTGTTTTAGCTTTTAAAAAAGATACTATAAAAGTAAAAGATAAATTTTTAAAAAATTCAGCTTTCTTATTAGAAACTGAAGTTTTAATGGGACAAGCTATAACTGAATAGAAAGAAATTTATGGATATTTTTCCCTCTTTAATTGCTAGTGATATTTTAAATTTGGAAAAAACAATACAAAGTTTAAATACAAAATGTGATGGATACCATATAGATATTATGGATGATCATTTTGTTCCAAACTTAACATGGGGACCGGATTTTGTTAATGCCATAATTAGGACAACAGATTTGCCACTTAATGTGCATTTAATGGTTGATAATCCTAGAGACTGGGTTAATAGATTAAATTTAAGAAAACAAGATTTTTTTGTTTTTCATATAGAAACTTTAGATTCTAATGAAATAAAAAATTTTATAAAAGATATAAAAAAAATTGGTTGTAAAGTTGGTATAGCTTTAAATCCAGAAACAAATATTAATTTGATTTTTGATTATTTAGATCTTTTAGATGCCATTTTAGTAATGTCTGTAAAACCCGGGTTTTCTGGTCAAAAATTTGATTCTTCTGTTTTAAGTAAAATAGAAATTTTAAATAAAAAAAGAAAAGATAGAAATTTATTTTTTTATTTAAGTATGGATGGTGGCATTAATCAAGATAATATTAAAAATTTGTTAAAAAATGGTGTTGATCAGGTAGGCGTGGGATCTGCTATATTTTACAAAGAAGATTATTTACAAGCTTTACAAAATCTTTATAACAAAATAGCATCATAAAAATTTTGAGAAAACATGAACAAATTTATTAAACTTAGAATTGGCGTTTTAATGGGGGGTAAATCTATAGAAAGAGAAGTTTCTTTTAATTCAGGAAGAACTGTTTGTGATCACATAGATTTTTTAAAATATGAAGTAGTTCCAATATTTCAGACTTATAAAGGTGATCTTTATATTTTGCCTTATAAATTTTTGCATAGAGGCAAAATATCTGATTTTTTTGATAGATTGGATTCTCAAGCAAAAAAAATAAGTTGGGATGATTTAAAATATTTAGTTGATTTTATTTATTTATCTATTCATGGCAGATTTGCTGAAGATGGAACAGTTCAGGGTTTTTTAGAAGTTTTAGGGATACCATATTTGGGGGCAAAAATTTTTGCAAGTGCCATTGGTATGAATAAGGGGGTACAAAAAAAGATTTTGCAAAGTAATGGCATAGATGTGCCCAATGGTTTTGTTGTAACTCCAGAAGAAATTGAAAAAATAGATATAAAATCGATTTTAGAAAAACTTGAGAAATTAAACGTAAATTTTCCAATAATAGTAAAACCTGTGCACGAAGGTTCAAGTTTTGGCATCAGCTTAGTTGACAATAAATCTGATTTATTACAAGCATTAAAAAATGCTTGTTACTGTGATAGTAGACTCAAACAAGATGTGATTATTGAAGAAAAAATAAAAGGTTCTGAGTTTGTTTGTGTGTGCTTACAAAAAGATAAAAATTGGTTTGCATTACCTATCACACAAGTTGTTTGTGAAAAAAATACAAATTTTTTTGATTATACTCAAAAATATATGCCTGGTCGTGCAACAAAAATTACACCTGCAAATTTTGAAAAAAAAGACCAAGAAAATATAGTTCAAACTTGTATTAAAGTTACAAAAATATTAAATTTTTCTACCATATCTCGCATAGATGGTTTTTTAACAAAAGATGGTAGAGTTTATATTATTGATCCAAACTCTTTAACAGGAACAGGTCCTGCCACATTTTTATTTCATCAGGCTGCAGAAATTGGAATGAGTCATACTCAGCTTATAAATTATTTAGTTGAGACTGAATTAAAAAATTATAATCTAAAAAGTGTATCTAACGTGAATGCTAAAAAAGATAATAATATAAGTAATAAAAAAAACAGAATTGTTGTTTTATTGGGTGGAAGTTCTAATGAAAGAGAAATTTCTTTAGAATCCGGGCGTAATGTTTGTTATAAACTTTCACCAGAAAAATATGAAATAATACCTGTTTTTGTAGATTCAAAAAATGAGCTTTATAAATTAAATCAAAGATTATTGATTCAAAATTCTACTCGTGAAATTTCTTTACTTGTAACGCAAGATTTAAAAATAAATTGGGCTGATTTACCAAAAATTTGCGATTTCGTTTTTATTGGATTACATGGTGGAGTTGGTGAGAATGGTGGAGTACAAGGCACTCTTGAAATGCTTGATTTGCCATATAATGGTTCTGGTGTTTTGACTAGTTCATTGTGTATGGACAAATTTAAAACAAATGAATTTTTAAAATCTGGTGGATTTGATGTGCCATTTTCTTTTTTATTATCCAAAACAGAATTTTATTCTGAAAGTTTTATTAAAAATTTTGAAAAATTTTCTGAAAAAATAAATTTACCAGTGATTATAAAACCTCATGATGATGGCTGCAGTGTTGGTGTAAAAAAAGTAAAAAATAAAGAAAATTTATTAAAAGAAATAGATTTATATTTTAAAGAAACTTTAAAAGAGTATGTCTTGATAGAAGAATTTATTGATGCAGTAGAATTGACATGTGGAGTTTTTGGTAATCAGGAAGTTACTGCTTTGCCTCCAAGCAAAGTTTTTGTTGCAAAAGATGTTTTATCTATGGAAGAAAAGTTTTTGCCTGGAGCAGGTGAAAACTTAACTCCTGCGCCATTGGCAAAAGAACATTTGGAATTTATACAAGATACAATCGCTCAAGCGTATAAATTTTTGGGTTGTGCTGGATATTCTAGAATTGATTGTTTTTTTCAGCAAGCCAAAAAAAGTCCAACTAAAAAAAATAGACTTATAATTTTAGAAGTTAACACGCTTCCTGCATTAACTCCTGCAACTTGTATTTTTCATCAAGCAGCTGAAATAGGCTTAAGACCGATGGATTTTATAGAAAAAATAGTTGAACTTGGTTTTGAAAATTATAAAAATAAATTTATTACAAGTTCCCAGAAAGATATCCAAGAGCAGACCTTATAAGTTGATCTAATGGGGCAGTTTGTCCAGAATATTTTGAAGTTAAATATTGCATAGCTTTTGATATCTCTGGTTTTGAATAATTTAAAGATATCAAAACATCGTTAACGTTTTGCCACATTGTAAAATCTTGCTGAAGATCTTGTGTTTGAACTTTTCCTGAAGAAATTAATTTTGAAACTTTGTGTTTCAAATGAACAATGATTTGTTCAGCCTTTTTTTCACCAATGCCATTGATTTTACTTAGAGCTTTTTCATTTTGTGAACTAACTATTTCTAAAAATTCTCCAGCACTTATTTGAGACAAAATATTTGACGCTATCCCTGGTCCTATTTTTGGACAATCTATGATCATTAAAAAAACAGTTTTTTCAAGTTCAGCTTGAAAACCATAAAGAGCGGGCCCTTTTTCTTGGTTCCAATGCATGTAAATAAGAATTTCAGCATTTTGATTTAAAATTAAATTTTTAGTTTGTGACATTTGCACAAAAAAACCAATGCCATTAACTAAAATTGTTACATTTTTTTCTTCTATTTTTTTTATTTTACCAGCTATAAAATCTATCATATTTTTAGATTAGCATTTAAAATTTTTTATTCAAAAATTTTAAAATAAAAATACAAATTTTATAAATCATTGTTACACTAGCTCAATTAAATTTTAGTTATTTTTATAATTTTAAATTTTTCGAAGGGCAATTATGTTAAAAAAATTTTTTATAACAATGCTATTATTCGCTAATTTTTATGCTTATTGTGATGATTCACAACACTATGCTATTGCAGTCGGAGAAGAAGATAAGGATCGTTTATTAGTTCTTAATGAAATTTATAATCCAGAATCTTTTCAATTATTAAAACAATATGTTGAAAAGGGAAAAAATGTATTGGAGCTTGGATGTGGATTGGGTATATGCAGTCAATACATGGCAAAATTGGTTGGTGAAAAGGGTAGTGTGTTGGCAACTGACATAAATCAAGAACAGATTGATCTTGCTCAAAAAATGAAGGCAAGCGAATTAAAAAATTTAAATTTTAGAAAAATATCAGCTTTAGAATTAGAAAAATTGGAACAAAAATTTGATGTTATATATGTTAGATTTTTATTGATGCATTTACCAAATCCAGAAAAAATTTTAGAGCAAATTAAAAAGGTGCTCAGCCCAAATGGTAAAGTAATTATAGAAGATGTAACCGGGAATTATACTCTTTATAGTAATCCTAATACACCAGCAATGGAGGAAGTTCAACGTTTTGATAAGCTGCAATTTGAGATAGAAAAATCAGATGATTGTTATTTTGAACAATTGCCAAAATTGCTTGTAGATTATGGATTTTCAATCAGACTCTTAACAAGAGCTCATCCAAAACTTGATACATTACATAAAAGATCAATGTTGTCATATAACCTATCATCTCTTAAGTCTGAATTGATTAAGGCTAACAAAATAACATTAAAAGAATATGCCCGAGTTTATCCAATTGTTAAAGAATTTGAAAAAAGAGAAGATGTTACTGTTTATTCATATGAGTTGGGTCAAGTTGTTGTTCAATTAAGATAACATAATAAAAATCGCTGTTTCTAAAATAAAATTAAAAAATTTATAAATTATTTGTTACGCTTATTTACTTTTATTTTTTTTAGTTCATAATCCTTATGATTTGCGCAAATTTGTGAGTACAAAAGCAGATATTCGAAAGGAAAAAAATCAATGAAAAAGTTTATAATTTTGTCTTCATTAATGTGTGCTGTGATGTTTTCAAATGGTTTAGCAATGCAAGGTGAAAATCCATCTGCGGGTTTTGTAAGTTTTCATTCAAAATTTTTGCAAGCATTTAATCTACGTGATAGTAAGACCCAACAATTAATTAATGCTATAGCGGATCCATTACAGCGTAGAGAAAATATATTCAAAGATTCTCGTCATTTGCTTCAAGAATTGGACGCCAATCCAAATGAATTTTTGATTAATACCGAAAAAATTGATATTTTGAAAAAAAATCTTAATCAGATCATTTCTTTGATACCTTCAACAAGGATAGAATTTCGTACTGAAAGCCATATGAATGAAGAGTATCCTTATGAAGTAGCTGTTCCTTTATATCCAAATATAGAAATAAGTCAAACATTAAAAAATTTAATAGATTTAATCGATGCTTTAGTTGCATTTGAGCGTTTTGGAAAAACTCCAAATGAGATAAGAGATTTATTGAAACAGGGAGTTGTACTAGCACAAATTCAAGCTGACTTGATGCAACAGCGTGCAAATGAATTGTTTGGAAATTAATATTTAAGATTTAGTAAAAAGTGGTGAGTTTATTATCTTAGATAATATTTAACAATTAGTTGTTGTTCAATTAAGGTGATATAATTGATTTTAAAAATTTTTTATTAAATTCAAAAAAATTTAAATATCAATTCTTTTGAGTAATTTTACTTTTGCTGTTACTTGATAAGTAATTGTGTGTATGGTGTGCTGTTAATATATAATTAAAAAAACGATTTCGTTCGAACTAAAAGGAGCTGTTAATTAACTAGCGGCTCTTTAATTTTTAAATGGTATTTTGATTTCGAATTTTATAAAGTCTGTTTACTTTTTTAAATTAAAATAGATGAAATTAAAATATATATAATTATTGTTTATGAAAACAATAACCATTCAAGTTTGTGCAAATATAGCCTTAATAAAGTATTGGGGAAAAAGGTTTTAATTCTGTTCTTTTTGATTATTTTTTTTAAATCTATTAACATAATTTTATATTATATTGAATATAAAAAGAAAGGATTTTATTTTGAAGGCGATTGAATTTTCTGGAAATATTGAAACTAATGGGACAATAAAAGTTCCAAAAAAATTTTTATCAAATTTAAAAAATGGGTCTTTAAGAGTAATAATTCTTGTTGAAGAAAAAGATAAACTTAAAAAAAAAGTACCATTTAAAGAGAGATTTAAGGCTGTTAAATTAGATACTAAAGGTTTTAAATTTGATAGAAATGAAGCCAACAAGAGATAAAATTTTTGTTGATACAAATATTCTTATATATTTTTATACTAAAACAGAGAAAAATAAATTATTGAATTTGGAAAAAATTTTAATTGATTCGGATTTAATTATAAGTACGCAAGTATTAAATGAATTATCCAATGTTTTAATAAAAAAATTTAATCTTACTTCGATTGAAATAGTTTCTATAATAAAAGAGCTTTCTAAGTGGTGTTTTGTTTATAATATTGAAATTACAACTATTATTTATGCTCTTCATATATCTCAAAAATACAAATTTTCATATTTTGATAGTTTAATGTTGGCTGCTGCACTAGAAAATGATTGTAAGATTATTTTTTCTGAAGATATGCATCATGAATGCATAATAGAAAAGACATTACATATTTTTAATCCATTCAAATGAAAAAATTTAAAAAATTAAATGAAGAAATAACCCTTCAAGCTTGTGCAAACATAGCCTTAATAAAATATTGGGGAAAAAGAGATGAAAATCTTTTTTTACCAACTAAAAGTAGTATATCAATAAGTATGTCGAATTTAGTTACTACAACTTGTATACAAGAAAATAATTTTGATCAAATTATTCTTGATAACAAAATTTTATCTGAAGAAGAGAGTAAAAAAATTATAAATTTTTTAGATAAATTTAGGAAAATTTATAAAATAAAAAAGAAATTTAAAATAACTACACAGAATAATTTTCCTACTGCTGCAGGTCTTGCTAGTAGCTCAAGTGGTTTTGCAGCCATAGCTTTGGGTTTAAACAAATTTTGTGATTTAAATTTATCAAAGAAAGAACTTTCTATTTTAGCTCGTCAAGGTTCAGGATCTGCTTGCAGATCAATTTATAATGGTTTTGTTATGTGGCATAAGGGCCAAGAAAACAATGGTTTAGATTGTTATGCGGAACAATTGTTTGACGAATTTTATTGGCCAGAATTTAAAGTTTTAACTGTTATTGTTAATAATCAAGAAAAGACAATAAGCTCTAGAATTGCAATGCAGCAAACGGTAAAAACTAGTTCTTATTATAATGATTGGTTAATTGAATCTGAGAGTAGAATACCTAAAATTACAGATGCCATAAAAAATAAAAATTTTAGTATTGTTGGGCAATTAGCACAAGAAGATTGTTTGGGAATGCATAAAGCAATTAGATTATCTGAGCCTAAAATAGATTTTTGGCAAAATAAAACAAAAGATGTTATAAAAATTGTTGAAGATTTAAAAGCGAATGGCACCGATTGTTATTTTACAATCGATGCCGGACCAAATGTTAAAATTTTATGTCTTGATAAAAATTACGAAAAAATAAAAAAAATAATTTTAAATAATAAATTTAGTGTTTTATAAATTTTAAATTTATTTTTATTTTAAAGTTTTCTAATATTAAAAAATAAAATACAAATAGAATTTGAATTTAAATGGCTTTTGTTAATATGTGGTTTTTGTATTTTATATAAATTTGATTATTTGTGTTAAATATTCTAAAATACTACTTTACAAGTAAATTAATAATAAAATTTGGGGGACAAAAATTATGATAAATTTTTTTAAAAGAAAAATATTTACAGTAATTCTATTGTTCTGTTTTATTTTAAATAATTTAAATGCAAAAATAAATACAACTAATGTTCTAATTTCTGCTGCTACCGGAGTATTAATTTTTGGAGGAGTTGCTCTTTTAGAAGAAGTTGAAAAAGAAAGAAAAAAAGAGTTGCTGGCAGAGATTACAAATGGAGGTGGAGTTACTGGTAAGCAAAATTTTGAAGTTACTTCTGATAAAGATAAATCCGATAAAAATGGATCTAATAATAATAAAGATAATAAAATTTTACTCAAAGACGTGGTTGGTCAAGATTATGCTGTCAGAGAAGTTAAAGAAGTAATAGATTTTTTGAAAAATCCAGAAAAATATAAAAAATTAGGAGCCCAAATTCCTAGAGGCGTTTTGATGGAAGGGCCTCCAGGAAATGGCAAAACTCGAATAGCAAAAGCAGTTGCAAATGAAATGGGATGTCAGTTTATTTATGTTTCGGCTTCTTCTTTTGTTGAAATGTTTGTAGGGGTTGGTGCAAAAAGAGTAAGAGAAGTTTTTGCTCAAGCTAGAAAAAATAAGCCAGCAATAATTTTTATAGATGAAATTGATGCCATCGGAGCTGTCAGTCGTGGTGCTGGCGGGAATGAAGAATATAGGCAAACATTAAATCAAATTTTAGTTGAGATGGATGGTTTTGGTTCACAAGAAAATGTTATTGTTATGGCAGCCACTAATAATGCAGATGCATTAGATCAAGCACTAAAAAGGCCTGGGCGTTTTGATAGAATAATCAAAGTTCCAAATCCTGATGAAAAAAGTAGAAAAGAAATTTTAGATTATTATTTAAATAAATTACCAAGATTAGAGAATGATGATACAATACCAAATTATTTAGCAAAAAATACAGAAAATTTTAGTGGTGCAGATTTAAATAATATTGTTAATGAAGCTGCAATGTTGGCTGTAAGGGCTAATGCAAATATGGTAAAAAAGGAGCACTTTGAAGAAGCTTTAAATAAAGAAAAGAAGAAAAAAGATGACAATAAAGCTAAATTTCGTGATTTATTTAATTAATAAAAAAATTAAAATAAAAATAATAGAAAGAATTTAAATGTTTAAATTTAATAAAAAAATATTAATTTTTATATTTTTTGCTTTTAATTTTTGTAAACATATTAATGCTAATATTAATGGCTTAGAAAATATAAATAGCGATACTACTTGTGATTGGAGTGCTATACAAAAAAAATATAAAAATGCTGTTGTTCAAATTTTTGCAGATGTAGCTTTTTTTAATTGGTCAAATCCTGCTGCGGAATGTAAATACGAAAGTCGCCTTTTTGGGTCTGGTTTTTTAATTAAATTTAATGATCAATTTTATATAATTACAAATTTTCACGTTATCGGCAGCGGAGAAAAGTGCATTCTTAATGTTCAATTGCCTTGTGTTGGCAAAGAAAGATTTGAAGTTGAAATTGTAGGGTGTCATGCAGATAAAGATATTGCCATATTAAGATTAACAGAAGAATCTTTAAAAAATCTGAAATCTTATTTTAAGGATGCATTTGGATCTGAAGAATTACCATATTTGAATTTAGGTGAATCTATCAAGTGTGCAAGTGGAACATCAGTTGCTGGAATGGGTTTTCCGTTGGGACAAGAAAATTTTAAAATTTCTCCTGGAGAAGTATCAGGACATCAGTCTATTGAAAATCACTATTATATTCAGACAACTTTGCCTGTAAATTCAGGAAATTCTGGAGGGCCAGTTGTTGACTGTAATGGAAATGTCGTTGGTATCATACAAAGCAATATTCCTAATGCTCAGAATATTGGCTATTTTATCCCAATAAATTTGGTTAAAAACATAATTTATGGTTTTATAAATAATGAATTTAAAAACAAAGTTTTAAGAGATCCATTTTGGGGATGTTCTTTTTGTAACACGACAAAAGATACTTTAAATTATCTTGGAAATCCTGATGATGGAGGAGTATACGTAGAAAAAGTTTTAAAAAATTCGGTTTTTGAAAAAAGTGGGATTTGTCAGGGAGATGTTTTATATCAAGTAAATAATACAAGAATAGATAAATATGGTTACGTTAATGTTGATTGGTGTGAAGATAAAATTAGCTTATATGAACTTTTGAATAGTTTTAATATTGGTTTTTGTTTAGTTATTTATCGCAATGGAAAGCGTTTAGAGAGAGATATTGAAATTAAAGAAGAAGATAGATTTGTAATTGACAAAGAATATCCACAATTTAAAGAACCTGATTATATTAATGTTGGTGGAATGGTATTGATGGAATTAAGATTGAATTATTTAATGCTATTAAAATCCGTTATAAAAGTACTAGTTAAAAAATATAATATTTTTATGTTATATGATATTTTAAAATACAGCAACGCAAAAAATTTAAATAAATCTAAAGTTGTTATAGCTCATTTAAATTCTGGATCAGCAATAGAAAAATTACGTTCTTTTGAACTAGCAGATATTTTAGAAAAATTGAATGGAGTTTCTATTAATACTTTGCAAGATGTTAAATATGCATTATCTTTAGCAAAAGATTCAGGATATTTAGCTATCGAGACGAAGAGCGGCAGTTTTGCAGTAGTTAAGATGACAGATATAAAAATAGAATATTCTAAAAATTTAGATAAAATCGAATAAAATAAAATTTTTATAAAAATTAAATTTATAAAAGTTAATCAGTTAATTAAGCGATTATTAAATAATTAAAGGGAGAAACTGTGATTTTAATAATAATTTTGTATGCCATACTTGCTAGTACCTTTACTTTAGCAAAAACGGTTCTTTTTTATGCAAAGCCATTTTTTATAATTGGCTTTCGTATGACCTTGGCAGGCATTTTACTTTTATTATTTCAAACAATAATCAATAAAAAAAGAGTTGTGCCAAATAAAAAAGATTGGCCATTATTTTTTAAAGTCTCTCTTTTTCACATATATTTCTTTTTCATGTTAGAATATTGGGCATTGCAAAAAATGTCTTCATCTAAAGTTACTTTAATTTATTCTATAACACCTTTTGTTGCAGCAATTTTATCTTATTTTTTATTAAAAGAAAGATTGTCAAAACAAAAATTATTTGGAATATTTCTTGGTTTTATAGGATTATTTCCAATATTTTTTTTAGAACAAAATGCATCTGAAGGCTTTAGTTTTTTTAGCATATCTTTAAGAGAAATTGCACTGCTTTTATCTGCTACATTTGGTTGTTATGCTTGGTTTGATATAAAAAAATTAATGGATAAAAATTACCCACTGTTAACAATTAATGGAATAGCAATGTTAACTGGCGGGATTTTGGCTCTTATAACTACATATTTTTTAGATGGTTTTTACCCTTGTCCTATTTATGATTTTGGGCCATTTATTTTTTGGCTTATGATTTTAATTTTTGTTTCAAATGTAGTTTTTTATAACATGTATGGTTGGCTTATAAAAAAATATTCAATAACATTTGTTACTTTTGTTGGTTTTTTAAGTCCAATTTTTGGCGCTCTTTTTGGATGGATTTTTTTGGGTGAAAATATTACCTGGCATTATTTTGTTTCGTTATTTATTATAATAATTGCTCTTTTTGTTTTTTATAGGTCAGAGCGGTCTGTTTCCAGAAATTAGATATTTATAATATTGGGATATTGTTATTAATTCTTCATGAGAATAAAATTTGATTTCTTTTTCTTTTGCCAAAAGAGAGAAATCTAAAATCCCAACAGCATCTTTTATAGTTACAATGCGATGTGCTATAACTATGGTTAATGATTTTTTTGCTATTGAAAGAATTAAATCTGTTATAGTTCTTTCACTCAAAGTATCAAGACTACTTGTAGGTTCATCTATAAGAACAACTAAGGGGTTAAAATAATTGGCTCTTAAATAAAGATTTGCAAAATTAAGGCGCTGTCTTTGTCCTCCAGATAAATTTAATCCACCTTCGCCAATGAATGTGTCCAATTTTTCTTTATTTTTAAAAAGATACCATATTCCAATTTTTTCTAATATTTCAATCAGTATGTCGTCACTATAAACAAAAATATTTTCTTTTTGAGGCAATCCAAATAATAAGTTATATCTTAACGTTCCGAACATTTGACTTGCAACTTGACCTTGTAGGGCTATTAATTTTTGACGAATGGAATCATCAACTTGATAAATGTCTATATCATTTATTTTAACAGAGCCAAATTCTGGTTTTAATTGTCCTCCCAACATTGAAAGTATTGTGCTTTTTCCTATTCCAGAAGGCCCTATAATTCCATATAATTTATTTTCTTGTGCCTTTTGTATTGTTAAATTAAGATTGTGTTCGTCAAATATTTTTGCTGTTTTGCCATAAGTGAATAAGATATTTTCCATTGTTATTGATATTGTGTTTATTTCAATTTTTTCGCTAACATCAATTTCTTTTTCCGGTAAGACTGGATAAGTTTGTTCTCCAAAATTTTTTATGTATAAAAATAAATCATTTATTCTGGTTAAAGATTGTGTAATGTGTCTTACAGGTCTTTCTATTTTTGTGACTTCGTATGCACTTTTCATGTACATTACGACTAAAGATATTCCTATAGCAGTTGATAGAGTATTATTTTTAATTAAAAAGAAAACATAAAAAGATAAAAAGCCTAAGCTTATTAAATATAGAAATTTTACTAAAGTATAAATAAAAAAATAAAAGAAATATGATTTATTTTCGATTCGCATTGTATTTATGTTATTAATTTTTAAAATATTATCTATATTTGCAGTTGCAAAGCTTGTTCTTATTAAGTTTATTTGATTTATTGCTTCAAGACTAACAGCTCTTAATTTATCTTCTGTTTTTATAAATTTTTTTTCTAGAGGTGCTACTATCTTTTTTGAAAAAATTAAATTTAATGTAATTATAGAAATTAACAATAAAGTTGTGATACTGCCCATTGTTATATTGTACAAGCTTAGAGATATAATAATGGTTATAAGACTAATTATTAATGGTAAAATATCATAAAAAAAACTATCCATTAAATCTTCAAAAGCTTTTGATCCTCTTTTGATTTTACTTAAAATTGTTCCAGTGGATTTTTTTGTGTGAAATATCGGATCCACCTGTAAGAGTGCTTGATGTGCTCTAAAATTGACGCTATGAATAAATTGAATCTGAGAAATAACTATTTTTGTTCGTGTAAAAAGACTGAATATATAAATTATCGCCCACAAAATAAAAATAAATAAAAGATAAATTAATTTTTTTGAAGATAAAGCCCAACCAATAAAAAGTATGCCCAAAGTGTTGAATGTTGAATTTATAATCTCACCAAATATGCCTATTAATAATAATTTTTTTAATTTTATAAAAACTTTAAACCAGTGATTTTTAAAGTCTATTGGTAACAAATTTAAATTTTTATTTATATTTTCTATTGAAAAATTTTTAAAAAAATTAAATATCATAATCTTAATTATTTTTTTATTTTTATTTTTTTAATATACACGCTTAAAAAATAGCTTAATTGTTATTTTATTTTCAATAAATAAATAAATTTAATTAAATTTATTTATGAAATTAAATTTGGGGTCAAATTTTTTTTGTTGTAATTTAGGATTTAAAATTCTTAAATAACCAGCAGTATCTGCTCCTACTTGTGCCATATATTGCCAATTACCATTATTTAAAATGGGATCATAATCTATTAAT
>Ga0265297_10001040_pt1 | contig 69379 bp, 76 predicted proteins | sample Munlanlwell13791_FD_192502 | JGI IMG/M metagenome (GOLD analysis project Ga0265297, IMG submission 192502) | Leachate microbial communities from a municipal landfill in Southern Ontario, Canada - Leachate well 137-91 | ecosystem: Engineered > Solid waste > Landfill > Unclassified | place... | reverse complement strand
TCCACCTCCGCGCCTTCCAGAAATACAAAATCCTGCACCTTAAGTGACGTCAGGCCGCAGTTCTTGACTCCGATGATAACCGTGGGTCCCGGATGCCCTGCGGGATCCCGGGGAGAATTAAAGTATTCCGATGCCTCCTCGCGCGGAGCCGTCAGAAAAGATTTCAGGGGTTCAATGACGCGATAGGGGTTAAAAACAAAGATATGCCTGCCCTGGATCTGGCGGCAGGAATAATCATCTTCTTTCTGCAGGGGGTTTTCTTTTTTGAGGGGGGATAAAACGCGGAAGTTGCTGCGCAGTTCATTTACGAAATCACCGAAAGCGCTCTCCTGACAGTAGTAGACCTTTGGCATAACGAAGATATTCTTCTTGTAAAGATACGCCGCACTCTTGTGAAAATTATCACAAAAACCTGACAAAAAAATAAAACTTTCATTTCATAATACTATATTTGCGCGGGAATGGCAAGAAGATTTAATTCAAACGAGTGCCGGGGCCTTCTCGATTTTGATAATTCCTGAGGCAAAAGGCTCTATGACCCTTTCCAGGATGCCGGAAAGATACGCCATGAGTATACCGTAATTGGTAATGGCCACCCCCTGCCTTGCGGCTCTCTCAATACGCGCCAGGATCTCGCGGCGGTTAACCATGCATCCTCCGCAGGAGATCACCAGCTTATAAGCCGAGAGGTTATCCGGAAAGTCCCCTCCTGCAACCACTTCATAATGCAGGTCCTTACCGGTGTGGTTCATGAGCCAGGTAGGTATCTTGGTCCTGCCGATATCCTCGGGCTGCACGTGGTGGGTGCAGGCTTCGGAGATAAGGATCTCGTCTGCGTCCCTCAGGTCTTTGACGGCAGACACCCCCCGGATAAAGGCATTGATATCTCCTTTGTGGCGCGCAAAAACCGCGGAGAAAGAAGTCAACGCGATATCCTGCGGGAGGATATCGCGCACGGTCTCAAAAACCTGCGAATCCGTAATGACAAGTTTCGGTTTCCCCTTAAGGGAAGCGATGACCGCGGCCAGCTCGGTCTCCTTGGTAACAAAAGCGGTAGCATTATTGTCCAGGATATCGCGCATCACCTGCACCTGGGGGAGTATCAACCTCCCCTGCGGCATTGCGCTGTCAATGGGGCAAACCAGGACTACGGTATCTCCGGGCTCGATAATATCCCCTACCAGCGGCACCGGAGACCAGTGCGCAGGGGCAACCTCCATAATCTTAAGCTTGAGCTCGGCAATACCGCCGCCATTCTTGGCACTGGCCTTAAGGTACGGGATATGTTTCTTTTGCAGATACTCCTTCGCCCGCACCCCGGGCAACTCGCTTTTGTTTATTACAAATATATACGGGAGCCTCTTCTCCTTGAAGGCATCTACGAGGTCCTCCTCAAACCTGTCAATAACGGTATCGGGCTCAACTACGATTATGCCGACGTCGGTCTTACGCAGGACCTTGCGGGTCTTCTTGACCCTCTCCTCTCCCAGGATACCCTCGTCATCAATACCGGCAGTATCGATAAGCATGCATGGCCCGATCGGCAGTATCTCCATCGCCTTATATACGGGGTCGGTGGTGGTGCCGGCAAACTCTGACACGATCGCCAGTTCCTGGCCGGTGATAGCGTTGATAAGGCTTGATTTGCCGGTATTGCGTTTTCCAAAAATACCGATATGCAGCCTGTTGCTTGCGGGTGTTTTATACATATTCGGGTTCTCCTCTGTTTAAGGCGGCATCTCCGCGCGAATAATCTATAAACCTTCCTGAATCATGCGTAATTTTCGATGCTCCCGAAAGCCACCCCTCAGAAGCGCCTTCGAGATACCCTTTGCCGGGATAAATCTGATACAACCCGCGGTACTCTCGGGGAGTAAAATTTACCATTAAAACATTTGCCCCGCATCTTAAGGCCCTGGCGCGGTAATCGGCATCATGGACGCCTAAAGCAGTAGTGGCAGGAATGTTTGCGGATTTTAAAACGATGCGCGTCAAGGCGACTGCCCTTAGGGTCAATCCTGCCTCGCCTTTCTGCTGACCTGCCAGCGGAGTCTCGCTATGGGGGATAAAAGGCCCTATGCCCAGCATCTCGAACCCTTCTTTTTTAAAAAATGCGATGTCGCCGGCAATGCTTTCCAGGGTCTGGCCTTTTAAGCCGATGATATTACCGCTTCCGGTCTGATAACCGAGCTCCTTTAAATCCCGCAGGCACTCTAACCTGCGCTTAAAATCCATACCGTAATGCAGGGAGGAATAGAGTGCGGGGTCGGAGGTTTCAATCTTAAGCAGGTAGCGGTCGGCGCCTGCCTGCCTCCAGGCTTTATAATCCTGGTAATCCCTCTCCCCCACTGAAAGCGTTACCGCGATATCAAGACGCATTTTTATATCCCTGATGATATCCGAAAGCCATTCCCGTGCCATGCCGGGGTCGTCTCCGGACTGCAACACTACGGTCTTTATGCCTGATTCGGCGATATGAGATACGCTGTTTAAAATCTTTTCCTGTGACAGGCGGTAACGGATGAGCCTGCCGTTGCCGGAATGCAGGCCGCAATAAAAACAGCGGTTACGGCAGAAGTTGGAAAATTCTATAACCCCCCTTAGAAATATCCCCTCACCCACAGACGCCCTCCTTACCCCGTCTGCAAATTCAAAAATCTCCCTTTGCGCAAGATGGCCGTCTAACCCCAAGAGGAACTCCAAATCCCTGGCTTGGGGGGACGCGCTGGCGTAAAGCCCCTTTAATAACGACTTTACTTTAGATAAACTCATCCCTTATCCCCGATTCTATATCCTGGAAAAACCTCTCTAGAGACCTCTGCTCCCTGATATCGAGGCCCTGCCTGAAGCGCTCAATAAGCCGGTAGCCCGATGATTTAACCTGGGGGGAGGCAAAATCATCCAGGTATTCTTTTAAGGTTATCAGGGCATTCATCTTGCATTTTCCTTTGATGGTGCCTGGCCGGGCGAGATTCATAAAAGCCTCTCCGGTACGCTCCTTGCGGTAACAGGCCGCGCAGAAGCTGGGGATAAACCCCTGTTCTATCAACATCCCTATCACCTCATCGATGCTGCGCTGGTCACCCAGGCAAAACTGGGTATCGCGGCTCAAGTTATTGTCTTCGGATGAATACCCCCCGGGGGAGGTGCGCGACTCAGCGCTCACCTGCGATATCCCCAGGCCAAAAAGCTCATTGCGCATCTCGGCGGTCTCACGGGTAGAAAGGATCATTCCGGCGTAAGGTACGCTCAGCCGGAGCACTGCAACCAACTTCTTAAAATCCGCATCACTCACCCCGTACTTAAGATGCCTGGTGAACTCTACTCCCACTGCCGGCTCGATGCGCGGCACGGAAATCGTATGCGGTCCGACGTTAAAACGCCCCTCCAGGTGCTCAATATGCGAGAGAAGAGCGAGGGTATCAAAGCGCCAATCGTAGAGCCCGTAAAGAACGCCTATTCCAACATCATCTATTCCTGCCAGGAAGGCGCGATCCACGGAATCAATGCGGTTATCAGGATCGGATTTCGGCCCTTCAGGATGAAGGGTGCGGTAAGTAGCATCGTGATACGTCTCCTGGAATATCTGGAATGTCCCGATGCCGGAAGATTTTAGCCTTCCGAATTCCTCTACCGATAAAGGCGCGCAGTTAATATTGACCCTCTTGATACGATGCGCCCCCCAGCGCACGGAATAAACGCTATTGATAGACTCTATATAGTAATCTATCGGCGCCAGGCCAGAGCCCACAGAGGCCTCCCCGCTCACTAACAGGATGCGCTTGTGTCCGCGCCGCAAGAGCCACTGCACCTGTTGGCGGATTTCATCCTGGCCCAAGGCCTTCCTTTCCAAGGCGGCGTTGTCGGATTTAAAGGCGCAGTAAACGCAGTTGTTGGAACAGAGGTTGCTGATATAAAGCGGCGCGAATAACACTACCCTCTTGCCATAGACGGCATCCTTGACATAACTGGCGGCTGCGAATATCTTCTCTAGGACTCTCTCGTCCCGGACAGCCAGCAATACCGCAGATTCTTCAAGGCTCAGGCGCTCCAGAGACCTGCTTTTTTTCAGGATCCCCTCCACCTTAAGGCTGTCCGCCTTGCCGGAATCTGCCATAATCTCAAAAATCTTAGCTTCGTCTATAAATTTCATTTGATACTTATTTCTCCCTGCTCAAGGCGGACTTCACCGAAACCCCGGGGATCTTGCCCAGCTTGCCGGTGAGCGCCCCCACGATATCGGTATCGGCGTCTACAATCAATGCGATCACGCTGCAGTCCCTCTCATGGTAGGGTATGCCCATGCGGCCGACAACAATATCCCCGAACGCCGAGAGTACGGCGTTGACCGAAGCCGCCTGTTCCTTTCTGTTTTCAACGATAATGCCTACGAACCCCAAACGTTTCTGCATGCCTGTCTCCTTTGCTATAAAATAAAAATCCCAACCGTCACGCGCAAGGTTTATGCCTGCGCTTAAGGGTTGGGTAAAGAATTGGTGCTCTTTCCCCTCGGCTTCAGAATCTCTTCCTCGCCACAGGACAAAACCTAAAAAAAGCGGTCATGACGCTACTTACTGTAAAGCGGCAGGCTGCGGTAATGCGTATGAAGCAACTGTTCGGACTTCGGGCCTAAAGGCTCCCCCAGGAATTCCTGATAGAGCTTCTTGACATAAGGATTATCGTGGGAATAGCGGATTTTCTTTTCGCGGTCATCCTGATACAACCCCTCCGCCCTCTTGCGGCGTAATTCATCGGTAACCCCGTAAGGCTGGCCGCCTCCCCCCACGCACCCTCCGAGACAGGCCATCACCTCTACAAAATGATACGGCAAGGTGAGGTTATCCTTCTTGGCCTGACGGATCTTATTTAAGACGTACTCTACGTTATTTAAACCATGGGCAATCGCCACCTTTATTGTCTTTCCTTCAATGGTCAGCTCTGTTTCCTTGACCCCATCCAGGCCGCGTAAATCCTCAAAATCAATCTTCTTTAAGTTCTTGCCGGTTACCAGATGGTGCGCGGTCCGAAGAGCTGCCTCCATTACCCCGCCGGTCGCGCCGAAAATAACCCCGGCGCCGGTATAATCCCCCAGGATATGGTCCGGTTCCTCCTCCGGGAGATTATTGAAATCTATCCCCGCCTGTTTAATCATACGCGCCAACTCGCGGGTAGTAAGAGAGACGTCCACATCCTGAGACCCCGAGGCATACATCTCCTCACAGCGTTTAATCTCGTATTTCTTGGCGGTGCATGGCATAACCGAAACCACCACGATATCTTTAGGGTCAATGTTGTTCTTCTGGGCATAATAGGTCTTGGTGAGCACCCCGACGATCTGGTGCGGGGATTTACAGGATGAAAAATGCTCGATCATGTCCGGATGGAACTTCTCCATAAAATCCACCCAGGAAGGGCAACAGGTAGTAATAAGCGGCAACGGTCCCTTGCCGTGCGCAAACCTCTCCACGAACTCGCTGGCCTCCTCCATAATCGTAACATCCGCCCCGAAATTGGTGTCAAAGACCGCCTCAAACCCCAGGCGGCGCAGCATGGCGTAGAGTTTCTTGGTAAGGTTTGCGCCGATGGGAAAACCAAAAGCCTCACCTATTGCCACCCTGACCGCAGGGGCAATCTGCACCACGCAATATTTCTTGGGATTCAGGAGCTCCTCCCATACCTTGGCAGTCTGGTCCAGTTCAACGATAGCTCCGGTAGGACAGTGATTTGAGCATTGGCCGCAGCGGATACAGGGTGAATCAGCCAATTTGATGTCGCCTGCGGCAGAGATCCTGGTACCGTAGCCGCGCTCCAGGAAGGAAAGGGCCCAGACATCCTGCATCTCCTGGCAGACCTTCACGCACCTTCCGCAGAGGATGCATTTTGAAGGGTCCAGCACTATGGTTCCGGTGGAATTGTCCACCGGGAGCTCGCGCAGGGATTTGGTAAATACCTCCTCGCGTATGCCGAAATCGGCAAAAAGAGTCTGTAATTCGCAGTTATTGTTGCGGCCGCACTTTAAGCAGTCGTTGGGATGGTTGGAAAGGATAAGCTCCAGCACGGTCTTGCGGATAGAGACTATTTCCGGGTCATGGGTAACAATATCCATGCCCTCTTCCAGGGGAGTGCAACAGGCGCGCAGCATCTTAGAGGTCCCTTTTATTTTAACGATGCATATCCCGCAGGACGCCGAAGAAACCAGATCCGGGTGCTTGCAGAGGGTGGGGATCTTCACCTGCACCTTTCTGGCGGCTTCCAGTATTGTCGACCCCTCTTCTACCGCAACGGCTATCCCGTTAATCCTGGCCTTAACCATTGTTACTCCTTCAATATCGCCGAAAATTTACAAACCTCAAAACACTTGCCGCATTTGATGCATTTATCCAGTTCGATATAAAAACCGGTTTCTCTGTCGCCTCCGATGGCCCCGACCGGGCAGTTCATCACGCAGACCCTGCATCTCTTGCACCTGCCCTGCATGATGCTGTAGGTAATAAGGTGTTTGCATTTATGCGCGGGGCACTTCTTGTTTAAAATGTGCTCCTTGTATTCGGACTCAAAATAATTAAGGGTCGAGGAAACCGGGTTGGAGGCGGTCTGACCTAAACCGCAGAGCGAGGCCTTGCGCATCGCCTCCGAGATCTTACGCATCTTCTCAAGGTCATCTGCCACGCCGTGGCCTTCGGAAATCCTGCTGAGTATACCCAGCAGTTGATACCCGCCAAGCCTGCACGGTGCGCATTTACCGCAGGACTCGTCCACGCAGAATCCGAGGTAAAACTTGGTGATATCCACCATGCAATCGTCATCATCCATCACAATCATGCCGCCGGAGCCCATGATCGAACCCAGCTTCTGCAGGTTTTCATAATCTACCGGGGTATCGAGATAATCCTTGGGTATTACCCCCCCGGATGGCCCTCCGGTCTGCACCGCCTTAATCCCTTTGCCTGATGCAGTGCCTCCCCCGATATCAAATACGATATCTCTTAAGGTAGTCCCCATGGGGACCTCGACCAGCCCGGAATTCTTGACCTTTCCGGTTAAAGCAAAGACCTTGGTCCCTTTTGATTTCTCGGTGCCGATACCGCTAAACCACCTCCCGCCTTTTAAAATAATCGCCGCTATATTAGCCAGGGTCTCGACGTTATTGATGGCGGTAGGCTTACCCCATAATCCTTCCCTGGAAGGATAAGGCGGCCTGGGCCGCGGTGTCCCGCGGCTGCCTTCTATGGAAGCAATCAATGCCGTCTCCTCCCCGCAGACGAATGCGCCTGCGCCGAGCCTGACGTCAAGGTCAAAACTGAAATCGCTGCCGAGGATATTGCTGCCCAACAACCCGTAATCATAAGCCTGTCTTATAGCCCTGTTAATCCTCTCCACTGCCAGGGGATATTCGGCACGGATATAGAAGAACCCGTTGGATGCCCCGATGGCAAAGCCGGCGATGATCATTCCTTCAATGACGGAATGCGGGTCCCCTTCCAGGACGCTGCGGTCCATATACGCCCCCGGGTCGCCTTCGTCGGCATTGCAGATAATATATTTTTCTTCTGATTTTGACTGACGGGTAAAATTCCATTTCATCCAGGTAGGATATCCTGCCCCTCCCCTACCCCGTAAACCGCTTACCTTCAACTCCTCAATTACCTTTTCGGGGGAATATCCGCTGATAACCTTGGAGATGGCCGCATAACCTTCATGGGCGATATATTCATCTATGCTCTCCGGGTCAATAACCCCGCAGTTACGCAGGACAATGCGCAGCTGCCGTGGCTGCCTATTCAAAAGCAGCTCCTCAATAACCTTTCCTTCCTTAATGGTAGATTCGATTATTTTTTTAATATCGGCATTGCTGAGGCGGCCGTAAGTAATCCCGGCAGGCAGGACCTTGGCTACTACCCCCTGTCCGTATATCCCGATATCTGCTACCCTCAAGACCTGTACCTCATCCTGCAGGTTGTTTTCGCGCAACTGATCCAGGAAGGCCGTGTAAAACTCGCGGGTCCTCTCCTGCTCCTGGGAATCGGTATCCTTTATAAAAACTATCCTTTTGTCCATATCCTCTAGGTATTGAGGTCGAAGATGCTGTCGTTAACAAGCATCTTTGCCGCTACGTGCTTATCCAGTATCTTAACCGCTATTTCCTTATTGACCTTTCCGTAAACAACGACGGGCAGGCCTTCAACGGAGACCTCGACCAGGGGTTCGGCGTAACACATCCCCTGGCAGCCGCATTTCTTGATCTCTATCTGCATATTTCTCTTGCGGGATTCATCAACCAGCGTATTATATACCTCTTCTGCCCCGGCAGCCAGGCCGCAACTCCCCATCCCTACCCTGATCCAATTGCCGGGACCGGCTTTCAATTCTTTCTTTTTCCTCTCCAGGTCATCCGGACCGCAAAACCTCGCCATCGCCTTTTAATCCTCCTGCCTGCCGTAACGGGAGAGTATCTCCATTACATCTGATTTTTTAAGCTGGCCGTAAACTTTATCGTCTATCATCATCACGGGGGAAAGTCCGCAACATCCGATACAACGCACCACATCCAATTGAAAAAGGCCGTCCTTGGTAACCTGCCCTTCGCGGATACTCAAGATCCCTTTTATCTCTTCCAGTATCTGCGGGGCCCCTTTTAAATAACAGGCCGTGCCCATGCATAAGGCGATGCGGTGCCTGCCGGGGGGCTCAAGCTTGAAAAAATTATAGAAGGTGATTACTTCGTAAATCCGCGCAAGCGGAACGCTAAGAAGGCGGGAAAGCTCAAAACATGCCTGGCGGGGGACATAGCCGTAATGCTTCTGAAGGCCATGGAGGATCATAATGAGGCTGCCCCTCTTGCCGCTCCATTTTTTTGCTAAACTCTCAATATCCGCAACCGATACTACGCGCTCCATAAAATAGTCTCCGATAATTCTGCCCTGTTATAAATCCTTTGGCCTGTTTAGAGGTGAGGGGATAGGCGGGGATTATGAATTCGTGAAATATATCACAAATAACCCCTAAAAAAAATAATTAACAACAAATATAAATATACCTCGGTCTCCTGCAGTTGTCAAGAAAAATAAAATTCTCCTTAAAACCTGAGCCTCATCCGCCGCTTAATCTCTTCCTTACCAGTTCGCTTAAGAGCCTTGCATCCAGACTTGCCCCGAACCTGGACACCACCTCTTTCATGACTTTGCCCATATCCTTGGGGCCGGATGCGCCCGTTGCCGCTATTGCCTCCTCCACCGCTCCTGCCACCTCTTCAGGAGAAAGCTGCTCGGGAAGGTAGGATTCCAAAATCGCCGCCTCCTTCGTTTCCTTATCTGCAAGTTCCTGCCGATTACCCTTCTTGAATTGCTCTATGGAATCCTGGCGCTGCTTAAGCTGTTTTTTGATTACCGCGATGACCTCATCGTCATCCAAGAGCTTCTTTTTCTTCTCTATCGCCGAGTTCATCATCGCAGCGCGCAGAAAACTCAACACCGAACTCTTAAGGGCATCCCTGTTTTTCATGGCTTCTTTATAATCGTTAAGGATCCTCTCTTCTAACATCGTTCCTCCTTTTGGCGTCAGAAAGAAACCAGTCTCCTGAATTCTGCTAATCTCCTGTCTAAATCCCCCATCTTAAGCCAAGCGCTCCGCTCTACCCCAAAACCTTCCACGTTAAAAGAGGCTGCTATCGTAGCATAGGCAATCGCCTTTCTGATGGCGGCTGTGGTAATCCTGCCCTGGCTGGAAAGGTAACCCATCAGGCCGCCGGCAAAGGTATCCCCCGCTCCGGTAGGATCAATCAACCTTACCGCTGGATAAGCCGGCAGAGAAAAAATAAAACTGCTGCAATAAAACAAAACCCCGTGCTCTCCTTTTTTTATAATTACCATCCTGGGGCCAAGGCGATGCAAGTAACCGGCCGCCTTTACCAGGTTACTTTCTCCCGAAAGGCTACGGGCCTCCTGGTCATTGGCAAGATAGATATCGACCTCTCGAAGCAGACGCATTAACGCCGGGCGCTGGTGATGAATCCAGTAATTCATGCTGTCTAATCCCACCAGTCTCGGAGAACGCAGGCGGTGCAGGAGATACCGCTGAAGATGGGGATCGACATTAGCCAGGAATACATACCTGATACCGCGCTCCTCTTCGGAAATCTCCGGCTTGAAATCCGCAAGCACTCCCAATTCCGTCTTGAGGGTAACGGCGCTATTCAAGTCTCCGCGGTATTCCCCGCTCCAGTGGAATGTCTTGCCTTTGCGGCGAAGGAGCGAAACAAGCGCAATGCCGCGGCAACGCAAAAAATCAAGGTAACCCGGGGGAAAGTCTTCTCCGATAACAGCCGCCAGATTTACCTTGGAGAATAACCGTGCCGACATCGCGAAATGCACGGCCGAGCCTCCGAGGATATTGCGGCGCAGGCCCGCCGGGGTCTTTACATCATCCAGTGCTGCCGTGCCTAATACCAGTATACTCATCTTAATAATAAAAGGGTTGCTATTGCTACCGCGATGCAGTAATAACCGAAATAGTGGAGTTTGGCCTTCTTTAAAACAACCTTGAGGAAACGCAGCGAAATAAGGCCTGCCGCAAAACTCGAGATAAATCCGACGGCAAGCCCTGCGCTATCAATGCTAAAAGCAAGATTGATATCCTTAGATTCCAGTAATGCGGCTCCCAGTATAACCGGCATGGCTGCCAGAAAGGAAAAGCGGAAGGCCTCCTCCGGCTTAATGCCTCTTAAAAGAAGCGTAGAGATAGTGGCGCCGGCACGAGAAATGCCCGGCACAATCGCGGCTGCCTGGGTGAAACCAAGGATAACGGCGTCTTTTAAACTAACGCTGGCCCTGTTTCCCGAAACAAATCTTTTAGTTGCCAATAGCATAATACCCGTAACCATCAGGGCCAAAGCGACCAGCTTCGGAGAAGTAAATAAGGCCTCAAAAAAATCTTTACCGCTAAACCCTATGGCAGCGGTAATAACGGTGACAACGGCCAGATAAAAGACGGCCTTAGGATTCCTAAGAAGCCCCCATAAATCCTTAAAGAAAAATACCGCCAGCGCCAAAAGCGTACCCAGATGCAGCACTACTGTCAGCGCTACCGCTTGCCCGTGCAAGCCCAGCAGCCGCTGCATGATCACGAGATGTCCGGAACTGCTGACCGGCAGGAACTCCGTCATCCCCTGTAATAGGCCAAGAATAATATACCTTATCATTATCTCAAGCGTGATGCCTTTGCAGCAACCCCCTTAGGTCCTGCGGCAATGGCGCCTCTAGGCAGATCCTGCTTCCGGTAAAAGGATGCGTAAACTCCAGGCTCTTCGCATGCAGGCATAAACGTTTTGCCTTAATCTTAAAATCGCGGCGTAAGGCAAACCTGTAATCCCCGAGGATAGGGCAACCCAGCTGCTTTAAATGAAGCCGTATCTGATTTGTCCTGCCGGTAAGCGGGTTTACCTCGAGCTCCGAAAAATCCTTCCATTTTTTAACTACCCGGTAATCAGTCGTAGCGCTTAACCCAAAAACCAAGGCGGTAATCCTGGACTCCTTTTTCGGAGGGATCCCCGAAACCAGAGAAAAATATGACTTCTTGATCTTTCTCTCTCTAAAGATATCCTCCATTTTCTTGCGGGCAGCCTTGCCCTTGGCATAAATAATCAACCCCGAGGTATCCCTGTCCAGGCGATGACAGGGATAGAGCCGGCAAGAATATCCCTTAAGGAGAGCGTCTTCGTTAAGTATGCTGGTCAGGGTGCGGGTTTCCCTCTTGGGGGTTGGAACCACCAGCAACCCCGCCGGTTTATCCGCTACCAGAAACCACTCATCCTCATAAATAACCGGTATGTTCACTGCTTTATAGCGGAGGTTGCGGTCCAGTTACAGAAACCGCACTCCTTATTAGGCGCTGCTATGGGGCCGCGTAAGGATTTTACCGCCGACGCAAAGACCTCGCGTGCGCGGTCGGGGTCGGTACGGAGCTCTTTTATCAGGACCTCAAATTGAAAATCCGCTCCGGAGATTATCTTCTTGGGGATGTAGTAGGCGATATAAGCGCTGCGGCGGGTGGAAAAATTATTCTCTTCCAGAAGCAAGGTGTAAACGTCCATCTGCAGCTGATATGCCTTATGCACGCTATCCGGCGCACTGCCCCTGGTCTTGTGGTCAAGCACGGCGTAATACTTTTCATCGAGCTGAATGCACTCGTCCAGATATCCGCCGAGCTTTGCGTTGAGCGCCTTGTCATTATAATCCAACCATCCCCTCTTGGGGAAATTCGGCATCAACTTCCCGCTGACCCTGCCTTCCAGCAAAGACGGCAAGACCCCCCTGGCGCGGTATTCATTAAAAAATTCCTTCACTACCCTGTCTAATCCGGTAGTAATGGTTGCCACCGGGACGCCGGGGCGCTTCATGCCGCGGTTTATATCCAGCCAGAAGCAACGGGGGCAATCCAGGAAAAGGTTAAGAGAAGACGGGGAAAGTTTTAAGAACCCTCCCGCCGTTACCGCAGGAGCGCTTCCCCTGTCGTCGTTTCCTTCAAAAAGGTCTTTTTTGATTTCGGACATCGCTAGAGAATTTCCAACATCTTCTCAATGGCCCCTCTGGCGCGGCGACGGATGTCATCCGCAACCTTCACCTCTCCCTTAAGCTCTTCCAACGCCCAAAGGACCTTCTCCTGAGTGGTGCGCTTCATATTAGGACAGACTGCGGCTTCAGAGGCCGGATAAAACTCCTTGCCGGGATTATCTTTTTTAAGGCGGTAAATCAGCCCGACCTCGGTCCCCACAACAATCTCCTTTGCGCTTGTCTGGCGGGCGAATTTACATATCATGCTGGTGGAGAGAGCGGCGTCTGCCAGCGCCACTACTCCGGGCATACACTCCGGATGCACTACTACCTTGGCATGCGGATGAAATTTCTTCTCTCTTTTGATATCCTCTGCCGTAATCCTGACATGGGTAGGACAAAAACCCTCCCAAACGATAAGCCTCTTGCCTGTCTGTTTTGTAACGTAATCCGCGAGGTATTTATCGGGGACGAAGATAATGTCTTTGCTGCCGCCGAAAATCCTGCCGCCGCCGCGGGCGTCATCCAAGATCGCCTTGACTACTGAGACGGCATTGGTAGAGGTGCAGCAAACGTCAAGCTCCGCCTTGACCTCTGCCGAGGTATTGACATAACCTACCGTTACCGCGCCGGGATACCTCTCCTTCAGGTTCTTTAGATCCTGGGCGGTAATCATCTTCGCCATTGGGCAGCCGGCAAAAACATCGGGCATGATTACCTTCTTGTGGGGGCTCAGGATCGCAGCGGTCTCAGCCATGAAATGAACGCCGCAGAAAACAATCACCTCGGCGTCTGTCTTGGCTGCCTGGCGGCTTAATTCCAGGGAGTCCCCGCGGAAATCAGCGATATCCTGCACCTCGGGAAGCTGATAATTATGCACCAGGATAACGGCCCGACGTTTCTTCTTGAGCTCTCTTATCTTATCCTTGATGCTGTTGAGGTCCTTGCGTGTCGTCATCTTTTTAAAACGCCCCTTTTGAGCAGGGATGTCATTAATAATGCTTGCCTGTGATTATACCCTATCTTGAGTTTGCGGGCAACCTTCTTTTTTTAAAAACGCTTTCCAACCCAAAGCAGAAACACTTTCCGAGTTGATCGGGAAAGTGTTTCTGTTGTTTACCACTCCATCCTCAATCCGCCTTCCAGGTAGCGACCGGGCTGCGGGATGCCTTCTATCTCCTGGTAGTCTACATTTAAAAGATTGGTAGCCCTAAAAAAGAAGACGGCTTTTTCATTCAGCCTATAATCGCAGCATACCCCCAAGAGCCACCATCCGCTACGCAACGGCTTCTTTTTATATAAAACCCAAAACATCGAGGTAACACGGCCGGTATTGAGGTTAAAAGAGCCGTTAAAGATATGCCTTGCATAATTAGGCCCGTACTTAAAGATGTAGTCCTGCTCCTTAAACTTCTTATTGATGTAAGTATAATTCAAATTGAAGCTGAGGATCTTGCTTGCCCGGACATTAAAATAGCACTCCGCCCCCATTACCTTGGCTACGCCGATATTCTGGGCCTGCCACCTCTGAGTAGAATCCGTCCACACCCAATCTATAAGGTCGTTCTCATCTCTATAAAAAATCTTAACGCCATCCTTCAGACCCTCCCGGGAATAATCATAGCCAAGCTCACAACTTAAAGATTTTTCTGCCGCTAAACCAGCGTCCCCCACGGTATCGTAGTAGTCGTAATAAAGCTCGGTAAATGAAGGGATACGAATATCCCTGGATGCCCCCATAAACAATGAGCCGTATTCAGAGACCCTGAACCTGGCATTGGCAGAGCCGTAATATGCATCCCCAAACCCGTCAAAATCATCCCTTCTTAGGGAAAAATCCAGGGAGATCTTTTCGCCTAACCTCACTTTATCGCTTAAGGCCAGGCTTTTATGATTACGGTTGTGCTTGCCAAGATTTGTAGAATTCATCCGCTCTTCACCGTATTCCAGACTAAGTCCCAGCGTACCAACTGCCGCGGTCTCTTTCTCTAGATACACTGCCGGGGTATAAATATCACTGCGATGGTGGTTGCTGCTGGTAGATGTCTCATCAAGCATAAATTTATCGTAGTGCCTACGCCAAAGCATGGAAGGTTTTATCAAAAAACCGTCCCCTTTAAAATCAGCATCGCTCTTTAACAGGTATGTCCTTGTCCACTCGCGGGAAGGGTTACCCTTCCCGGGCGTATAAAAATCGTAAGCCCCGTATTCCTTCTCCTGGTAACCGGCACTCAAATTGATATCCCCTGCCGGCACCTCCAGGCAAGAAACCGAGGAAATGATGAATCCCTTGGAATCCGTATCATAACTAAATCCCCTGTCGCGGTGGCTCTCTACGGAAACCCTCGTGGAAAAAGTATCCATCTTTTGGCTGAGGCTTAAAAGCATGTTTGCGGCATCATGCGAGCCGTAAACCAGCTCCAGGACCTTCTTGTCCGCCTCCGGCTTCTTAAGGGCAATGCTTACTGCTCCTCCGATAGCGTCCGGCCCGGCAGTCCTTGATGCTCCGGAAGGAAGGATATCTATTCTCCTGATGTCCTCTTTTGTAAACGGTATATCCGAATTATAGTATTCTGTCTGAGGGTCATTGATGCGCTGACCGTCAAGAAGCATCAATACCCCGCGGGTAGTCGAGCCGCGCAGGGAAAAGCGCGTCTGGCTTGAGCCTGATAAAGAACGCTCCTCCATATCAATAGGCAGCAGTTTAAGGGATTCCAGCGGGAACCCAAATGCCCAATATTGAGGGTCGCGGTATCTGACGGAATAGCCGGATGTGGCAAGAGAGCCGCTTTGGGTGACTACGATAGGTTCCAGCTCCAGGGCAGACTGTTCCTTTGCCTGCGCCGGCAGGACGGCAAATAAGATTGCAAAAATAAAAGGCAGGCCCCTTCCCGTAAGCACGCTGTTATCATAAGGCCTGCGGGATTATATGTCAACCAATAATATATTTTTGGTTTACAATTGATGGTGGCGGCAGTGTGTTACGTCTCCGGCGGTAATCCTCTCCGTCCGGCCGGACTCACTCTTAAGGAGGAGGCTGCCGTCTTTATCTATATCCACGGCAATCCCCTCGCTGTGGCGGTGGTGAGAGACAACCTTTATCCTCCTGCCGATAGTAGTATTAAAGGCGCGCCACTTCTGGATAATGGGCTGGCCGCCGCGGGATTCCAAAAGCAGATAATTGTCTTCCAGGCTTTTGAGTATCTTCTGCAATAGGCCGATGCGGCTGATCTCTTCTCCGGCGTGCTCCCTCAGGGAAACGCTTCCCTCAAAAAGGCTGCCTTTATCGTTGTTGACGTTAATGCCGATGCCGATTGCCACAAAACGCATCTCGTCTGCCTCGGCATTTAACTCCGTCAATATCCCCCCCACCTTTTTATTGCCAAGCAGGATATCGTTTGGCCATTTAATACGGCAGCCCAGGCCTGTCGCTTCCTTCACGCCTTCGCAGACGCTCACCGCGCTTAAGAGAGTCAAGAGCGGGGTTTCATTCAGGAGAAAACGCGGCCTAAGCAGTATCGAGAAATATAGGCCTCTATACTTTGGGGAATGCCACTGCCGGCTGAGCCTTCCCCTGCCTTTTGTCTGCGTCTCAGCCACTACGAGGCTTCCTTCGGGGGCATTATCCATTCCCAATTTTACCGCAATGTCCATGGTGGAAGAAACACTCTCAAAATAATAAAGCTTCCTTCCGATAAACCTGGTTAATAAACCGTCGGTTACCTCAAAAGGCAACATCCTGTCAGGCACTGACAGGAGTTGGTAGCCTAAATGCGGAACTGCCACGATATCGTAATCCAACTCCCGCAGGTTCTGGATGTGCTTCCAGAGCGCCTGCCGGCTGATCCGGAGGTGATTACTCAGGTCCTCCCCGGAGACATAACCGCTTTTTTTCTTAAGGAACTCGATGATTTTCTCTTCGATCATTTTTTTGAATATTCATGCTACCGCTTTGAAAACCCTCCAGGTCAACGGTAACGTAGCGGTAGCCCAGACTCTGCAGCTTCCTCACCACGGCAGCGCGATTGGAAACGAGACGCGGTATCTCCCGGGTAGACACCTCCAACCGGCAGAGCCGGCCATAGTGCCTAACCCGCACCTGCCGGAATTTCAAGCTGCGTAAAAATTCCTCTGCCCGGCGCACCTGTTGCAGAAGAGAAGCGGTGATCGCCATACCGTAAGGGACGCGCGAAGCCAGACATGCCAGGGACGGCTTATCCCAGGTCTCAAGGTGCATCATTCTGCTGAAGCGACGTATATCCTCTTTATTCAAACCCGCCTCCTCCAACGGAGAAAGCACCCCTATTTCTTTTGTGGCGCGTCTGCCCGGACGAAAATCATTCTTATCCGAAACATTGCTGGCATCGGCTACAAAGCTTATCCTGTTCTTACGGGCAATCTCCTTGAGGCGCCTGAAAAGTTCTCTCTTGCAATAATAACAGCGGTTGAGAGGATTGCGATAAAAAGCCGGGTTTTTAAGTTCGGCGGTCTTTATGATCTTATGGCGCACGCCCAATTTAGCGGCCATGCGGCTGGCGAACAGCCTCTCCTGGAGCGGATAAGTAGGGGAATCTGCGGTTACCGCCATGACCTTATCGCCAAGCGTATCAACCGCTACCTTTAAAAGAAGCGTGCTATCCGCGCCTCCGGAATAAGCCACCAACAGCGAACCCGTCTTTTGCAGTATCCTCCGCAGCCTGGCGAGTTTATTCATATCGGGACTGGATTGATATTCCTTTAAAGGTGAACTTCCATGGCTTTAGTAGGGCATATCTTGACGCATAGCTCGCAGGCAATGCACTTGGTATCGTAGAAGCTCACCTTGCGCGTAATAGGGTCGATCTCCAACGCCCCTGTCGGGCATATCGGAACACACACCCCGCAGTCGGTGCACTTAGCTTCGTTGCGTACGACATCTTCGCTTAAAGGCTGGACCTTCACCCCGCAGGACTTAAGGTATTCCATTCCTTTCTTGAAATCGGCATCCTCTCCGCCAAGCTCCAGGACCATTAATCCCTCTTCCTGCGGCGTAACAGAGGCCTTGAGGATATTGAAGGTAATATTATAGTCGCGGACAAGCTTATATATTATAGGCTGGTCCACTAAACGGTGCGGGAAATGCAAAACTATCCTTTTGGAAATCATAACCTTAAAACTCCCGTTGCTTTTAAAACACCGGCGGCCTTTCCTTTAGAGGCCGGAAGGCATATCCGGATTCCGGGCCGGGTAAAGGAGCGACCGCTTCGGTAAGCAAAAAATCTTTTTCCATAATCCAGGATTTCAATTCTTCCGCAATCTGACGCGCCCTGGAATAGCTGGAGAGGTTCCCCGCAGGCACCTCTCTGCCTTTTACCGTAATCCTGCCGCTTTTAAGCTGGGCATAATTTACCTCTGCGATAACGCGGCCGGTCATGCCGGGGTAATCGTGGCTGTAATCGATAACCTGGGTATAGATATCCTCGTCTTTGACAGAGGCGTGCCTGATTACCTCTTCGCCCAATACCGGGATGGGGATCCCTATCCCTACGCTAAGGGTGGCGCCGTAACCTAACATGCTGGTACCTACCAGCCACTGCGGATTCATCTGTTTTAAATCACCGATAACTGCCAGGGTGCCGGCAGATGCAACCGGCGTTCCGTTATCGCGGCGCTTTACTCCGGGATTATGCTGAGTCCCGTTCCAGGCCACATAGCCGACTCCTCCGCCTAAAAATATCCTGGTGCCTATCCCGATAGTCTTATAATATGGGTCTTTCAGGAGCGGAGAGAGTTGCCCGGCAGAGCAGTAATTGGCATTGCCGAGAGAAGGCTTGAGAGCCCCCATGTAGGTATAAATCATATTATCGGAAAGGTTCACCGCCACCCCGTAATTCTGATAGCAGTTGCGCATATTAAATAACACTGCTTCATTAAGGTCTTTGATATTAATGTAAGTCTCCAGCCTCCGGCGGGGATAACAATTTGTGCCGTGGGCGCTGGCCTCCAGCCTGACATCCTTTCCGGCGACTAATTCCTGGATAACGTGGCCGCCTCCGTAGCGGAACTCACCCGGGAAAACCTTATTGCGGGGGTCGTCGTCCGGTATGGCGGTTGCGCCCAGGTAAATATCAACCGCGGCAAATCCGCAATAAGCAGGCACGTCATTAAGCTTGCAGCTGCCTCCGCCGATTTTTATCCGGGGTTTCGAATGCCCGATGTTAAAGTAGGCGCCGCTGGAACACATCGGACCGAAGGTGCCGGTAGTGACGACATCCACCTCTTCCGCCGCTTTCCTCGCGCCCTTCTTATCTACTAATTCAATAACCTCCTCGGCAGTAACCACTACTGCCTGGCCGGCTTTAATCTTTTCGTTAATCTCCCTGATGCTCTTCATAACAGAAAACGGCTTACTTATACGGCCACGACCTGCTTGACTTCAGGCAAGGCCTCCTTGAGCATGCGCTCAATGCCCATCTTCAGCGTCATCTGGCTCATCGGACAGCATCCGCAGCTGCCGGTGAGCTTCACCTTTACTATCCCGTCCTCGCTGACATCTATCAACTCCAGGTCTCCGCCATCAGCAGCCAGCATCGGGCGGATTCTTTTGATTACCTCTTCCACTTTCTCTCTCATGATAGTCTCCTTTGTTTAAATGCCATTATTATAGCAGGCAATCCTTAAAAAAACAACACCTCTGCCGTTAAAAAAATAAAATTTGCGGGGATCCGCCGGGGCTGTTTACAATACCGCGGGCAACCCGGAGCGCTCAGTAATAACGCGGGCCGGGAGCCGCTGTTATTATGAAGAGAATTTATGCTGCACCAGATAATTGAATGCGGAAAGCGCGGCCTTCGCGCCTTCGCCGGCGGCAATGATAATCTGCTTCTGAGCTACGTCGGTGACATCTCCGGCAGCAAAGATGCCGGGGGCGCTGGTTTCATTAAGAGAGTTTACCTTTATTTCTCCTATTTCGTTCTTCTGGATACCTCCGGCAAACTGAGAATTCGGGATAAGGCCAATCTCTACGAATACCCCCTCCACCCCCAGTTTTTCCTCGCTGCCCTTGCCATGGATGACAAGCGCGCCAACAAATTTTTCCCCCAAGACGGCCTTTACGCGCGTATGATTATAAACCGTGACATTCGCGGCGGCCAGGACCTTCTCGCGCATCAGGCTATCACCGCCCAGTTCTTCGGAATTGTTGATGACGTAGACATGGCGTGCTATCCGCATCAGCTGTATAGCCGCATCCAGGGCGGAATTGCCTCCGCCGATTACCGCTACCTTCTTGCCCAGAAAGAGCGGTCCGTCGCAGGTAGCGCAGTAAGTCAGCCCTTTATTTTTAAATTCTTTTTCGCCGGGGACATTGAGTTCGCGGGAGCTCTTACCGGAAGAGATAATTGCGGTTTTGGACTGGTAGAGGTTTTCGGAGGTCCTCACTACGACCTGCTCGCCATCCTTGGAGATATCTATGACTGTCTCGCCTTCCCTCAGTTCTAATTGGAATCTGCGCAGGTGTTCCTCAAACTTGGCAGCCAACTCCGGCCCGCTGATGAACTGATAGCCGGTATAATTCTCTACATCTCCGCTCCAGGCGGCCTGGCCGCCGATATCACGGCTGATCACCAGAAGACGCATGCCCTTGCGTGCCGCATAGACGCTGGCGGTGATGCCTGCCGGGCCTGCGCCGATAATAATAAGGTCGTACATCTTCAAAGCCCGAGGAGCTGGCTTATCCTGTCTTTGTCGAAACCGACAATAATCTCTCCGTCGATATCCAGTACCGGAACTCCCATCTGACCGCTCTTAGATACCATTTCTTCCGCCGCCTGCTGATTGCCGGATACGTCGACATCCTCAAAAACAACATTGTTGTCCTTGAGGTATTGCTTGGCACGGATGCAAAACGGACAGGTAGGAGTACTGTAGATCTTTACCTTTTTGTCCATGGCCTCTCCTTTCATTTGCCCATCTTCAGCCCCCGCAGGAGGCGAAGGTGAGACTGCTCCTGCGCAATAAGTTCATCGATAACCTTGTGGTCATATTCCGGAACCGCCTTCTTCATCCCTTCGTAGAAAAGGATGGAATCCTTCTCAAAGCCTATCCCTAACTCAATTGCCTCCGCTTCTGTTTTTACTCCGGCGGCGATCTGCCTACCCTTGTCCTTCCGGGTGAAGATGCTCTCGGAGGCCAAGGCGCGCATATAGCCGCTGTATTCATCGGAATAGGACTCTACCATATCGCTTGAGCCGGCCCTCTCTAGCATCCCGTTGAATGCCTCGAGGTGCTTCTCTTCTTCTGTGGCCAGTTTTAAAAAGGTAGCGCGGCTGTCTTCGCTCTTAGACTTTGTTGCCAGCGCATTGTAGAAATCGCGGCCGTTCTTTTCAATCTCAATGCCAAGCTCTATAACCTCGCTGCCGGAAAATATATTGCCCATATCTCATTCCCCTCCTCTTAGGTGCCGCGGGGTAAGGTCGACTATTTCTTCGACCGTGATTGCAATCATATAAGCCGGTTTTGGCAAGGAAACCTCCGGGTGCCTGGGCTGGATTTTCTCTTCTTTGATATCACGGACTACCCGCTGCGTAATCCTGGATGCAATCCTATTCTCCCATGCCCTGAGGATACTTCCTTCTATCTTCCCTGCTGCCACGGCCTTTGCCTTTCCCTTAAGGCAATACCCTTTAAAGGCATGCTCATTGAAAGCGGTAATGCTGACCTTGGCGTCCTTGTTGATATTGCTATAGGTTGCGGCGCGGTAGAGGTCCAGAAGATAAAACATCCCTGCCGGGTCTATCTTGACTATCCCTTTACAGGAGCTATGCGGCCTGCCTTTTTCGTCAATAGAAGTAAGGATAACGCACCCCTGCTCTCCGAAAAAATGCACGACCTCGCGCGGAATCGTTATCATATTTTCTCGAACATATCCTTGCCTACGCCGCATTCCGGGCAAACCCAGGTATCAGGCAGGTCCTCGAATGCAGTGCCTGGTTTTATGTCATGCTCGGGATCTCCTGTCTGCGGGTCATAGATATAACCACAGACTGTGCAACGGTATTTTGTCATCTTAAACCCCCTTCCTATAAATAGCGCGGCGCGGCAAAATCACCTGCCGCGCCGTATTCAAAACTACTTTTTCTTCTTGGTCTTCTTCTTCGCTTTCTTCGCCTTACGGCATCCGCATCCACAAGCCATCCCCCACCTCCTTCTCTAGAAAGAGAACACCAATCCATCCTTTAGGATTGGGTGTAATAATGTTAACTGCACACCAACGCAATACCACTTAGCGCCGGGTGTTAATCATTAAACAGGACACCAACGCAATTCCGCTTAGCGCCAGGTGTTAATTACCAGGCGGATACCGACCTATCCGCTTAGGTCGGGTATATCGTTTAGCGTTGGGTACTGCTTAGCGCCAGGTGCCTTTTGGCACCGGGCGCCTTAGGATGTTTTAAGGCTACGGGCGAACTCCTTGCCGAAATCGTAACACTTCTTTAATTCCGGGGTATCCGGCACGTATTTGACACCCAGCCCCTCCTGTTTTACCTCTACCCCCGCCTGTCTTAACTCTTCTTCAATCTCTTTTAAGGCACCCCCGGCCCAACCAAAGGATCCGAATGCCGCTGCAATCCTTCCCCGGGGCTTCAGGCCTTTAAAAAACTGCAGGAATCCGGCAATCGCCGGCAGCATGCCGTTATCGTGGGTAGAAGAGCCGACCAGATACCCCCCGGCATCAAGCATCTCCTTGATTACCTCAGTGCGGTCGGATGCCGTGACGTCGAATAATTTAACCTCTATCCCCGAGGCAATAATCCCCTCGGCAATGTTCCTCGCCATCCTATCCGTCGCTCCCCACATCGTCTCATAGACTATTACTACCTTGGGGCGCAACTCGCTCTTCGCCCAAGACATATAAGCGTTGATAATCCTTGCGGGATCGCGGCGCCAGATAACCCCGTGGCTGGGCGCAATTGTCTTTATGGAGATTCCTGTTTTCTGCACCTCTTCTATTTTCCTGAGGATCACGCTTCCCAGCGGCCAGAGTATATTAGCGTAATATTTGGCAGCCTCATCCATAAGCTCCGCCTGGTTTACCTCGTCGTCAAACCTCTTGGAAGTAGCGTAATGCTGCCCGAAGGCGTCATTAGGCATAAGTAATTCTTCCTCAGGGCAATAGGTAAACATGCTGTCCGGCCAATGTATCATCGGGGCCTCGATAAAAGAAAGCGCTCTTCTGCCGAGATTAATCTTATCCCCGGTCTTTAAGGTCTGGAAGTCCCAGCTGCCGTAATAATGCTTCCATAACCCCTCCCTGCATTTGGCTGTTCCCAGAACCTTTGCCTTAGGGCACAGGCGCATAATATCAGGGAGCGCCCCGGAGTGGTCGGTTTCCACGTGATTGGCGATGATATAATCTATTTCTCGCGGCTCAACAATCTCCTTGACCCTGGCAATCATCTCGCAAGCGAAGGGGTCGTAAACGGTATCCACCAGCGCGACCTTCTCGTCTTTTATAAGGTAAGAATTATAGGTAGTCCCCCTGGAGGTATTATAGGTATGGCCATGGAAGCTCCTGGCATTATAGTCCACCGCTCCTACCCAGTAGATATCCTTCTTTATCTCAACAGCCATAATAAACTCCTTTTATAATCTTATTCAAGTTCATCAATGATACCGGCCATGATAAAATCATTATCAGTCAAGCCTCCGGCAGCATGGGTAGTAAGGGCTATCTTTAACTTATTATAACTGATGGTAAGAATAGGGTGATGCCCCTGCTCCTCGGCAATGGCGCTGACAATATCCAGGAAATACTTGGCTTCTATAAAATCCCCGAATTTTAATTCCTTGACTAATTTTTTGTCTTCAACCAATATCCACCCCCGGCGCTCGGCCAGGAGTCTCTCAACCTTTCCTTTGGACAATGCCGCAACCCCGCCTTCGCATGGCCTGCAGCGCAAAAGAGGCTCTCTGTTGCCGGCTGCGTCGGCCTGCGCTGAATCTTCCAGGGCTTTCAACGCTGCCTCATAGTCCGGGGGGATAGTCAGCTCCTCTACTATCTGGATATATCTTATCAGGTCGCTTTTGTCAACAATGATTACGGCGCGCGCCAGGAGATTAAGCTCTTTAATCAAAAGGCCGTAATTGATGCCAAAGGAGGAATACCTGTAATCCGAAACAATTACGGCATTCTTGACCCCGTGGTCCTGACAGAACCTCTTCTGGGCAAAGGGGAGATCCTTGCTTATGCCTATGACTGCCACGTCAGAAGAAAACCCGACCGCCCTTTTATTGAATTCCCTCACCTGCAGGTCGCAGACCGGCGTATCCAGGGAAGGAAAGGTGGTAATTACTTTAGTCTTACCGCGAAAGTCTCCGAGGCCAAGCTCTTTTAATTCCTGCGAGACTACCCTGAAATCTGCCGCTGACCTGCCGACTCCAATGGCCCTGCCTACCAGGGTCAGGGGATTGCCTTGAAATTTTATATTCCTTTTCATGAACGCTCTCCTTAAAGATTAATGAAAGTAGCTGCTTACGATGCGCCCCAAGAAAAATCCCAACGAGCATGAAACCAGGCCTATAAGAAGGGTCTCTACCCCGCTGGCCAGCCAGTGCATCCTGGTAATCTTGGTCTTGGCAACTCCCACCGCAAAAAGAAAAACCAGCACTGTCAGCGCCGATACTGCCAGGGCCCGGGGTACGCCTTTAAAGATGAAAAACGGCAGCACTGCCGGCAGGGCCCCGATAAAAAAGGAGAATGCCGAGATAAGGCCGATCTCCAGGGGCTTATCTATAAAACCCGGCGTAATGCCGATTTCTTCCTGAATCATAAATTTAAGCCAGGTATCCTTATCGGCGGTAATGCGGCGCACCGCCACCTCCTGTTCCTCGGGAGTAAAATTCATCTGGGCGAAGATAGCGCGTATTTCTCCGGTTTCCTTCTCGGGGTCATCTTCAATCTCTTTCCTTTCGCGTTCAATCTGACTCTCAAAAAAATGCTTCTGCGCCTTGGTAGAAATGTAGGAGCCGAAGAATATCGCGGTAACCCCGGAGATAATCTGGATTACCCCTGCCAGGACTACCTTGTTACGCGTAACAAGCGATACCGACACGCCGGCTAAGAAAGAAACTGTAGTTACCAGCCCGGTATCAATGGCATACACCACATCCCGGATAACCCTGCCTTTGGAGGTATGCCACTCCTCCCCGTGCCAGGCCTTAAGCCTCTCTCCGACTGGATTCCATGACAAAAACGACATATAGAAATCCCCCTAATACCCTATAAAACTCTCGGTCTTGATATTCTCCTTAGGACAGCCGAGATTAAGGCAGAGCCCCTGCATTGCCTCGACCATCTTCGGAGGTCCGAAGATAAAAACGACCCTCTCAAAGATATCCCCCAGCTTCTCTGATAGCAGCTTTTCATCAATGCGTCCGTAGATGCAGCGCTTCTGGCGCGGCGGGCAATCCGTAACCGTGTAGATTACCCTGATATTGCTGTTGGCCTCTGCCCATGAATCTAGTTCCTGTTTGAAGGCGATCTCTTCTTCGCTGCGATTAGAATAAAAAAGAACCGTATCTGTGGGTATCCCGGCAGTTGCGATCTGCTCGATGATAGAGATTACCGGGGTGATCCCGATACCTCCGATAAGAAAGGCAATCTTGCGATAATCGCTGCGAAAAACACAGCTGCCAAACGGCCCCTTAATAAATACCTCCTCACCGGGCTTAAGGGCCTTTAAGCGCTTGGAAAAAGCGCTCTCGCTCAAGCGCTTGGTAGCCTCGATATAGTCCTTTCCCGGGGCGCAGGAAAAAGAAAGATACTTGTTCAGGATCTTATCAGAGGGGTCAGCTTCATTAAAGATCAGCTGCATGAACTGCCCGGCCTCAAAATCAATGCCTCCGGCTGCCGCAAACCTGAAGCTCTCGATTGTCGCAGTCCTCTTTATGCCTTCAATAAATTTTACCCTTATGCCTTGCATAATCTATCCTCATTATACAATATTAAAATCCTCTTCCAAGCAGTTATTGCGTTTATTTCGAAAGGGCCTCTGCCAGGTCCTCTCTAGGAGTAGTAATTAAACCGAGGTTAAACCTCTTTTTTAATACCTCAAATACTGCCGGGGTCACAAAAGCAGGAGGGGTTGGGCCGATACGGATATCTTTAACCCCCAGATAAAGAAGGGTCAAGAGTATCGCTACCGCCTTCTGCTCAAACCAAGACAATACAATCGACAACGGCAGCTCATTAACGCTAGACTTAAAAGCACCGGCCAAAGCCAGGGCTACCTGGATGGCGGAATATGAATTATTGCATTGGCCGATATCCAAGAGCCTGGGAACCCCTTCTATCTCTCCAAAATCCAGCTTGTTAAAACGATATTTCCCGCAGGCCAGTGTCAGTATTATGCAATCCTGCGGAATGAGCTCTGCAAGTTCGGTGTAATAATTCCTGCCGGGTTTGGCTCCGTCGCACCCTCCGATTAGGAAAAAACGACGGATCTTTCCTGCCTTAACCAGAGCGATAACCTTGTCCGCGATAGCAAGAATCGCGCCATGATGGAAACCGGTGGTGATTTTTTTACCTGGATTTTCAGGCAGTTCCGCAAGGGCCCTGGCCTTCTCTATAACCTTCGAAAAATCCCTGCTATTGATATGGGTTGCACCGGGCACGCCGGTGATGCCTCTGGTAAACAAGCGGTCCAGATAAGTATTATCCGGGGGGATAAGCACGCAATTAGTAGTAGCCACAATCGGCCCGGGGAAGGCATTGAATTCCTTCTTCTGCTCTTGCCAGGCGCCCCCGTAATTTCCCGCCAGATGCTTGAATCTTTTGAGTTCCGGATAACCGTGCGCAGGAAGCATCTCGGAATGGGTGTAGATATTGATGCCGCTGCCTTCGGTCTGCTTCAAAAGCTCGTAGAGGTCTAAGAGGTCGTGGCCGGTAATCAGTATCCCCGGCCCCTTTCTTGTGCCGGCATCAACCTCGGTAGGCAGGGGATTTCCAAAACGCTCCGTATGCGCCCTATCTAGCATCTCCATTGTACGCAGGTTAATGTATCCGCATCTTAAAACCAAATCCAGGTACTGCTGGAGGTCAAAACTTACGTTTGTAACCGTCTTAAAAAGGGCCTCGTGCATAAAGGCATCTACTTCCTCGTCTCGCTTGCCAAGCTCGCGGGCGTGATAGGCATAGGCTGCCACCCCCTTAAGGCCAAAAAGCAAAATATCCTGCAGACTTTGAATATCCTCGCTCTTGCCGCAGACCCCCAGCTTGGTGCACCCCTTGCCGCTAAGGGTCTGTTCGCATTGATAGCAAAACATACCAACCTCCCATTTTTTAAGAATCCGACTCTCTCTTAAAGATAAACCTGTTTGGCAGGACAGCTAGCCCTCCCCTGCCGTGATCAATGCCGTTATCTTAAAAGACAACCCATATCAATGGCTTTCAGCTCCCTTATAAGAAATTTCTCAATACGCTCAATGCGGCTCCTGAGCCTGCATCTTTTGGCTTCAGGGCAGGGCTTTTTTTTGAAAAAACACTCATTAAGCCTAAACGGCCCCTGAAAGACGTTTATAAGGCGCATCAGCGATATGCGCTGCGGGGAAACCTCCAAGGAAAATCCTCCTCCCTGGCCTTTGTAAGATTTCAATAGCCCTGCCTGGTTTAGGCGCTGAAGGATCTTTCTAAGAAACGGCCTGGGTATCTCCAGGGCCTCTACCAGTTCTCTTGCCGAGACCATCCTGTCTTTTATAGAGGCGATATAAGAAATAGCCCTGATGGCGTAGTCCGTATCGCGGGTGATGAGTTTCATTCTTTTCTCCTTAAGAAATGCGCGGCATTATCGCCGCATTAGGACGGATGGGCAGTTTAACGTCTTGCCCGGGACAAGATACTACAGCCCTCCTTACAATGTGCGACGGGGCGCAGCATATACCTGAGAGTAATGTCCATTTTGCCTCCTTTCAACTGTAAATGATACCATAACTGTATCATTTGTCAAGAAAAATTTTTTCTATTTGAATAGTTCCTGGAATCTCCGGATCTGACTCCTTACATTACTGCTGGCAACCACCGCGGATACCGCGCACAACCCATCTGCCCCTGCGGCGACAACCTCTTTGGCGTTAGAAAGGTTTATCCCGCCAACGGCAACCAAAGGTATGCAAAGATGCCTTTTGAGCTCTCCTATCAAACCTACCCCCACGGGCCTGGCAGCGTCCTTCTTGGTAGTAGTGAAAAAAATCGGCGAGGCAGCAACGTAGTCTGCGCCTTCAGTCTCTGCTTTCTTGGCCTCCTTCAGATTATGCACCGTCACTCCTATGATTGCCTTCCTGCCGAGCACGCGGCGCGCCAGGACGCAGGGGAAATCATCCTGCCCCAGATGCACGCCGTCAGCCCCTGATGCCAAGGCAACATCAACGCGGTCATTGACCAAAAAGGTAGCGTTGCGGCAGAGCCGCCGAAGCTTAACTGCCTCTGCGCACATCCGGCGGGCGCAAGAACCTTTACTGCGGTACTGGATAAACCTTACGCCGGCCAGAACCGCGTTTTTCACGTCGCTTAGGTTCCCTCTCCTGCTGAATTCCGCATCGGTAATAAAATAGTAGCCTATCAGCGCCTTCTCTTGTTTGCGTTTCATCTCTTTAACTCTTTAAATTTTGTCTTTCTAGCCCCTGCCTCGACTACGGCAGCCAGCGCTTTTTCGGAATCCCCGGGCCTTAAATCCACCCCCTTGGTGGCATCGGCAAGCACCTTAACCCTAATGCCTTTTTTCAGGGCATCCAGAGAAGAGTACTTAACGCAGTAATCGGTAGCCAGGCCCGCGATGTAAAGTTCCTGGGTGCCTAATACGTTCAATATCTTGGACAGGCTCCTGCCGCTGGCATCCTCGGCGTGGAACGCGGAATAACTGTCCTGGCCGGGGTCCATGCCTTTATACAAGAGGATCGCTTCCTTCGGAACCTTTAACATCTGGTGGAATGCTGCCCCCCGCGTCCCCTGGATGCAATGAGCCGGCCAGAGCCCACCGAAATCCTTAAAATGCATCGTCCTTACCGGGTGCCAATCGCGGGTAAATAAAACGGGGTGCTTCTTCTGGAGGAAAAACCTAACGTATTTATTTACGACCGGCACAATCCTGTTCCCTCCGGGCACCCCTAAGGCGCCGCCTGGCAAAAAATCATTCTGCACATCCACCACTAAGAGGGCTTTTTTGATTTTCATTCCTTGCCTTCGAATACCCCGGGGACATTCCCCCCGCAAAAAACACACTTGCCTTCCTTAATATTATACTGCAAGATGCTAAAACCCTGCCTTTTAACCAAGGTCCTGCCGCAATGGATACAGACCGTATCGTTACCCCACCCATAGACATTACCGGCATAGACGAAACGTAAACCTGCCAGCATTCCGATCTCCCGGGCCTGCCGAAGAGTCTTCTCGGGGGTAGGGGCAAGGTCGTTAAATTTGTAATCCGGATGGAAACGCGAGATGTGCCACGGAATGTCGCGATCGAGAGAAAAGATAAAATCCGCAATATCTTTCAGCTCTTCGGCAGAATCGTTTTCCCCCGGAACCACCAGGGTAGTTACCTCTACCCAAATCCCCATCTTCTTCATTAAACGTATGGACTCCAGCACCGGCTTAAGGCTCGCCCCGCATATGCGGCGGTAAGATTCATCGCGGAAAAACTTGAGGTCTACGTTGGCAGCATCAAGATAAGGATTAATCTCCTCCAATGCTTCCGCGCTCATATAGCCGTTAGTAACGAAGATGTTGGAGAGGCCTTTAGCGCGCGCTAACTTCGCGGTATCAAGCGCATATTCGAAAAATACGGTCGGCTCGGTATAGGTATAGGCAATACTGCGGCAATCAGATTTTAGCGCTTCGCCCACAACATCCTGCGGGTTTACTTCTTCAGAGTCCAGTCCAGGCCTGCCGCTGGCCGGGCCTTGCGATATCTCCCAGTTCTGGCAAAATCCGCAGCGGAAATTGCACCCTACCGCAGCAATAGAAAAACTCAACGAGCCCGGGAGAAAATGATACAAGGGTTTCTTCTCCACAGGGTCCACGTGTACGGCGATCAGGTCCCCCCAGACGCGGGTATAGAGCGTACCGCCTATATTCTCCCTTACGCCGCAAAGACCGGATTTATGCTCCGGGATCCGGCAACGGTGGCTGCAAAGATAACAGCGCACATTCCTATCTTCTAATTTTTCATAAAGCAGGGCTTCTTTCTCCATATCATATCCTTAAGGCGGCCAGGTGCTTATCGTCCAGGGGGCGCGTTGGAAACGAAACCCTCTTTTCCTGCGGGAGCCTCCGGTAAAATATCTCGGCACCCCCCTCGCCCTGCAAATCACAGTAACGGCACGTAACGGCGCAGGAGAGCTCAACCAACCCCGAGTCAAATTCTCCCAGCCCGATAGAGCTAGGCCCTGCCATATCATCTGCAGGCATAAATAAGTAATCCCCTTCCGCTGCCATGGCAACAAGCGCATTGTTCTCTTCTTCGTTTCTTCCCACAATAAGTTTAGCCCGCGGCGAAAGACGAAAATGCCTCCCCAGCTTTAACAACTCTGCAGTGCGCGCATTCAATTCGCGGTGGATAACAAGCTCTTTTAAGCGCCCGGAAAATCCGGCATCTGTCAAAAGGCACCCTCCGGCAGCGTTAGGATAGTCTTTTATGCCGAGGCCTCTGGCCAGCTCCATCTGCGGCCGGCGCCCCCTGCCGCTTATCCCTAATAATTTATCCCGTCTTACCCAGCCTTCTCTCTCAGGGATGGTCTCTTCAAGCAGTCTGGCAGATAAAGGCCTAAGCAAAAAGCCCTTTAACCCGCAAGATTCCTCGATCAGCTCCATCGTCCTCCTGTTCTGGGACATCGGCCTCTGCCCCAGCACCTCCCCGGTAAACACAAAGCTTGCCCCTATCTTGGGCATGAGCTCCCTGGCCATGGAAAGCATCGTTATCTTACAATCAATGCAGGGGTTCATATTTGAGCCGAAACCGTGAGGAGGCTCCAGGAGCATCTTCAGGAAAGCACCCGAGATATCTATGGTTTCAAGTTTAAGGCCGAGAGCTGCCAGGCGCTTACGCAGGGATTCCTCGGAATTCAGTTTAGGATTTTTATCGCGTTTAGAGAAAGGGGTTTTAAAATAAAGCGGCGTAACTGCTACTCCCTGCTTCTTGACCAAAGAAACAGCCACCAGGCTATCCAGGCCTCCGGAAATCAAGGCTATGGCTTTCATCCCGGAATCAGAATATTAAGCAACGTCCCTGCTATCGTGCCTACTGCCAACATCACAAACACGGATTTCAGGAAATCCTTAAGCCCCAGTTCCTTTAGAAGCACGGCAAAGGTCGCCACGCATGGAAATGACATCGCCAGAAGCGCGGTAGCAATAAAAAGTTGCTTGACGGAAAGCCCCAGGGGCATAAGCATGCCTACTGCCACGTCTTTACGCAGGAATCCTATTGCCAATCCCACCACTGCTTCTTTAGGTAAACCGAATAACCCTTTTATAAGAGGCTCGAATGCCATGGTAAACAAATCAAAGAGCTTCAGAAATAAAAGGATATTTATCACCAGGACCCCCAGCAGCACCACCGGCATCGCATCGATTAAAAAACCCTTGATGCGAAAATACAGCTTCTTAAAGAGTATCGACAGCGGCGGCAATCTGTAAGGCGGGATCTCCAGCAGGAACTCCGGGCTATATCCTTTCAAGAAGCGGTTCAGGATCATTCCTAATAATATTATAACCAACAGCAGCGTCAGATAAACGCTGGCTACGTATAATCCCCCGAACTTTCCTAAGAATCCGAAAATCATCGCCTGCAGAGGCACGCAAGGCACTCCGATAGCGATAATAGTGGCTGCTATAAAACGCTCCCTGCGTGATTCCAAGACGCGCGTGGCGATTATGCCCGGGACATTGCAGCCAAAACCAAGGAGAATCGGTATAATCGTGAAGCCGTGCAGCCCGAGCCGGTGCAGGATATTATCCAGGAGCATCGCAAGGCGCGGCAGAAAACCCACGTCTTCAAGGATCCCCAGAACCAGATAGAAAGAAATAATGTACGGCAGGACCATTGCAATCTCGATGTAAGGGGCGGTGGTGAGTAACCCCAGGGACTGTTTAAAATCAATCCTGCCGTCTATTAATTCCCCGATAAGAAGATGGTGCAGAAAACCTCCCGAGCCCAGGGCCGAGCTGATTTTGATAAGCAACGGCTGGTAGATATCGTAGAAGGCCGGGTCAAAAACATTTGCAATAAGCCACTCGGCAAGAAAACGCACAAACCTAAATGAGGCGTAAATAACCAGCGACGCAATCAGCATACCGCTGAACGGCCTAAGCGAGGCGTCCTCCAGGATTTCCCTCAGGTTATGGTGGCGGTGGCTAAGGTGTTGCGTCTCTTCCACTATCCTGCCGATCTCCTGCCAACGCTCCAGGTGCGTGCGTTCCTTGCCTCCAGAGGTCCTGGCGTTTCTAATAGCCTCTATCAGGGGTTTGACCCCTGAACCGGTAAGCCCGCAGGTCGGTATAACCGCTACCCCGAGCATCTCGGACAATCTTGCCGCATCGATGTTAATGCCGCGGTGCGCGGTATCATCGCACATATTTAAACACACCACCACCGGATACCCCTCCTCGATCAACTGCAGGGTAAGAAACAGGTTCCTCTCAAGGTTAGTGGCATCGACAACATTGACTACCGCCATCTCATGGCGCTGGTTATCCTTTAATAAAGATACGGCGACCTCTTCGGCCCTGGAGCTCGGCTGGAGGGAGTATGTCCCCGGAAGGTCAATTACCTCAAGCCTGTCATTTGCTATTTTGAGGTAACCGCGCGATATTTCTACGGTTGTGCCGGGATAATTAGAGGAGACTACGTGGACCCCGGTGAGGCGGGAGAATACTACGCTCTTTCCGACATTGGGATTGCCTATCAGGAAAACCCTTTTTATCATTCCAGCGAAACGATGACCTTAGAGGCCATGCCGTGCCCCAGCGCCAACACTGCGCGGCCGACCTTTACGGCAACCGGCCCCCGCAGGGCGAAATGGCTGAGTTTGGTGATATTGCTCCCCGGATAAACGCCGAGGCTCATCATACGGTGCTGCAGGGAGCTGCCCCCGAGCACCTCGGCAACCTTGCCTTTTTGATTCTCTTTCATCTGGACTAAAGAAATCTTTTTCATGGCTCTTCCTATTGCCCCGGCATGCCTAATGGCCGCGCATAAGCCCGGTAAGCAGGATGAATAATATCCCGCAGCAAAACGCCGCTACCGAAATGGTGGCGCGTTTTAATTCCGGTTCTTTATGCAGCTCCGGTATCAGGTCGCAGGCAGCGATATAAATAAACCCCCCGGCGGTGATAGGGAGAAGTAAAGACGAAAAGTTCCCGATTGCAGAACTAAGATAATAACCCGCTATCGTACCCAAGACACAGGTAAGCGCAGATATAAAATTGTAAGTAAGGGCCTTGGACTTGCTGAATCCGCCGTACACCAAAATCCCGAAATCCCCGATCTCCTGCGGTATCTCGTGGAATACAAGCACCAGCGTAGTAATTATCCCAAAGTTGATGCTGACGATGAAGCTGGCCCCGATAACCAAGCCGTCGGTAAAATTATGTATGCCGTCCCCGATAAGATTAAGGTAGGTAAAGGCGTGGATGGTGCAGTGCTCCTTATGGCAGTGACGCCAATGCAGGTAGCGTTCCAGTATGAAAAAAAACAGAAAACCCAAAATGGTATACAGGAAGACGCTTCCGGGGTTACTCTGTTCCAGGGCCTCGGGCAGAAGATGCAGGAATGCCCCTCCGATAAGTCCGCCGGCAGAAAAACCCACCAAGAGCAGAAGAATCCGCTCCAGCAATTTTTCCTTAAGGAGAATACTAAAGATGCCTATCAGGGAAATCAAGCTCAATAACACGCTCGCGGTTACTGCCCAGACAAAGTTCATAGCTTGCCTCCGTATTTTGAGGTTGTCTTAAGAATAAAGCCCTATTATCTTAACATAGGCACATGGGCGGGACAATAGATTTTCTTTAAAATAGCGGGGACGGTTCTTAAGTCGTTCTTAACCTGTCCCCTATTAGGGGACAGGTTAGCTTCACCTTGAGAACCGTCCCTATCTATCAGTGTTGATGCGTATGCACGTGGGTCTTGTCCCCGTGCCGGTGGGCGTGGATATGCGCAAGATTATTGCTCTCCAGGAGCATAGAATCCTTCAGGATTTCATCCGGGCTGCCGGAACGCACTATCTTCCTGTCCTGGCTAACCACGTGGACTATGTCCGATATCTCCTCTACGATATGCAGGTCATGGGTAGCGGTAACGACCGTCTTGCCAGAGGCATTCGCCTGAATAAGAAAATCCAAGATGTGCCTGGTGGTAAGCGGATCAAGCCCCGCGGTCGGCTCGTCAAGTATCAGGACGTCCGGATCAATTAAAAGCACCGCGGCAATCGCAACCTTGCGTTTCTCGCCGATGCTAAGCTGATAAGGCGACCTTTGCAATAAATCGCCGATCCTCAAGGCGTCGACTATCTCCGCGAGATTCTCCTCAATATCTTGCCTATCCATTTCCAGCTGCAGAGGTCCGAATAGGATATCCTCTCTGACGGTAGGGCAGAATAACTGGATATCGGGATTCTGAAAAACCAAGCCCACCCTTTTCCTGAAGCTTCTCGAGAATTTTTCATCGCCAAACGCACTTTCCTTTAAGGATTCCCCAAAGGCCCTGATTACCCCTCTCTCGGGGAAGATGAGGCCGTCGAGCATGTGCAGAAGGGTAGACTTGCCTGAGCCGTTGGCCCCGATAAACGCAACCTTCTCCCCCCTCTTGATTTCAACATTCACGCCCGAGAGGGCAGGAAACCTCCCGAGATAAGAAAAATAAACGTCCTTTAGCTCGAATATTATATCTGCCATGGAGTTTTTATTTTCTGCCTATTAGTAGCAGCAAAACAGAAATTACCACTATACCAAAAAACCACACCCAATCCCTGGGCCGGGCCCTGAACTCCTCCAGGATAACCGGCTCGCCGCTATAGCCCCTGGAAAGCATCGCCTTATATACGTCATCGTTTAGCTTATAAGAACGCTGCCAAAGGGCGCCTATATTCCAGGCCACGATACGCTGCCCTTTCGCGTAATGGATCCTTGTCCCGACTCGGCTCCTGATGGCCAGGTACGTATTCTCGATTATGCCGATAAAAAGATAGATGTAACGGTAACAGATGCCAAGCGTCATCACGAAGACCTGCGGTATCTTAAAGGTGCGCAGGACCTTTAAGAGCTCAAAATGCCTGGTAGTGATACTAAGAAGGACGACGTACGAAACGCAGGTGGCAACGCGCGTTACAAACAAGGCCGCCGTCAAGGCGCCCTGACGGGTAACGGTCAGTTTAAAAGCGGCTATGCCGAACGTGAATAGCGGTTCGCCGGGCGTAAAGAAACTAAACAAAGCCGGCAGCGCAATAAAAAGCGAAAACAGAGGTATGAATATCCAGGTTCTTTTTATAAAAAACCCCAGGCGTATGTCGGAGATAACCGATAACAGCAAGGAAAACGCGTAAAGCCATAATAAAATAGCTATCTTGCTGGCAAGGATTGCCTGGATAATAATAAATATAAACGTTGCCGCCTTAATCCTGGCATCGAGTGACTGCAGGAAGCCATTTTTCATGGCGTATTCATCCGCAAAAAGCGAATCCTTCATAAAAGACAGGGCGTCCATGACCGAATGTTCAATGAAGCCCTTATTCCTGCTCATCCTGGACATCCTTGAGATACTCGCCGGCCAGATAAGAGCTGCGTACATAAGGGCCGCTTTCAACGTGTAAAAATCCTGCCTCTAACGCCATATCCTTGTACTGCGCAAACATCTCCGGAGAAACGTATTCCTTAACAGGATAATGACTCCTGCTGGGGGCAAGATACTGGCCGATGCTTAAAAAATCGCACCCTGCCAGGCGCAGGTCATGCACCGCGGAAACAACCTCCTGCCGGTTCTCTCCTAACCCAAGCATTAAGCCGGACTTGGTCTTTAGATGAGGCGATATCTTTTTTATTTCCTCCAGCACTTTCAGCGAACGTGAATAATCAGAACCCTGACGCACGAGCCGGTAAAGCGCCGGGACGGTCTCAATGTTATGCGCGACGATGTCGGCCGGGGAGCCGGCTACGGCCTTAATCGCATCCTGGTTAAGATTAAAATCCGGGATTAAAATCTCGATACTTACGCCTCCGCAGCGCCTGCGGATAGACAAAACCGTCTCAACGAACATCCCTGCCCCTCCATCCGGCAGGTCATCGCGGGTAACGCTGGTAATGACCGCGTGGATAAGCGAAAGGCGCGCCACCGCCTCCGCAACCCTGGCAGGCTCATCGGGTTCAGGCGCAGAAGGCAGCCCCTTGGCAATATTGCAGAAGCTGCACCCGCGCGTGCAATACCTGCCGAGTATCAGGAATGTTGCCTGGCGGCGCGAAAAACACTCTCCGATATTCGGGCACATCGCCTGTTCGCATACCGTCTCAATGCGCGCGTTGCGCAGAAAGCCCTTCATCTCTAAGCAGGACTTAAGGCTGACTTTTTTATTAAGCCACGCTGGCTTCAAGGAGAGGTTCATCTTCAAATATAAATTTTACGCCAAAGGTCTCTGAGAATGCGCTGATAAGCATCCCCTCCAGGACATCTTCTTGCGGCACGGAGGCTAATTCCGCAGAGAGCGCCGTCACGGCCGATTCCGCGCCTTCGGGAACGCTCCTTAAACAACGGCGCATAAGAGCCCAGTCAATGCTGCGCGGAATGGAACCGTGCTGAAATATAACCTGCCTTTTCCTTTTCTGGGCGTTTCCCCCGATTTTTTTCCCGTTAATAACAATATCGTATTTCTCATGCGATACGCTGCAAAGCGCATGCGGGGCGCACCGGTCTTTAAAACCGCGGGATTCCAGCGCAAAACCCGCCTCCAGTCCAAGGGACCTGTAAAACCTAATGAGAAAGGCACAAATCTCGCGGTAAGACACAAAAACACCCTCTGGCTCTCCGACATCCTCTTTATTGCAAACGAAGCTGTAGGTTATCTCATCGTGATGCATAAGGACGCCCCCTCCCGTCATTCTTTTTACGGCTTCAACGCCGCAAGAAGCGCAACTCCTAAGGTCTAATTCGCCATCCAGAGACTGGGAAAATCCGCAGGTAAAAGAGGGGGACTGCCAACGGTAAATTCTAAGTACCGGTACGCCGTCTTTGAGGTAACGGTTAAAAATAGCCTCATCCATCGACATGTTGTAAGAGGCAGATGCCGCGGGGGAACGGATAAGCCTGAAGTTTTTCATATATTATCTTGGCGCTAAGGCTGCCAGCGGAGGTTTGGCTCGCGCGCGGCTTTAGTCTCGTCAAGGCGTTTGACCGGCATCCGAAGAGGAGCTTCTTTGAGGCGAGCAGGGTCATTCTCCGCTAAACGGGCGATCTCAACCATGGTATCAATGAAGGCGTCGAGCGTCTCCTTGGATTCCGTCTCCGTCGGCTCAATCATCAACGCCTCTTTGACAATAAGGGGAAAGTAAACAGTGGGAGGATGATATCCGCGGTCAATGAGATATTTTGCTATGTCTATGGCGTGAACCCCGTTCTTAACCTGGCGGGAGGCGGAAAAAACGCATTCATGCATACAGGTCTTATCAAAAGCAAGGTCGTAGTAATCTTTAAGCTTGACCAGGCAATAATTGGCGTTCAAGACGGCTGCCTCGGCAGCCTCAATCAACCCCTCTTTGCCCAATCGCAGCATATAGGCATATGCCTTCAGGATTACCCCAAAGTTTCCGTAAAACGGAGCGATATAACCGATTGTCTTATGGCGGTGATAATCCAGGGCGTATGTGCCGTCGCTTCTCTTGACGACGCGGGGAATCGGCAGGAAACCAACCACCCTCTCGCTTACCCCGACAGGTCCGGAACCCGGGCCGCCTCCGCCGTGCGGGGTAGAGAATGTCTTATGCAGATTGATGTGCACGACATCAAAACCCATATCTCCCGGCCGGGCCTTGCCGAGAAGGGCATTCAGGTTTGCCCCGTCGTAATACATCAATGCCCCCACCTCATGCGCCATATCGGCGATCTCTTTTATGCGGGGGTTAAAAATCCCCAACGTATCCGGGCAGGTCAACATCACTGCCGCAGTATCCTTATCCAGGGATTTTTTATATTCCTGCATATCCATATAACCTTCGGGAGAGGTCTTAATTACCTTTACCTCATAACCTGCGATAGCGGCGCTGGCAGGGTTAGTGCCGTGGGAGGAATCCGGTACGATAACATACCTGCGGCGTGCGCCCTTATCCTTATGGTATGCGGCGATGAGCATTGCGCCTGTGAGTTCGCCGTGGGCGCCTGCCAAAGGCTGCATCGTGAAAGCGCACATCCCGGTGATCTCAGCCAGGAGCCGCTCAGTTGCATGAAGCACCTCAAGCGAACCCTGTGCCAGCATCCCGCCCCCCGAAAGCTGCGGCAGCAGGGGATGAACCCCCGAGAAACCTTCCAGGCCTGCGATACGCTCGGTAAACTTGGGGTTATATTTCATAGTGCAGGAGCCGAGGGGATAAAAATTAGTATCTACCGAAAAATTTAACCTTGAGAGGTTTGTGTAATGACGCACCACGTCCAGTTCGCTCAATGAGGCCAGGTGCAGGTTATCTTTACGCCGGTATTTTGCTTCGAGCGGCCTGGCTGCGGGGATGCCGGACTTGGCATAAGAAAAACCCCGCCTCCCCTCTTTATGTTTCTCAAAGATAAGCCTCATAATACCGCCTCCAGGCTGTCGGCCAGTTTGCGGATCTCCTCTACCGTCCTTTTTTCGGTAACGGCCACCAGGAGGTAATTCTCCATGCCTTTATAGAATCTACCCAGCGGGAAACCGCAGGCAAACCCCTTATCTACCATACGATATACCACCTCATCAGCCGGCCGCGGCAGGAAAACCGTAAATTCGTTAAAGGTCGGAGAGCTGCGTTTTACTTCCACCCCTCTAACGCCAGATAGGGCATCTTTGGCAAACTCCGATTTTTGATAATTAAGTTCCGCCAGTTCGCGCAAGCCCTCCTTGCCTAAAAGCGCAACAAACACTGCCGCGCGAAGCGCGCAGAGCGCCTCATTGGAACAGATATTGGAGGTGGCTTTTTCGCGGCGGATATGCTGTTCGCGCGTCTGGAGAGTCAGGACAAAGCCTCTCTTGCCGTCGCTGTCAACGGTAGCGCCTACTATCCTGCCGGGCATCTGCCGGACGAGTTTCTTTCTGGCAGACATAAACCCCAGGTAAGGGCCTCCGAAAGAAAGGGGGATCCCCAGGCTCTGTCCTTCTCCGGTGGCAATATCGAATCCTGCCTCTCCGGGGGATTTGAGCACCCCCAGCGAAACAGGATAGACCGAGGCAATGGCAAGCGCCCCGAACCTATGGACCTCTTCTACGATATCGCTGTGGTCGTCAACCGCGCCGAAGAAATTCGGGTTCTGCAGGATTACCGCCGCCGTCTTATCGTCAAGGTGTTTAAGAAATTCCTGGCGCGAACTCTGGCCGTGCGCTACGGGGACCTCCACGAACTCAACGGAAAGGTTGGAGGTATAAGTATAAAGCATGGTGCGGTAAATCAGGTTAACGCCGCTGTCCATGATGACCTTATTCCTGCCGGTAAGCCGTACCGCCATCATTGCTGCTTCATAAAGAGCCGTCCCGCCGTCATAGAGGGAGGCATTTGCCACCTCAAGCCCCGTCAATTCCGAGATGATGGTCTGGTACTCATAGATCGCCTGCAGCCACCCCTGGGAGCATTCCGGCTGATATGGCGTATAGGCAGTGTAAAATTCCGGGCGGGAAACTATGGCATCGACTGCTGCCGGGATAAAATGGTCGTAAAATCCGGCTCCGACAAAATTCGTCAAATGCGTAGCGTTCTTGGCGGCAAGGTTCTTTAAGGACTGCGTGACTTCAAACTCCGACTTTCCTGGCGGTATATCGAAAGACTTCGGCCTAAGCGCCGCCGGGATATCCTTGAATAAATCCCCGACGCTCGCTACCCCGATCGCCGCCAGCATCTCCTTTATATCAGTGTCTGTATGGGGGACGTAATTCACTTAAGAAAGGCCTTCCAGGTATTTTCTGTAAGCTGCCGCGTCCATCAATGCCGCCTTTTCGGCCTCATCGGAAATCTCGATCGCAAAAAAATACCCCTTCTCGTAAGGGGACTGGTTTACAAGTTCGGGGTGGCTGGAAAGTTCCTGGTTGACCTGCGTAACCTTGCCTGAGAAAGGCGCGTATACGTCAGAGGCGGCCTTGACCGACTCTACGGTGGCAGAAAACCCGGATTGCTTAAGGGCCTCGCCGATCTTGGGCAACTCCACAAAAGTAATATCTCCCAGTGATGTCTTGGCGTAATCTGTTATGCCGACATAAGCGGTCTTGCCTTCTAAACGCGCCCACTCGTGGTCCTTGGTATAAAAAAGTCCTTCCGGTATCTCCATCTTTTTTCCTTTGGTTATAACGCTGTTTTGCTGTAAAAAGGCTTCTTCGTAACTCTTACGGGGATCTCGACTGCCGCATCCCTGATAAAGAGCCTGTTGCCGGCCTGGTAATTGCCAGCCACATACCCCATGGCAATCCCCGCTGACAGGCTCGGGGAAAAAGAACCGCTGGTTACCGTACCGACACGCCTGTCCCCGTCAAAAATACCGAAACCGTGGCGCGGCGCACGCCTGGAATCCGATACCAGATACACCAGGCGCTCTTTAGGGCCTGCCTCGCGCTCCTTAATCAGGGCACCTTTCCCGATAAAATCCTTTGAGAAATCAACGAACCTTTCCAGCCCGGCAGCAAGGGGCGTATGTTGCGCATCGATATCCTGTCCGTAAAGAGGATATCCCATTTCAAGACGCAAGGTATCGCGGCTGCCTAAGCCTGCGGGCTTGACGCGGCGGTCTTTAAGGAGCGTATCCCATAACCGCTGCGTCTTCTCAAGCGGAATATAGACTTCGTATCCGAGCTCTCCGGTATAACCGGTGCGGCTTACGATACAGCGCTCTCCCCATAAGAAAAACTCGCCGCAATTATAATAACCCAATCGCGCGATGCTGTCACCAAAAATTTTTACCATCACATCCCTTGAACGCGGCCCCTGCACATCAAGTTTGCCTAAGGCGGAGGAGGCATTCTTAAGCCGGCAGCCTCCTGAAAGATGCCTGTAAAGCTGCCCCTCATCGCTGGCAATGGTTGCGGCGTTAACCACCAGCATCCAGTTTTTATCATAGAGGCGGTACACAATGAGGTCATCAATTATCCCGCCCTGCTCATTAAGCATGAAACCGTAACGGCATAACCCCACCGGCATGGAAACAACATCCTGGGTGATGATACGGTCGAAACTGCTTGTGGCCGGGTCCGCCTCAAGAATAAGCTCTCCCATATGGCAGATATCGAATACGGAAACCTCCTGGCGGGTATGTGCGTGTTCAGCCAAGATCCCCTCATACTGGATCGGCATCAACCACCCCCCGAAAGGAGCCATCTTGGCCTGAAGCGAAAGGTGGGATTCGTAAAGCGGAGTTTTCTTTAACCCGCTGGCTGTCTGCATTTTTATTAAACCTATTTTATCTCCAGAGACTCAATAACAAATTCCTCAACGTTACCGATCTCTAGATCGGCCGAACCGCATTTAGGGCATGCGCTAACCGGCCTGGTAACCTCTGAGGCGACGCCGCATTTACCGCATTTAATGGAAACGCCTGAAGTAGCTATGCTCAACTCGACGTTCCCGAAATTTTCTCTTGAACTCAACATCTTAAAGGCCCCGGTCAGGCTTTCTCTGGTAACATGGGTAAAAGGGCTTAATACTACATTAACGGTAACCTTCTTGGCCCGGGACACTTCAGAGATTTTATCTCTCAATAAAAGAATTATCTTACTGGCGAACCATATATCGTGCATCTTATCCTGCAGTCAGATTTTATAGATACCCGTTATTCTCCAAGTACGAACTGTAGTCCTTAACCGCCTCTTCCAACGACATGAATTTATGCTGACAACCGCTCTCCCTTAACTTTTCTATCCTGGCCTCCGTAAAATACTGGTAATTGCGGCGAATGCCATCTGGCATCTCGACATACTCTATATCGGCTCTCCTGCCTAAAGCCGAGAACATCGCTTGCGCTACCTCATTCCAGGAATGCGCCTTGCCGGTTCCGATATTGAATATGCCGGTATTACCGGGATTCGTAAAAAAATAATACAACAACTCTACTGCATCCTTGACGTAGATAAAATCCCTCCTCGGTTCTCCGTTGCGGTAGTCGGGGTGATAAGACTTAAAAAGAGCGATGGGCCTTGCGGACCTTACGTCTTCAAAACGCCTGCAGACGATACTCGCCATCTCGCCTTTATGGTACTCGTTGGGCCCGAAGACGTTAAAAAACTTCAAGGCTGTCGTCTTTCTAAGAAACCCCTTCCTAAGCATCCAAAGGTCAAAGAGGTGCTTGGAATAACCGTAGATATTAAGCGGCCGCAGGTTCCACAGGCCCTCTTCGGAATCGTCATATCCGTTGCTGCCGTTACCATAGGTAGCTGCGGAGGAAGCGTAGATGAAGCCCGCGCCATGGGCATCCGCCCAGAGCGCCAGACGCTTGGAGTATTCGTAATTGTTTTTAAGGAAATATGCGGCGTCGCTTAGAATAGTGGAACTGCAAGCTCCAAGGTGGACTATGGTTTTAACGCCGCGGATCTTACCGCTTTCTAGTATATCAAGAAAATCGTCTTTTTGGAAGTAATTAATGAAGCGCTTGCCTAGAAGGTTTTTCCATTTCAGGTCCTCCCGGAGATCATCAACAACAATTATATCATCAAACCCCTCTTGATTGAGCTTCCACAAGAAGCAGCTTCCGATAAAACCGGCGCCTCCGGTTACAATAACGGTTCGTTTTGCCAATTACCGCGTTCCTCCGCATCAAGGGTTACTCTTTACTGCTCAATAGCCTGCCGATTAACAATACCGCACCAACAGTAATACAGATCCCGATAAATGCGGAAAGGATATAGGCAAGGCTTAGCTGCGCCAACCCCTTATCCTGCCATCCCGTAAAGGCATAGTCAGGTACCAGGGCACGCCAGACATTCGAGAGCCTCTCTAATCCCAGCGGCACGTATCCTACCAGTTCCATTATTGAATCTGTTCCCCATTCCCCCCAGGCATCCCCGGCTTGAAAACGTTCGGGCAGAAAAAGCCCTAAAGGAGAAAGAAGTATTAAAATCCCCAGGCCAATCCATAGCTTTGTAATAGTCTTCATGCTCTCACCCCCTCTGCGGTCTTCAAAAGAGACGGGTCCTGTTTTTGCAGGTATTTTACTACTAATGCCGTCACAATCGCCTCAACCCATCCGAATACCAGCAGGTGTTCGCCTAACATAGCGGGTATGGCGACGTTTAAACCATAGGGACAATACAACGACTGGCCGCTTGCGCCCCTATACAGTAGAGGCTGGATACCAAACATAACCGCCGTGGATAGCGCGGCGATGTTCAAGGCTGCGTAGCCGGCAACCCCTGCCGCAATCACCCGCCTGCCTGATGTTATGGCCGATGAGCCGCTTAAGAATCTATAGAGGTAATATCCGACAAATACCTCAATGAACGCCATGTTAAAACAATTAGCGCCTATTGCGGTGACTCCTCCGTCCCCGAATAGCAGGGCCTGCACAACCAGGGCGACCGTAACCGCAATACAGGCTGCCCAAGGTCCCACTAAAATCGCTACCAATACCGCTCCTACCGCATGCCCTGTCGTGCCTGCCGGGATAGGAACATTAAACATCATAATCACGAAACTAAAAGCTGCGCCTATGGCCAAGAGGGGAACCTGCCTGGCCTTAAGCGTCTTCTTGACAATCCGCGAAGCGACTGTCCATACCGGCAGCATCACAGCGTAAAAAATTCCGCATGTAGCCGGACCCAAATAACCGTCGGGTATATGCATTCTTCCTCCCTTCTTATCCCCTCTTCTTTCGCAAACCAGAGGAGATTAATCCGCGTTTATAACTCGCCTGCGCTTAACGCTGCTCTAAATTATGCGCTCATTAGAAATCCACCTGCGCCCTCATCCCGCCCACGAAGATGCCGCTGGTGTCATCCGCAACATCCTTGCCAAAGGGATTCCAGATATACTGGAAGTCCGGGCTGATGGAAAGGTGGTCGTTGATATGTATCCTGTAATAAGCCTCCAGGTGGCCCTCGGTCTTAGCGAGGCGCTCGGTTGCTTTCTTATAGTCATCGGAAGGTATGACCTGCCCTACCGCAAAGGCAAAGACATCCTGCTGTCTCCCCCAGGGCTTGCCTTCAAACTGCATGCCTGCGCTCCAGGACTGCTCCAGAGAATAATAGAGGCCGCCTGTGGCTGTAATCTCGGGATTGTATACCTTAGGGTTCTGCCAACCGTAACGCAGGAAGGCAGTCGTAATATCGTTTAACTTCTGGTCAAAACTTAAACCAAAACCGTAAGAGGCCTCTTTGGTCTTGGAGGCATCCGCCCACTTGGTGTGGTAGGCATTATTGCTCCAGCCGTAAAACCGATAGTTGCCGGCAAGGTTAAAAAAATTGGTCTTAAAGGTAACCTGGGCGATATTAAAGAGATTATCTCCGATCTTTTCCCAATCGCTATCGGCGTCAAATACGCCGTAGCCCAATTCAATCCAATCTAACGGGATATAAGCCAGACGGATACCGGCGGTATTATCCGGGAATTCCAGGGTAGGAGAGTTACGGAATATCCTGCCCAGGAACTGGGTAGTTTCGTCATTGGCAACCTCGTTATTGTCAAAATATGCGCTGGGGTCAAGCTTTCCGAAAGTGACGACCGCCCGCTCCCTGAATAACCCCTGCTCATACCAAAGCTCGGTGAGGTGCACGTTCTCATCGTCATCGGCGTCGCGGTTGACGTTGGAATAAAGGGTGAGGTCATCCTCCAGGCCGTTGCCTTTGCCTGCCTCAAGGTGCAGGAAGGCCTTGCCGCCTACCTCCTTGAATTCCTTACCGATGGTAATATCAGCGGAATATGAGGCATCGCTGCGGGAGACCTTTTTCTCTACGTCGGAGGAGGCGTTATTGACGTTGCCTGCGCCCTGAATGATCATGGTTCCTCCGGCTCCGATCTCCAACCCCTCGGCAATGGCGATCGGTACGCCTGTCTGCCGATGCAGGTCCACGTCAAATTGAGAAAGTTTTTCCTCGTAGTCTGCGATCTTTTTATTCTGGTCCAGGATGCACCGCTTCTGATCCTTGATACAATCGTCCTGCGCGCTCAATCTCTGCTCCAGCGCCGTGATGCGCGATTTTAAAAGTTCGATCTCCTCCTTGATGGACGGCTCTGCCGAAAAACAGGCGCTGCATCCCAAGAATAAAAACGCTGCTGCCAACAATATGCCCTTCCTCAACATCTCATACCCCTCCTTCTGCTCTTTATTATTACGAATATTATAATCGTGTTACGAATGGGCAAAAAAATAATAAGCGCTCCCTATGCCAGACCCCTGCCCGTCGTTGCCATGCTAAGGGTGCCGTGCTTGACGCCTTTTACAGACCTCAGGGTATCGGCCAGCCTCTCGGCCTCTTTTGCCGCCCCTTTCACCGCAATAATCTCCAGGCAATTGCGGTGGTCAAGGTGGATGTGCTGGCTGGATATGATGATCTTGCCAAAATCATGCTGGATTTCCAGCAATTTATCCACCAGTTCCCTCCTATGGTGCTCGTATATCAGCGTTATTGCGCCCGCGATCTCCCCGCCCTCCTGCCATTGGGCCCTTACCAGGTCCTGGCGAATAAGGTCCCTGATAGCCTCCGAGCGGTTAGTATAATTTTTGCTCCTGATGCCCCTGTCAAACCTCAGGAGAAGATCCTTGTCTAAAGAAACGCCGAACCGCACCAATGACGCCATAACGCTCCTAGTGTTACTATTTTAGTTAGTGTAACACAATAAATAACCCTGTCAAGGCATATCCGGCTCCGGTATCAAGCCTGGTCCTCTTCGATGGACATGAAAGAAAGGTTTCTTTCCACAAATTCGAAGATGCGCTCCTGGTTATCCTTGGAGATATTAGAAAATTCAATTCCCATCCCGGGGTGGATGCGCGACTGCACCTGTTTATCGGAGAGCCAGACAACCTTGCCTTCCAGCTCCAGCTCCTCGGGCTTAGGCGGCAGCTTGAATTTAAGAGTTACGGCGTCCCCCAGCCTGAAATTAGAGCAGCCGTAGATATAGGCCCCGAGGGCGCTTAAATCCAGGATATCAAGATTCAGGCACCTGGCGCTCTTGTCGTATCTATCCTTAAGCTCTACCTTGATATCGATGGGGAGCCTTTTGAAACGGCGGCGCAGTTTTAATTTTTTGATGTTCTCGATGACCTTGTCTTCCTTGAAACTGGAAGCGGCGAGTTCTTCGGTAGGATAAATCTCTATCACGCGGTCAAGCCCGGAGATAGCGAACATATTCCTCAGGTGCGCCGGCACGCAGGCAAACCTCATCCTCCCCTGATGATTGACTACCTCCTTATACGCTATCACTATTACCGAAACCCCCATATAATCAATGGATTCGGTCTCTTCAAAATTACATAGGATATCGCAATAGCCGTCGCGCAGGCACTGGCCTACTACCTCAATCAAAGTGGCAGCATTGACGTCGATTGCCCCGGAAATATCCAGGATAATCACGCCATGCTGCTGCCTTACCCTTATCTCCATATCTGCTTGCCTCGGACCGAGAAAGAAACGGCTCCTACCCCAGACAGGGCTTTCTCCCTTTATTGGCTCTCTTGGAGCGCCAGTTAAGCTTTCCCCTGCGTTTACGTTTTCCCATTTTTATCCCCTCTCTGCTTTAATATTTATAATAATTAGCCGGTATCGCTCCGGCAATATAACGGACAGTCTCGATAATGCATATCCGTATCGCCTTCTCCATGGGGGTATTGGCATAAGCTGACAATCCCTTGCCCAAGCTCCAATTCCCGAAAAATCCCGATGCTAAATTGCCGGAAATGTTTGAGGCCTCTCCCTGCAGGCGGGCAGTGCCTAATACCTTAGAGGCAGAGGCATCACTGACGCGTATCTCAAGCGCCATATGCGCCTTATTAAAGGAAGAGCTCAATAGACCCCCCATTGCGCCGCTGGCCACTCCTCCTCCGCCTCCTAAGCCGGTCCTCCCTCCGGAAGCCTCGGGCTCAAACTCTGTTATTGCTGCAGTAAGCACCAGGTCCGCGGACTTGGCCTTAATCCGCTGGTTGGCCGCAGCCTGTTGGGCCGCCGCAGGAGAATTCGCTTCCTGTCCCGGCGTAACTATCGCCAGCGGCTGGTATTCTACCACCGAAAAACGGTTACTGTCGGTTAAGCCGGCTATTAACATCTCACGCAGCCCGGAACTGATTTCGCTGGTAACCTTAGCAGCCTTAATCTCGAAATCCCCTACCGCGATGCGGGCCTTTGGACCGGAATAAGCCGGCAGCGGCGTTATGCCGGCGCCGCCATTCTGCGTGGCACCGCGGTGGATTACGCCCTGCCAGACAGCGCAACCGCTCAACAAAAAAACCGAAAAAACGGCTAAAATTATTTTCCTCATGCCACTGCTCTCAATTTGTAACTCATTCTACATTATAAAGATTTGAGGGTCAAGGGAAAACTGCTTCGGGAAGGGTTAAAGCATCGCCGAGAGCTGCCTGATATTCCTTATCACGGCTGAAGGCATTTCTCTTAGGATATCCTTTTTGCTGCTGGAGCCGGTAGTGACTATGACGGTGCTGACCCCTGCACGCCTGCCGGCCTGGGCATCGATTACCATATCTCCGACATAAAGCGTCTGGCGCGCGTAAAACCCGAACCTGCGCATAATACGCCGCAGTATCTGGGGGGAAGGCTTGCCGCGCTTGAGCTTATCTGCGCAAAGCATGTAATCAAAATAAGCATCCAGCCCGAGGTGACGCATCAAGATAAGAGAAAAACGGCTCGGCCGGTTACTCGCCACTGCCAACTTATATCCTCTCCTCTTAAGATAAGAAAGGAGTTTAAGCGCCCCCTTGAATAAACTGGAATTCTCCAGTAGCGCCTTGCGGTGGTGACGACGGTAAAGAGAAAGCGCCTTTCGTAAATCCTTTTTAGCCAGAAAAGGCCTTAGCAGGTTCTCGTCACCCCATCCTACTGCGCGGCGTATCACGGCAGGCGCCTTTGCCCCAAGGCCCAAAGACCGCATCGCGTGGTTGAAGCTTCGCGTTATAGCCGGATAGGCATCTACCAGCGTACCGTCAAGGTCAAAGATGACAAGCCTGATTCCCCGGTATCTCTTCATAAAGATAAAGATTATCTATTCCTGGGGAGGAGCTGTTTCCGAATTTTCCGTCCCGATATTCTTGGCGACATACCTGCCGCTGTTATCAATGGTATAATCTATGCTCACCATATCGTGGGGATTGATTTCAGCAAGCCCCTTGCCGCCGTCAAAAACGGTGCTGTCGGTAATTACGACCGTGGCATCTTTTTCCATATCGGTATCGTAGTCCGTGTATTTTACGACCAACTCCTGTTTTGAAGGATCCACCGAAACAGTCTCTCCCCAAAGCCACTGCACATCGGAAGCTGCGGAAGACGGCTCGGAAGTTTGCGCCGCCGGAGCTTGCTCTACAATCTGGGTATCGGTATTGTTGGCCGCCTCGGACTGGTTATCCGCTGCCTCTTCCCCGTCCTGGCTAAATCCTGCTGCAACGCCTAGAAACAACAATGAAACCACGCCCAATAATACAAAAGCTATTTTTAAACGCATCGTTGCCCCCCTGTTATGAATGTTATTCTTATCTCCACACTATCCAAACGAACAACGCGCCGACAGTAACGGCAATAAATGTAAACGGTAAGCCCAATTTTACGAACTCGCTGAATTTTACTTTATACCCCTCCTTTCGCAATATGCCAACCGTAACCACATTGCAGGATGCGCCCACCGGGGTGATATTGCCTCCCAGGCAGGTTCCGATTAAAAGTCCGAAGAGAAAAGGATATATTGACATTCCGAAACCGGCGGCTACCATCTTAGCCACGGGAATCATCGCAATGGTATACGGTATATTATCCACAAATGCCGAAAGTAATACCGAGAGCAATACGATAAAAACATAGGCAAAAACTGCGTTCCCGCGGGAAAGCAATGATATCCATCCTGCGATATCGTTGATTACGCCGTTAGAGGTAAGGCTGCTGACTAAAATAAATATCGCGATCAGGAAAAAGAATGTCTGCCAGTCCAGATTTTTCAAAAGCGAGATTGCCTCGCGGTGCCTTAATTCATGCCAGATAATCCCGACCGTTGCCCATGATAAACATATAAACGCCACCGAGTAAACCGGTTTGGCCTGAAGAAAAGAAGAGGAAATCAGCGTCAAGACCATCAGCGACATCAAAACGGCGGGGACCCAACTCCTGGGCCTGACTAGTTCCAGCCCCTGCGGCCTGCTACGGTAACGGCGAAAAACTGACCAGAGGAATAAAAATGCTCCGGTCGCTCCCAATTCCACGGCAAAGAATATCCCCGGCCTTGCCTTCATCCAGAAAAAGTCGTTGAAATTCATCCCGGACTGCATTGCCAGGATAATACTCGGGGAGTCGCCGATCATGGTAGCCGTCCCCTGCAGGTTCGCGGACAATGCTACCCCAATCAAAAGCGGCACCGGATTGGTATTGATGCGCCTGGCAATCTCTAAGGCAATGGGCGCCACGATAAATACGGTAGCGACGTTCTCGGTGAAACTGGAGATAAAACCCGAAAGCCCGCACACCAGCAACAGGGCCATGGCTACGCTTTTAGACTTGTTTACCATCAGGCATGCCAGGTAGGCAGGCACCCCGGAATAAATAAAAAGGCTTGAGAGTATCATCGTGCCCAGGAATACGCCCAAAACGTTAATGTTAATGGAGGCGGCGGCCTCTAGAGGGCTGACGGCGCCGGACAAGAACAATGCCGCCACCCCGGCATAGACCGAAATCAGCACCATCCTGTTCTTCTGGCGGTTCATGAAATAGGCGATTGCCAGGTATGTCAGTAAAAATATAGTTACGGATATCTGTTTCATCGGTAAAAAGGCAATAATAAAAGCGCTACCCATACCAGCGAGGCAGTCGCTACCCCCACCGCCAGCCCGACCCAGAACCAGCGGAAGAACGTTACGTGGATATTCCTCTCCTTTTCTAATATTCCTAAAGCCACGATATTGGCGGTAGAGCCTACCAGGGTAATGTTGCCTCCGAAGCACCCTCCGAAAAGCAGCGCCCACCATAAAGGCTGGAGGCTTGAGCTTAACCCGTGGAGGCTCTGGATAACAGGTATAAATGCCGCTACCAGCACCACGTTATCAAGCATGCTGGAGCCTATGGTGGAAACCCACAATACGATGCCGGTAAGAAGCGGGACGCTGTTGCCGGAGAGCATGGCGAGCTTCTTAGCCAGGACGTCCGTGGCCCCGGTGTATTTAAGCGCCCCCGCCTGCACAAAAAGCAGCATAAAGAACAGGAGCGTCCACCACTCTACGTCTTTCTCGATGTATTTACGGGCCTTCCTCCATTTCCATATCATCACGCAGCCGCTGGAAAATAGCGGCATGGTCAGAAGAATGGTATTAGACTCCAGGCCCCATAACAGTTCCAGCCTGTGGTGCAGGGCAATAAAAACCAGGGTCATCCCGAACACCCATAGGCTGACCTTGAGCTCCTTCTCCGGAGGCACCGAGATAAGCCTTATCAAAAAGTCATTGGCACCGAACTCCTTCATCTTGCGGTCCAGCTCAGCTACCTCCCGGCGATACCAAAACCTCAAGACCGCAACGGCCATAAAAAGACAGACCAGCATGACCGGAAATGCCTTCAGCATGAAATCCTCAAAGGTGAAGCCGGACTTTGACGCAATGAGTATGCCGATGGGGTTACCCAGCGCCGTACCGCTGGAGCCGGTATTGGTAGCCAGTACTGCCGATATAAGAAACGGCATGGGGTTGACCTCAAAGTAATCGCATATCTCAAAGATCGCCGCTACGATAAAAATAATGGCCGTAACCTCATCAACGGCACAGGCCAATAAGGCGGAGATGACACAGATAAGTATGAAAAACTTATTAGCGGTGAGGTTCTTGATGCGCAGAATAAGACTGACAATCCAGGCAAAAAAACCGGCGTCCTTCAGGAGCCCCACCAGGATCATCATCCCGACCAGAAACATGATAACCTCCAGCGACGCAAAGGTTATGACGCTCTTAAGGTCAATGGTCCTGGTCATTAAAAGGAGTGAGGTACCGAGGAATACGAAGGCAAGCCGGAAATTCCAGAAAAAAAGCGTGCCCATTATCGATGCGGAGAATATCGAAATAGCGGTAGCCTGATGTGTGGTAAGCCCCGCCCATCTTGCAAGAAACCCCAACCCCAGGGAGATAGAAATGAGGATGAAGAATTTCCTGATCATGCTAAACCTTACGCTCCTCCTCGATAAGGCCCCTGAGGATATCGGAACGCGCTATAATACCGACTACCCTGGAATCCTTATCCACTACCGGGATACGCCTTATCTTTTGCGTAAGCATTACCCTGGCAACCTCAGAGAGGGTAACGTTCTCGTTAACAGTCACTACTTCGCGGCGCATCAGTTTAGACACCGTCATCTCTGCGAGCTGCCCGAATTTTCTCTTGGTGGCCTTTGGGTTCTCTTCATAGACGAAACTTCCGACCTTCTCGATGTAACTGGGCAGGATATGGGAAAGGATGTCCTTTTCGGTAAACATCCCTACCAGCCTGCCGTTGGCGTCCATTACCGGTAGGCCGCTTATCTGCTTCTTCTGCAGTAATTCCGCTGCCTCCTTCACGGTAGTATCGGCGGCCAGATGCGTGACATTGCGGCTCATAACATCCTGCACCTTCATGGACCCTCCTTGTTATGATGTCTGTTTTAGAATAGTATCTGTTTGAGGCGGGACTTAAACCTTAGATAAACTGCGGCAGCCAAGATTGCCTTGACTATGTCGCCGGGTAAAAACGGAAGGAAACCAAGCAGAAATGCCTTAGCAAGAGAAACGCCGAGAAGCATTTTGAGCCAGAGGGTGCCGCAGCATAAGAGTATTACGTCCCCTGCCATCAATACACACGAGGCGAAGAATATGTTTTCCTTGACCCGGGATATAGCCCTGCCGATAAATAAGCTCGCCAGTATAAAACCGATAAGGTATCCTGCGGTAGGGCCATAGAAAGAAAACATTCCTCCGGCCGCCCCCGAGAATAAGGAAAGGCCCCCTATCCCGAGAAAAAGATAAAGCGCCTGAGAAAGCGGCCCCAAGGCTGCCCCAAGAAAAGCCCCGGAGAGCAAAACAAAAAATGTCTGCAGCGTAAACGGTACGGGGGTAAAAGGCAAGGGGATGCGCACGAATGCACCCAGACTCGTCAATATAACAAATGCCGCCACTGCGCTAATGCGGCAGGCAATTTTGCCCCTGATAACTTCTTTCCTCATTATGGCCGTCAGCATCTCTTCTCCTCTTTATTATTAGCGTATTTTTGATTATTATACCTAAAAAAATGAAAATAGTAAAGCCTCTCCGATAAAGACAAAAAAATGGGGATTGGCAACCCACCGACTCCTGGACTACCAACCCCCTTAAATGCTCCAAAAATTAAGAGTTTATTCCTTGGCGATAGCGAGGGTAATCACGCCTGCTAAAAGCAGAAATAACCCGATGCAACCCCTTACTACCATCAGGAGATACTGCCACCAGGCAACAATCGCCCATACGCCCAAAACCAAAAATACCAGGCCCAGGACTACCTTGAAGACAGTCCAGAATAACTTTTTTGTATCGAGCTTCTTTTCTTCCTGTTTGATTTCTTCTGCCATCTCTTACACCTCCTCCTGTTTTACCTATAAAATGGCGTTTGATGTATTATATCATAAAACGGCCGAGCGCCGATTATTTTTTTTAGGCCGGGCGGCTCTTCCAGCGGCGGTGTATCCATCCCCATTCAGCAGGGTATCTGCGGATGTACGACTCTATGATGTCGGTAAGCCGCTGGATATTGACGGCGACCGTCTCCTGGGCGGTAGCGCCGTGTTGCAATTCCATTTCTGGCTCAAAAATAATCTTATTCCTGTTATCCGGCTGGCGCACTATAAAACAGGGAATCAACGCTGCGCCGGTACGCTGGGCAAAAACTACCGGCCCCGTAGCGGTAGCGGCCTTGACGCCGAAGAAATTCACAAATACTCCCCCGGTGCCGAAATTCTGGTCTATCGGTATAAATATCAACTCGTTGCTGCGCAGCGACCTGATGGTCTCTTCAACGCAGGCCTTGCGCGGCTGGCTGTAAATGGTCTTGACGCCGTAGCGCTGACGGGTCTTCAAAAAATAATCCTCGGTGGTCTTGTCGCGCATAGGCCTCATGATCCCCCCGGCGGCGTAACCTTCAATACTTAACCTGCCCAAGAGAAGAGGAAAATTTCCGAAATGCGCCGAAACCAAAACCACCCCTTTGCCTTTTGCCAGGGCGGCATCAAGATTTTCGCGTCCCTGGAAAAAGGAATACTTACGCAAAAGCCGGGGTTTATTTAATAAAAACATCAGCTCGACTCCGGACTTCGCCATCAGCGCAAAACAATCCCTGGCAATCTGCCTTATCTCCCGGGGGCTCTTATCTTTGCCAAATGCGATGCTGAGACTATTTAAGGCTATCTTCCTCTGTTTTACGGCACAATAATAGGCCAAACCGGACAGCCCGTCGGCAAACCCATAGATGCAGCGTTCAGGCAGCAGCGAGACTATCAAAGAGCTGATATTCAATCCCCACCACGCCGCGAGGCGAGAAAAAGTCTTACGTATTTTTTTACGGTCCATAATCAGTGGAATTATAACAAAACAGGTTTGATTTTCAAGAAAAATCGGTTCTTCCGTCCGTCAACGCAAAAAAGCGGTGTCTGCCGGCCAACCCCTTAACCCCGGCATGGTAAAATTAAAGTTAAGATGTTAAAATTTATAGCCGATCTTACGCAAGAGCCCCCGGCGCCAGGAGATATCTTCGGCGGTCTCGATGCCTTTAGGCGAAGCCCCGTCTATCACCCCGAGTATACCGCACCCGGAATCCCCCTCAATTACGGCGACCTCAAGCGGATTAGCCGAAGCGCAATAAATGGAGCAGACCTCCGGTATGGCCTTAATGGCATTAAGGACATTTATGGGATAACTGTCCTTTATAAAAATGATAAAACTGTGTCCTGCTGCGATTGCCAGGACATTCTCCTCGGCAAGCGCCTTAAGCCCGGGGTCTGTCCCTTCCGACCTTACCTTACAGGCACCGGAAGACTCCGCGAACGCCAAACCAAACTTAATCCCCGGGACGCTGCTTACCAGAACCTCGTAGATATCCTCTACGGTCTTGATAAAATGGCTCTGGCCTAAAATCACATTGACCTCTGCGGGCTTCTTGATCTTTATAAGCTTTAACTCCGCCATCCTACCTCCTCTTGATGATTACCTTACGGAACCCCATGGAATTCAGCCGCGGCCTCGCACCGTATGACTTAAGCGAAGTAAGGATGGCATCGGGATCCTTCAAGACCGCAAGCGGTATCTTTAAGATAAATTCCTGTTCCCCCAGGCTCAATTCTATGCCTTCGGCTTTCAGAACCTTGCGTGAATCGAACACCTTGAATCTCCTGCCCTTAGTCACGATGCGTAATTTTGGCATCTTGGCAAATTCAACCTTGCGGCTATATCCAAACAGGTAAATCAAGGTGCCAAACTTCCTGCTCAAGGCATCGCTGTTGGTAACCTTTATATAAAAATTAGCGCCGTCGCACTCATACCTGACCCGGGTTTTGTTATCCTGCTCTGCCACCGTATCATAGGGGCTATCAAGCCCAGGATCCCCGGAAGGATGTTTCCAGAAAGGCAGCACCGGCATCACCCATTCCTTGCTGGCCGGAAAGACGTCTTTTTTTAAATCCAGGACCACTGTCGGGTAATTGCCGAAAAGTTCATTCCGGCGCGCAAATGACAAAAGGTAGAAAGCGCTGCTCTGGGTCTGGCTCCTATAACACAGGATTGCCTTATGCTTATCATCTATCTCCTGGGAGGACATATCCGACCTGAGCCATTTAATCCCTGCGCCTACCGGATACTGTCTGGGAGGCCCGAGCTGAAGCTTAGGGTGGTAATGCCGCGGAAGCGGCCAGCCAGGGCAATGGACAAGATAGGGATAAACCTTGGGAGGGATATCGTCTCCTTCAAGGTCCCAGAGGGCAACCTGTAAAAAAAGATAGAATGCCCGGTGGTCGGGATTGGTATCCGAGGGGTGTGAAACGAATATCTTATCCGGGCGATACTCCCGAAGAACCTTCTTGATATCACCCAGGATGCTTTCCCCGGTATAGGGAGCGCCGTAGGAAAGATTACTCCGGTAAGGCACATGCGAGATACGCGTAAGCATGCTCCTGTACGGACTCTTGGCATCCCAGTAGTCACGAAAGATTGTAAATGTCCCGAAGTCCGGATACCCCAGGAAAATCAAGCGTGACTCATCCAGGCCGAAAAACTCCATTGCCTTGACTGCCTCGCTGTGACGCACCTGCCCCATATGGATAAATTCGCCCTTCCTGAAAGTCAACCTCTTCTCGTAAACAATAAAAGCGACCTGGTTGTGGTCGCCGTTAGTAAGGTAAAGCACCTTGACCTCTGCGCCGGCGTCAATGGCCTTCTGGATAATCCCGGCGCAGGCAATAGCTTCATCATCCGGATGCGGAGCCATTACCAGGATCCGTTCATTTTTGCGGATAGGCTCTAATTCATCTACGCCCTCCAATGGAAATAAATCCTGGATTGGCAGATGCGAGCATCCGCCTGTTAAAATAAGCCCGGCAAGGATAAAAGGTAATAATAGGCGCATAACGGTTAACTATCTTATCATATAAAGGCACCTAAATCAATACGGTCCTTGAGAAAAGTAACAAAGGATTGAAATATTAATAAAAAAAGGTATAATTCAAACTATGGAACAACTCGGCCTCAAACACTACCGCGCCATCAAGCGTATCCTTCTTCTGACCCTGGCATTGAACTGGGCAGTAGCATTCGCCAAGATTATCTACGGGCTCTTCAGCAGGTGCTCCAGCATGGCTGCCGACGGCTTTCATTCCCTTTCAGACGGTGCCTCAAATATCATCGGGATTATCGGCATAACGCTCTCCTCCCAACCCCGGGACAAAGATCATCCTTACGGCCATAAAAAATACGAAACCTTCTTTTCCCTGGGGATAGCGGCGCTACTATTCCTGCTCTCCTTTCAGATAATCGAAGCCGGCATTGAGAGATTCCGGCATCCCGTCCTGCCGCAGGTCAACGCGGGAAATTTTGCGGTAATGCTGATTACCGTCGCGGCGAATATCTGGATTATGAACTACGAGCAAAAGAGAGGCAGGGAACTTAAAAGCGACTTCCTGATTGCCGACGCCATGCATACCAGGGCCGATATCTTTACCTCGTTCTCGGTTATCGTCACCTTGCTTGCCATTAAATCGGGGTTCCCCATTCTTGACCCCATTGCTACAATTATCATCGCCCTCTTCATCGCCTACGCGGGGCTGGAGATTGTCAGGGAAGGCGCGCGCGTCCTCTGCGACACCGCGGCGATAATAGAGGATAAAAAAATTTCCGACATCGTGCTGGGGGTAAAAGGGGTCAAGGCCTGCCACAAGATACGCTCCCGGGGCAGGCCGGATGACATCAATATAGACCTGCATGTGCAGGTAGACCCCGCGATGCACATTGAAGAAGCGCACAAAATCAGCTACCGGATTGAAGAGGCGATTAAAAACGGGATACCCGCGGTCTCGGACGTAGTAGTGCATATGGAGCCGCGCGAAAAGAAAAGAAATAAAAAATAACCGCTTCTACTGCAGGTAGTCCGCCGGATCATGGGCTACCCCCCCCTGCCTTACCTCAAAATGCAGGTGCGGCTGCATGTTTTCATAATTGGCGTTGCCGGTCTTGCCTACCGCGCCGATTACCTGGCCCTGACGCACCAACTCCAACGGACGCACGCATATCTCCGAAAGATGGCCGTAAACGGTAAAGATATCCCCCGGGTGCTTCAGGATAATGAAATTACCCATTCCTCTGGTTCTTCCGGTGCGCGCCACAACCCCGGAACGGCTGGCAAGGATCGGGGTGCCAACCTCAGCGTATAAATCCAGCCCCTGGTGCATCCTGCCGCCGCTGCGGCGGCTGCCAAAAATCCCTTCCCCCATGCCGTCAGAACGAATGACAATATCACTCTGATACTCGATAGGGCAAAGAAAATAATATTTATCGGCAAAATAAAGGCTGAAAAACAGGTAAACCGGAAGAAGTATCAGTATAGACAGTAAAACTTTTTTCATCTCTCGCCCCTTAAAATGCGCACGATGCCGTAAAACGCCAAGATAAGACAAACCAAAATTGCCAGGTCGCCGAAACGCGTATAAAATGCCGGGCCACCCCTCAAGATATTTATTTCGTCGTTAAGATACCCCTCAATAAAAATATTTTTCCCGCGGTTATCCTCCGCCAGCGAAATAATCCTGCCTTCGGCTGAGATGAACCCCGAGACGCCGGTATTGGCAGCGCGCACCAGGGGAACCCTATTTTCTACTGCACGCAGGACAGAAGCAGAAAGATGCTGATAGGGAGCCGAGGATTCGCCGAACCAGGCGTCATTGGTAATATTGACCAGGAAATCCGCGCCTTTTGCGACAAAGCGGCGAGATAACTGAGGAAACAAATCCTCAAAACAGATGAGGACGGAGAACCTCACCGGCCCTTGGCTGCGTGCGCCGGGAAGGGTAAAAACCGCATACTCCCTGCCGGGGCTAAAATCGCCTATGGGCACGATTGTTTCCAAAAAGCTGAAGAAATTCTTAAGCGGGATATATTCACCGAAGGGCACCAGATGCAATTTATCGTAACGGGTAGGCTCCTGCTGGTAGGATGTAATTAAAAAAGCGCTGTTATAATAAATGCCGTCTCGCAGCGTAACCGCCCCCACCAGAAGAGGAATACCCATATCATCGGACAATCTCCTGGCTGCCTCAAAAAAGAACGGCTCTTGCTCAACCACTGCCGGCAGGCTGGCTTCCGGCCAGATCATCACGTCAGGATTACTCCCGCCCGCCTCCAGGGAAAGGTCAAGGTACTTACGGAGGATGTAATTTTTTGCAATCGGCCTCCATTTAAGATGCTGGGCGATATTGCCCTGGATAACCGAGACGCGAAGCGAAGCATAAAGGGCTTTTTGTCTTATAATATTCAGGCGTAAGTAGCCGTAGAAAAATACCCCCCCTATCATCGCCAGGCATAATAATATTGCTGCTGCCGATTTTTTCCTGTCGCCTCCCCGCCTCGCAAATATAACAAGCTCCTTTATCCCCGCATTCGCCATCAGCAATATAAATGAGACGCCGTAAGCTCCGGTGATATCTGCTATCTGAATGGCCGGGAGGTTAAGATACTGGGAATGGGCCAGGAGCGCCCATCCAAAGCCCGTAAAGAGATGACTGCGCAGGTACTCCAGTAAAACCCAGACAGAAGGCAGAAAAAACAGAAGGCAGATAACAGGCAACCTGCGGGATTGCGAGATTATCAGCCCGAAGACGCCAAAATATAAAGCCAGGTAAAGCACAAGCAGCAGCATCCCGGCAAGCGTAACATGCACCAGCCAATATATAGTGCCCAGCCAGAATACTATTCCTGCCAGGTAAGATAATAAAAAAGCCTTCTTTTTAGAGCAGTCCTCAAGCGCAAGAAACAGGGGCACAAAGGCAAACCAAGCAAATATCCAAAGATTAAAACTTGGGAAGGAAAAAATCAGCAGCAGGCCGGATAAAATAGATAAAAAAATGCCCTTTTTCATAAAAAATAAATCTACTCGCACTTACTCCAATTGCCACGCACTGTTTACAAGAAAACACCTTACTTTAAAAACCAGAAATGATATACCTGCGTTAAGAATAAAACTCAGAAAATTACAAAAATCTCCCTATCCATATTTTGGATAACAACATTTTTTATATTTAACCGGCTTGCCAGTTACAGGATCTTTTTTCCCACAAGGGCAGGGATCGTTCCTGCCGACCTTAATATGGGAGGATTGCGAAACAGGGGTAACGGAGGGGGGTGCTGTCACATGTTTATCCTCCGTAGCCGCAGGAGAGGAAAATGCCTCTGCCTCGGGATGAAGCATCTCTTTGGATACCGCACTGAATGCGCCGCGCAGGGGAGCGCTGGGCCTGGCAGGCTGCAACTTAAATATAATATCCAAGGCCTCTTCCTCTATGCCGCTCATCATGTCGCTGAACATCTGAAATGACTCGCGTTTATACTCAATCAAGGGGTCGCGCTGGCCATAGGCGCGCAGGCCGATACCCTCGCGCAGGCTATCCATGGCATAAAGGTGGTCTTTCCATTTGTTGTCGATAATCTGCAGGAAAACCATGCGTTCCAACTGGCGCATAACATCGCTTCCGATATCGCGCTCTTTGGCATCGTAAGCAAGGGAGGCCTTCTGGTAAACATCTTCCTCAATCTGCCTCCCCGCAGAATTATCGATCTGCGCGCTATCAAGCTGCAACCCGAACCTTAATCTTAAGATATTCTCCAGGCCCACCGAGTCTATCTCGCCGGATTCAGGGGCATAGGTTGATACCAGCTCGCCAAGCACCTTCCTTAGAACCTCCAGGATATACTCCTTTAACGAAACACCCTCCAGTATTTCGCGGCGCTGGGCGTAGATTACCTCACGCTGCTTATTCATCACGTTATCATATTCCAGTATCTGCTTGCGTATCTCAAAATTGTGCTGCTCGACCCTGCGCTGCGCAATCTCAATGGACTTAGTGACCCAGGGGTGCTCGATAACCTGCCCTTCCTCCAGGCCGAGGCTGTTCATAATCCCGATCAGGCGGTCAGACCCGAACAGCCGCATGAGGTCGTCTTCCAGGGAAACATAGAATCTCGAAGAGCCGGGGTCCCCCTGCCTGCCGCAGCGCCCGCGCAACTGATTATCAATACGCCTGGCCTCATGGCGCTCCGTGCCTATGACATGGAGCCCGCCTAAAGATACGACCTTATCGTGTTCCTCCTGGGCCTGTTTACGGTAGCGCTCTAAGATCTTAAGGTATTCCTCCTTATAATTCGCCTCATCCGCAGGCAGCTTCTCCCGCGCAAAGCTGCGCGCCATATATTCGGGATTGCCTCCGAGAAGTATGTCTGTGCCGCGCCCCGCCATATTGGTAGCGATAGTCACTGCCCGGTAACGTCCGGCCTGGGCTACAATCTGCGCCTCCTGTTCGTGATATTTGGCATTCAGCACCTGATGGGAGATGCCGCGGCGCTTGAGCATCTCCGATAGCCGCTCGGACTTATCAATCGAAATCGTCCCTACCAAAACCGGCCTGCCGGCCTTGTAAAGCTCGGAGATCTCCTCTACCACCAAACCAAACTTCTCCTTTTCGCTCTTATAAACGCGGTCAGGGTAATTGCTGCGCATCAGCATCCTGTTGGTGGGGATAACCACGACGTCGAGCTTGTAAATGGACTTGAACTCATTGGCCTCGGTAAAGGCGGTACCGGTCATGCCGGCCAACTTCTCGTACATGCGGAAATAATTCTGGAAGGTAATGGTGGCGAGCGTCTGGTTCTCCCGCTCAATCCTCATTCCTTCCTTTGCCTCTACCGCCTGATGCAGGCCGTCGGACCAGCGCCTCCCCGGCATGAGCCTGCCGGTAAACTCATCTACGATAATGACCTGGCCGTCCTTGACGACGTAATGGACGTCGCGCTTGAAGAACTCCTTTGCCCTGAGCGCCTGGATGCTATGGTGGCGGTATTCCGTGGTCTCGATGGTGTGCAGGCTTTCTACGCCCCAGAGCTTGGTGGCCTTGGCCTCGCCCTCCTCGGTTAAAGAAATGGTATTGTTCTTTTCGTCGGCAAGATAGTCATATCCGACGGCGAGGTTTTCACCCCGGTGCTTGGCCTCAATCTCATCGGCCTCGGTTACCCTGCGGCCTTTCAACTGCTGGCTGATGACCTTGGCGGTATAATACTTTTCGGTAGATTCCTCAGCCGGGCCGGATATAATCAGCGGGGTGCGCGCCTCGTCTATCAGGATGGAGTCAACCTCATCTACGATGGCATAATAGAACGGCCGCTGCACCAGGTCACCTACGTTATATTTCATGTTGTCGCGCAGGTAATCAAAACCAAACTCGTTATTTGTGCCGTAAGTAATATCGCAGGCATAGGCGAGTTTTCTCTCTTCGTCCGGCATATCGTGCTGGATGACCCCGACGCTTAAACCCAGGAATTCATAAACCGGCCCCATCCATTCCCGGTCGCGGCGCGCCAGGTAATCGTTAACCGTAATCACGTGCACCCCCCTGCCAAGGAGCGCATTCAGATAAGCCGGCAGCGTTGCTACCAGGGTCTTGCCTTCCCCGGTAGCCATCTCCGAAATCTTGCCTTCATGCAAAACCACCCCTCCCGCGATCTGCACGTCAAAATGCCTAAGGCCTATGGTGCGGCGCGAGGCCTCCCTCACAACTGCAAATGCCTCAGGCAGGATATCGCTGAATATCTTATTCCTGGTATCCCTGAGCTTCTCCTTAAGCCTCTCCTTTTCTTCCGGCATTGCCACCGACAGCATCGCCTCTTCCAGCTCTTTAATAGCCGCGTCATACTCTACGGCCTTGGCATTGATCGCTTCCCTGAAAGAGGCGGTCTTGGCTTTTATCCCGCTGTCTGAAAGGGACTGTATCGCCGGCTCAAGCTTATTAACCTTATCCACAATCCCGGCGAGCTCTACCATCTTGGCGAGGGAAGGGCTGGGCATCTCGGGATGAAGCGCGATACTGACCCCCGGATACTTCCTCTTCAGCGTGCCCTGCTTGTTCTTAAGTAATTGCTTCTTGATAAAAACCAACATATCCAAGCCTTTATTATTTCCTGCGGTTTCCTAATTTCTGCGTCTTTAAATACGCCTCGATGGCGGAATCTATTTCTCCGTCCATGAATGAACCGACGTTGCCGGTTTCGTATCCGCTGCGGTGGTCCTTTACCATATTATAGGGGTGCATCACGTAAGAGCGTATCTGGCTGCCCCATTCAATCTTCTTCTTCTGCCCTCCCAGGCTTGCCAGCTCCTGCTCCTTTTTTTTCTGCTCCAGTTCATAAAGCCTGGCCTTCAGGATCCTGAGGACATTCTGCTTGTTCTGATGCTGCGAGCGCTCGTTCTGCGACTGCACTACGATACCCGTAGGCAGGTGCGTAATCCTCACCGCCGAATCGGTCTTCTGCATGTGCTGGCCGCCCGGTCCGGATGAACGGTAGGTTTCTATAGCAAGGTCCTTTTCGTTGATATCTATCTCTGCCTCATTTTCAAGCTCAGGTATCACGTCTACGGAGGCAAAAGATGTATGGCGGCGCTTATTTGCGTCAAAGGGAGAGATGCGCACCAGCCGGTGCACCCCGCGCTCTGCCTTCAGATACCCGTAAGCGTATTCCCCTTCCACCAGGAGCATGGCGTTCTTGATGCCCGCTTCTTCCCCGAAAAGCACGTCAATAACCTTGACGTTGTAACCCCGCCTCTCTGCCCAGCGGTTATACATGCGAAAAAGCATTCCTACCCAATCGCAGGATTCGGTGCCCCCGGCTCCTGCGTTAATGCTTAAGATTGCGTTATTAGGGTCAAACTCGCCGTCTAAAAGACTGGCGAATTCAAGTTTATCTATCTTCTTAATGAGGCCTTCGCAGCCCCGGGCAAGACCCTCCAGCAAGCCCGCCTCATTGGCTCCGGTAATCTCCGCGAGTTCTTTTAATTCCAGGTGCTCGCGGAAAGCATCCTGCCATGGCTCTACCGCGGATCTTAGGATTTTAAGCTTTCTTACCGTCTGGGAGGATTTCTCGGTGTCGTTCCAGAAACCCGGATCAGACATCCGAGAGGACAACTCATCTATCAGCTTTTTTTTGTTATCGACGTCAAAGATAACCTCTAAGCTGTTCAAGGTGAGCCTGGATATAGGAGAGTTTTTCCGCGATAGCCTCTAACATTGCATACCCCCTGTTACCGATTATTGATGATTACAAACGCTTGATACCTTTCAAGGCCAAGAGAAATTCATCGCTGTTATCCGCCACCCTGCAGGCCTCTTCCTCGCCGATCTTGCCTTCGCGCACCAGCCTGATGAGCGATTGGGTAAAAGACTGCATCCCGAAGATCGAGCCGTCCTCGATAAACTGGGGTATTTCCCAGGTCTTTCCTTCGCGGATAAGGCGGCTGATAGTAGGCGTAAGAAGCATGGTCTCGTAAGCCGGTATACGGCCCGGGCCGTCCTTTAAGGGGACGAGCCTCAACGATATAACGCCTTTTAACAAAGAAGATAACTGCGTACGGGTCTGCTGGTGCTGATGCGGAGGGAAGAAATTCACAATCCTCTCCACTGTCTGGCTGGCATTGATGGTATGCATGGTGCTTAAAACCAAAACCCCCATCTCCGCTGCGGTAAGGGCAGCGGCCATGGTCTCGTAATCACGGATGTTGCCGATGTAGATAACGTCGGGGCTCTGCAGCGTAAAGGAGCGCAGGGCCACCGCATAGGAAGAAACATCCATCCCCAGTTCCCTCTGGTTGACAATGGAATTCTTGTCCTTGAAAGTAAACTCAATCGGCTCCTCCACCGTAAGGACATGCTTGTGGTTCTCCTGGTTAATATACCCTATCATGCTGGCGATGGTAGTGGACTTGCCGCTGCCGGCGCTGCCGGTCAAAAGGATGAGGCCGCGGGCCTCAAGGGATAATTTACGCAGCACCTCTGCGGGAAGGTTCAGCTCCTCAAAGGTCTGCACGTCTGAGCGGATATTCCTGATAACCAGCGCCGGCCAGTTGCGCTGCATAAAGATGCTGATACGGAAACGGTGCCCCAGCTCCGGCAGGTAGATGCCGAAATCCACATCCAGGTGCCTCTGGAAAAAATCCTTCAGCTCGTTGGAGGTCAGGTCCTTGACGGCGTCGTTGACCTCATCGAGGGTAACGATGCGCTCGTCCACGCTTACTACCTTGCCGTCAATGCGCATGCGCACGTTAGAGCCGGTGCGGTAGAACATATCCGAGGCGTTCCTCTCTACCATCATCTTTAGGTAACCCTTGATATTCATTAATACCTCCTGATTGAAATGGTGAATTATTATACCACTTTGCGTTTCTTTTCGGTAGGATAAAATTCCATATACTTAGCCAGCGCAAGCCTGGTCTGCGCATCCAGTGCGGGAGTCGAGCCGAGTATCAAAATAATAAGCGGCACAATAACCCACTCCAGGACCATAACGATGTTTTTCATCCACGGCACGTCCCTCGGCCTCGGTGGCAGCATCGTGCGGCTGAGCAGTATCCAGACAAGGCTCGTTCCGAGAGTAAACCTCAAAAGCAGCCCGGTGATCAAAGGCAGGTTGTAGCCAATGGGCATCTGGTGGAATAAAGCCCCTCCCAGAAGCACCGGAAGCGGCGCCAACAACGTAATAATGACCGCCCAGATCGCCCAGGTAACATGGCTCTCCAGGAGATGGAACGCCCGCCGCGCCTTAAGGAGAAAAGGGATATCGTTATTGTTGAAGAAACGGCTCAGCACAAAAGGAAAATTCTCCACCCCCCAGGCCCATCTGCGCTTCTGCTTATACTGAACCGCAAGCGTCCTCCAGAGATTACTGGAGTATGCCACATCCATGGAAACCGTAATGTAAAGCGGCACTACCCGGTAGTTGCCGTTGTAAAAAATAAATGCCTTCCAGTAGACTACCGAATCATCGGATATCATGTTCACCGGCCAGTAATCGATGTCAACGATGGTCTTAAAACTCATGCTGTGGCTGGAGAAGGTCACGAATTTTTCCAGCCGCATGCTTTCGATCATCTGGCAGTAAGAAGCGCTGATCTCAACCAGCCTGGCCAAAGAAGGGGCATTCCAGATATTGTTGTTATAAACCGGTATGGGCTGGTAACTCGCCTGGTGCGGATTGGGCGTAGTCAGGAAATGATAACTAAGGCAGCCGAAGTATTCCTTTTCCACGCAGGTATCGGCGTCGAAGCAGGAAAGCAGCACCCTTTCGTACGGTATTCCTTTGGCATCCAGGAAATCCCTGGCTTTCTTTGCCGCCCAGGTGGCGTTAGCGCCCTTGGTGCGGGCCTCTCCCGGCAGGCCGTCGGGGTGCATACTGGTAAGATAACCGAAGAAGCAATCCTTGAATTCCCTCTCTAATTCCTCTGATAGCTGTCGTGAGGGCTGGTGGCGTTCCTCAAAAGCCATTACCACGATAATCTTGTCCTTGGGGTAATTGGTATCCCGGATAGCCGCCAGTGACGGCCGCAGGATATCCAACCCTTCCTTGTAAACGGGGAAGATAACCAGGTGATAAAGTCCCTGCCAGTTTTTACATTCCTTCAGGGCCCGGCAATCTGCCAGCCAGTTACGGTTCTTCTGACGGCGCAGCTTCTGATGTGCCAAGACCAAAAGAGTGGTAAGATAAAGGGTGCGCACAATCCAGTAAAAATCAAAGGTAATAACCAGGGCAGCGCAAAACACCGGTTTTATGGCTGCCAGCAGGATCAGGATTAGTATTATCCCCCAGGACATCGCCCCCGGGATGACTTCAAGCGTTCTCTTGAATTTATGGTTTTGCTTCATTGTGCCTGCGCTTAATAAGGTCCTGCCACGGGAAAATCCACGGGCTCAATTCTATCTTGTAAAGGTTATCGTAGGTATTGCCGTCCGCTGCCTCTTCCAGGTCCAGAAAATAGAGGGTATCGTTGCGCACGTCGTAGAACGCCGAGGTATTCTTATTGTTAAGGCGCGTAAGCGCCACTGCCTTTGCCCCGGGCCTGGCCTCAATAACGTCAATGTGGTTTTTTCTTACCGTGATGATATGGTAACCGTCGGAATGCCAGAAGGCATCCAGTATCCAGTCCTCTGAGTCCGGCTCATTGATCACAAAGAAGGCGCCCCGGTGAAACCTGTCGTCGGGATTGATATCCGTTACGGCAAGCTGCCCGTTGTTGCAGTAAAGTATCCTGTTGCGGTCAAACGAAATCTTGTATTTCAGGGCAGGAGTGGAAAATCCAATGAGGTCGGCGAGCTTCTGGTAACGCTCCCCTGCCAGGTCTGATTTATAGAGGGCGTTCTCTTCTTTACTTATGTAATATACGGCCTGGCGCTCCTCGTCAATCCAGAAAGAATTAAACCTGTCCCTGTTGACCTGCTTAACGTTGGGCCTCAGGAGGAAAAGGATAATCTTATCCAGCGGGGTGGCCTTGCCGGCTTCTACCGTCACCTCGTCTGACCAGGGATAATACCTTTCCAGTTCCAGGCGGATGCGGTATCTGCCCGGCAAGAGCTCGTTAATGGTAACCGGGGTCTTATCGTTAAGCAATTTTCCGTTAAGATAAACGCTCGCTCCCGCAGGCTGCGTCTTGATAAAGATTAACCCGCTGCGCGTGAATTTAAAATTGCGGCGGTCAAATCTGTAGCCGAGGGCGGATGAAAGGACAAAAGGCAGAAATACAAAAAATACCGCCACGCTTGCGTAAAACAGGACCCCCCTTATTCTCTGTTCGCTAAGCATCGTCTTATCTGTCTTTCCAGACTAAGTAGCTGCTTCTTGGTCTTTGCGCCAAAGGCATAACCCCCTATCTGGCCGCTACTTTTAATAATGCGGTGACAGGGCAGAAATAACGGAAAAGGGTTGCGTTTAAGAATCTGGCCGATGGCGCGGCTGTGCCGGGGCTTGCCTACCTTGCGCGCAAGCCAGCCGTAACTGCGCACCTCGCCAAGCGGTATGCCCAAAAGCGCAGCATACACCTTCTTTTCTAACGGCGTTAATTTAATCTCCCTGGGACGCATAATATTATACTCTCAGCCGCTTACTTACCCAGCACTTTTTTTCTTCTTAAAATACGGTGGTAGCTTACGGCAAAACGGTGCGCCTCATCCCGGATGCGGCGGATGAGGTTGAGCGCCGGCGTATCGCTATCAAGACGAATCGGGTAATCCTTCTCTCTAGTATAGATATTTTCCTTGTCCTTGGCAATACTTACCAGCGGTATATCCAATCCCAGTTTATCCAGTTCTCTTTTGGCCACCAAAAGGTGCTGCCTGCCTCCGTCAATCAGGACAAGGTCAGGCAGAGAAAGTTTCTCCTCAACCAGGCGCAGGTAACGCCTGCCTACAACTTCCGCTATCATTTTATAATCGTCAATGCCCCCGACATTCCTGATGCGGAAGCGGCGGTAATTATTCTTATCCGGCCTGCCTTTATGAAAGCTTACCATTGAGCCGCAGGCAGACTTGCCCTGGATATTGGAGATATCGAAGGCCTCAATCCTCTCCGGAAGCTCCCCCAGCCCAAGTAGCCCCTTTAAATCCTCAAGCTCGTTATAGGATGCGGCGCTGGATGAAACGTTTCCGATGGCTCCCAGGGCATTAATCTGGTCGCGGATGCGCGCAGCCCCCTCAAAATCCTTGCTATCCGCCGCTTCTTTCATCTTGCCGCTCAGTTTATTGATAAGCTCCTCGTAACGGAAATCCAGGAACATCTCTATCTCCCTGATAATCTCGCGGTATTCTGATGATTTTATCTTAGCGGTGCATGGCGCAGGGCAAAGCTTCAGGCGGTAATAAAGGCACTCATTCTTGGGGAGCTTCCTGCAGGAGCGGAACCCGAATATCCTGCGCATCAGCTTAAATGCCTGGCGCAGCAAATCAACGTTGGTGTATGGCCCGAAATATTCCGCCTCCCCCTTCCGCTCGGACTTTTTCCTCCTGGCAATAGAAACTATCGGAAATTCCTCGTTGGTAATCCGGATCCAGGGGAAGGACTTGTCGTCTTTTAATGTGATGTTGTATTGCGGCTGGCGCTTCTTGATAAGCGCTGCCTCCAATATCTGCGCCTGGCTCTCCGAAGAAGTCAGCCGATACTCCATATCGCAGATTTTAGAAACCATTGCCTGGGTTTTACTATCAAGCAGGCGGCTGAAATACGTCTGCACGCGCTTCTTCAGGCTCTTTGCCTTGCCGATGTAGATAATCTCGCCAGCGGAGTCCTTGAAGACATAGACCCCCGGCGATTCAGGCAAATCTCTGACCTTATCTTTTACCATCCTATCAGTCATTATTTCTCTAACCCGTTACACCTTAGGCAATCCAGGTATATGGCGCGGTTTATCTCAAGCATGGCGGATACACTGCCTTTGCTCTCTGCCGAAACGCGCTTTGCCCTGGCAGCGCACATCTGCCTGATTTTCGCCGGCCGTATCATCATCCAATAGAACGCAAACATCAAAAACAGAATAACCGCCCACATCGCAATAATCATAAACCACTTCTGGACTCTTGTCATCTTGACTCTCCTTTGGCAAAACTACCTTACGCGGGTTGTCTTGGCCTGTTTCTCGCAGCACCGCTCGGTTTTCCCCACCGAGGAAAACCTCACTTGGAGTTTATGCTCGCTCTCCCTGACATTATCTTTAGCCGGGGAACCCTGGCCGTTCGCATAAACTACATGCTGCTCGGAATCAGTCCAATCCTCCCGCTGAAACAAAACTCCTAAATTGCTTCTTGTTTATTCTTTATTAGATTCTCCTGAAGAAACCACCTTAATTTCACAATCAACACAAACACCGTTTTCATTCTCGTTATCAAATTTATGACACTTCGGGCATATTGTCTTTTTAGGATGTGTTTTCTTATACTCATCCGTGTAATATTTTATCCATCCTTTATTGCGATGAAACTCCCAGAAACCCCATTCTTTTTTAAAATCCTCAAAGGTTCTCCCTTCGTTCGCTTCTTCTTGAATATATCTTCTATTTGCTTCATCTCGCTGCCTTTGAGTTCTATTCTCTGTTCTAAGTCCTAATTTTCTTTTAATTTCATTAATATCATCCGATAAGTCATATAGCAATTCTCTTTCTTTTTCAAAGATAGATCTCATCATCAATTCAATAAACCAAAATAAAACTAAACCAAATAACGGTGCTGTAATCCACGCTGGGAGAAAAGCGTCTAAAAAACCCATACCGAAACGAACAATATGATAGAAAATAATAGCAACAAATATACCTAAAACCCAAGCAATAGCCATTATTAACCTCCTTAGTTAAAACCTAATAAGAACACCTCGTTCTACATAAATTACGCTTATTGACTATAAAATGACTGTTAGTTGTTGGCGGGGTGGCGAGGGTTGCTTTGAGCAGCATGTAGTTTATGCGAACGGCCAGGGTGCCCATGAGGGCGAGCGAGCATAAACTCCAAGCGAAGTTTTCCTCGGTGGGGAAAACCGAGCGGTGCTGCGAGAAGCAAGACTCGACACCACGCTAAAGCTTTCGTTTAATGAGCCAGTTCCAGAGCTCGTGCATCTCCTTCACCCGGAAGATAAAACAGAAGATGACGTAAGAGATCACTCCGATTGATAGCTGTATGCTTAGTTCAAATAGCCGATAGATGGTGTTGCCGACAGGCAGAATCTTGTGCTGGCTGACAACGAAACATACCAGCCCCATTGCAATCGTAGCCAGAAGTATGCGCAGGAAAGAGAATCCGAGTTCTTTTGCGTCAAAAGAGCCGATTTTTTTGATGAGAAGGTAGAAAAGAATTAGAGTTGTATTGATTCCTGAAAGAGACGTTGCCAGCGCCAGACCCGCAAGCTTCATTGGAAACATCA
>Ga0265297_10001039_pt1 | contig 69393 bp, 75 predicted proteins | sample Munlanlwell13791_FD_192502 | JGI IMG/M metagenome (GOLD analysis project Ga0265297, IMG submission 192502) | Leachate microbial communities from a municipal landfill in Southern Ontario, Canada - Leachate well 137-91 | ecosystem: Engineered > Solid waste > Landfill > Unclassified | place... | reverse complement strand
TTCGCTTCCTTATTCGTCATCATTTTTTATCTTTACCCTCTGTTAGTATGCCAGCAAACCGCGTTACCAATGTATCTCTGTAGGCATTATTTATACTATTACAACCCAAATTAGATAAAGCATTCTTTATGGCTGGAATGAGCGCCAATGTACCATCGGCTCTTGTGGACGGCCCCATTAACAACCTTTCTATTGTAGCCCCATCTTCAACCTCATAATGCAAAAGCGTGCCTCTGGGCAGAGTATGGTGATAGGCCGACATGCCCCAATGATATCCATTAAACGGCGACTCTACTGTTTTGGATATCATACCGCCCAAAATAACAGCATGAGCACCACAACACATCAATTTAACAATGTCGCCACTATTGTGTATGCCACCATCTGCTATAATAATTGTCCTAGATTTCTGCTTTTCAATATATCCACGTAAGTCGTCTATCGTAGTAACATGTCCAGCTCCTATGCCTAAAACAAAGCGAGTGGTACACTGGACTCCAGGTCCAACACCTTCAATAATAGCATCTACACCAGCCTCTATAAAGGGTACAGCTGCATTCAAACTGGCCACATTACCAACCATTACCGTGCACCCGTTTTGGCGCGCATATTGGATAAATTTTCCAACATTGAGACCAGTAGCCTTACTCGACGACCAGTACGGTGATATAAACGACGACTGGATAACTAAAGCTCTTATGCCTTGTTGCATTGCAACGCCAAACAACCTTTCAGCCTGTTGTGGAGTAGCAGATACAGCAAATTCTACATCCCCAACTATCTCCTGCAATTTTGCCAAGTTGCTCTGCAATACTACCATATTAACCGGCTCTGAGTTATAAATCTTCTGTAAGGTAGACACAGACGGGGAACTTGCAAGTTCTGCATATATATCATTATATTTATCTAACGGATACCTTGAGATCAAACCGCATAGGTTAACAATGCCGATGCCACCAAGCCTTCCTAGTTCTAATAACGACTTGACCGACATAACGCTATCCATAGCGGCGCCTACAATAGGCAACTTGAGCTTTAAGTCCCCTATCCACATAGTTAAATCAACATCGTCGTCACTTATAGTAGTTACCGACTCTGGTATTACAGATACCTCATCTAAGCTTATAGACTGATGTGAGTATTTAAACATAGCGTTTTCCTTTCTTATTCCTCGTCTTTTATATCCTCAACTATTATAGGAGACTCCGACTCGCGCATCTTTACCCTATCTGGAGTTATCAATGCCTTTATTTCAGGCCACTTAGCTTCAAAGTCTTTAGATTGAAACTTTATTTTCTTATCGCAAGTTTCGTACCATCCACCGGGCGCAAGCAATACAATGCTCAAATCTTGTAGGAGCTTCAACAACCCAGAAAACCTAGACATACCCGCATCAAACTTAATGTCTATAAGGCAATTTCTAAATGGAGGTGCAAACCTGTTTTTAACCGTGGTAGCCCTAGCAACTACGCCAACTATCTTGGCATTCTTATCATCCTTGTCTCCCCCTAGTTCCCCACTCTTACCCTTACTGTCAACCTTTATTTTCCCAGCAATTTGCATACAAAGCCTTATAGAAGACTGATACGCTGGCGCCTGACCACCACCTTCAATTTTGCGCGGTCCAAACATATCGCCTATGTTGAATATCAAATGATTAGTAATTATATATGTTAAACCGTATTTCTTTACCTCTGGCATGATAGTACGGAGCAGAGCCCTCAACACTTTTGCCTTGCCCATATCAGGCTTATCTAAACCAACTATAGCAAGCTCATGCTCAGTTGACCACATAGCTATAGAATCAACTGCTATAAGGATGTGTTTACATCCTTTATTCCAAAGCTTAGGTACAATAGGCTCTACCTCTACCTCCACATCCTTTCCAGTATCAACGTCCATTGTCTTAATCTTACCGCCAAAGAACACTGCCTTAGAATGCTCCTCAACAGTAGAGGTATTTAACCTTATAAACCTTGACTCATCAATACCTAAATTACTGCCTAAATATTCAACATAGGCAAACTCTGTATCATCCAATATGGCAACACCATCTGGGTATTTCTTTAGGAAGTTAGCTATGGCATTGCATACTAACAAGCTTTTCCCAGTCTGAGGATCACCATGGACGTTAATAACTTGACCAGTAGGGAATCCCTCATCAAACTTGCCAGACAAAATATAATTAAGCGCCAAGTTTCCAGAATCAAAAAACTCACAGTTAATGTGCCCAGTTTCGATAAGCATATTCTTCTTCCTATACTCATCAACCAACCCACTAACAAGCTTTGATATGTCAACTGATTCCAACTTGCTTACAACACCCTTCTCTTCTTTTTTAGCCATTGTACATCTCCTTTAAAATATACTAACAACAACACACTGCACAAAATGCCACGCCTGATCTATATAAAGCAGTCTTAAATTGTGTTTTTCTGTTTCCCTGCTAGCAGAACAGTCTTCTTTTACCCTATCCATTTTATATTGATCCATCCACATATGACCAACCAACAAAAATACAAGTTTCCATAAAGAATAAGCATTGTAGTAGTTTAAAACAAAGCAAATAACTCCAGTCCACACCATGCTGTGGCTAAACATAATATACCCATATTTGCCCTTGTTCCTAGCTACAAACTCCGTTTGGAGAGCCCAATCAGCAATGTAGTGCGCAAACACTACTGCCATCAATAAATTCATATCATCCTCTGTGAAATTTCTTTGTTACGTTTTGATGATAATTGCATCAAACCATCATGCTTCTTATCCAAGCCATTAAGTATATTCCTAAACGTAATAACCATGTTTTTATACTCAAGGCATTTGTTAACAGCCTCTACATAATCATCATCAGCTTTGACCAGTTTATCAATCTTCTTGTCAGAAACACGCTCATCAGAACTTATTAAATGCTTCTCGTACTTCAGCGATAATTTAGCATCCAACTGCTCCACATGAGCTTCCATGCGCTCATATTTATTTGAAACGTGCGCCAGTATTGCACAGAACAACATGTAAACCTTTGGTTCAAATACCAACTCCTCATCTAACCTAGTAGCATCTATTTTGGATATCCTAAACAAAGACAATTCAACTAAGGTATCTTCTGGAAACACTACCTCTAGGTTATCTATACCAAAGGCCAAACTGATGTTGTTTAATATTTCATCCAATTGTTCGCTCATCGATACATCTCCTTTACGAAATTTTGCAAGCTGACCAGCCACAACCCGCATTTGAACATTTGACGCACCCAGACTCATTTACAACATCAGCCCCACACTCTGGACACTTTTCTATCGCCTTTTCCTTAGTAGGTACAACATCCTTCTTTGCATCTCCACTATACAAAACTTGCTTTTCCCTTGATCCATCGCGGTACAAAGCAATACCCTTACATTTTAATTTATAAGCTAACAGTATAGATCTCTTAATATCATCCTCAGTAGCATCATTCGGAAAATTAATAGTCTTACTAACTGCCGAACACGTTTGCGCCTGAAGAGCCGCCTGGATCTTAACATGCCATTCTGGCGATATTTCCTTAGCTGTAATGAAGCAGTCTGATTTAGCATACTCAACCTCCTCTTCGAGTATAGTATTAATTACATGCTTCTTTACAGTCTTCGAATAATATGGCTCACACCCACTAGATGCATTAGCAATAATGGACAATGTGCCTGTAGGAGCTATAGCAGTCAGTCCTGCATTCCTTAACCTAACTCCCTCGTCAGTTTGCCAACGGCTCCCGCGCCAAGCCGGGAAAACACCGCGCACTTCAGCAAGCTTAGAAGACTCATCAATAGACCATTGCCGAATCTTTCTCATAACATCAGACGCATAACGTACTGCCTCTTCAGTATCATACTGTATATTTAGTTTAATAAGCATGTCCGCAAATCCCATAATTCCTAACCCAATTTTCCTAGTCATTTTAGTCTTTGTTTCTATTTGAGATATAGGGTATTTGTTCATGTCTATCACATCATCAAGAAACCTTGTTGCAAGCCTAACTACATACTCAAGGCGATCGTAGTCCACCTTCTCAGCTTTGACAAATCTTCCAAGGTTTACAGATCCTAAATTGCACGACTCATACGCCAAAAGTGGCAACTCTCCGCACGGATTCGTCGACTCTATGGCACCAACATTTGGTATCATATTGTGACGGTTCATCTCATCAAGGAACAAAATGCCCGGTTCCCCGTTTGCCCAAGCATGGTGAACTATTAGATCAAACAACTTTTTAGCCTTAATTTCTTTAACAACAGCACCAGTATGAGGATTAATCAATTGGTGCATCCTATCACTCTTAACTGCAGACATAAACTCATCAGTAATACCTACAGACAAGTTAAAGTTAGGTATATCCCCTTCTTTTTGTTTACACTCTATAAAACTCACTATATCCGGATGATCTATCCTTAACGTTCCAAGATTTGCACCGTGGCGCACTCCGCCTTGCTCTATTGCTTCCATGGCCTTATCAAATATACGAATAAACGCTATTGGACCACCCGCACACTTATTAGTACTCTTAACTAAATCGCCAGACGGACGAACATTGGAAAAACTGTACCCACAACCTCCGCCGCTTTTTTGAACCAATGCAGCATCTCTAAGCGTGGTAAATATAGACTCCATGCTATCATCAATGTTGAGTACAAAACATGCGGATAATTGCCCTATTGCACGCCCAGCGTTTATAAGGGTAGGAGTATTTGGCAAAAACTCCAAATTAGTCATAATCTTATAAAATTTCTCCTCATACTCACTCATAGACTCATCGCGCTCCGCACCCGATATAGTGCGTGCTACCCTCTCAAAAAGTTGTTCTGGGGTTTCAATTACCTTTCCAGTCCTATCTTTTGCTAAATACCTCTTCTCAAGCACCTGTATAGCGTTCTGGCTAAGTTGCATCTTTAATCCTCCTCAACATACTATTAATCTTCCACTCTAGTGGCTTCAAATTCAGCCTTATAATCCACGCAATAAACTTATACATTCTTAATTATTCTCTCTATGGTTTTATCACAGTATTCTGTGTCCATCTCAATGCCTATCCATTTGCGACCAGATCGTTCGGCTGCAAGTGACGTTGTACCAGATCCATTAAAAGGGTCTAACACCAACCCGCCCACATCAGTAGAGTACAATATCGGACGTGACATAGCCTCAACAGGCTTTTGAGCTGGATGCACACGATTGTTGTTCTCCTTGTCAATGTCCCATACATCTGATATATTCCGCTTCTGTAGGCGCAGTTGGTGTTTACCCTTAGTAGCAAATACTACAAACTCATGCTGAAACCTAAAGTGATAACCGACCCCAAAATGTTGCTTCCGCCAAACAATACAGTTCTTTATATCAAACAACTTACCAATTATCGGGTATACATGCGGGTACAATTTCCATCCGCAATAAACGTAGACAGCACCGCCGTCTTTTACAACCCTATATAACTGATCAACTACTTGCTTAAACCAAGCAACATATTCTTCTGGCGACATTGCATTATTAGCAAAATCGTCTTTAGCCGTATGTACAGTACCTCTGCCACGACAATCGAAGTTATACGGCGGATCAGTAACTACCAAATCCACACTTGAATCATCAATACTAGGCAATACTGACATACAGTCTGCATTATACAACTTGCCCAGCTCTGTCTCAAAGCACGGATTCATTACCTAATCTTTTCCACGAATTTGTCAAATTCTCCGAACCCACGTACAAAGTAAATTTCCTTAAAGTTGAACTCATCAGACGTTACATAATCAGTCATCTCCTTCAACTCATCGGGCAACAAATAATCGACAAAAGTTAGGAAAAGTACATTTACACCGTTGCGCTTAACAGCTTGGTTAAACAAGTACTTGGAAAAAGTAAACACCCTTCTCTTGCGCTTAGTTACAGACGTAAACTCAATAGTCGGTCTGTTCAACTTAGCAGATACTTCTTCCCAAGATACCTCCTTAGAATCGTAGAAGGTATCACCAGATGAACCTCCTTCCACGTTACCTACTCTTATTATGTAGGTACGCGCCACTCCGATTACATCACCACACAACGACGGGGGTACATCTAAATACCCAAAAGCCTGACCAACATTAACTGGGCGCGACGTAACGTGAGGATAGTGCTCTGAATCTACGGACAGCCCATATCCTTGGCAAACCTCCGCTAGTGCAGTATGACCAGCTTTGCCTACCCGATTAAGTATAATATCGGGTGTATGATAGTGACACCACTTTTCCAATTCAGGGTAATCCTTAACTAACTTAATAGACGGCGATCGCATGGCCTTCAATCCGATAGCCGCACCAGTACCCTGAAACGTAGATGCTATATACTTTAAGTTCTCCCTTTCATATTCTTTACACTCCTCGCTTACTACAGGAGCAAAAGCCGACACAGTAAGCCTGCCAGCAACGTCGTATTTGTTTATTTCCTCGATCAACTTATCCTTATCTATAACAGAACCAGATCCAAGCAAGATGTTGGCACCTTTACAAATAACACCAGCAGTAGGCAACATCTTTATAGTCTCTACCGTACCATCTTCACGCTTTATTTGATGACCAGCATTCGGAGAATTGTTAGCAATACACAAATCCAAATCCGGATGCTTGACAGCCAAATAATTGGCAACATTGCCTTTACCTTCTGACCCAAATGAAATTCCAATTAAAACGTTAAGCTTTCCTTCCTGCACAACACACCTCCTTGTTTTAAACTTCATCCCTGGTTAGTTCAACAAAACTATTCGTATGATACCCGCTAAATATACAACCACTTTTATAGTTCATAACTATACAACGACCACGCATATTCGGTATTTCTCCTAAGAAAACATAAACATAGGACTCTTTAAAAGGAAGACTCCTAATGTAGTCTGTATCAAACCCTTTGGTAACAAACTTAACAATACTAAGCTTCCTCGGAACCTTTGCTTTAGGCACTTTCAACCTCTTGTTTTAGTATATCCTCCAATTTCAGTGACTCACCCCAGCGCTTGCCTACCTTTATATCCACAGGAAACTTAACCTTAAACCCTAGCATCTTTGGCACATCTGTCATAATCGGCGCTATTTCATCGCACACATACTTTAAGTATTGGCGTCTCACATCAAACAGTATAGAATCGTGTATAGTATTTATAATAAAAACACCATTGTATAACACCCCATCTGCAACCAATTTATCATGTATTTTTATAAGGGATAGGAAGGAAATGTCAGCACCTAGTGATTGAATGCAATTTTTAACTAAACAAAAGTATTTAGCACCTCCTCCTACAAAATAATTGTGGTTATCTTCAACCTCAATATTGTATTTAGTTTTGTGTTTACAAGCATCTAAATAACCCCTACGTTTGTCATTTGAATAACAAACCTCAGTTATACCAACACACTTAACCAACGCCGGAACTCTAGCAACATTGCCACCACTGCCACCATCAAATTTAGAATTACAATAGGTAGTTGGCAGTTTATACTTCAAACCAGGGTGAATATGCATTTTAATATTATCAAAGAACACCTTTAAATGTTGTTTACTATACATTTCAACCACAGGAACAACCACCCCGTGACATTTTCTCTTGCGTACATACAACTTCAACCCAAATTTTTTATTTAGCAGTTCTGCAAGCAGGATCGACTCGTCAAAACTAAAACTTTCTGTATGAATCCTTATAAACTGCCTCCAACCTTCTCTGTGATGAGATCTACGCCCCACATTGTGCCTACTACGACACAAACCCCCATCATCCTGATACCATATAGCCAACCCAAGCCAACTTATTTTATTAACTATATCCTTTACACCAAGATTAGGGTATTTTAAATTATAATACTCGGCAAGGTTCCAATGCACATTCGAACGATAATTCCACATTATATTGCCAGGCTTAAAACTTTTAAGACCAGCAACACCTTTTGATACTTTACCACCAATATAAGGTTGTAATATACTGCACTTGTACTCTAAATAAGATCGTTGTTTATTACAATGCGTCATATACAATCGTACACCATTACTCATGCTTATACCACCATCACCAAGCAAACTGCCAAGAATTATTTGTTCACATGTGGTAGACGGAATATGTAAGTAATTCGTATATAACATATCACCAACTCTCAAATTCTTAGCCTCCACCACACCACGTGAAGTGTAATATCTATGATCTGGTGTACACACCGCTCCATGTTTACCATTGCTACCTTGTACATTTACACGCAACCACCGAGGATCCTTGTATTCATTCTTAAACCAATTCACTACTCGTTTAAATTCAATTTTATTTGTAGCACTGTTCACCGAAGCAACTTTAACAGAAAGCTTTTTATCTACAATTTCCTTGATTGTCTTTGAAGCACCGCCCTCTAAAAGCACACGAGTATCCCAATGAAAACAGTGATTCGCAGCTTCGCGTTCCGCATCAGCAATAGCAGATCTGCTATTAGAATCTATCAAAAACTTTCGCGGTCTGCCAAGTACCGTATGAATTACACCGTTCTTCTTAACTGCCCTGTGTTGTAGGGCGAGGTAGTCACTAACACTCGGAAACGCATCTACAAATTTATTTAAATACGTCTGTGCCTGCTTCTCTGGCATATGCAACCTAACACTCATTTCTTTTGCCGATGCCCCAAAAATTGCACCAAACACGCAACCTTTTGCAATCTGACGCTCAAACTTAGTTATCTGATCTATTGGCTTCTCAAAAACCAGAGATCCAACAAACTTGTGAATGTCTTCGTTCTTGGCAAATGTATCCATCATGCCTTTATCACGAGCCAATTCAGCAACAATCCTGACTTCCTGTTGCGAGAAGTCACACTCCAATATATACGAGTCACTAAACCTAGCTACAAACAACCTGCGTAACGGATACTGATTTAAAAATTCGCTCTTAGTTTCATCACGCGGAATTCCCTGAAGCGGCGGTGCTTTACAGGCTAAACGGAAGCTTTGTATACCATAATGTTTAAAGTTTGGATGCACTATGTCTCTATCATCCAAACTTTCTTTAATGGACGGCAAAAAGTAAGTAAGCACATTGGTCACCCTACGTGCCTCATAAAGCGGATTGACATCTGGCACCTCGTTAGCGTATGCCTCAAGTACCTCCTTATCCGTAGACGGAGATCCCTTCTTCTGTCCCTTTGCTTTTTGTGTAGCAGTTAGATCATTATATTTTATAGGTTTAAGCTTCAGCGTCTCAAACAACCACTTACTTATTTGGGGCGTAGAATTTATGTTGGTTACCCCATATTTATCATTAAAATATTTAGAAAGTTCGTCTATCCTGCCTTTGAATATACCCGTATATTGATCCAACAAGTCAGCGTCTATTTTCATGCCAGAACATTTCAACACTACAAGTACCGGCAACAACTTTACAGTAATTTTCTCAAATATAGTCTTTGCTTTAACATCCAGACGGTCGTAGATGTAGTTGTACAACATACGCGTCATGTAAGAGTCGTAGGCATTATAGCGCTTTAGTTCTTCGGTTGGAGCCCCTAAATAATCATGCTCTACCAAAGAAGACTTGAATTTAGACTTGTACCCAGCCAAGTCTGGCATGTACCTCATACTAATTGCCTCTAATCCATACTCGTTGTATGTATTATCGTATATAAAGGCCAACGGAAACAAATCTGAATAATTTCTTACTTTTATATTATATTGTGCCAAAGCAACAACATCAAATAGTATATCCGCAAAAACTTTCTGAACCTTATCTGATTGCAGGAAGTCAACCAATACATCGTACTCCTTAATATCTTTTTCCCTGCAATCAAAGAAATATGTAAACTTATCACAACTAACTGCTATAGTTCCTATAATAAAAGACAAACTAAACACATTTAAACTATTAGTTTCAATATCTACACCAACGTTTTTAGAACTATAAGCATCCTCTACAAACTGATGTTTAAGGTTGTCAGTATAGGTAACAAATTTCTCTTCTACACTTACCGTACTGCTATTACCAAATATGGACTTCATGTGGTTATGCAACTGTGCTACATACCGAGGTTCCAAGTGCCTATTGCGAAGTATGTATGCAGGATGGTCGAATGTAGCAATGGGGATTTTCTCGTAGGAGGGGTTAGACTTTAAGATGCGTTGCATTTCCTTTTTAGCAATTGCACCAAATACAAGAATGGTTTTTGGGGGCAAATGAGATATTATGTAATTGATATCAGCATCTAGCCTAGGTCTACAACACTTTACCTCTATGGTAGACGGTTGCCTGTCTTTATTAGTTTCCTGATCCTCAGGGCGACAGGATATTATATTAACCATAGCAGTATTCTTCGAATACTGATCAAGCACCCTGTGTATCAACTCACCAGACGCACCGACAAACGGCTTACCCTCTTTAACCTCGTTTAGACCTGGAGACTGACCAATAACCAAAATATCCACCTGACTTACATTAGATATACAGGAAAAAACTTTAGGAGTGTTATTAAGTGTGCAAGCACTACAATTTGCCGACGATTCAAAGTTGTCTACTTTAAAATCCACCACATCACCTCATTTTGTTGTATACAACATTATACCACACCTAAACAACAACGTCAACTACTTTTGTAGAATATATTACTTATAACACTGGCAATAATGGGGATTCTCTGGGCAAAACGTACTTAACCTTTTGTCATCTTTGCACACATACACGTTCCGCCTCATCATACCCTTGCTACAGTAATAAATACGCGCCTGCCCGTCTTTTTTAACGTTGCGTGCCACAATATAGTTTAATGGGAAACCAAGCCTGTCTCCTTCATCTTCTAACGCTACACGCGACTTCATTCTAAGCGCATCCTTAATCATCCTCTTAGTAATCAACCGAGTCTTAAAGTTAATACAATTAAGACAATGTACAGTCGGTCGCTCTCTTGGTTCTATCTCTTTTAATCTTTTTGTCTTCACTATTCATTACCGCCTTTCTCGCTTTATTTTTAATTAGCAAACTATATAACCTCACCTCTTCAGTAGTTTTAGCTTACATTGTCCATAGAAACGGAAACAGCTCGTTCACTATTCTCCACCCACATTTTATCATTTACAAACATATCTATGTATATATCTGACTTACCTTCTCTATGTTTTGTTAAAAAGAACTTAGACACCTTGCCTGGTTCCATCTTCTCACACAGCGATAGTACAACATCGCTTACAAATGCTTTATCAATAGACTCAGACATATGCTCCATTGTAACCACTTCGGCTCGCAAGCCCTCTCTATTGGCCTGAGTAGCTGACCAAACCGGAATCTGCAAAATCTGAGAATATGCCTTTAATGCACTAAATATATCTGCCAACTCAAACCGTTTTTCCTTGTACCGAGCTTGGGATAACAACAAATCTGCATAGTCTACATACATTATATCAAATTTAATACCATCCGCATCTGCTTGATGGTAGACCGAATACAAATAATCCACCGAAATAGATCGTACTGGTCTGTAAAGTATCATAAACTTCTTATTTACCTTCTCACTAATAACCTTAATGCCATCCATAGTAATATCCATTTTCAAAGCGCCAGACAACAACATCATTACACGCCTCAATATGGAAAACTCTGGCATTTCTAGCGTAACAAACAAAACGTTGTGACCTTTCAACCACGCATATAATGCAAAATTCAACAAAGACATCGTTTTCCCGTAGTTCGGCGGAGCTAGTATTATGCCGAGTTGACCAGCACCAAGACCTCCAACCTCCCCAATCGATCCAGTACGCAGAATATCATTTAAGAAACTTATATTTGTTGGCACACATTTCCTAGTTTTGCCTTGTTCCAGTATATACTCTGACTCATCAATGTTAACTCCATATATATGTTTATCTTCTATAGAATCCATCTGTATCTTAAACATGCTAGACACAGTAGATGATACATCTACATCAGAACCAGACTTAATTTTCTCATAGGAAGTCTTAAATAAGTTTTCGAGTTTACGCAACTTAGCATATCTGTTTAGCTCGTTGGTAACAAATTTGGTGTCTACTTCCTGGGTGTATATAAGGTTTAAGAAACCAACAACAATAGAATCGTCGGCAATTGTACGATCGCGCTTATACAAATACAAAAGTTCAGACTGAGTAGGTACCCTGTTATATTCTGCATAAAACACCCGAAGTATATCATAAACGTCTGAAGACATGGCAGATGAAAACATCTGGGAGTCAGCAAGGCCCATCGTCTTCCTAAACGCATCGTCATCTTTTACTATTGTAGACAGTAAAAGCAATTCATATTGATCAGTACTAAACCCCATGCCACTCCTTTAATATTGTACTATAAACTAAGCTATTTGGCAAGTAACATTTAAAAAAGAAAGAATCGTCTTGGTTAAAGCATTTAGATAGTGCCGCTGCTACACCAGCACTCCTACTAATACCACCATCACACTGACACACTATCAACCCTATCTCCAAAGTATGTTTCTTTACAAAGGAAAGTATCTTCTTGGCGTGTGCGCGGGAAAATGCCACCATTTTGCCGGATTTGTCGACGTAGTTATCTTTGCGTATGCTTATGCACTTAGTACCATTAAAATCATGGAACTTCAACTGCAACGTTCCTACCCTTGCCTTTATCTGCGGCAACGGCGGATGCACATCGCACGGATCACATATAGAAATAAGTATATGCGGTGTATCAGAATAATATTGTTGTATCAACCCTCTATTCAATACTATTATATCCATTATACCCTCACCTGAAGCAACCTGTCTATAAATTTCTTAGTCAATTTGTGCTTGCGATCAAGCATCTGCAACAACCTATCCCCGAACTCCCCGTTTGGTACCAACACCACAGATATTACATCCTTCGTCCTGCCCATCCTATGTAGCCTATCTTGAGACTGAAAATACATCCCACCAGATGTCGGTATTGAAAAGTACATAGCAAAGTCAAAGCTTTGTAGGTTTAAACCGCGAGAATCTACTTGTAACTTACATAAGCGAGAGCACCTCCCAAACTTCTTTAGCATTTCATATTCAGCGTCAAAGAAATACCACAACAAAAAGTTGCTACGATCTGCAACTATCCTCTGCAACGCCTCCAATTTAGGGTTTGGTGAATCAAAGAACACTGGCACCACTGGCACTTTTTGCTTTTTATCAGCACTCTCATCAAATGTAGTACTAGTTGCTGTTGGGTCTTCTACGTATACAAACCCAGAAATAATCTGCATCATTTTAGAAAACACAGACAACCCATCATTACATATAACATGTACTTTACCATCATCGTATTCCCCAAACTCAGCAATAGCATTTACTATGCCTTTTTGATAGTCACTCAACTCGTATCTAACAACTACAGTTTCTTTCTTTACCGTACTAGGCACAGCTTCCGACTTATCGACAATGAAAACAACATCTTTAATCAACGCAATGATGTTATCAAAAGAGCCGCGCTTAGCAACTGTCTTAATAATCCTACCATTCCTCCTTATAACTGTAAAGAACTTATACAAGAAATGATAATAGTTTTTACCAAGCACGTCCGTAACCAAAGACAATACAAATATTTCATTAAGCTTATTCTCTACTGGATAACCCGCCAAGAGCACCACACGACTTTTGTTTTTAAGAACCTCAGAAATGTTTTTATACCTAGCAGTCTCTGGATCAGATATGCAATGCGCTTCATCAAAAACAAAAATATCATAATCTTCCATTACTTCAGTATTATTCTTTATCCAGTCATAGGATGTAATAAATATCTTACCTGGGTGTCGCAAGTCAGTTGTAAGACTTAATCCAAGTTCAAAGTTTTTATTTTCATTTATCCATATGTGCTTCTTAGACGCCTCACATATAATCATGGCTGGCTTGTCTAAAACCTTCAAATACATCAACGCTACAATCGTTTTCCCAGTTCCAGTTGGCATTAAAAGGGCAGACTTGGGTCTATCCAATATAAACTTAACTGCTGCCTCTTGATATGGCTTTAACTTGCCTTTCATACACGCTCCAACATACAGTTTTGGCTCATTATTCTGACCCAATAAATACTAGTTTTAGTAAACAATTCAACGTCATAATCTGACGGATCTTTTCCTTCCCTATCATCATACATTAACACACCAATATTCGTCAATGGAAGTTCGTCAGCAATCCTTTGAGCCAACCGTTTAGCTCCATCAAATGCATCACTATCTAAAGCTATAATTATAGTTTTAATCAACACAGACTTCAGTTGTTTCATCTGATCTGCCGAAACATCCTTGCCAAGCACACACACTGCAGACCTATTTGTCTTCAGGAATGGAACCGAATCGAAGCAACCCTCAACCAAGTACAATGTATCATATTCCCGCTTAGTAAAGTACATAAGAGGTTTACCAGAGGTGCCAGATGGCGGATTTAACGTTTTCGGATCCAAACCTTTAAGGAAAGCGCGCGCTACATAGTACCTATTCTTTTGATCAAGAAACACAACTCTACCAAACAACCTATTGGTACCTAGATGTATCCCCATTTTACTAATTAGGTCTACATCCAGTTTTCTCTTTAACAAATAGTTCATAGCCCCAGTAGAATATACAGAATCCCCGAATGGTATAATGTTCTCTGATATGTCTTTGTCAAATTCTCCGGCAGGCTTCCTTACGGGGTCATCTTTAAGACCAGACGCATCTACTCTATATAGTTCTATCAACCTTCTGTAGGAAATCTTCCAACCACACCGGAAGCAATAGGCAAACCTTCCGGGAACTATATAAAGATGAAACTTCGTGTCAACCGTTCTCCCTGTATTTTCACAGTTCGGACAATTGGCATAAAACTTAGTTTTCGTAGAGTTAGGCTTAACATGTAAGTTTTGCATGGTTGCACAAAAGACCAATTGGCAGGTGGGGTATCCAGTCGCTAGGCGACCTGCCCATCCTCCTTTTACTTTCCTTACCTGTTAGTCTTTATATTTCGCTAAGCCTTTTTTGTATACTGTCTTCCGATTCCTCTACAACTACCACATCACCATCTACGGCACCACTAGGTTTCCTTCTGGACGTATGATCGCCAAGGATATCCCCAGGATCGGTGGACATAATGGCTTTCTTGGTATTTGCAAGGACTTCTGCAAGCTCTTCGTAAGACTTTTCCGCTATCTCTTTCCTAAGGTCAAACACCTCATCTTTCCACTTCGGGTAAATCGAGGAAAGCGGAGTAATCTTAACCTCTGGACGGGAATCGTCATAGTTCGGATATCCATCTACTGTCTTCTTGATAACTACAAAGTTATGACCCTGTTCAGCGTCCAATAAGGGTTTGAACTCTGGATCTTCCATGTATGAGAAGATCTTACGTGCTAAGGTCTTACCAAAAGCAAACTTCTGAACGCCCTTTTCTACATCAGAAAGGTCTATAATGTTAGCAATAACGCGGTTGTACGCCTTCATCCTTTTTGCTAACTTTACATCGTTCTCGTCCTTGGATGAATACAAGTTCCAGATAAACTGGCACAAAGGACACGCCTTCTTGTGAGTAAGCCTAGCACAGTACACCATATCATTCAGCGACAACCCTACCTTCGGGTGCACGCCAGACAATATGAATGGATACGGGGTTGACCAATCAGACGGCAACACTCCACCGACAGGAAGAATCCTAATTATATTCTTCCCATCTTTGGGCTTCCAAAGGTCTGACGGACCGCCACCTTCCAAGTAGGATCCAAACACAGCATCCCCATCAACAGGTGCAACCGGCTTCGATGCCTCTTTTGCTGCACTAGCAGGCGCCTTTGCCGTAGCCGGTGTCGCTGTTGCAGGTGCTGCAGTTGCACTTGGCTTGGAAGACGTAGTCGTCTTTACAGTGCACTTGCTCTTAATCGCAGGTGACAAGCTATCCGCAAACGCCTTAACCTTTGCATAATCCGCCTCTGGACCGAACATAACCTCAGCACCCATCATAACTACATATTTCTTCTCTACTTCTGCCATTACTTTGCCTCCTCTTGTTAGGTTTGTCTAAACCTTAGTTTCTTCTCCTGTGACACCTTATAATTGTATATACGCTCTAGTTCCTCAACATAATATCTGCAATTTGGACACCTGCGTATAGGTACAAGCTCTAACTTGTGCATCATATTCTCGTGGTTGTATCCAGCAGTATCATATACCTGTAAAAACGCCAGTACAAACGACCGACTCTTGTAATGATCTGGCAGGTATGGCTTGAAATCGTCAATCAAATACGAAATTTCCTCAGCTGCCTCGGCATCTTTAACCTTAAACAACCCTGCTTTGAAGTTGGCATGGCTACAGTTGCTATGCTTTGATCGCGAACCTGACAACATATACATACACGCAGTCGCATCAAACCCAGTTGCCTCATGGAAAATACGAAATTGCCTATAGTTTTCATTTCCGAGGGACTCGTAAGACCTTGCAAAGTCATACACAGTCCAATTCCTATTAAACTGATTAAGCTTCTGCGCCTCCTCTAGTCCGGCATTTACAACAAAACACGGCACCTCCTTGAATCCAAGATCGACAGCAGCTTCCACGCGGTGCTGACCGTCTATTATTTGCATATGAGAATCAACTTTAATAGGATTAAGATGCAAAAGGTTTTCTTTAGACATAGACGCTTTCAATACAGCAACGTGATCTGGATTAACATATCGATTACCTTGTAAAAGCTGTAAACTCTTAGGATCAACCCAGACTAAGTCAACCTTCTCTTTCCTTTGTACCTTCATCTACCCATCTCCTTGTTGTTATTTATACACACCTTGCCTGTTCACGTCACCATTATACCACACTGCACCGCACAAAGTCAATACCTTTAATAGGTTATAGCTTACTGCTATGTTTTTAAAGGCAATATACTCCCGTCAGGCTTAGCTAACACCATACGCCCTTTTACAACTGTCATATTAAGCACACGGAGGAAATTCTCCGTCAATATTATATCGGCTGTCTTTTCTGGGCTCCACCTTACATCGCTAATCATATCCCTAATAAAGTTCTCAAACCTTTGTGGAGTCATCTCTTCCGATACAATCCCAGACAGGAAGGTTATTACATCATCAATACTCAAATGCTTCGGGTCTGTTCCAGAATAATTACCTAAGAGGATTTTTAAGTCCTCAAACATATTTCCTCTTTTATACCAATCTTTTGCATACAAATAAAAATGCGAGTATTGGTTAGGTTTATTGTCCACCTCTTTTACCTCCCTTTGTTTGCAACTCAATTGCCTTACAATGTGTTATGATAAACTTCAGTCATAACCCTATCAAGAAACATTGCCCCCCCCCTGTTTACCAAAGTTTACCTACTGTTTAAGTTGTTTGCTGCTTCCTCTTCAGTATCAAACGCCATCGACACAGCAAAGTATCCAGTTGCCTCTGGAGTTGCTTGGGACGGATCATCTGATGAAAAAACTTCCCCTCTCAACCTAGTATCAAACCCAATATAAAACTTGTCCTGTTTAGCCAACGTTCTCCCCTTTCTTTAGCATAAAATTACGAGTAGGGACTATCCAATCCTCCCCTCGGTTATACTTAACATCCAAAGCCACCTTAAACTGGTGGTGCGCCTTGTCATACTGGTACACGATTATGTTAGTTACAAAGTTCTTCTTAGACCCCATACGTTGCTTTATAACTATATAGTTATCTGCAGAAATGCTATAGTTCTCCTTGTACAGCGGAGTATATTCAAAGCAGTGCACGTCTTTCCTCTTAGCAATCACGTTGTGCACAGAAAGTACCGTACACGCTTTCTTTACGGAATACAAGTCCCCAGTACCAAACCGCGCAAAGCTCTTGGAAAGTGTGCAGTTAAGCTCTGGATGCACACACACACCGCGCCCTACACGACATCCGTCGCAGTTGAGCTCTACACACTTCTTTTTTTCTTCTTTGGATTTTACTTGAGGCAGGTCGTTGCTGACACACATCGGGCAAACCCAATCTGCGCCGTACTTATCTTTATTTTCTGTCAGAACCTTAGTCTGAAAATCGTGCTGGCACTTAGAGCACTTAAGTACAACCCTAATCCTAGACACGTTAGGTTCGCACAACTTACATACCTTGTTCTCCGTAACTATTTTGGACTGGTGCAACTTCTTATCATTCGTATAAACTAGAACATCCCTGTGACAAACAACACACTTTACTTTAATGCACTCTGCCATCTCGCCATCTCCTTTGTATAAAAATATTATACCACATGCAACACAGGTTTGTCAAGTATTATTGCTATATAACTCGCACTCTATTGTTTTATCCTTCGGGGTTCTTGGACAATACTCAACACTCTTGCAAGACTTGCATAAGGAAACCACAACACTACCAACCTTTGACCTTACCCTTGCCTGCTGAAACATTGTTAACTTATCATAATCCATTCCGTACAAGTCTCGCGTCATCTCATTCAAACCCTTCCCCATGTACCCATCTCCTTTTTAGAGTGTTGTGCCTTAACCGTTTGTAAACTTATAAAGTGGGTGGCTGGATTTTTACCAGCTTTAGCTTTCGGAACTTTATTAACCTACGGGTTAGGTATCCCGCGTCCTAATTCTTCATAAAAGGCGCCCAGGGAGTAGCTACATCCCATCAATTTCTTCAACCTTATAAGGTATCGTCACCTCACTGCGACTGAACATATGGCCCGCGACCGCGTCCGGCTGTAGCCAGCATGTAATTTCATTGCAATGAAATTAGCTACGTTCAGTGGCCCCGCATCCGGTCTTCACTTATAAAGTTTGCAGCGTATTCATTACGCCAACACCCACTTTTAACTTGGTCACCACAGTTAAGTCCAGCTCCAGTTTCCTGGCTACCTTCTATCCTAACTGCTAACCCAATCCTAACAAAGGCATTGCTTCGGCTCTAAGGGTTGCCCCAAGTTAATCTCAAAGATCAATATTTTTACCACCAACATCCATTATACCACATGAAACACAGGTTTGTCAAGTATATTTAAATATGACAATCATAAACGCTAAGCAAAGTATTATCTGGCAAAGCATTGATGGTTTTACAAAACCAATCTTCCCAAACACCAATGCCTTTATCATTGCTGACAGTGCCAAACCACTTCATAGATCCTCTTTCATACCATACCTCATCCATCAATACAGCAAACGTTGCAATAGGTGCCGACTCCTTAATATATTGGTCTTTTGTTAGTACATTGCCAGCCCCAAACAATTGAGCAAATGCTTCTTGACGTTCTAACAGAACTTTACTATCCAACTGCGGAGCTAAAAGATCCCACATCTTTGTAGCTTTCTCAATCCGAGCTACTCTCATACCATCAAAATCAATATCCCCCTTACAAGCAACATCAGTATCAAATTCAGGATCGTACTTAAAGATGCCCCTGTATACAATTTTAGGACAGCACGCTCCAGACTTCAGTTTAAAGAAACCGCACCACCTGCCACCCAAAACATAATAATCCCATTTAGAGTTTGGGTTATAAGTAGTTTCCCTTTTCCCTGAACCACTACACTCTTTACACTTTAAGTCTGGCTTATCTTTAAGTGGATGGTCTTGAAGATACCTGTCCACAAGCTGACGGCGCTTTTCTATATATACATCAAACACAGCCTTGCGACGAACTACCTCCACCTCAGATACGGGTTGAAAAATACCATCTTCTGCGTTCGTCAGTATCGTCTTTACACTCTCATCCCCAACCAAACATTCTGATGCCACCCTTTTTTCAACCTCTTCTAAAGCCCTCCGACCTATACAGTAGCAATTCTCCATATATGGATCTACCTTTAAGTCCTCGTTAAACGGGGCTAACTGTTCCTCTGGGTTTGAACCAACTACTAGTACAGAAAAGTGGCTCATGACTATCCTTTAACACTATCCTCAGGTTTAATACTAGCATCGTTTTCAGCCACAAAGTTACGTATTTCTGATATATTCTCAAGGATAAGTTTGGCTTTGGCAACCCCAAACGTAAACGGGTATGTATCCTCCTCATCCTTCATTAAGCTAATTACCGGCTTACCCTTAAACTGATCCTTCTTTACCATTTAAACTCCTTTATTAAAGGTCTTCACCTGCGTTATTAAGGGATTCCTCAAACTGTGCAACCGACCATACCTTATCTTTAAACTCCGACAAAAGATCGTATGGTACACCGCAACTGAGAATCCTTTGTGCCAGCACCTCCACCTCGTACTCGTCTTCTCTCATAAGTACTTTTCCAGTAGTTCCATCCGGGTGTTGCACAACAAGATCACGGGTTGACCAACAAGAACCACTGTTACTAGGAGATCCAACCTCTAATATTCTTACACCTTTTCCCAACATCTCGACACCCTCCCCCTATTAATACATCCCCGGAAAACAAACACCCTCAAGCGCGTCTGCTATATCTTCAAGCTGGCTTATTGCATCTCCAATATCGCCAACATCGGCAACTTCTGTATCCACACCAGTGTCTATGTTCTCCAACTCGTCACACGCCTCGCTTACCTCATCGTACTTAGGAAGATGCTCCATATTGGCGCCGCTCATATTGTCACGCCACGATGTCATCTCTTCTGTAAGCGACTCAACTTCGCTGAAATCAACATTGCTAAGTATCTTATTGGCTTCTTTGACAACTGTCGCCTTTTTAGTCTTACTTAAGCTATCCAGATCGCCACCGCAATCATCGATTAAATCCTGCAATTCAGATGCTATAGTACGAATACCGTCTGCCGCCCATCCAGCCCTCGCCGATCTCGATTTACCTTTTGCCATCTCAACACCTCCTTATTGTACTACCATTATACCATATAAGGCATAGGTTTGTCAAGTATCTTTAGGTTTGTACGGCAACGCCAACTTAACCTTCGCACTAACTTCCTCATGCAAATACCTCTCGAACAATTGGGAAAACCCAGTACGCAACTTATCGTCCAAACTGTCTTCAATGCCGGCACACACAACATCACGAACTTGCAAATAAACACTGTCAATTATAGCCCTTATTGCCTCATCCACCTTTATGCAGTCATACTTCTTATGCACAAATTTTCCGTTCTTTATGTGCAAATCAAATATCTCTTTTAGTTGTTTGGTAATTGGTATGTAATAGTTAACACCTCCAAGCATAACACGAAAGTAAGCCCCGTTTACAGCCTTCTCCCTCTGATATCGGGACAGCTCTACATCTTTTGGTAGTTCATAAACTATATCATACATATATAACCTATATTAAATTACAATAGCAATATCGGAACATCAAAATCATCAGGACCACTAAAGTCAGCACCGTACTTACCAGCATACTTCTCGTTGTGATGCTCACTACAAAACCCTGGCGCACCCTTCAATAGGGGGTACCAAGCAGACGCCTGTTTCCTACAACCCTCTATAACACACGTATGCCTACGACAAAACATACCGCCATCTACAACATCTTTATTACACCAGTCGCCTTCCTCATCAATACTGCGCATACGACAACACCCTAACCCGCCCCAACCACTTTCTATATCCTTCTGTACAACTAAAACCCTTATACTACCAGACGTCAAAGTGCCTTTTATCGAATTGTAAATAAACTCGTATTTTTTAGGCAGGTCCCTCCTACCATATAACTCACTGTTAAGTACCTCTATTACCTTTAGCATACCAAAAGGATCATCCATAACCATAGCCTTGTAATATTCATACTCGTTGCCAAACATGTATGTAGGCAAATCGTAAACCTCAGCAAAATGGTTATACACCATTTTAAGGCTATTAAAGAGATGGACAGTATCCATATCTCTAATGTTTATCTCTTTTCCGTTGGCTTGGCGCCATTTTAAATTACTCATGGTGCTATTCCTATATCCCATGCATATGTATTTGATCCATCTTCACCATCACAAAACCTTCTAACCCACTCTTTATACTCATCACTTTCACCAAGAGATTCGTAACTATACTCTTTGCCGTGGCAATCTGTTGCTTTTACTACTACAGTTGGGCAATTAGTAAGGCATCTAACCATTTGATCAATAACCCACATCTTGTGATGATCCCCATCGATACTACCATATTCGCTGGCAACTTCAAGCGCCTTGCATACTCTGTCATCCATCCCATCGCCCCCTTTTATTATACTACCGCACAGCATCCAAAGGTTCCGCCACCTTCAAGAACTCCTCTATACTTACATTGAAATGTCCAATTGAGTAAATTATAAATACTTTGCTATCTCTTTCTTTGTTAGCCCACTCTTACATTTATCACAAACGCACCGAGACTCAGTAGTAACAACCTTATCGCCACAAATGTTGCACAAAGCTTCGTGCTCTGCCACCTTAAAAACCTTTGCCTTTGCCATTATAACTCCCCCTCCTTTCTTTATATTCTGAATGTAATACAAACCATTCATCAAGCGTCATCCTACCCTTAAATAAATTGCACGGCAAATGAGCCACGCCTAAGTTAGAACGCTCGTGCGTACCGCCTCTTACTATTGGTATACTATGTTCAATCGAATCGTTGCCAAACACTATTACATCAAAACACAATTCACAAGTAAGCGTCCCATATTTCTTAATGTTGTCTTCATAAACTTGTTGCACTGTTCCCAAACTTAAATGACCAACAATTGCTCGCTTTGTCTTTTGGTTGTGCGAATTTACCCTGGCTGATAATTTATACACTTCCGTCTGACGGTACCGCTTCCGATAAGCAATTATATGTTCTAAATTACCTTCCGTCCAACGTTTATTTTTAGCAGCCACTCTATCTGGGTGCGCTTTACGGTACCGCTTCTGCCTAAACCGACCATTCTCTGGGTGAACCTGCGCATACCGTTTCTGAGTAGCTCTTACCCTATCTGGGTGCGCTCGCTTATATCGTTCTCTCCTAGCTCTAACTTTCTCTGGGTGCAACTGCGCCTGCATCTTTTTTGCATTGGCAATTTCTGCTTTATGTTCCAGCCTATATAACTTTCCGTATTTTCTCCTACAATCCTTACACTCAGTTCTATGTCCAGTCTTATTTGTCCGTTTATAAAACTCTGTAGTAGGCTTTCCTACCTTGCATATTCTACAAACTTGCACAGTTGTTGGCATATTAGTCCCTGCATAGAACAGAGGTAACGAGTAGGAGTCCTGCCGACTTAAGACAGCCGGAGACAGACTGCACTTGGCGTGCCTCATTACCTCTTAATTGTTTACTTGATTTATACATACAAGACTCCCAGTCTTATAATTATTATAACACATCGATGTATGCCTTGTCAAGTAAAATGCATCTATTTATCCAAGCATTCACCAACATACGTAGGAAATCTAGGCACCCCTGTATCTGTCAGTTCGCAATAGCGAAATGTAATCTTCGTATTAATCTTCAATGGGCTGTTCCTTTCTTTGTCTGTCAGCCCAGATCCAACAGAAAACCTTACCCCATTTGCCAAAACACAAACGTAACCTCCAAGCCTACCTTTGTGCCTACCCTTACCGGGCTCGTATCCGATTATTGTCGCCTCATCATCATAGAAGCTCTTTACCTTAAGGAGCGTAGGAGAACGCCTCCCCTCATAGCGCGAGTGCGGTTTACGGAGCATCACGCCCTCAGCACCCTTCTCCTCAAGCGCCTTCAAGGTAGCTTTAAGGTGATCAACACCATTACAAGGCATCTGCTCAACTATTACGCAGTGATCGGGCAACTTTGCATGCGCCATGAATTTGCGCCTTTCCTCAAATTCCGCTATTGTAAGCCCCGGCATATCGAAGATGAGGTACTTAATAGGTCTCCACTCCTCATCGAGACCTTGCGACCGTACAATGGACATCGTCTCCTGAAATTTCTTACGACCAAGCCAAAGCTCGCCATCGAGGGGGTCTTCACCCAAGTCCTTGGTAAACCACTCCGGCGCATAGAGCTTGTTGCCCAAGCGCGAAATGAGCTCTTTGCCCGTCCAATAGGCACGGATGCCATCAAGCTTTTCGGACATCCACCAGCCATTGGGATCGATGTCGGGAGTCCACTTGTTAGCAAGTAAGAGCGCCGGCGGTACTGCTTGCACCTTACCACCTTCCTTAGTTTTAGGGGCGCGCATAGTTAGAGACCCGCCTATACGAGCAGATTCTGCCTCATCACCCCTCACTTTACGGATATGTTTGCATGTCCTTTTATTAATAGGAAGGGACTGATTGCGCCACGCGGGACACGAGCACGATATTACATCACCAATGCGCTTAACTTGATACGGGGTTGCTGCCGAACCTTGCACCTCAACTATCTCACCATCTTTTATTTCTGCCATCTCGTCATCTCCTTGTTATACAACCATTATACCACATTAACTATAGGTTTGTCAAGTATATTTAGATATCGAAGTGGCGTTGCCAAGACCCACAGTAGCGGGGAGAGCCACACCCAGGCAACGCCACAAAACATTACGACTTCCTTATCAATGAAAGAATTGTATCCTTCTCCAACCCTTCCAAGGACAAGTCTACATCGCACTTATCCTTTTTAGACACAAGCTTAGCTCCAGCCATATCCAAAACCTCGTTTAATGTAATAGCATTCTTATAGAAGTCAAACAAGTACCTCCTAGCATCATCTGAGTACTTATTACCATAAGATGTTATCGAATTTCCTATATCAGCCTCAGCAAAATAAAACTTACATTCATTTGGCGATACAGTTACCAACCCTAACATCCTTTGCCTTTCTTTAATCTTAGTCGCAACAACACCAACTACATTGTTAGGGTTAACCATGTAGTTCTTACTAAGGTTCTTTACAGGCTCCTCAGCAACCAATATTTTAAAAGGAACCTCTACGTCTTCATCGTGGTTAAAATAGTTAACAAACAATATAAGAGACGCCTCCGTCTGCCTTGCTACATAAAACAGTTCTGATGCACCATTAGGCTTAGGCGCAGCCGTCATATCGCCAGAGAACAGGATCTTACGATCGCCAGACCTGTAATTTGCATCCCAACCAGTTTTGCAACCATCTGAACCAAGTAATGACAAGTCCAAATCAATCCTAGTATTGCCAACATCTTCCCAGTGCACACCAAAAACCATATCTTTTGACACTGATATACTGGTACCAGACGGTAAGTTGCCAGTAAACTGCTTTTCCGTTGCAGGTAGTGCATACTGAACCCCAGACGGTATAAATATTTTCTTACCCTTAACTTTAGGTTCTATGTCCTTAACTATTGATCTAAGTACAACCTCCAACGCCCCTTTAGCTTCCTTATGGTTATCAAATTGGAAGCTGGTTGCATAGCTCTTGCCGTTTCTTATTCTATATAAGATTGACTCAGCATCCGACGTCCTAAATTTCAAAGCATACGCCAGCCTTATTTTCCTAAAGATGTTGGATTGGTTCAATGCGTCTACCAGCACATCTTTCTTTATAGTCTTGCCGTTTGAAATCATGGATGTAACTGTATTAAGATAGTCTTCCTTCATAGGCTTGTGGTGAGTCTTAGCAAGTTTGCCTATCCTATTTATAATTACCTTAAGTTTCTTGTTGGTTCTAAACGCCAAGAACAAAGGTTTGAACCGATAGAAAACCTCCGCTAACCTTTCCAACCCGAATTTGGCATCGTACTTGTTCAACAACCCAAGAACAGCCAAGTTATCTTTGGTTTTTATCTCGTGGATGGTAAACCCATTTTTGATCAACAAAGTTTTGTTAATAGACTTATATATAGCAAACCGCAAAAACTCAATAGGGTTTTCTGGAAACATCCCTAAGTAGTCATATAGCGCTACGCGAACTTCTTTGTTCTTTATATTAGAAACCTCAGTTTCATCAAACCCAACAAAGGTAGCAACATCTATAACATCCCTCTTAGTATCTTCCTTAAGGGCAACTCCAGACTGAAGCAAGTCTATTATTTTATCTTTAAGCACCTTTTTTGTATACCCTCTAATTACTACAAGAGGTATGCCTTTAACATCCGTCTTAGGTATTTTCAATTCTTCCTGAGGAATGTAAACAGTGTCCTTATCATAAATACCTAACCTCTCATATCCGTAGGTAGTTATATAGTGAACAAGCTGTTCCAAAACCAACTGTTCTATATCTGCAGTCTTTATTTTCTTCCATGATTTATGAAAGGCATTGTTCATCTTATCTGCAGACAAACCAACAGCATCCTCAACAACATCAGCTAGTCGGCACAACTCTCCGTAGGAATAATTGGCTATAACTGCAGGGGAGAAAACAAACCCCTTTTTGATGGTATTCGCCATCAGGGTTTTGTCATACTTTTTACTTGTTTTAGTAATAGGCAGGGCTCTAAACAACCTAATTGTTGCTTCCATCTCGACACCTCCTTAGTTTTTAAAGGCGAGAGGTATTATACCGACGTGCTGCCATTACACTACTAGACCCGCAAGTCTAGGTCAGAATCGAACTGACTCTTTCGGTTCCAGATTTTAATAGGAACCTCTTATGCCTCAATTAATTCGTGGGCGGGGAGTATTTTCGCCATTTGAATTTTAATAGGAACTCCCTATGCCCTAATTCGTAAAGCGGGAAGTATTTCTAGTAAGCGCCCTTGTGGGGCGCTTGGTTTTAATAGGAACTTCCTATGCCTTACTAATTCCTCCACAGTGTTAGTATGGACACATTATACCACAACAAACACTGTATTGTCAAGTATATACAATAGACTATATCTATTAAAAATGGTACCCAGGAAGAGATTTGAACTCTCACGCCTTACGGCATTAGCTCCTAAGGCTAACGTGTCTGCATTCCACCACCCGGGCATTAATTGGTGTCAGAGAAGGGAGTTGAACCCTCACGGTTTTACCCGACAGATTTTAAGTCTGTTGTGTCTGCCATTCCACCACTCTGACAAAATGGTGCGAGCGAAAGGATTTGAACCTTCACGGTTTTACCCAACAGCTTTTGAGGCTGCCGTGTCTGCCATTCCACCACGCTCGCTTGCATATTGGTGCGCGAGAGGGGAGTCGAACCCCTACGGTATTACCACTGCCACCTCAAAGCAGCGCGTCTGCCATTCCGCCACTCACGCACATATGGAGTGCTCGGCGGGAGTCGAACCCGCACTTAACCGTTTAGAAGACGATTGCCCTTTCCATTGGGTGACGAGCACATTAAATTTGGTCTGCCTGGCAGGAATTGAACCTACTCTATAACCTTCGGAGGGTTATGTGCGATCCGATACACTACAGGCAGCTGGAGAGGGCTGAGTTATTCATACTCTTAAGGCACGCCCTCAATGCCAACCTATTAATAAATGGTGCGCCAAGACAGATTTGAACTGTCACCCACTCCTTAGGACGAAGTAATGCTTCCATTACACTATAGGCGCGAAACTTGCAGTAGTAGAGTTTTTAGCATACCTCAAATGCCCCCATCTTCTACTAATAAAGGTTATCCAGCCCACCCTATCTTTCAACAGGACTGCAAGAATTGGTACCCCTGAAAGGACTCAAACCTTCAATCTTCTGGTTCGTAGCCAGATGTCTTATTCAATTGGACGACAGGGGTAAATTACAAAGAGCAATTGGTCCACGCGGTCAGATTTGCGCTGACGTTCTCCACCTTATCAGGATGGCGCTATATCTACCTCAGCCACACGTGGTAAATTGGTCGGCGGTCGAGGACTTGAACCTCGATTACGCATTAATCGGATGCTTACGGCTTATAAGACCGCTGTTCTACCATTGAACTAACCGCCGAAAATGGTACCCGCAGATGGACTCGAACCACCGATGCACTGGGTGTAGACCAGTCGCCTTAGCCGCTAGGCTATGCGGGCAAAATTGGCTCCGAGAGCAGGAGTCGAACCTGCATGCCTTACGGCGACGGATTAACAGTCCGCTGGGATACCATTACCCAACCTCGGAATATTGGTGCCGCAATCGGGTATCGAGCCGAATCTTCCGCTCTTCAGGCGGTCGCTTTCACCAATTAAGCTATTGCGGCAAATCTGGAGCGGGTGGAGAGTCACGATCTCTCTATACCAGTTTGGAAGACTGGGGTGTAACCATAAACACTTCACCCGCTTGGTCACGGCGTCAGTTCGTCAAGCTGAATCCTCCTGCGCGCAGGAGAGACTACTTTATCCTACACCGTGTAAATCTGGAGCTCGTGGACAGTAACGCTCTGTCGTCTCATCCTTACCAAGGACGCATTCTACTTTTGAACCACACGAGCTTGGAGCCCATCCAGAGAATTTAACTCTGACTTTCTGCTTACGAAACAGACGTGCTAACATTATCACTAGACGGGCAAATCTGGAGCTCTAGCGGAGAATTTAACTCCGACTCACTGTTTACAAGACAGTTGTGCTAACGTTATCACTACTAGAGCTAAGAAGCGCCATCCCCGACGTAGTATATGATACTCTTTTAGGGGAAGATAAAGCACACTTATGAGAACAGTATTTCCTCTTACTTCGGCTTGGGAAAACAAAAAATTCTTTATTACACAATAGACAATTTTTCTTTATCTTTATTGATCTTTTAATATGTATTATACCGAGCTTATGTTCCTGCCTACTCAGCCTGCGACATTCTCTGCCATTGCCAACATTAAGCCCACCATAATTAAACGTAAGGGAATGACAATTGGGGCATAACAACTCCACATTTTCTCTTTTACTATTTCCACTATTGCCGTCTTTATGATGTATCTCTAATGGCACCAGCCCAGTAAGTTTGTTTACTTCATTCCAACCACACTTCTCACATTTATTATTATTGATTTCAAACAAATACTTACGTACATGATTAGACAAGTCATCCTTAGTATTCCCACTAACTTCGCCTTTCAACCACTTTTTAATATATTCCTGACGCTTATATTCATAACAACATTTTAAACTACAAAACTTAAGATGTCTATCTATATTTTTCCCACAACACAAACACACATTGACATTCGTCGGATATCGTCTTGCCGCACATGATACCGAACAACACTTCCTGTCGCCCTTCTTACTACCAACAATTTTCTCATACGAAAATTTACAACCGCACACTGCGCATTGTCTAGTTATAACCTCACGCAACCTTCTAGGTAAGCGTTGCTTTCTTCTAAACTCAACGTTATGCATACACAAGACATGAGCACCGAGACTACCGCACTTTTCAAACTCTTTACCACAATATTTACATTTATACACTGCCCCCCCCCCTAAATTGTTGGTCGAGCAATACGATTTTCACGTAACCTATCAGCCACTGCTAATCATGCTGTCCTGCTACCCTAATGCCTTGACTATTAACCATGGAGTCGACACCTACTCTCACAAGATATTACACTATTGCTCGTATATTGGTGGAGGCTGGCGGAATCAAACCGCCGTCGCCCGCTTGCAGGGCGGGAGTAATCTCGCTATACCAAGCCCCCAATTTCAAAGATCAAATGGTGAGTCGCGAAGGACTTAAACCTTCACCAACGGGGTTACGGCCCGATGTGCTGTCACTAACACCTGCGACTCGAAATTTGGGGCGAGTAACGGGAAATCGAACCCGCTCTAGGAGAGCCACAGTCTCCTGTGCTTCCATTACACTATACCCGCCATCAAATTTTACAAATACTTCAACCAAAGATCATGTATTTCACCAACCTTAATTCTTATAATCTCCTTAAAACCACGAGGCTTATGGGGAGTCCTTATCAGCTTCATACCTGCTTCCCAAGGCGTTCGGTTGTCCTTATCAAAGTTGCAAGGGTTGCAAGCTGAAACTGTATTTTCCCATGTGTCTTGACCGCCACGAGATTCTGGTAAAACATGGTCAATGCCTATGTGCTTAGAATCCGTCTTCTCGCCACAGTACTGACATATGTAGTTATCACGGAGATGTACGTTGCGCTTGGTGTAGGAAACGTAGGATATCCTATCATAAGAAACCTTAACATAGTTCTTAAGCTTTATAACAGCCGGAACCCTCATCTCCATAGATACAGAGTGTATAACCCTATCATACTCCTCCATAACTATTACCTTGCCCGTAACAGTAGCACAAACAGCCGACTGCCAGTCACAGACGCCAAGAAACTCATGGCTTGCATTTAAAACTAAGCACCGCATTTACTACTCCTTTGTACCTCTTTTTGAACCTTAAACAACATTGGGTCGGCAGTCTCGATTTCAAACTGTTCCCAACTTGAAAGCTTCCCCCTTCTCTCAATCTCTTTTTGCAACTTCTTTCTTATCTTCATTACTACCTCTAAATTGGTCGGAGTGGAGAGACTTGAACTCTCACTATTCATGCTCCCAGGGCATGTGGTCTACCAAATTGACCGACACTCCGTAAATGGTCTGCATGAGTGGATTTCAACCACTGACCTCTCGGTTCCTGGCCGAGCGCTCTGGACAAACTGAGCTACACGCAGATGAAATTTGGTTGCGGTGTAAGGGTTCGAACCTCAACTAACTGATTCAGAGTCAGTTGACCTACCTATTAGTCGACACCGCATTGGCTACAGGTCGTGGACTCGAACCACGATTTTTTGGCTCAAAACCAACCGTCCTACCAATTAGACGAACCTGCAACAATTTTCTCGTTAAAGCTAAACAATTTTTATAATATATTAAATCTACTAATCGTTGTGCATGCAATCTATAATAATAAACACTAAAATATTGATTGCCGTGGATATTTGCTTTCTTAAAACCCAAACCTCTAATATATTTCTCTAATTTACATAAAAACCCAATATCCTTACTTGTCATTTGCACCACCAATTTATTATAACAATATAATTTTTTATAGCCACTACTCAAAGTCTTATAGTATTCAGACTTCACAAATCCTACACATCCATCAGAATCAATATATCCCCTTACAAAATCTCTAATAAACTCCCTGGGTACCTTAGGACAAACAAGTCTCTTCCTCTTACCCAAACTATATAACCTATCAAACATCCTAGCACTAACAAATTCAAACCTACAACATTTAGATCGTTTACTTTGAGATACCAAAGCACTACACCCTATTATACTAGCCAACTTCTTAAGAAACTCCTCATCATCTTGATGACCACAAAATATGACTCGTTTAGACCCGCCCTTATTTTTGTAAATACAACCATCACCAAAAAAGTATCCTAAAACATATGCCATATCTGCAGACCATTTGTCAAAGAACTTATCATTAACTTTATGTTTATGTATCATTTGTCTCCTGTAAAATGGTGGGTGTGGAAGGACTCTAACCTTCATTCTTCTCCTTAAGAGGGAGATGCATTATCATTTTGCTACACACCCAATAATTATACACAAGCTGCGTTTTACCATTAAACTATAGGCTGCCGTGACAGCCTAGTATACGCAGGAACTGCCCCTGCGAGGGGTTGAACCTACATCTCAGCTTTTATTGGTGCGTTCGGAGAGGCTTGAACTCTCATAGTATCGGTTAAAAGCCGATTGCCTATCCATTTCGGCGCACGAACGCAAATCACAAAGAACAATAAATCTGGAGCGCAGGGTCGGATTTGAACCGACGGTAATAACGGTTTTGCAGACCGTCCCCTTCGACCACTTGGGTACCTGCGCTTGGAAGCGGGTATTGGAATCGAACCAATGTCAATAGGGTATGAGCCTATGCTGGAACCACCTCCAGTCTAACCCGCAAAATTGGTAGTGGGAGCGGAACTCGAATCCGCGATAATTCGCTTATGAAACGAATGCCTTACCATCTAGGCGATCCCACCTTGGCAGGAGTGCAAGGATTTGAACCTTGACCAACGGTTTTGGAGACCGCGATGCTGCCCTAACACTTCACTCCCACATTAAAGAACAAATGGCGGAAGCGAGAGGCGACGATCCTCTAAGCCTTTTACAGCTCCCGTGTTCAAGACGGGTGAGCTCAGCCACTGCTCAGCGCTTCCAAGATGCTAGCCAGATTTATATTCGTCAATGACTGGTCAATAGGTCGCATTATGCCCGTCGGACAACGCCTATCTTATAGCATCAAATGGCGGAGGATGGTTGAGTTGAACAACCAAGCCTGTTACGGCTACCGCTTTCGAGGCGGTTGGGCTCACCAATATGCCCAGATCCTCCAATACTGGCGGAGAGTGCTGAATTCGAATCAGCATGGGTTTTATCCCAAACGGTATTCCAAGCCGTCCCAGCCAACCATATCTGGCTACTCTCCAAAATGGCGGAAGTGACTGGGGTCGAACCAGCAGAGGGGGGTTTAATCCTCACCTGTTTAGCAAACAAGCGTGCCTAACCACTATGCACCTCACTTCCACGTAGGGCTATCAGTGTCGTTATCAGCGGTTTTCTTCACAAGATCCTACATCAAAGCCGTTTCTGAATTCCCTTTAATTTTCAAGTTAACAATAAGCCGAGTTTTGTTTATGTAGTCATCCGTCTAAGCGTTCTACCCGAACCTATCAACCGAGCCAGCTAGGTTCCTATATGAACTTGCTCCACGTAGAGATTGGTCGTCTCACCCACACTTAAGTGGCTCGTCTCTGTCCTCTAATCCTCGCCTCACGGCGGGCAACCGTTAGTTGCTACGTTGCTCTGCGGAGCTCGGACTTTCCTCAGACCGAAAAGAAGATGACACCACCAAATCTTCTTTTTACTGGTAAAACGGCCCGCAACTACTTCGTTAACTTAATTAAAGAACAATTTGGCGACGATGGCGAGAATCAGACTCGCGTCTCAAGCGTGACAAGCTCGTATGCTATTCACTGCACCACACCGTCTTTACAAATATTGACCCAACTCCAAACAACCCGCCTATCCTTGTTAAGCATCCTACCAACCTCAACATAACTCAGCCCCTCATTCAATAACAACCTAGCTGTGGTTATGTTTTTAATTCTAATACAAGTTGTACAAATCCCACCAATAAGCTTTCTCTTTTTGCTACATATACTACAACGTGGTTTAGGTAAACCTCTCATAGGTGGAGCTAACGTCTTACCTCCCCACAACTCTTTAATTTGAGACTCATCTCTGGGGTGGCACCGTTTACACAAACATATCAAATTATCTAAAGCATGCGAAAACGAAATTCTGTATGGTACTTTATGATGCACACTAACTTTTTTATTTATCTCACAACATCCGCATTTCTGACATAAGTACCCATCACGTTCACGTGCTAGCCTGCGTTGTATCTTCCAAGATAACCCATCTTTATCCTTGCCGTACCTCCCAGACATCCAATACTTGTACCCGCCCCTCCATTTTGGACTATCTTTACCAGATTTATATGCCATATAATCTAATGCATTCTGCCTAGAACTACAATGTCTACACAAACTACGATATATACCCAATCTCTGCCTTCTGCGTTTAAACATACTACCACAACAAGTACATTTTACATCGACCAAATCCCGTTTATGGTAATAATTATCTTTACACTTCTTATTGCAGAATTTAGTTTGAGTACCTATTAAATCAGTATTACAATTAATACATTTCAATGTCACCTCTCAATTTGGTAGCGCATACCGGTACTGACCCGGTGTCAAATGGTTGAGAACCATCTATCCTGCCTTTAGACGAATGCGCCATGGTAGGGCTGGAGGGAAATCGAACCCTCGCTAAGGGCTTGAAAAACCCTTGTCCTCCCATTAGACCACAGCCCCAAAGAACAAAAAAGCCAAAACTCCTCTCGATATTGCGACAGCCTTTTAGTTTAACCTAAGTGCTGCTGCTTATTCGAGTATTGTTTTGGCTATAATATTAAAATTCAGAGCAGCACAGGTTAAGGCTGACGGGTACTTACACCCGTCCTCGACGGGGCGTTGACCCTGTCCAGACGAATGCAACATCCTATCCTGCCATAACCTAAACATCGTACTACTCCTTTATTTACCTTGCGCCTTTTTCCTCTTCAACTCTCATCTTTTTGCTCAAACATTCTTAATATTTTCCATTACCGCATTTCCTCAAGTTCATCAGTTCTCATCTAACCACCTGTAGTCGGTTTCATATTGGACCGCCTTTGTCATCACTATACATTATATCACCACATTTGTTAAATACTTCTAATTGCGTGTCGCTTCTTATATAAATGTTCCGTATAATTACTACCCGTTTGTCTCTTCCGACCCTTTGATGTCATACTAAAATCTTTAGACATTTGATGTATAAACCAATGACAATTAGGACATAATAACATTAAATTATTAGGATCGTTGTTTCTCCTGTTTTTGTCGATGTGGTGGATCACCAAAGCTATAGGATATTTATGCCACCCACATTTCTCACACCGCCATCTATTAATTATTCTCTTTAACCTTACCTTAACCCACCCATTTCTACTAACAGTAGTATATAGTGGCATATCCCAAAGTTTAGATGTACGCACACAATCTATTGAAGCCTCCCTTACAACTTTCCTATGCAACTGCCACTCTTTTGCAGACAAAACTGCTTGGTTGCTCCTTATAGCATCTTCAACAAATTGTCTAATGCGTTCCCTACTCAAGCCCAATTGTTTACCAATTTGTTGCATGGTAAAACAACCAGAATTCCAAAGATCAATAGCCCTTTTACGTTTGTTGCCCATACGTTTAGTATACCATCCAAAATGCCATTTTGTCAAGTATATTTAATAGATTATATTTATACTTGCCGTGTCCAAGCAACCCTAAGAGGGTTAGCCCTACGGGACTTTGTAGAGTCTTTGCTACCATGGCTACCCCATCGCTATTCGCAGTTACGACAGCCCTCTCGCCATGTCCACCTTCCTTGTCAGGCAGCCCTGCACGACCATCCTGACCCGCCCGGTTTCCGCTCTTGAACTTACCACCTGAAATTTAAACATTCCCCAATAAGGAAGCCTTGAAAGTTTCGACTGGGAACTAAGAACCAAACTTACTCAAGGTCATTCGGCATTTGCGGGCGACCTCCCTATTTCCCCAATAGGAAACGACACCATTGCCTTTAAACTTAAACCATCAACCATTAGCCTTGCTCGTCTTCAGTCTTTCAACTTCAAACTTGAGCCTTAGGTCGGCTGGGTTATCCAGCATGCATTTGTCATCCGTACCGGTGTAACCCGAGTATGGATAATCATACTGTCTTGTCAAGAGACAATTTAGGTTTATACCCGATAGATTCTAATTTACGCAATTAGAAGCGCTTAGTTCGATCCCGATTTTTATCTCTTATCGTGAATGTTATCAAAGAACACTATTATAATTAAGTGAAGACTTTGTCAACTCTTTACGTTAAGCTATTTTTCATCCCTACATACCCTCAGGATTGGACTGGTACCCAGTCACTAACACCCCTGCTATTTGTAGTCTTCTGTTGTCGTCCACCCTCAGGCTTCCCTGATAGTTTTATGGAGCCCGCAACTAAGCAACGTATCCGAGTAGTCTCAGCTCAGATAACTACGCTTTCGCGCCACTTAATTATCCAAAGAACAAATTAACTAATCCTCAATAAGATTCGTAGTTGCATTTGCTATCTCAAGAGCTTTATCGATCGACTCCTTCTCCGATTTGTAAAGCTCTACGTTGGCGTCGCGCTCCTTAGCATCGAAGTACAACCTTACCTTGGCAGGTGCAGTATCGCCAGACCCCGTCCTAAGCTGTACATCCTGCAAACTCCTATTGGAAAGACCAGCCCAGCACTGCACTTCAAGGTCTACTATTTCCCGGCGCCTTATAACCCACTCAGCTATTGATCTAGTTACATCTTTATCTCCAATCCTGATAGTAACATCAGAATACAGGTTGGTCTTCTGTATATTCTTCTTCAACGTAGTAAGTTCCAACGCCAAATCATGATGCGACTGAAGCCACTGAGAAACCTGCTCTTTCTGGTTAGGGTATGTGGGCGCTTGGAAATCCATATCAGCACAATACTTCTGTACCTTGCCCCTCATATCCTCCATTTTACGTAGGATGGATTTGACATTCTTCATACCCTCGATAAGCTTCATCTCGCATCTCCTTTATTTAGTGTTTGTTAATTGTATTACACATTATACCACAATCGCAACATCAATGTCAATACATTTAGTAAAATATACCTACTTCCTAGCCTCCTTCTTCTTGGCTTCTTTCATCGGCATATCCTTAGAGCAGTTAAGACAGTACTTCTTCGAAGGAAACGGTTTGGGTGGAGTAAGTTTCTCGTCAGAATCGGCATACTGCTGACCTTTTTCAATTATTGCCTGACATGCCGCACACTGCTGAGCCTTCTGCGTTGCTGTTCTAATTTTAACTATTGCCATTTTGTTTCTCCTTTTGTTTGTGTTCACTGCGCCATTTAGCACCATAAGTACGCATATATGCCTTGCGCACTTCAAACCTACATTTAAAGCAGTATTTGCCCTTGCGTTTTAATTTTTCCTTTCCACATACAACGCATCTATCAGTCATCTATTCAACAACAATTCCCCAGACTCATTAATTACGAAATGTACCAAAAACTTATTAGAAATTGCTTCAACTATCCTTGACACCACAAATTCTGAGTGAGCTTTGTATCCAACAGTATGAATCATTAGGTAATACTCACCGCCAAACAACACCACCCTACCTTTAACAATTCCATCTCTATCAATACCCTTTATGTTCAAATGTCTTCTGACTCTTTTACCAAGCTCACATCCGTCAAAGAAGTCATTTACAACGTCATACCACCATATATATTTAATATATTGAACATCGTCTGTATGAGCTACACCTAGCACGTTTATATTAAACATTATAACATATAAATGCACGCAGTGTCAACATCATTAATAAATTACATCCCTCCCAAGTTCATAGCGCATATATCAACAACAAGATAGCAAACTTTAACTATTACCCACACAAGTATGGTAAATACGGTTAAAATTATCAAGTTGTTATTAACTTTTAGTTTCATTGACTCCTTGCTCCTCTTTTGGAATAAGCTCTATAACGCCAAGCTCGGTTCCGTAAAGTGTAATCATATCACTTGTAAATTTCTTAATATCGTTGCGAATCTCGGCACAAACTTGGCGAACGAAATGGCTTTCCTGTGGATTCTTACGACACATCTCTTCAATAGCACAGTTTATGACTGCTGTAGCTACTTCGTTTGCTACACCAGCATTTTTACACATCTATAGTTTATTGTCGAGGTTGGGTGCTAAATCGGCAACCAGCCGTCTCTGCAACCCAACCTCTCGGTCATCCTTTCCTTGCGGAGCCTGTGTGGGTAGGCTGACCTAATTTCCGCTTTCTTATTTCTGACCTCTGGTTAGGGAGATCTCACCACCTATCCGTCAATAATTGTCTTTGCTTCTAGCCAGTTCAGTTGGAACGAGTAAATAAGTTCCATCCTTGACCTTGCCGTTTGGATAGTTCTTTATAATCATTATAATAGATCCGTCAGCTGCTTTAATTACAAGCGGTTGATGAGTTAAAAGAAAAAGTCCTAAGGTAAGGATTACAAAAAGAGCTATCCCAACAAGTATTGCACACACTGTCTTTATTTCGTCCCAAACCATCATTTCCTCCTGTTACGCGGTAAGATCATCATATATTTGGCAACTATTACATTCTCGCCGCTCTGTTTTCCAGAGCAAATAACATTTTTATATTTTACCCTAAGAATTCTCATTCTGCTGTTGGATCCAAATGGACTTGGATAATTAGAAAAGATATGAAACCCAGTTGAATAAGTTCCATCTCCTATACTAGTTCTTATAGTGCGTTGCCTAGATCGGAGCCATTTATTAGTAGGATAAGATTTTCTTTGAGTATGTTCACCTATAACCCAGGGAAAGATTCCTTTTCTTTCCGTTGAGAGTCCAAACCTATGGATGTTAAAGACCTTCCACCCATAACCACAATCTTTCCTATGATAATTAGTTTTTGTATCTAAACACATCTCTCCATCTCCTTATTATATTATAGGAACTTTCCACCTACCACTGTAACACATGAACAAAGACATTACATTAAACCACAAGAAACACCTATTTGTCAAGTAGATCCCTAAATTATAGTTATCTTAATTAAAAAGATCCATAGCCTGTCTGACAAAATTATCGGCATCGTACAAACCTAACTTGGTTGCTATTTTAGATAAATACGACAACTGATCAAACGTGGCGTATTGCCTTTGTTTTAGCTTAGGCAACTTTTCAATTGCCTCTTCAATTTCTGTATCTAGCCCCTTATCTGGCATGCAACCCTCTCTATTATACATATATTATACCATATAACATATGCATTTGTCAAGTATATGTAATAGGTTATAGTATTCCATATGTATCATAAACAAATAGCAAAACACCAATTTGCACGACAAATAAAAAGGAAAATACCAAGAAGGCTAAAGGAAGGTATGTTAAAATCAAGATGGCTGACTCTGACACTTGTCTATTATTTTTATCCATCCCCTAATACTATATTTTTGTTGCAGTTTCTTTCTATATATACCATACATACGACTGCGGTATTTTACATACTCCATCGGTTTAGAATCTATATATTCACCAACCACGCATTTAGTAAAAAATACTTTGTAAGACGTTTGCGTCTTAATCCGGTAGAACATATCCTCGTGTTCACTTAACTTTAATGTATTATCCCATTTATTTTTAAGCAACAACTCTGTTTTAGCTAAGAAAAAATTCCTACAAATATCACACTCAATATAGTCAATACCACCTATACATATGCGTTTGTCTGCCTTAGTTAGTATAAACCCAAAGGAGTCCAAACACATGTTATATTCCCACGGTGTACGATTTTTAAGGTCAAACCCAACAAGACCCCTGTTTGGTTCTTCCTGCAAAAAACTAATAATGGGATTCAAGTCAATAGACGCAGTAAATACAATTGAATCAGCAGTAACAAAACAATATTTTATACCTAGGGTATGTGCAATATCAACCAACATATTCCTAGCTTGAGACAATCCGCAGTCAAACCCCAGAGCAACATATTTGACATCTTTGTTGCCAGACATGTCGCAAATCTTTTCTTCTTTAGCAACTGACGGGTTTTGATCTCCTATTAATAGGCAAAACTCATCCTGCCAATTATCAAGGATAGACCGCACCGTTTTATACATTAAATCATCACGCATGAATGTAGTATATATAATTGCAACTTTTCCTGATATACTCATAATATTATTATAACACAGTTATTAAACGCTGTCAACATAACTAATAGGAATTATTTCTTCGTATTTATTAACCTACACAAATACGACCAGTTTTGACCAGTGTGCTTCTCCAAATATACAGTAACTGGGATTGGTACACGAACGGAAATGTTGTTTACAGCAAAAATCTTTGCATTTCTACTACCGTTAACACTAATTTCAACGTCTATATTTAAGTTGTTAGATGTTATTATATCTTCAATTTTAACCTTGTCCGCATCATGCCATACCTCCAAGCTTAACAGTTTATTAGTCAACTTGCCATTTATAACACAGTCATAACAAGAATCTTTCACAAGGCAAAATCTTATATTTGCACTACTTATCAACTGGAGGAGTTTATATTCCTGTTCAAAGTTGTAAGGTTCTTGCACAGGTGACAACGTTTTATCTTCTACTAATAATGGTACGTTTACCTCAACGCCATGAAAATTGACGCATCTTGTTTTATTAACAGATTCGTCAACACATATGTGTAGGTTTACATCATTAAGCAACTCCCTACACAACGAATTCTTTGACAACTCTGTCAAAATATTCTTATCAGCATCTGACCTAACAGATATGCACAAGTCTCTGCCCTCATCATGAGTCCTGCCATATTTCAAAAAGTCTTGATACGAATCACCAGATAACCAAAAGCATATTTTAGTACTAGATAGGTGCTTTATCAAACGCGCAAGCCTACCGCCAATATATTGAATCTGTTGGTTTATATCTGTATATTCAGATTTATTAACTGCACTATCAAATCTCTCTACAAACGGCACAAGAAACTGATCTTGATATCCAACAGCATCTTGAATGTGGTTTTCAATTACTGCAGAAAATACGTCATCCCACAAAGTAGTATTAACCTTCCAATCAAAACACTTTCTTATATGTTCAGCGTTCCTCCTTCCAACCCTTTCCCTTAGCTCTGGGTTTTCCTTCAACATCTTTAGCTTGCAATTTATTTCTTTTATTACAGTTTCATCTGGAGAGTTTGGTACTATCCAGTCATCCTCCAACAACAACCTAATACTCCCTACTTCTGTAGAAACTACTGGCAACCCACAAGACATAGCCTCTAAGACAACTAGTGGCATACACTCAGTCATACTAGTAACTACAAGTACGTCCATATTATGGTAGAAATTGCGCATGTGATCCAAGGTTCTGTCCTTAGTAAAATGTGTACGCCCCCATTCACTTTGTATAGTTACATGGTAATCCAACCTTTCTGCTAAGTATACTCTCTTTATTTGTTTGTGTATTCCTCCAGCCCACCCCACATTAAAAGTGTTAACATTATAATTAGGTTTCTGAGTAAAGAAATTAGCATCTATAGATTCTGGCAGAAAGATAACTGGAATAGACGGATAGTTGTTTTTAGCAAATTGATAAGTTTGAGGGGAAATTGCTACTATTAAATCCGCGTGTGAATATATTCGTATAACGTCCCTACCCCAATATTTAGGGTTACCAGCGTATGCACCAATTACTTTTATTTTACGCTTTTTTGCTTCTATTGGAATGGTTACTGAATGTCTGTTGCTAATGTCCGAACTGTGGATATACATCAAGTTTAGACCAGTATAGTAGACATCAGCCTGGTTAACATATTTTATGTCATGCCTAGAATATTTAGCATGACCCTTTGCAACATTATGGTAAGCCCACCCGTATTGATCACCGCACCGCAAAACTGAATAGGTTTTCATTTAATCAATTTCTCCAATTTATCGTCATTCCTTTCTAAATTAATAGCAATGGCTGATGGATGAGGGTTTGTATCTGAGTAGTCGTTTATTAGTATCCTTTTACAATGAGGCAAATCCATTACCATCTTATGCCAACCCTGTAGCCCCTCCCGTTTAAGTTGTTCTGTAGTAAGATCTATGCTATTTTGACTTCTAGTGGTAGTTAATGCAATATAGTGCTTGCCAGAAGCATATAACCTATTTATTAACTCTATGTTTCTTGCAATGCCCTTAGTACTCCCCCACCTTGGAGTAGTTAGCTTGCCAGAGTTTTCTACCAATATACCATCTATATCCACAAACAACGTAGAATACTGTCCAACAAAAAACTGCCAGTCCTCCAACGTTCCCCAGTCCACATAGTCACTAGCCTCTCTTGCAAAGAATAACACACCATCTAAAATTAATTGATAAATGATATGAGACATATACAAATTGTCATATTCTTTCAATTTATCATAAGTAGACACAAAGCTCTTGGCATCTTCAAACCCATATACGCCACAGCAAAACTCGTTGCTTATAATACACTTTTCTACTATATTAACAATCTCCCCACTCTTACCAAACTTTATATAACTTTTATTGCTGGCATTTACATTCCGCAACTTATCAAGACCATATACACCAACGAAATTGCCATCGACGTTATCAATTTTAAAGTAATTATCACAATCCTTTACCAACACTTGTCCATCTATACCTAATCTCTTTATACCCTCTGCTACATTGCCCGGTTGACTGCCAACGTCGTCCTTTAACAGAAGTATCTGTAATTTACTTCCAAGATTGTATTCTAAGTTCAATTCATCACGCAATGGTTCAACATAGTCGTACTTATCTTGGTGATCTTGCAACCCAACAATCACAACCTGATTAATAGTTTTCAAATCTATTCCGCGTATTGATTCAGCAAGGATACTATTGCCAGACGGGTGTGTTAACAGAAACTTCGGTCTAACATTAGGAAACCTAGAAGACTTGCCACACACGGGCAATATTAAAGTTTTCATTGCAACTCCTCTATTATGATGTTGTGTATACGTTCAGACTTACAATAAGGCAGTATTCTAACCAAAGTCATCTTATAAAACAGCTCAAGCGTTGGTTGGTGTATTTTGTTTTCCTCTATAAAACTTTTTAACCTTTCTGCAAACTTATTTTGCAAATAGTTATACCCTATAATTATTTTTGGGTAGTCGTATCTCCTATTACTCATTAGAAGGGACCATTTAAGGTTTACTTCCTGCATAAGTTTAGTTATATCTATCAACGGAGTCTCTATAAAACTATCCAAGAAATCTAGCAATACTATCTTATTAGAAAAAAGCATATTACTAAACGTCAAATCACCATGACACCGTCCGATGGGTATATTTAACCCATCACTAGGTAGACGTTGCAACACTTTTAGAATCTGGTTGTCTTTTACCTTAGAACGTAAGTCGTCAACTTTGTCGTCCCAAGCCTTACAACTTGATATATACACTTTAGAATTGTCAAACTCCCACTGTAAAAATAAAAATAATTCCTCTAACACATTTGAAAGTACAAATATATCCTCCTGCTCTATAATGTCCAACACCGATCTTCCGTTACAAAATTTCATTTCAACATGTTTAGATTCAAAATCAACATCAATAACCTCTGGCACATCGAAAAAGCAACGCATCACTTTATGGTTTTCAATAAAGTGAAAGTAATTTTGTTGTTTGTGTATTTGCCTACATAACCTCTTCCAGTCATCTGTGTTGTATGCCTTTTTCACAACAAAGAAGCCGTTACAATTAGACTTAATTTCTACAGAGTAGTTGGAATTTCCGTGCAATTTCATTTTGTATAGTCTGTAATTGTCTGTACCATATAATCAAGTTCTGTTGCACCCAAACCCTGCCATATACCAACAAACAGCGAGTCTTTCATTAACTTATCAGCAACTGGGAAATCCGCTTCATATTGCCTAAATGGTTCATGGCGTGTTATATTCCCGGCAAAAAATGGTCTAGTTCTAATGCCATTATCTTCCAAATAATCCCCAAACCTATTTCTATTAAAATCAACGCTATCTTTAAATGTTAGTATACACCCAAACCAACTAGGCGTTGCCCCATCAATCATTTCTATATCTTCAAATACGCCAATTTTAGCAATACGATCGTGCAAGTATTGATAGTTCTCCAACCGCTTCTGCACAAACACATCTAACTTCTTCAGTTGTTCCCTACCAAAAGCCGCATTTGCCTCTGGAAGCTTGGCATTATACCCAACTGAGTGGTAAGTATAATGCTTAAAATAAGGTATACCGTTAATCTCTGCAGAATATCTAGTCTTATGATCTCCTAGATAAGAATCCCAGTTGTATATTTTACCCCAATCTCTCAAACTTCTACACTCGTTTGCCAGCTCTTTGTCGTTAGTAACTATCATACCGCCCCCGCCCAAAGCTGTTATTTGATGAGCTGGATAAAAGCTAAAGGTGCCCAACTTGCCAAAGCTACCAACTTGCCTACCATCAATTTTGGCACCGACCGCCTCACAACAGTCTTCTATTATTGGTATGTGCAAGGCATTTGCTACTGCCAACATAGATCTTACATCTACTGGGTTGCCCATCGTATGTGCAAACATTACAGCTTTAACTTCCGGCAACCTTAATATCACTTGATCAATGTCTATATTGTGTGTTTTAATATTGTAATCTACCAAAACAGGATCCAACCCTAAATGCAAAAGCGGAGACAACGTAGCAGGAAACCCGCACGCTGACGTCATTACTTTACTTCCCTTGGGCAAGTTTAGCGACTGCAATGCTATTAAATTAGCCAAGCTTCCAGAATTGACACACACAGCATAATCAGTGCCAATGTAATTAGCAAATTCGTGTTCAAATTTTTCATTTTCAACACCGGAAGCTAACCAATATCCCTCCAATACTCTGTTGACCGCACCTACTTCCTCTTGCCCAAATTCACACTTTGCAAAATCGATGTTCATGCTTTCTCCTATCTTTTATATGCTATGCCTACCCCAGAACTTTGTGGATGGTGTAAAAACATCTTTTCTTTCCTGAATAGCTTGTCATCTATCGCGTCAAAGACAAGTCCTGCAGGGTGAACCGACACATCGTGGAACAAGACAACTCCGCCGTCTGACAAATATTGTACATACCTAAAATCGTTGTAAGTTGCTTGTATGCTATGATTTCCATCAACAAATAACAAATCAATCTTCTTTCGACCAGTTGTTTTCTCAATAAATTGCAAAACCCCATCCAATTCACTAGACCAAGCCTTAATAGTATAAACTTTGTTTTGGACGTTATTTAGAAAGGATTTATCATTAGCGTCTACTCCTATATAAAAGCAGTCTAGATGCTTCAGTTCTATAAAATATTTAGTCCAAGAAGTTTCTAAGTTACGTCTACACACACCAATTTCTACTATTGTTCTAAATTGGTTCTTGTGCTTACTTAAAAACTCCATAATAAACCCTCTATCTACATCTTGTATCTCGTACACACAATCTTTCGATCCCCATTCTGCATAATAATCTGCGTCATCTTGCCAAACAGGTTCCACACTTGGTCTGTAAGACAACCCATAAACATCTGATGGCAGTCGCTTTATTTCCAACTCTATCCTATAATGATTAAAGTACCCTTTTATATTTTCCATATCCAAAACGTTGTGCTCCTTTCATATAATTTAATCTAAATATTTTAAAAATTGGTTTTCCCACATACCACTAGCAGACAAGTATTTATTATACCACTCTTTGGATTGTTGTAACACGCCTGTATAATCCACCTTATCCAAATCTCTTAGAATTTCCTCTGCTTTAACCCAATCCCCAGTACCTAAATATCCACATATAGGCAGTTGTACGCACGGAAAACTTGCGTAGATATCATGCCAAATTTTAGTAGAAATACAACACCTATTTGAAATTACACCATCAACAAACCTAAACGGCGTACTTAATGCTATACCTGGAAAGTTTATAGAATACTCACCAGTAGACAAGAAACCTACATAGTTATCAAACCCGTTTAGTTGGCAATCAGACACATATTTCTTCAAATAATAATCTAAGTTTGGTACGTATTCCCTTTGAGCAAAGTGATCTCTGTCAAAGTATATTAACTTAGATTTTTCTCCAAGTATTTTATCAAACAAATCATACACCTTAAGCCTAGTCTGAGATTGCAAACTCAATATACCTACCCCAGAAGCAGACACAACTTTATGTTTTACAGGTTTAATATACTTAGCAAACTCGAATTCGTCTTGTACGTCGTTTGTAAACGTCCTACCTAACACAAAGGGTCTAATGCAACTCCTATACTTTAATTCATCCTCATCCAAAGTATATTCTACACCATCCGGATACTGGCTGCGCTGTGCCATATCCCAAAGTTCCGAACTAAAGTTAGATTTCAACAATAGAAAATCATCACAAATTGCAAATAAGTTCTTATCTATTGTAAAATCATCCCTTAAGTCGACAAATACTGGATAGTCGTCAATAAACATTAATTCATAAGCATGATCGTGCTTCTCAAACTTAGATCCGCTTAGAACCTCCAATTTTATAGCACCAGCATCGCGCATAGATGTTAAGCATCTTCTGGTATACCAGAAGTAATGCTTTTCAAACATAGAATTGTATATTTTTACGTTATACATTCTTCAGTTCTTTTGTATTGCACAATATTAACGGATACTTGGGTTCAGTATCTGATCCTATAACTTTATATTTAAATGGCAAATGTGCATCGTCCCTGCGTTCATTTAAAGAAGTTATAAAATAATTAACATGTTTATGCAACCAAGCATGCAACTCATCACGCACCTTTAATTGATGTGCTTTCCCCTCTACACTGGCAGTATCTGCAGGGAAGTTCCTATAACAGTTTAATAGAGTACAAACATCAAAATCAAGGTTCAAGTTTATATAATCCTGCATGGAGTACAATACAAAGTGTAAGTTATCTTTTTCTTCCCAGCACTTTTGTTTTTGCTCCCCGTACGCATCTTTCCTGTAGTCGTATGTGTCCACACCAGTAAACATTGCTTTTGGGAAAATATCAGATAAATACACAATAGAATCCCCAATACCACAACACAGGTCTACAAGCGTAAAAGGCTTGATGCCATATAAATTATCCAATGCCATTTTTATTGCAACCCTGCGTTCTTCAGGATGTTTGTTAATATCCCTCGCCCAAAAATTCATTGTATCCTCCTTGTAGTTACATCCCCCAATCACAGTTTCTAAAACACTTTTTGCACGCACCTATTTGCTTGTTTACAAAGTCTTCCCTGAACTTCTGCAACTTTGCACTATTCCATACTACCAAATCGTTAAGACTTCCAAACTTCTCCGCGCTGCACGGATACACTGAGTTACAAATGCTTATAGACCCTTTTCCGTTGACCCCAATCATATACCACGGAAACTTACAAGTCTGTTTACCGCCACTTTTATTTATTACAGTAGGCCACTTCTTTACTACAATAGCATCTGGCATTTTCTTTAATTCGTCTATGCGTGCTTGATGTTCTTCTGTCAATACCAATCTCCAAAATTCTGGATCTTCATCATCCCTAAAATGTGGCAACAAATTGTGCAAATGAACTGTCTGCACGCCCAAAGATCTTACCAACCTTAAAAATTGAGGAAGGTATTGTAGATTTTCAGTTGTCATTACAGAGCTTACATAACAAGGTATCTTAGACCCAGCCAACACCCTTATACCATCCAATACCTTATCCCAAGTATCTGTACCAGTAGTCTTCTGGTGCAACTCCTTACAATGGGCGTTTAAACTTACAGATATGTAGTCTGGGCTAAACCACCCGACTAAAGTATTCAATTTTTCAGTAAGCATCGATCCGTTGGTAATAAGACCAACAGTCTTATTAGCTGACTTCAAAGTTTGCAGTACTGGTACCAAATTTGGGCTTAGCAACGGCTCCCCAAACCCACATATACATACCCCTTTTATTGTAGGAAACCTACACAGCAGTTGGTTAGCCAGTGCTACAGTAAAATCTGGAGCCTTCTCTACTTGATCGTGTTGGCGGTAACAAAACCCGCACTTAAAATTACAGTTACTAGTCATATATACAGTTGCTTGGTGCGGTCGTTCCAAATATCCCTCCACGCGCTTAAAGTCTTTGCGCTTTATACAAATGTCTTTTTCCTCTTCCATTGTTTTATCAGAATAAACACTAGATAACATGCCAGCAACAGCATAGAAGTTAAGCGGAGTTGGGTTAGCGTGGTATATATCCATTAACATACCCGGCAACTTCTCCAACCACACATACCTAAACAACTTAAACTTCTCCATTAGGTTATAATATCTCTCAAAAATGGACTCGTTAGTCCAGTTCGGACTGTGCTTCCCAACCACTTCCTCAATGCAAACGTTATCCATGTCATACCCGTTTGCACGCAACCTATCCATCTGTTCGACCTCACAAGACGGATGTTGTAAGTTGTACGGGTAGTTTTTAAAAACATCAAAGCGATATATCTTTACTCCATAAATCTTAAAATTAAGATGAACGTCCAACAACTGAAAACAAAGCATAGGATGCTTTGGATCTGCAGTAGAGGCTCTTCTATATAGTTTTTCTATTGCATCATTGTCTAATATCATGTCAGAATCTACTTCGATGTAATATTTGGTCGTACACCTGTTAAGCATTTCTTGAAAGGCTTTAGATAGCGGCGTGTAGTCCTTTATAATATCCATCTTAAACTTTACAGTCTGGCGTTGCAATGCCCCAACACAGTCATTATAGTTTGGCTCACCAGATGTTGTTATTACAAAAACTGTAAGTTCATTTGTCAAATCGTTCATAAAAGTATCCCCCTGCTAATTGCCATCGGATCGTGTACTGCCCTAGCTTTAGTCATAATATCTCCCTTATTGCGTCTCATTTCCTTCTCCTTTTGTATTCCAGCATATAAATCTTCAAAGTTGCCCCATTTAACAATAGTACCAGCATCATATTGCTTTACTCTGTTCCTGTTTGGTACAGTATCCTCACAGACAACTGGCAGTCCAAAGTTTAAATATTCAATTAACTTAGAACTCAACGATCCTTCAAACGAATAAGCATAAAAACCAAGAGCTAAGTCAGCGTGCCTTAAGTAGGGAAAATGAACCCCGTAATTAAATATACCATTATCAGAAATGACTTGTATGTTAGTTGGTAAGTTTGTCCTCTCCTCCTTCGTAAACCCCCTGCATTGTTTACCATCATAGTATATCCCACCCAACACTATATACTCACCCAAATTAGCCAATTTAATCATATCATCCAAAAAGCGTTGGGTAAATATCCCAGTATAAATAATCCTAAACTTATCATCTGGATAAGGACTATCAACGTTGGCATCCATAAAGGAAACTTCGGCTGCAGGCCACGTAGCCAACCTAATATCTTTTTGAGGGTACCGAGCTTTCCATTTGTCAACATCTTTTCCTAACTCCGGCACCAAAACAACATCAAAGTACTGACCAATGTCATTTTCGTCTCCTCCCTCCAAATATAGTATCTTCTTGCCTCTAAACGTCTTTAAACCTTCAACCAAGAAATCGTGTTCGTATCTTATACCGTTATACCCTCGACAAAACAGTATATCAAACCCAACATGGTTGTTTACTATCTTTGGGAGAACTTCCGTTGATCCATAAAAAGCTACCTCATATCCCAATTGCTTAAAACAATTATAGTGCAAGAAGTTCCAGTACCCACCAACGTGGTTACAATTACACATATTATCTAGCAGAGCATACGTAGCACCGTGGGCTTTAATTAAAATTTTCATAAAACTCCTGCAAGGAAATTAAGTTAAGCACATCTTTCCTATTATTATCCAAATCTACAAAAGATAAACTACCAATCATACTCATAACATCGGGTTCATTGAACTTATCTGCCTTCAAAACCGAAGGTTTAAGGATGCAACATCCCCAATCACAATCTACCGTCCAATAATCTGCAATACAAGGCAAATGGTGTTTAATTATCCATATCGCTTTCCAACAATCCCCAGTCCAAGCAGTTTGTCCGACTATAGGATGAGGTCGCCTTTGTTGGTGCTCCTCCACCAATGGATTACAATCATGACATACTATTGTACCGCCCTCTTTTAAATTATTAATTGAATTAACAATATCTTTAAGTAATTGTTCAGCGTAGTGAAGTCCATCTATGAACACAATATCATATTTGATTTCTGGTAGTAATATCTCAAAAAACCTATCACTAGTCATCTTATAGTTACAATCGTATACTGGATCTACCCCAGTCTTATTAAAAATATCAATATTATTAAAGTTAGTATTACATCCAATACCTATCTCCAAATAATTATTATAGTTATTCTTCTTTATTAGGTGATTCAAAATATTTGTTCTACCCTTAACGATGCTCATACAAGTTAATAGCCTCCAAAAAACTCTCTGCAGACTCAATTACTCCTGCATTCTTCTTTATTAGTTCAAAGTTTTCATCAACTATTTGTTGCCTTGTTTTATAATCCCTTAAATAATCTAAATGTTTAATCCACATTGATGGATCGTAAACAAGACACACGCGCTCACCAGCTTTATTAAACCACAAATTAGCATTATTTTCATTATAAGAAGCAACGACTGGAAGACCAGCATACATAAATATTTTTATACCATTAGATGTCCGTTGAGACTTCTCAATTGGTTGCACCTTTATACCTACATCGTACTCTTTAAACTGCTCTATTACACCCCTGCCATATACATCAGATAAAACATCATCCCATATACTCGGGTTAAACCTTTTTAAAGTACATTTATAAAAGGATTCAGGAAGTAACTTATTATCAGCAACTACGTCCTCTTTAGTAAAGTTGCTTACTATGGTCAAATCTGTATATTTTTCAGTTATGATATCAATAACTGGTGCAAGGTATGTAATCAAGTTTTCTTTGTACCCAGTAAAAACCAGTTTAAAAGAATTTGGTGTATGCACCTTAGCTGTATAGTAATCGAATTCTTCTTTAACTAAATAGCACGGAGAATGCCTTGTTTGCCAGTTTATAGACGGAGAAACATAAAAGTCTATATATGGAAGTATGTCGTTTGACACCATCTGATCATTTACAATTAAACAAACGGTACTGTTGCCAAAGCTTTTAATTAGTTCTACGTGGATACTATTTGGTTTCAAAACAAACACATAATCAGGGTTTTCCATCAATCTGCCACTGCCCCTACTAGGGAAATAATAATCAGCTTCAATGCCAAGTTGTTGCAACCCTCTAACTACATTTATCCCTAAAATCTTGTGACTTACTCCATCAGATAACAATAAAAACTGTATCTTCATCTGCCCTCGTACTGCTCTATGGCTTTAACAAAAGTTAGAGCTGCCTGCTCTATGCCACCCCACTTCTTAACTTTCTCATAGTTATAATCGGCTATTTCTTGGCGTACTTTGTAATCTTCTAACGCCTTTAAATGGTCTAACCAATCTGTTTCTTTTTTGACTAAAGAAACTTTAACGTCTTCACCATTCAACCATAAGTCGCGGTGGTTTTCACTGTCTATTGCTACAACAGGCAACCCAGCATAAATAAAGGTTCTAAGCCTGCTAGAATTACGAGAAAGCCTGCTTGCATACTGGGTAACTACAGCAACGTCGTATTTTTTAAATTGTTCCGTCATTATAGTATCATGTTGTTCATCAAAATAATCAAACTTTGGCACCCATTTCTCAAAGTTTGCATATGGAAAGACGTCCCTATCTATCCAATTACTAACTATAGTAACATCCAAATATCTCTGCCCCAATATAGGTAAGATATTAAAATGACATTTTAAGTTCTCCATATGACCAGCAGTTACTATCCTAAAAGAGTCTGGGGTGTGCACTTTAGTAGTATAGTAATCTTGCTCGTCCCTAACCAAATAACACGGGATGTTTGGATAGTCTAACGCAGCCGATGCCTTCCACCCGTAGGAAGACGACACCAGAAAGTCGTAAATCTTCCTACGATCTGGTACCAGTGTTTCATCTTCCAAAATCTGTACTATCTTTGCACCTTGGCTCTTAAACTTAAGTAATAAATCGTCTTCCCTGGGCTTAACAGTAAACACATATTCAGGACGTTCAAGCAAATTGCCTCTGCCCAACCTAGGAAACCACCAATGCACATTATACCCAAGCTTCTGCCATCCTCTGGCTATATTAAGACCATCCAACTTAGCGCTTGCCCCTTCAAATAACAAGAACTGTATGCCAGTCTCCTTGGTTAACACTTAAACCTCCTTATAGTGTCTATTATCTTTCCCACATCATCGCTTGTTAGATTTTGATGCAACGGAATATTAAGGACAGTTTCATTTATTAGCTCTGCGTTTGGCAGGCTTGTGTTAGAATTAAAGTATTTAATAAGGTGCAACGGGTAATATCTAAAAGTACAATAGATACCATTATCCACTAAATGCCGTGCCAATGTATCCCTGTACTTGCCAGCATTTACCCAATACATATAATAGGAACTTGTAGTATCCAATAATGGCTCTGGAGGAATACTCAACCAGTCCAAGTTTCTCAACCCCCCTTGGTATTCGCCCCAAATAACCTTTCTCCTTCTAATAAAGTCGTCTACTTTCCTTAATTGTACCCTAGCTACAGCAGACAATATATCAGTTTGCGTAGATTTATTAGAAGTACAAGCTAACTCTATTTCCCACCATCTGTCTTTATTTTCCTTGAACGAATCTATGCCGGTTTGCTTTTTGTTCTTAAGTCCAAAGTATCTATATTCTTTTGCCCTATTATAATATTCCTCCGATTTAAATACCATAGCACCGCCACCACCAACACATAGTATTTTCATAGCATCAAAGCTGTAAATGCCTATATCACCCAACAAACCGCAGTTTGTACCTTTATATTTAGAAAATGGCGAATTAGCTCCATCTTCAATCAAATGCAACCCTTTTGACTCTGCATATATGGCGCCCATATTGCAAGGGTGACCGCCATAATGTAATAGAAAAACTGCCTTAGTTTTATTAGTACGTAGCCTCTTTATCTCTGATGGTAAAACATTAAGGGTACAAGAATCTACATCAGCAAAGACTGGCACAGCTCCGCACTCGACAATAGCATTAACAGCTCCGATAAAATGCACTGTAGGTATTATTACTTCATCGCCCCTACCAATACCTAATACCTTCATGGACATAAAGAGCCCAGCAGTACAAGAACTCAACGACAGTACCTTATCAGTACCTACCTTCTCACCAAGCTCTTTTTCAAACAGACTGTTTTCTTTGCCAGGACCAATCCAACGCGACTGGAATACACGGTCAACAGCCTCTAATTCTTCTTTGCCAAGCGTATTAGAAAACATAGAGATCATTTGATTGGCTCCCCCTCTGGAATGTCACGCTTCTTCTTCCTAGAAATGACAGACCCGTCCGGTAGTTGCACAATGATAGTATGATCCTGTACTTTTATTAGTTTTGCTTCTACAATCTGGCGGGGCGTGTTCTCATTGCAGTCTTTAGAATTGATATATACTTTCAAGTTTTCCTCCCTAGTTACAGATCAACGGATAACCAAATTAGTCGTTCTTTAACAGCTCCTTAACCTTATCCTTTGTAGACTGATCCTGGTATTTAGACATTTCTGTCATAAATGTAGACTTTGCTGACATCAGAGCCTGTGCAACCGCCAACTGAGTAGCCTTTATATTGGGATCAGTGGCTGCATTGGCAAGATCCATTGCCTTTGAAGATGCTCCGTTAAGCGACTTTAAACCAGCGTCTACACTAACTACAATACGTTTAGCTTCAGTTGTAAGTTCTTCCTTTTCACATTGCTCAGCTTCAAGTTGTGCTTGGGTAGCCTCTATCTTTGGCTTTATCTTTTTATTCCACCAAAGGGTAATAACTGGCCATAAGCCCAAATAAGATAACACTACTATAATTACCACAGCCGTGGCACCCATCTTCCAAAACTTCTGCCAAAGAGTCTCTGGTGGTTGGATTGTAGTGTAGTTCAGGGACTTCTCTGAGCGCTTATATGGTACTGGAGCTGGTCTGAACTTACCAGTTACAGGGTCTTGGTAAAACATAGAATATTGTTCTGTTACCTCATAGGTTTGTTTCTGCTGATTGTTTGCACCTCCAACAATATTATTTATTCCCTTACCAATAAAAGGACCAGCAAACCACCCGAGTACACCTATAACAGCTACTAACAAGATAATTTCAATCCCAGTAAATCCCTTTTTCCGCATCGTATCTCCTTTAGTAGGGACGGGCGTCGGCACAAACCAACGCCCATTCCCACGCATATGTTAGTCGTTGTGCTTAAACAACTTATCCAACATCGACTTTACCAACGGCTGGAATATGTACATAAGCAAGCATCCTAATGCCGCGCCAATCCAAAAATAACCACTAAACAGCATGCCGATCAACATCTTCACTTCCCTCCTTTGTTTTGTTAACTGCGTTTTTACCCTTTTCCTTATTAACGTATGCTACTACATTGCTTACAATATCGTCGCACCAATTGCTATAATCTTCTAAGCGCTTATCTGGACATCGTTTTATCCAAGCATCTATAGTACTATATACAATATTGTGTATTACAGTTTCCAAAGAAAGTTTCATTAATTGGTCTCCTCGTACACCATTTGTACCCATCAACAACCTCGGATACAGACATACACACAGTTATTGCTTATATAGTGAGCATATGCAATTTCACTACAGTTTAATATAACAGACCTATGCCCATCATCGCTATTAATCATGTAAGATAAAATTTCGTCTGCCCAGTTATCGCTATATGATAAAGCGCCGACTGCCTCATGCCAACCATTTAGGTAATGTGACGGAGCATGATAAAGGTTATGTTGGTTAGCCATGGCAACACAATGCGCAAAGCAGTATTGAGACACCTGCCCGTTAAACTCTACTACTTTATGTCTTTCGTTCATTACCCTGTACTTATTAATATAGTTCTTTAACATTATACTAGAACGGCACACGACGTTGTCATACCGACTCCTCTTTCAGACCAAAAATCGCTGTTTACTAAAACCCCAAAAACTGGTACTAACAATGCCATAATTACAATATAAGTTACTTGATACATCCAACTACCGCCAGCCATGACAAACCAAATACTAGCCAAGGACCAAAGGAGTCCACAACTAGACCTAACACACAACTCAACTGGCAAATACGTTCCATCGTGTCCCTGCCCCTTAAACACCCAAACCCAAAACTTGTGCGGGAAGCTACCATTACCATAGTTAATTGATGCAATGAGGGCTATCATTGTAGGTATGTATAAAAGAGACACCCAGTTCCAATGCAACAGATAAAACTTAACTAGGGCAATTGCTACCGGAAAGGCAAGCAACCGTACCTTATGGATGCCATGACCTCCTACCCACCACAAATACCCACCCAGCACTATCACTCCGATTGACAATATAAAGTTTAACATCAGTTTCTCCTATAAAAGCCTTTCTATAATTGCCCATAATACAAAAGCAACATCAGACGATACAAAGAACTTGTCAATAGTACGCTCCATGCACCGCAAGTTCCACTTGGCACCAGTGTACAATTGTAAAGATGGTACGTTCTTTACGTCGTTGAATAAAATATCAACTTCACCAGATTCCACATACAAATGTATAGAATACTTAGATACGTTGTTCCCAAACCCGTCTTTCAACGGCACACCGATTTCACATCCCTTGTCTACCTTTACAGATATTAAAGTTGGATTATAGGATGGTAAATCAGATACCTTAAGCAACCCTGCTTCATTTGAATCGTATATTATTGGAGAAGCCATTATGGCGCCTGGCTCAACTACCCTGTTTGCAACCAACCTTTTTATGCTACTTACATTGCGATATGTCGGCATGTTGCTCCTTCAAAACTTTGTTTAAATCTGCGAAAGGAAAGCAGCGTAAAGCACTATCTGGATTCAGGTTGTATATATCCACCCCAAGCTCATTTATAAGAGACACCAACCTATTTATTTCGTCCCTATAACTAGTTAGTTTATTTGCAAAATCTTTAAGGTTGCGGTTGGGGTATCCGTCATGCCAATGGGACTTTGTACTTACCTTCATATCATACCCAAGCAAATATATTGGATTAGACCCCAAAACAATAGACAACATAAGAGCCCCAACAGCTGAATTTGCACCGCCAAATATGCCTTGATTAATATCGCGACTTATGGATGGTCTATGTATACGCTTAATCAAAAAGACCTCATCGCCGTATTTCTTAAGCTCCATCGGGGATAGGAACACACGTGATCCGGCAAATTTTACCCAAGCATCTTTAACTTTAGGCTTGCCTTCAACATCATATCTACCATCCAAAACGGCATTGTAAAAATCAGAATCCATAGAGTAATTAATCTTTAACTTGGGATAGTACTGGAATGTCCTATTTATGCCTATGGTGTTATACTCGTTAAGAACGTTGAAATCAAACCCTGCAAGGCTCTCGCCTCCAGCTATAATAAAGCACTTTTGATTAATCCACGATTCAGAGTTGTACTTTTCAGTAATCTTATGATTGATAGCATAGCTCCTGTTAGCCTTATCCAAAATTACTTGCCTGACGTAGTTGTGATCATCCATATGCTTATTGCGAGTAATTACATACCCCATTTACCCATCCTTTGTTATAATGCAAGGAAATTAGGAGCAATTGTACCACCCCCATCCTGTATTTGCCCAGTTCGCCCCCGTTATTGTACCATTAACTCCAGATACATCATCAATCAAAGTAGATCCTGCACCTTCGTTAAACATATATCGAACGTGTTCTGCCTAACATACCTGTGCGCCTGTTCTTTTTCCTCTTGCGTCATGTCCTTGATATCAACGAGGACGTTGCCCTTGTATATGCCGGCAACGGCAAGGTCTTTCTTGCGGATACACACATTGCCGTATACCGCGTAATCATCAAACGGCGCTTGTCCGTTTTCATTGCTCATCATCGCACCGATATTTTAAGTATCTGGTCGAGCTTCTTGTCTATCGTGTCGAATTTCTCTGTGAGCGTCTTATCCACCTGCTTGAGCACCGCGATATCGGTCGTATTGGTGCAGGACGCGGCATAAGCGTTCTCGGCGGTCTGATAGGTCTTGACGAATATCAGCGTCAGGAGAATCGAGACGATCGCCGTCATTACCGTATAGGTCAGCTTCTGCCCGATATCGTTCCTGCGGTCCTCAGATGGCATCTATTCCCCCTTGATGTTTTCCTCGGTTGCCTGTTCGAGCTTCCTTACCCTATTCTTAAGGTCGTCTATTTCCTTCTGCTGAACCTTATTCTGTTCCCATAATATCGTTGTCAATTTCTCGTAGTTAAGCCCTTTAATCCCCTTATCCTCGAAAGTGAGTCCTTGAATATGATATGGCTCGAACATCTGGGCGGTAAAACCGAGTTCTATCGCATCGCCCTTGCTTCTGTCCCTCCATTTGTAATTTATGGCCTTGATATTTTCATCCTTGAGCATTGATATGGTATCAGTTAAAAGAGGAGTAATATCTTTCTTTAATCTCTTGTCGGAAACGGGAGCAGAAAGAACGCCGTTTGCATCAGCAACGACGGTGCGAGAGCCTACTCCCGCGAGAGAAGCTATTGTTACGGTCTGTGTTCCGCCACTTCCCGCAACAGAAAGACCAGAATTGTAGGCGGAGCCATCATAGGTTTTTATAGAGAACGTGCCATAGTTCTGGACAGCAGAAGCCCCTAATACACCCGTTCCTGCACAACTCACGTCAAAAGTTCCCGTTCCTTGAACCGTGACAGAGCCCGAGCTTGATACTAAATAGGCATTGGTATCATCGTGGTAGAGTTGCACATTCTTATCATCTCCCGCTGAATTGACTTGAACTTTTCCGGCATTAGAAACCACAAAAACGGAAGTATCGCTTGCTGAAGATTTGTTTCCGTATATTAAAGCTGGATGGGAAGCATCACCACTTGAAGTAATTTCGGTTGTCAGCCCGTCAAAGGAATTACCATAGATAGTAACGTCATCAGAGGTGGCATCGGAAATGTCTATTCCCACCGCTCCGTCTTGGAAGTGGTTTCCAAAAATCTTTGCCATATTAACAGCCCCGACATCTATAGCGGTCATACTATCGTCATTCTGCGTCTGGATAATATTATTCGAGATAGTTAGTCCGCTTATGATGTTATTTGCGTCATTGAATATAACAGTTGTGCCATCATCTTCGTGGAAAGTATTACCATTTATGAGAACACTATCGGAAGCCGATGCGTTAACACCCGATAAGTTGACTACATACCTCCATTTACCATTACGAACCGTGTTATTGCTTATAATTACACTTCCTAAAATAGGAGCCTTATCTAGCGACAGCCAGTCGTAGGTATTATCTGTAGTCGTTTCGCCCAATGATGAGTTATTTGTCACGTGCAAGTTAGCAACGCCCGATAAGTTCATCGCCGTCCTATCATCAAACTGCGGAACGAATATATTATTATCAATTATTAAATCTTGAACTAAAACTGTTCCTGCCCCGTGAGAATAAATTGTAGGAGCAAAACAATTTGTTATCCACATCCGCATAGGAGCAGTATCTGTTGTGGTATCTATCCGCTCAAGGTCTATGGCATAAGTCGTCTGGTTTTCAAAAACACACCTCTCTATCCTATGGTCATAGTCTGCTGTCAAGTGGAGCGATGAACCTTTCCAGTCATTGAACCAAACATTTATACAATAAAAATCATAGGCGCTTTCATCGGCTTGGTCTATGGCATAAGAAGCAACGTCCTGATTAGCGGCATTTCCATCTAACATTAAATCAGAAAACTTAGCCAAAGGGAAAGAATGATTGCCTGTGCCAGGAGATAATTGAAACATATCACAGTTTGCTCCGGCGGCCAATTCAAGAACAGTTTGTTGTCCTGAACCACATCCTATAATTTGAATAGACCTATCGACTGTTATTGTTGCGCCAATACTATAATGTCCTTCAAGAAGTTTTATTTCTCCACCAAAGGTAGCTGGTGTAGCAGCCCAAGCTGGCAGAGAGTTTATTGCTGCCTGTATCTGGACTTCATCATTTGTTCCATCACAGACGTAATCCGCAGCGTCTTTACCTCTCGAAGTAGACGAGGCAATAACTATCGTAGCGGTTGGTTTAACAGCAACGGCATCCGACGTTAAAGACATCTTCCCGTTCGTGTCCAGCGTCGCAACATTCGCCTCATCTGAATCTCTCCAGACCTGAACGTTTGTCGAGCCGTCGTTGGTGGAGCCTTTGACGGTCAACATACCTATCGCTGGCGTGCCGTCGGTATCAGTTGTGTTAAGAAATAACTGACCGCCTGAAAGCAGACGCATACGTTCGGTAAAGGTCGATGAGCCGTTCGAGGCGTTGGACCAAGCGATATATGAAGTCGTAGGAGATGCCCCAGCGACAGGAGTAACTTCTTCTATCCATTGTTCGGATTTTGAAGCGGAACCATCCCAAGCACGAGAAGTAAAACGCAATCTTGGAGAAACTCTTACTGGAGTTCCACCAGTAGCAGAATTTCCAACAGCCAAAGCAAGTCCATCTGTTGAGGTTGTTGTCGTAGTTAAATTAGCGGCTATCCCCCCCGAATCAGAGTATATATTTCCAACTACATAAAGTTCATTTGTTCCAACAGATGAATCTCTTGCGGTTCCTATTCCTACATACGGTCCTCTTGGACTTATATATATCGCAGGTGTCGTGTCGCCCGCCTGTGCAAATACCTGAAATGATGGCTTGCTTGATGGCACGATTATATATGCCGATGGATTTGTTCCGGGGTCATTTGTAGAGGTAATCTTTACCCAATAATATTGTGGTGAGCCGTTATAGGTATCTGTCACCCAACCTGCAGGGGCGGTAAAAGTTATTGAGCCATCCGTGGTAAAGGCAGTCGTGCCGTCTGTCACGGCAAGAGTGTCCCACGTTCCGACACCATTGGAATACTCGAAAGTCAAAGTTCGTCCTGCGGTTGAGGCGGTATTTATATCAACATATATTTCTTCAAAAGTATTGGTCTTGCCGCAGAGTAGTTGGTCGCCAGAAGCGGCGAATACCGTAAACGAACCACTCGTGGTCTTGGCTGATGTAGTATTATCAGTTTGAAACACGCTTGCTCCATTATACCTATACACCGCATCAAAGGCGTCATTCTGCCTGATATTGACTACGGCTGTATCGGTTAATGTCGAGCCTGCCGAATTGGTGACGTTGAGGTTAACAAGCGTCGGAGAACCGCCATTATACCATGCCGTATATACGGGATCTGACTCAGTAACTAAATATACAGATGTATCAAGTGTAAATGTATTTGCATTTGTCATCTTTACAAATGCAGTAGCAGAATAAGACAACCCAGAAATAGAAGCAAGGTTATCACTATACGCTTGCACATCCGACCCTATAGTCTTAGCCGAATATACTCCAGCTCCGTCAACAAATACAAGCCCGCTTATAGCATCCTCTGTTGTTTTGTGAGAATAAGCTAAATTCCAGTTGGGGGAGTTGTCTGTTATAGATGTACCCCACGCACTGCCAGTAGATAAGGCTATGCCAGCTACTGGATAAGCCATAGCTGCTGGTACTGCGTAAAAGCCTTTAGTACCGCTACCATTTGTACCGTAATAATATGAGTTACCTGGGCTAGTACTATCACCTACTAGGTTTACAGTACCACCAGTATTTTGAACAGAGTCTGTAAATGTAAGAGTACTTTGCTTGCTATTAAACGTGAGCCAATCAGTTGCAGATAAATAACCAGAAGCTACAGCAGACGCCTGCAAGATCGAACCACTTAAAATATTGTTAGTCAATGCAAGTACTAACGGCGAAGTACTAGAAACTGACGTAAGTCTGTAGGTATACCCTGCATCCCAATTAGAAGAATTATCTATTATAGATGATACTACAGACACACCGTTTGTAACCGTACCTTTTAACAAACCAGTTGCTAAAGCGCCCAAGTTAGTTGAATGTGGTAAAGTTGTCTCTGCCTGAGTAACTACAAAGTGAGAGTCTACACTAACCCCTGTAGGAATCCCGTATGTCAATGTAACAAGCATTGTAGGTGTAGAAGGAACTACGACTTTAATTGTACCCATAGTTATTTACCTTTACGAATAAGTAGGAAATCCACTTAAATCTATCTCTGTCAGCTGATAACCGCCCCCTAAGGTAGTCATCGCTGCGTTTATTGCGGTTTTATTAACAAGTATATTCGGACCTCCACCAGATCCACCATAATACCAACATGTCAGCAGTACTAACTCATTGTTAATTACCAAAAAAATCGGATTGCCAGAATCACCGCCAACAACTGTTTCATACAAAGCCAATCTACTTGTATATGTTTCAGCTGGTACTAAAAACCAAATTAGAGAGTCAGACAAATCCTTGTCTAAATGACTTACAAGAGCCTTCTCCTGCTGATCTGTATACAATGTAGGAACTGCAAAAGCAATGCTAGGAATATAATCTATCCAATTATCTGGCAAGACCTTCGCAAACGTTACGGTTTCTGGAACATCACTATCTAAAACACCGATGCGTGTGTCGTTAGTGCCAACATGCAACGAATTGACTATCGTTCTATCTACTACAACATTATCTTGTGTTACAAACCTAAGTGTATATCCATTTGGAATAACATAGTGGTTAGCAAGCATGTAATGTCTAGGACTAATTAACGTCCCTGCCCTATATATACCACTATAACTATTCCATGGACTCATGCAAGTTAAATCTAAACCATACGCCCAACAGTCTGTACTGCGAACGTAGGTGGGCACCCCACCATGAGAGGATCCAGTATGATCCTGCACTGAATAAATAGGCTTCTTAGCAGTTGCAGTTTCTGGAGTAATACCAACAATCCGACTATCTACATTATTTGATATATTATACCCCAAACTGCCAGATACAAAACTTAATGGTGTTTCTTCGGTACCACCGTCTTCCAAATATACTGGAACATCTGCCCCCTTAGTTATACGATAAGCACTCATCAGTATACGAGCCGTTCCAGTTGTTACCCTTGTTACATACCCGTCAGAATTGACTGTACCTATATCAGTATCTAACGAAGTAAATGTAGGAATTCCAGCATCTATAGGAATTGTATTATAAACATTTAGCTGACCCTCTACAAGAACATCAGCCACATAGTCTATCCTTACATTCAAATCATCAATAACGACATCTTCACTAGACTGTGCACTTAAAACTGTCCTTACTGGAGTTAGAGTATAATCCATCCAAATTTCCGATGGATGCGGACCTCTAATCACCATACTACTTGTACCATCATTTATAATTTTTATAGACATTATAATCCCTAAACTAAACCATCAAGACGCGCCTTCAATGAATTTATCTCTTTCTGCTGTTCGTTTATAGCATTGATGAGCGTCGCAATTATCGGTCTGTCTTGTAATCCTAAATATCCTTCCTCATTCGCCATCACCGCTTCAGGTATATTCTTCTGAACATTTTGAGCGGACAGACCTGCGTAAACGTGTTCGGTATCGTAGCCAGTTTCAGGTTTCCACTTATAAAATATAGGGCTTATATCTTTGAGGTCTTTAAGTCCACGGGTAAAATTACCTTGAATATCCTTTTGGCGTTCATCGGAAGTAGCAACAATATTTCCCGAAGCGTCAGTTGTCAAGGCACCTGCTCCATAGGCGTTCATCTGAATAGTTTGTGTTCCACCTGCACCGTGAACGGTAAGAGCCGCATCGTAAGAACCACCGTCATAAGTCTTGAGAACTATATCGTTGTAATTTTGTATGGTATCTACATCTAATATTTTAGGGTAGACCGTAACTGTTGTCCCATTGGGAGCAAGAATCAATTTTCCAGAAGAAGTTACGATTTGCCCATTCGTATCATCGTGATATACCTGAATGTTCTTGTCGTCGCCTAAAGAATTTGCCTGTAGTTTCCCTGCGTCAGGGACTATAAAATCCTTCGTGTTTCCTGTTTTATTCCCATAGACCAGAGGATTATATGTTCCTGAACCGCCTGCCGTTACAGGGGTCGTGCAGGCGTCAAAGTTATTCCCACTAACAATAGGGTTATAACAAGAAGCATCCGAAATATCGACTCCCGTGGCAAAGTTAATAAAGGTGTTGTCGCTAATGTTAGATACGTTGCTATTCCCGACATATACGCCCTTCATCGAATTATCGTCCTGCCCTTGGAAGGTGTTACCCGAAACAATAAAGTTGGCGAGCTGGCCTGTTCCCGTGTTGTGAATTATTGAAGCGCCATCGCTGAATTGGAAGACGTTGCCCTCGATTACCATACGATTGATTATTGTAGTGCCGCCACCGCCGATATCTATAGCATATTTATCGCCCGTCTCATTAAAGATATTATCGGAGATAACATAGTTATTGGTATTTGTCCCACCCGTGGTAGAGTTAATCTTTAATATGGTATAGGTATTTGCCGTCCTTACTGCCGCAGAAGCGTTGGTCATATTGCTCTTGAATATAAGGTTGGAGCACCACAGGTCAAAGTTGTTAAAAGCGTCCGAGGTATTTATATAATTACCTTCAATAATCAACCTCGTGCTTCTATCTGTTCCGTCCTGTATGACAGACGGATAAAAGCAATCTTTTATCCAGCCAGTCGTAGGGGCATGGCTATTAACGTGTTCAAGATGTATCGCATAGGTGTCGTTATGTTCAAACACGCACCTGAAAATATGCCAGTCCCAATACTGCTGTAAGTCAATGCAGTAGCCCTTCCAAGAGTCGAACCATATATCATACAGGGTAAGGTCTACAGCGCTTCCCTCATTCTGGTCGATAGCTTTGGTAGCGGCTGTTTGATTTGCCTTATTGCCATCAAGCATAAGGTGTTCAAATCGTGTCAACTGGTAGTGAGTAGTCGAAGCACCTACGGCAGGAACAAGGTCAAACATATCGCAGTCTGCGGCATTGGCAAGGACGAGTTTTGTTCCACCGCCCTTATCGCCCGATTGCTGTCCTGTTATCGTAATGCGTTTATCAATGGTTATTACTGCCGCAATAGTATATGTTCCTTCGAGTAAACATATCGTCCCACCCTCGACCCCAAGGGCGTCTATCGCCGCCTGTATCTGGACTTCATCATTTGTTCCATCACAGACGTAATCCGCAGCGTCTTTACCTCTCGAAGTAGACGAGGCAATAACTATCGTAGCGGTTGGTTTAACAGCAACGGCATCCGACGTTAAAGACATCTTCCCGTTCGTGTCCAGCGTCGCAACATTCGCCTCATCACTATCTCTACCAACAAGGATGTTAGTAGAGCCATCATTGGTCGAACCCTTAACAACAAACATACCAGTAGCTGGCGTTCCGTCGTCGTCGGTGGAGTTGATAAGAACGTGTCCACCAGAAGTTATTCGCATGCGTTCCGTTGCATCTGTACCAGTATTCGTCCTAAACCTAAGTGCACCAGTAGCAGCGTCTGTAACCGAATCAATAAAACTATCAGTATTATTTTGGAATATTCTTAATCCAGATGCACCACTTTCTGTATTACCACCAAAAAATAAATTGCCATTAGTATTTATCCATGCAACGTTTGCACCGTCGCTGTCTCTACCTACAAAAATGTTAGTAGAGCCGTCATTAGTAGAACCTTGGACGGTAAGCATACCAACTGCAGGAGTACCGTCAAAATCTGATGTACCAATACCTAAGTACCCGAGGTTGGAAAGGTACATCTTGTTGGCACCAAGTACGCCAAATACTAAGTTCATCAAACTGCCATCAGCTGCACCCAATACAGATTCTATATTGGCTACCTCTTGATACGAGGATGATGACCAATCCCCATAAAAAACTAAACCAGTACCACACCCTACAGTTGCAAACGTTCCTGCCGCATGATATAACCCTAAAACGTTTGTTACAGCATCTACTACTGCATCTGGAGACTCAACAAATAACCTTTCAGTTGGGGCCACCCACCCAGCAACCAACGCATTGGAACTCAATAACAACGAACCATTATTAAACCAAGAACCAATAGATGTATATGATCCAACACCCTCATCAACTTTAAAATTCAAGGAGGAGAAGTGATCCGCACCGCTCATTAGCGGTACCGCCTCTGCAATATAATTAACAGCTACAGAAGCACTGCCATTCCAAACATCGGCACTCCATCTAAGACGTGGAGACATACGCTTTGTCGTTCCAGAAGTAGCTGCAGTAGATTGATCTAATATAAACCCATCCGTAGAAGTGGTGGTTAAAGCCTTTGATACAGCAATAGTAACTAAACCAGCAATGTTACCAGATGAGTCTATTGTTAATCTATCGTTTGTCCCCAAAACGCCAGATCCTTGGGTAGAGTTATAGGATATCTTAAACTTATCACCATCAGAATTATCTATACCAAAGATATAAGAATCGCCAACAATACCCATCTCCACTGCTGCATCTCCGGATCCGTCTTGCTCTATATAAATATGGGGCGTAGTTTGAGTATTGTTAGTAAAGATGTGGAAATTATCCCCCGGATCTACACCAAGACCAACTTTATCACCAAACCTAACTTGACCGCTATTAGTATAAATAGCATAATTAGTCGATCCTACATTCAAAGTTTCTACGTATAAGCCATAGGCTGTAGTAATAGTACCTATATTCAGTGGGTTATCTACGTAATATCCTGTAAATGAACCCAAGATTCCAAAGTTGGTAGAATAACTTCTAAAACACCTAGCATCTGTAATAGTTCCGATTATTGATCCAACAGATCCGAGTATGGCTGTTGCTTCTGCAACTGTCGCTCCCGTGTTATTAACGTAAGAATTTCCAGTAATTGCTGATAAACTACTACCTGCCCCTGATCCAGTATGCATTACGTAAACCTGCATACCTGCAGTACCTGTAGAAGTAGACGAAACATTTGATATATCTATATAAATAGGGTGTGCAACACCCCCACTAGAGTGTTCATATACAAAATGGAGCGGGAAACTTGGGTCTATACCAATACCAACTCTACCATTAGTAGTATCAACAACAAGAGCATTATCATACACCCCGCTCTGCTCTACAGTAAACGCCGTAGTAGAATTCAAATCAATGTTGTACATGTTAATACCACCAGAAGTCAATCCGTCCCCTATACGGAAAGTATTAGTATCGGAGGTTGTTGCTAGTTCCCCGGCATCTAATACTATTGTATCTATTTCAGCGGTCGTACCTCTTCTTGGTATTATTATTCCAACCAAATCGCCATCCTCATTAAGACCCGGATACCCATTAGGTTGATCTTTGTTCGTTGTATATTCAATAGTGCTTAAACCAGCCTCTACTATAGTAGTACTACCCATAGTCAACGATGTAGAAGTCAATGCACCATTGACAACCAAGTTGCATGCCATATCAAAGGTGTCCTCGTCCTCTTGCCAAGTGATTACGCCGTCATTGGTTTCCCCATTAAAGGTCAAGGTGTAATCTACCCCTGCGGCTCCGATACCTATGTCTACATTATTGCTTGCGGGAGAGAGGACAATATCGCCTAATCCAGTGTTTATATAAGCATCAGTATTATTGTGATATGCTTCAATATAGGGTGTGGCAATAGTAGCGTCAGAGGAATAGATACGCAGAACGGGGTCTACTGATGTGGCGAGGGGGGAACGGTTGGCGTTGCCCATATCAGCATATTCCATTAAAGAATAATAACCAGAAGTGGCCGCTGCTCCACAAACTAACCCAAATTGTATGCTATCATTTCCCGTAGACTCAGCACCTAACTTTGCACGAACAGTAGATTGCGACCCCAATCTTAGTCCTTCGTCTATGTCAATGTTAAAACTTATATCATTCCAATAAACTACCGTTGCTCCCGTCGTTGATGATATCGCTACACCATTTAATACATCAAAATCTATAAGTAAATTCTCATTATTCGTCCCACCTATCCCAGCTAATGTCAGCACCCCTGCTGCCGCAGTCGCACTCACACCCGTAGATGAGCCGAAGTTGACGGTGGGAATAGTGGCGACACCGCTTATATCCACTGAAAGTTGCCCCGTGCTCCCTGCCGACATACCCCTCTCGAAATTAGCAACGCCTGTCGAGCGTGTTATCGAGAGCGGAGCCCACAGATAACCCTCTGCGTCGGAATATGCGAATAAGGAAAGGTTGGAACCTGCGTTGGCTCCTGTCTCGGTTCCCTTTAGACCCCACGCCCAACGGAGTTCGTCGGTGGTATACATTCTGTAATGCGTAGCCCCGTCTGCGTGCGTGCCGTCATTCGTGGTAAGCGTTCCCTCGACGAACAGGTTGTTGTCGCCTGCTATTTCCTCGGAGCCGATGGTCAGCCCGCCGACAGGAATGAACACCGAGCCCCTTGTCGGCTTAAGCGAAATATCCCCGTCGGATTCTATTATCCTCGCCTTCGCGCTCGCGGTCGGGTAGAATCGGAATGGTAAATCTACGCCACCATTGATACCGACGTTAAGCGAACCATCGGCATTCTCAGATAACCCGTATATGCCCGTCCATGCAGTAAGGTCTGTGCCTATCCACTCGCACCTGTAATTATAGCCGTCGGTCGTAGAGATAAGCCTCGGGACGTCCGTACCTTCTCCGACGAAGCCCCAGTATATCCTGCCATCGGAGGCCTTTAAGGTCGTGAAGCCCTCGACAACGGTGTCGGTTCGGTAGACCTCGGTATATGCGGTGTCGTCCGTAGTAAGGTAAATCCTGCCATAGTTGCCGTCCTCGGCGAACAGACGTATGCCCGAGAGGAAGTTCATCTTCAGCAAACCGACACCAGTAATAATAGTCGTCCAATCAGTTCCGTTATTTGTAGAACGGATTATCTTCCAGCCGTCGCCTGTATCGCCCGGGTCGCAGGTCGCATAGATATAGCCCAGTTGATACGGGTCTGCGGCAACGTCGTGTAAATGCTGTCCCGTGCCAGTGAAGACGACAGACCAGTTAGCACCATTATCCATCGAGCGATGAATGGTCTGCTGGTTTATGCCAAAGGCAGAAGTGTATATCGAGAAGTAAAGATATCCGAGATTGTCCTTCGTCCTGCCCCACGGCCCCGACACCTGCGCGCCTGCCGTGTAAGATCCAACATCAGAAAATGAACCCGCCGCACCTGTAGCCGAACGCCTGAAATGCCCATAATTCCAAGGTCCCCATACAACAGAACCGTCATTAGCAATAAGAACCGCAGACTGGAGCATTGAATTAGCAACAGCATCTACAAGCGTATCAGAACCTGCTGTAGTTAGTTTTCTCAACCCTGCAGCTGTAGCATAGTAGACATTCCCCGAAGTGTCTACCGCACTATCACCTACCATAGTGGAGGCTGTATAATAAATCCCTGCAACGTTGACACCATTTGTAAAGTTGGGTGCACCATTAAGCACATTTTGAGGGGAGGTTTGATCTAAAAGAAGACCAGTAGAAGAAGTCAAATATCCTGCCAATGCGTGGTTGCCCCACCCATAAGCAGTGTTCCAGTTAGTCTCCTCAGTTGTAGTAGGTATAACATACCCTGATGTAACTGCAAGTGTAATATTATTACTTAATAGGGTAAAATCAAGACCTGTAGCACTATCAGTAACGCCAGTAACCCTGTATGTATATCCTGCATCCCAATTTGAATGATTGTCTGTTATTGACGTACCCCAAGACGATCCTGTAGATATAGGTATACCAGCACCAGGGTATACCATACTGGAAGGAAGGACGTAAAAGCCTTTGGCACCGCTACCATTGGTACCATAGTAGTATGAGTTACCAGGACTAGTACTATCACCTACTAGGTTTACAGTACCACTAGTATTTTGAACAGAATTTGTAAATGTAAGAGTACTTTGCTTGCTATTAAATGTAAGCCAATCAGTTGCAGATAAATAACCACTAACAGACGCACTAGCTTGTACAATAGATCCAGAAAGTACATTATTAAACAACGTCAACGTTAAGGGTGTAGTACCGCTTGCCGATAATAACCTATAAGCATACCCTGCATCCCAATTTGAAGAGTTATCTGGCGTAGATGAAATTGTAGATATACTCCCACTAACTGTACCCTTCAACAAGCCAGTTGCTAAAGCACCCAAGTTTGTAGAGTTAGGCAGGCTAGTCTCTGCTTGAGTAACTACAAAGTGAGAATCTGGACTAATGCCGCTTGGTATACCAGTAACTAGAGAAACATGCAACACCGAATTCCTATATGGAACAGTAACAAACATATCCATCTATATTAATCTCCTCAACGTATAAGAGAAGTTAGCTAGTTCTCCTAGTAATATCTTCCAAGAACGTAATACCGCCAGCCACTATGGTAGACACAGACCCTACATTATCTTTAAATTGGAAGTCGTAAAAATATGTACCATCCAAATTATAAGTTTCCGTACTTGTCAACGTAACAGAAGCTATACCGCTAGTCGGATCGTCAAATGTAGTAATAGTCTTACTAATTACCGCTTGATCGTCTGTGTCAGACTTCTTCTTTTTAATAGTAAAGAATATTGTCCACCCAGTAATATCAATAGCAACTCCGTCATCGTCGGTAAACTCCATTTGCGTACCGAAGCTGTCGCCCCTAAAAACCTCTATGTTATTTTGTGTAGTATTTGTCGACATGTGCCTCTCCTCTTACTCTTTCTTATCATACAACATCGATTAGCTCTTCATTATAAAAGCCAAAGCGTAGTATGGCGGCAATGTGTTATGTGCTGTACCACCACCAGTGCTTCCCGTTATCCCATTTACTACTTTGAAAGATCCTGCCTGATACGATACCCCACTGCCACCCCCCAAAACGGTATAACTGTGATCATGGGCTGGCATCTCAGCAATGGTCAACGTATGCGTAGCCTCACCACCGCTTTGAGTTAAGCTTCCACTAACATTTGTCTTAGCAACCCCCGCATCATCCTGTTTAGCACCAACAATAAACCTATCACGCAAGTCGGGAGTACCATTATTACCGTCACACAAGTACCATCCAGTAGGCACAGTAGCAACTGTACCAGACCACATCACAATAACACCAGCAGGTACAGGACCAGCGCTTACCCAAGAACGCACGTCCTTTATCATAGATGACGTAATTGAAGTAGACGCAGACGTTAAGGTTATCTGTGCCAAGGCAACCTTTGAATTGTAGCTCGGCGCAACCGGGGAGGCAGCTGCCGTACCAGTTGATACCTTAACAGTACCGTCTGTATCTATATACACCAAGTCAATCCTAGAGTTTGCAATCGGGGCTGTAATTGTCCCAGTTACCTGATCAATAATATCAAAGTTCTCTATACCATAGTTAACACGACCAGCTCGTACCCTTACAGCCATACTAGCAGGCGACGTCGGTTCGACCTTCAAGAACAAATCCATAACATCTGGGTTTGTCCTAAGGGTATAGTCAAACGAGGATTGCAACGTAGAT
>Ga0265297_10001038_pt1 | contig 69399 bp, 91 predicted proteins | sample Munlanlwell13791_FD_192502 | JGI IMG/M metagenome (GOLD analysis project Ga0265297, IMG submission 192502) | Leachate microbial communities from a municipal landfill in Southern Ontario, Canada - Leachate well 137-91 | ecosystem: Engineered > Solid waste > Landfill > Unclassified | place... | reverse complement strand
GGTGCTGGTGCTGGTGCTGGTGCTGGTGCTGGTGCTGGTGCTGGTGCTGGTGCTGGTGCTGGTGCTGGTGCTGGTGCTGGTGCTGGTGCTGGTGCTGGTTCATCTATCGATCCCGTAGGAGCCTCTTCAATTGGTTTCTCTTCTTCTATTTGCTCCTGTGCAGCAGGAGCAAGTTTAGCAAGTTGCTGCTGGCCGATTACAAGTTCTGTTGGCTCGATCAAGTTTCCGTCAAGCAACGCTAGTGCGTTGATGTTTATTGTGTATCCGGTGTCTGCATCTCCTCTGATACCCGAAATAGAGCCTACTACGATGATTTTTCTCTCATCTAGTGCTGATCCCAAGAATGCTGCTTGATCTTCCTGGTTATCGAATCTCGCTGTTACATCCTGGCATATTTCATTAAAATCTTCTACCTCTATCCGTGTTACTCCTGATCCGTTTCTTGGTGGGTTTACACGAATCCAGGCCATCGTTCCATTATCTGCTTTAGTTCTCAAAGAAACTCTTGGACCTTCTGCAATTAGCTTGGTTTCTTTTCCTTCTTCTGCCGACTTTTGCCAGGTTTGACTCCATAGATCATATTTGTTATCTTTGTTGTTGTATTCGCTCATTGCATTTGCTCCTGCAATTACTACCGAGCAAATTACAACTGGCATTGGGTTTGTATTTTTTATTAGCTTTCTTACTCCGTCCAGGGTTAAAACTGCTCCCCAATTCTTAATTTGTTCAATAATTTGATCATTTGTCTTTGGATCTCGCTTAATTACGTTCTTGATCCACCAGGTTTTCCGTCCGTCATTTTCTTCTTGTGCAATTAGGAGTCTTGCAGCGCACATTGATGGAACTCTTATTTTTTTATCTCCGGTATCTACTTCTCCTCTCCAAGCTTGTACTTCAATTCCTCTTTTTCCTTGGAGCAATCCGTAAACCGTTGGTCCTTTTCCAGATTCTCCAATTTCTCGTGCTCCGTACAGTATTCCTACTACTTCGGTGGCTGATTCATCTTCTTTTGCCTTCTTAAGGCGCTTAATCGAGAAAGAAATTGCTGTTTGTACTGAATATTTTCCATTCTCCTTCCATATTTCTTCAATTACTTTATCTGCGTTTTTCACCTCTGTATACACTTTGCTGTTGGTGTTCTTTACTGCTGTAATGAACTCTTCTAGCTTAACATCTGATGTCTTAGTCAATTATTTTCACTCCTGCTTTTTTACTAATAGTTCGTCTTCGATTTCGATTTCTGGCCCATTGATGTCTATTCTAGTTCCCTGGAACTTCTTTGGCGATTCTATGATTGAAATTCCCTGCATTTCTGCAAATTTAATTGCAGTTTTTCCCATAGTCTTCATTTGGCTATGTTCAATAAATATTGTTTTAATATTTTTCCCTTTTTGAATAATTTCCATTATGTCTTTTCCAGATGGTCTAAAAGCCAATGCCACTGCTTTTGTTCCTTGTCGTATGCTGTCCAGGCATTTATTTGTGCCAACTAAGATCGCTTTCATATTCCTCCTATAGTGCATGTCATACTATTTAAACTTATTTAAATCAGCCATTTTTGTTGTCTCCATTCGTTGCTAATTCTAATGTCATTTTCCCGTACGTTGTATTTCCTCTTTTTTCATCCCATTTCTGTCGAAATAGTTTAGTTTTCCTATAGATTCTATCTATTTGGTGCATTGGTGCTCCATTATTTGATAATATTCTTACAAAACTTAAATCTGCTTCTGACTGGCTGGCGTAGCCAGCCAGTGTGAAACGATTTTCCCATAACAACTGTAGTTTTTTTGCATATGGTTTACTCATTAGTCTTGAAATTAGTCCTTTGTCGTCGATTGAGTTGAATAACCAGTTTATTCCTTCTTGATTCTTTTTTATTTCTTCTTTTCCTTCCAATGGATCTAAAGTTACTGTGAAGTACCTCCCTGAATCATACATTTCTATTCCGCCAGTTTCATGTGAACCTATTTTTCTCGCATTTACTTCTCCTGGCATGAAACCTTCTACTATAATGTGGTATCCATTTCCCGAAGGGCTTGTTTCTGTGTAACTATCTAGTTTTTGTACAATTTCCTCCCATCCGTACCACTTTTTTACGTCGTCTAAATCTATTCCTAGATATGGATCATTTTCTGAGAAACAAAAACCAATTCCATCAAAAAGTTCTGGATGTTCCAATTTTTCTTCTAGTGCTTGATCAAATGATTTCCAACATGCTGGATTTGTTACATTTGTAGCTCTCCCATTTTTTCCCAATGGAATTTTAGTCTTTTTTCCTGATCGTTTTTTTTCACTCCACAATACCCATTGATTGTAATTCCGCATTGTTATCATAATTATCTCTTGTTTCTATTTCAATCGTAAGCCACCAAATATAATCATTTACGTCTTTTTCCCAGTTTTCATTGCATTTTTTATATAATCTTGAACGATTTGCAATATTTTTACACCATCCTTGTAGTGATAATGGGCATTGTATTACACAATAATTTTCTATTCCAATTATGTCGAATACTTCTGTACATAGTTTACAAGAATTCCATGCCATTCCATATTTTTTTTCGTATTCTTCCCATCCTTCTATCAAAAGTCTCGTAAATTTTTTAATTGATTCGTTTATTGCATCGCTTGATATATCATCAAGCGAGATTTGTACTAAATCGTCGTTGTTGTTCATATTTCCTCCTAATCGGCCCGCTGTTGCGGGCCGATTAAATTGCTCCAATCCATTCGTTATTTTTTTCTGCGTAAGGATCTGATGTTTTTGCTTTATTTTCTAGCATATCTGCGAATATATGTAACTCGTTCCTTTTTTGGTGCTGGCAAAGTCTCCAAGCTATTACAAAAGCTGTTCGCTCTTCGAGCGACCAGCTATTCACCAAGTCTACTATGTTAGCTCCGTGCAATGCGCGTAGTATCGTTACGTTAATCCTCCCTAGAGCATTTGCCGTCAGGCAAATGCTCTGTGAGTTTTGGTTTCTTGTGATTCTTCTGATTTTAAGTTTCTTTTTTTCTGGTTTCTGTGTTGCTTTTATTTCTGTTATTACTTGATTTAAGTTTGTTCTCAGGTGCCACCACGGGAAGGTTCCGAATTCTGTTTTTAGAATTGGAGATAAAATTAATTCGTTAAAATCCCATCTATTTTCTGGTCCATATTGTGTCAATTTTGGTCTTATTGAACGTATTTCAGTTGCTAATTGTTTTAGTTCGTTTTCTGTAGTTGTTTTTATTTGTTTTTCTTTAAATTCTATGTGTTTTTCTTCCAATACTATTTTGATGGTTTTACTTTCGTAGTTATCTCCTGTGTAAAGTGTGATCATAAAATTCTCCTATTTAACCATTACTTTTATCAGTTCTATTAATTTTAATACTGTAAATCTTTTTGTTCTTTGTCCTTCCGTGTCGTCTTCCATTGTTTCTAGTTCTTTTTCAAGTTGTAATTTATATGAAATCAATTTTTCTACCATATTTAATCCTCCAATCCAGTCGCGCTCGCCGCTGCGAGCGCGACTGTGATTTCTTCTTCTGTGAATCCGATTTCTTTAAGTCTAAAATGCTTCCTAAGTATACGGTTTGAGTTTTGTTTCCATCTTCGTCTTCGTAAATTTCGCTTTCGTCGAGTTGCCGCTGCAACTCGACTAAATCTAGGATTTGTTTTTGCATTATAACCATCTCTGTCGTAATGCGTATCCGCCAGAATTGTGTTTGTGTTTATTGTAATTTCTATCTCCATTCACATGATCATTTGATGGACATTTCTTTTCTCCTATGCAGGTGAATCCGTTTCTGTATAGTGTACTTGATAAATTATAAACTAATGCAAATCCCATGTCCATTCCACATCCTCCAATTGTTATTCCGTCGTGTGTTTTATGCAATTTGTCTCCCATTGCTATTGCTGCATTATATGAAATATCTAATGGTTCGTTATTTCTCATTACTATTAGTGAAATTGCTCTTGTCATTCCATTTCTTGAACAGTAATTTAGTTTTGTGAAAATCGTATCTCCTGGTTTTAGTAATTTTTTTAGTGATTTTATTGTTTCTTCTTTTTCTTGTGTTTCTTTTTGTAATTGTGCTTTAGATTTAGTCATGTTTTCCTCCTAAATCGCGCTCGCCAGTTGGCGAGCGCGATTAATTAATGCCTCCTTATATGCTTTGTTAATCTAATTGAAAATCCAAAGTTTGCTTTGTTGATTTGTGGTGGAATTTGTTTTGTATTTGTTTCAATCAATGTTCTTCCACATTTATTGCATTTTTCCGGCAATGGTTCTGTGAAGAATCGTTTACATAAACAAGTAATTCCCATAAAAATTCCTCTTAGCTCCCGCGCCTGTTGGCGCGGGAGCATTTAACAGACGAGATGGACGATGTAATTTTCTTCGTTTTTTGTTACATTTTCCCTTTTTGCTCCCATCTCGGATGGGAGCCATTTGCTTCTGTGGGTTTCGTATTCGTTTCCGAAAACTGGTCCTTGCTTACTTGGGGTTTTTGGGGTGCTTATTAAAACGTGTCTTCCTACACGTTTCATTTCTAGTAATAATCTATATCCTTCTTCTTTTTCAAAGTGTTCAAGTACATCGATTAATAGAATTAGATCGTAATCTTTGTCGTCCATTTTTTTTTAGCCATGTTATTGCATCTCCACCAAAGATTGTGTTGTAAGTTTCTTTTTGCAATGGACCTATGTAGTTATCATATATTTCTATTGCGTCTATTTGTGGTGTTTTCTTTCCTTTCCAGTAAGTTAAAAGCTCCCTACATAGAAAACCATATTTTCCGTTACCACATCCTACATCCAGTATACTGTTTGGTGAAATTTGGTGTACTATTCCTAAGATTTCTGGAATTTGAGAAAATTGTGAGCTTGGCATAAAACCTCTTAGCGCCGCGCCTATTGGCGCGGCGCTTAAAGTTTAAATTTCAAATGTTTCTGTTCCTTCCCATCCTTTGTTTTCTTCTTTTAATTTTTTGTTTATCTACATGCATGCTTTCATTTTTTAGTCTCCTAAAGTTATTACTTGTGTTCCGTTTATCCATACTATCTTTTTTTCGTGCAATTTGCCGTTGTACCAAGTTTCGTTAAAAATGGTACCTTCTTGATTCATCCAGCTTTTTTCTCCGTTCCAAATTTCTCCGTTTATGTATAACGTGTCGTCGTAATCCAACTGCAATTCCGATGTGTCTACATTTATTCCATTGCTACTGCTGAAATCTACATCGATGGCACTCGCGCTTGCGAGCGCGAGTGCTATTAGAAGTGTTATCAAGAACTTTACGTCTACCATTTTATATCATCTCTGTTAGTTCTTCTATTATTACCTAGAGACTCGTAAAAAGTCGAATTTCTAGGTAGAATATTCGCCAAACACCTATGTAGATCTCTGGCGGATTTATGATTATCATTATTTTAAGCCCGCGCCAGTAGGCGCGGGCTTATTTTACCATGCTCCTTTCGGTTTTTTGTTTTCTGCTCTCCGTTCACTGCTGTTTTTTGGAATCGCTGGTCGTTTTGGTAGTGTTACTATTCTCGTTTTGGTGTTTTGTTTCTGTATTTCTTTTGTTATCTGTTTTGCTTTTAAAAGATTTAGGTAATTCTCACTTTCTTTTAGTGAATCATATGCTCTCTTATTTGTCATTGTTCCTGATTTCGTCGTGTTTTATTCCTCCTTATTTTGTATTTGTGTCCATTTGAATCGTATTCCGTATTCGGAATACTGTAATTGTGCGAATTTGATTGCATCTTTTAAATCTGTGAATGGCGTATTGTTTAACTTGAATCCTCGATACGTTGGGTATGTATCTACGCATATATCAAAGATTTCATATGCGTTAATTATTTTCCCTTCTGTCATTAGTGATGTTTCTTCTACCAATATAGCGTTATTTGCTGACATAAAAAACCTCCTTAAGCATTCGCGCCCCGTTGGGCGCGAATGCTAGTGAACATTCTTCTGGCTCTTACTATGTCATATTCGTTCTTTTTTATGTCGTAGATTTGCTCTTTCTGCCACTTAGCGTGGTTGAAATTATCTTCAAAAGCTTCGTCATCCGTGTAAACTGAACCTCTTAAGCCCATTTTTACTAGTTCGGCGTTCTCGAATGAGCAACAGGTTTCATAAATCTTTAGGAATCCATCGTCTACTTGTTCTTCTGTGGTTCCTGGCTGTCTGAAAAAAGATTGATTGTAGTTTCTTCTCTGTTCTTCTACAATCTCCCCAACTAGATCTCTGCTCATGCAGAGATCTCCTGTGTGCTTACATCCTCGATTTCATCGAGGAGATTTTCACCTAGTGGAGCTTCTATCGGGATTGGGATTTCCGCAATTCTGCCAATCCATATTCTATCGTTGAATTCATTTGGTTTTATTACGATTGGAATTGCTGGTGTAGCTACCCACTTATATAGCTTCAAATCTGCTTTTATTCCGGCAGGGTAGCGCGCGGTTATATTTACTCCGTGTTTCTTCAACAGTCTAGCAGCATCGTTATATGCGAACTTTGCAAATTGTGGTATTGTTGCAATTTGAACCCGTTCGTCTTCCGTAACGATCTTTAGATCTATTACGTTTGCGTCTCCTTTTTTATAGGTTTGAGTTCTTAGTGCTGCACCAGTGATTATTACGGTTTCTGGCTTTGCTCCCATAATGAAGAAAATGCTTCCTTTGCGCATTTCTTCATTGCTCTCTTCTACTACGTTGTCGATCAAATTCATTTCAGTTGCTTTCTTGCTTGCTTTAGCCATTTTAAGTCACATCCTTACAATTACATTTAGAAACTCTATTCTTTTTGCTTCCAACCGAACGAACTACGCTTCTTAATGCTTGCTGAGGCTCAACAGAGCCGAAGGAACGGCGCGTTCGAGCGCCGCAAGCTTTAAGAAAAGCGTAGTTCGTTTGATTCCTTAAGCCTAGCCGCGCCAACAGGCGCGGCTAGGCTGTTTGATTCCTTAATTCATCTCTTATTTTCATCAGTAGTTTTCCTAGATGATTTTCTCCTTTTCCATTACAAATTCCCCAATATGTGTCGTTCCACCAATTTCCTTCTACTATTTCTTCGTTTTCTGTTTCCTTTAATTTTTTTGCTAAATTCTTATCTTGGAATTTTTTTCTTAGTAAATCTTCCATTACTTGTAATTTAATCTTGTCGAAATCTGGTCTAATTTTCATTTTTCTGCTTAATTTTTTGGCTTCTGCTGGCGATTTTGCATTTAGAATTATTTGTGCATCTTCTTTGTTTATGCATTTTGCTGCTTGGTAATGATGTTCCAGTGTTGGAGCTGTCATTGGTGATTCTGCGAAATTTGACAGGAAGAAATATTGTCCTCTCATTAGTTTTATTACCATTTCTAAAACCTCCTACAGGTGGCCCGCCTAAGCGGGCCACTTTTTCTCGCGCTCGCGTGCGGAAAAGCTTTTCAAAGCGCCCCGCCCGCTGGCGGGGCGCTGATGATATGCCAATAAACGTGTTTATTTGCTTTTACGGCTTCCCAGCCTGTCCAACAGCCGCCGGATTTTACATGTTTTTTTATTTTTGCTTCATTGTGCTTCGCACAATGATAGCATTCATTGAATTTCATTCCTTTGTAATTTTCTGGATATTCTGATACTAGGATTACGTGAACTTCGTCTGAATCGTGTGCGATATCTAAGTTTCTTTGTTTGTATCCATATTCTGCGTTCCATGTGTGCTGTTTAGGGGTTTTAATGTCCATTTCTAGTCTTAGTTCTTTTGCTATTTCTTCACTCCATATGTCAATTCCTCCTACTGGCGAGTGACCGGATACTAAGATGTTGTCTTTGCTTGAAGAAAGTATTTTTCTTATTATATTCTTAGCTATTAGAGTTGTTCTTTTATCGAATTTGTTGCTTCCGTGGCCTACTATACCAATTTTCATTCTAATCAACTCCTTTTGATTTCAAAAAACATGTTCGTTCGCTATAATTTACATGTTTTCTATTTCTAATCATCCTTTATCAAAGCGCCGCGCTAGCAGGCGCGGCGCTTACGAGTTCGATATAACTCATGTAGTTGCTATTTCTATTCATCGTAAGCGATGTTTTTTCTATTTCTTTGAAGTATGTTTCATACTCGCTTGGCTCCATTAGCCAAGCTGAGTCGTATTCGAAGTTTTCTGAGTTTCCATCTACTATTTTGCCTAATTCGTTATCTTCGGTGTAGCAGCATTCGACGAAGATGCCGTTGTCCCATGCGTCGAAAACTACTACCCATACATGTGCTCCTACTTTAGAGAATCTATAGGCCATCCACGGCTCAAAGCCTTCGTCTTTGAGCAATTGGAATACGATTGTTGATTTGTCTGAGCAATCGAAGATGTTTTCTTGGTATTCTTTGGTGTATTTGTACTTGTTTAGTAGTTTACTTATTTCTTTTTTTGTTGTTCCGTCAATTGAAGGTGTTATATCATTGATTAAAGTACAATTCCCCTTTGTGTAGTATCCTATCGTTTCAATTTCTTTTGAGCTTAATTGTCCTTCGCAGTCTACAACTGCGAAGGTAATTAGAGCGGCTATGCCTGTTATTGCGATTATAACGATCTTAGATTCTGTTGATAGTTGCATTTAATTCACCTTATTATTGTTTTTATTCTTTATTAAATTTTTTATGATGTTTTTGATTTTTTGGCGTTGGTGGCGGGGTTGCTATAATAGGTCACCCGCCTCCTTGGTTCCCCACCTTCCTTCATTGCTTGATTCATTCCTTTGCTAGTGTATTCCATGCCAATCCTGCTGCTATCCAAGCTATTCCCAAATCTATGTATCCAGTTCCTACAAAGCATATTGCTGCCATGAAACATATTATCGCAATCAAACTCGAAATCGTGTACATTTTCAATCCATCCTAAGTCCCTTACCAACTCCCCGGATTTCCGGGCGGATCCTTCGAAATTCAGGCTTTTACCTGTCTTACCTCACACTTTCCTACTATGGCAGGCAAGTGTCTGGAAGAGGCTAAAAAGTGGCTTATACGCCAATCACCCGCTATAGCTACTGTTTACACTCATTGCATCATTAATCAATCGCAAGCATTCCCCACAATTTCCCTCTTTGCACTCCACAGGCCATGCTATTCCACATGGTACCACACATTCCTCTCTCCAATCCCTTACCAATTCTTCTGTGATTTCTACCATCTTAAATCATCCCTATCAGTGCTGCAACTACTATCCATGTTATTACTAATACTGCCCAATCAAAGTCATCCATCTTAAATCACCTCAAATTTCCAATATAGCACCTATTGCAGCAATTGTAACGATTGCACCCATCAAATATAATACAAACTTAAGCATGTCAAATTTCATCTTAAATCACCTCATCTACGTTCACATCGCTCAGATTCATGCACTCGACGTGCATTTCCCACCCATTCACTATGTAATCCTCGTGGATTACATCCATTTCATCCATACTTCCAGAAGTCGCTACTTCTGGAATGCTATTGTTCATTCCAATCAATCCTGCTGTTCCTGCTACCACCAAGCAAGCCAATACTGCTGCAACTACCTTCATTCCAATCCAACTCCTGTAAAAATGATTAGAATTTCCGTTCTGCATCTCTTTTAATGTAATCCAATGCCTGCTCGAACGAATCCATCACTAACTCCCTGAAAGAAATTCCTAATTCTCTGGCATTTCTCTCACACTGGTCCACATATTCATTCACTGGAATCCCAAACACCGCCGCAGATGTCTCTAATTCGGCACCAAGCTCCACTACCATATCATCGCACATCAAGAATCAACTCCGAGATTTACTAACATAAATCTCACTTTTACCTCTTCGTACGCTATAATCCACCTACTCTCTTACTCCTCTTCATCATTCTCTATCCTACTCTAACTCCTCTCTAATTATCCTTCATTTTCTTTTACTTCCTTTCATTCATCCTTCTCTTTTCATTCATTTCTTCTTTTTTCTTTTCTCACCTACTACCCCTATTATAGAAAACCCAAAAAACTCATAAAAAATCACAAAACACTAAAAAATCTAAAAAATCCAAACTTTAAGGAAATTTCACACGTTTCGGATTAAAAAAACTAATCGATATCAGTAACGAGGTTTGCCACATACCAAAATTAAGACAGTCAATCTCGATGCCGATTTTAGACAGTTCAATAAATCGATATCCCGGACGATAGAACAGTGACAGTAGCCCGAAATCGTTCTTTTTCTTCTCTATATAGAGATAATTTGATATTCAGCGTTTTGTATTTAAATATGCGTCTGTGCTTTTGCGGAACGATCCGCATCGGGTTAATCGTTTTGGCATCCTACTGATTATTCCTTTACACGAATAAAACTATTTATCACGATTTGTCATGGTGGCCTTTTTATATGAGGCTCCTATAAAGTACGTGAACAGAAAAAAAACCTCTCTTTTTCGTCACTTCCTAAAGAGACTATATCAATAATTTTATTTCCCACCCTTATTCACCCCCAATGACCATTTCTTCTCTTTCCCATGTGTTTCCATCTTAAGTTTCCCCATTGCGTATAGTTTTTGCATTGCGTTTATCACCACTTCTCTTCCACCCTTCACCGATACTGCTTTCTGTATCATACTTGAATTTATTGATTTAGTTCTCTTTTTCTTCTGATCTAGCATGAAATTCATGATTCGTGCCATAACAGATTCCAATTCTTCATCATCTACTATTTCGCTGCTTTCCGAAATCAGCTCTATTATTCTCTCCTTACCTTCTGTATTTTTTATGCCATTAGACGCTACTTTGATGCCCCTCCTCCCATCCTTCTCAACTCTGCCTCCTACACCTAATTTCCGTATAATTCGCGCTATATTGTCTGCTTCATCACTTAAAACTCTAATATTGTTCAGATATTTCACTTTTTCCAGATCATTTTTCTGCATTATCACCAATTTCATAGTCTTTTCATCACTTCTTAGCGTTGAAGATATCCTCAAAACCGAGTTAGTTGTTTCGTCACTTATAATTGCTGCTGCAATTCCTTCATCTGCCACAGACCAGAACGGTTGGGCAAAATTGCATCCATAAACAAACATCAAATTAAATTGGTCTACATCTAAACCGCGTGAAATTATCGAGTTCTGGAAAATTATTACAGGTTTTCCGCTGTTCATCTCCCATTCCATACCATTTTCGCGCTCTGACCGCACCATAGCCGCGCCATTCAATAGTTTTGCTGCCATTTCCTGTTCTCTTTTAGATCCAGTTAATACGATGAATGGCGTTCTCGCGTTTAGCTCTGCGTTTTTCCACACCGCTTTAGCAATATCCATTACTTTTTTCTTTTGTGCGTTTCTTGCTCCTCTATTGTCTCCTACCTTTTTCTTCTCCACTCCTATTAGTGTAAATCTGTCGTCATATCTGAATTCCGGTATTATAATTTCTCTTCCATCGAACTCTTTTGCAAATAGTTCTGCTTTTGTTGCCCCTATTATGATCACTTTCTTTGTTCTATGTAACCAATCCATTGCGTAAGCCGGTTTTCTTTCATCTCCCAAGATGTATATCGATTGATATCCTCCCGGTTTTGAAATTACGTTCACAGGATTTTCTTTATACAAATTTCCCATACACCTCACGCAAGTTTCTATCCCTAAATCCTCTCCTTCTTCGTGCTCTCCTTCCTCGCGCACCTCGCGATGCTTCGGTGCGAAAGTAATTAGTGCATCTTCAATATTGTCTGCAATATCTCCCGGCGTTATTCCCTCTTCTACTCCATTGTCTATAATTCTCGAAATTTCCTGTATCTTTTGTGCGTATTCCTTCAACGCTGGTTTCTTTCTTTTATTCAAAATCAGGTTCAAATCTTGCTGTAATTGCGCCGATTTTGCTAAAAAGTTTTTCGATGCACTTTCTCCTGCTCTCGTTTTAATTGTCGCCACTTCAATCGACGTAGCGTAAAAATGATTTAATGTAGGTTCTTCATCCAAAATTGTAATCTTCCTCGGCACTATCGAATTTATGTTGTTCACGACTGTAAAGCAATAATTTGCATGTTGTTCAGCTATTTTTAATATGTAATATGGACAGAAGCTTTTTGGTACATCTTTTGCGGTCAAAACTTCTTTCTCTCTTAACAGTTTTATTGCCTCCGCAATCAGCGCGAAGTGATTGTCTTTTCCATGCTTTAATGCACATTCCGAACACTTCCTTTCTCCTGAATAGATGCAAGCTCCCGGTTGGTTCATTCCTATAACCCAAACTACTCCTCGCATTCCCAATTCTTTCGCTATTTTTATTTCGTGCTCAATAATTGCGTGATTGTGAGTTATGTAGTTTCCGTTCCCCTCATCAGCAAGCCATTGACAGGCAGAATGACTTTTTCCCGTCCTCGGCGGAGCACGAAGCACTACCATATCTCCTTCTGGTGCGCGTCTAGGGATAGAAACCAGTTCTTCTCTAGGCATTTGTACTTCTGCGATTGGCGCGTCTATTACTTTTTCTTCTATTAAGCCTAATTCTTCCGCTCTTTGCATTACTTCCCGGTACTGCTTCTTCGAAAGGCAATTTTTTCCTGCCTGTTCACAAGAAATTATTCCTTCCATTACCGCAAGAAGCTCTACCCAACCTCCACCGGATTCGCATCTAAAGCAATGCCAAATTCCTTTTGCCGGATTTATAGAAAAGTTTTTTCCCGTTTTAGATCCATGTTTCGGGTTAGATCCTACAAATTCTGTTCCATTTGTTCCTATTCTTTTTTGTACATCTCCCGTAGGCCATCCAATTTTTTCTATATCTACTTCGCTGTGCGAATGTTGCTCACATCCATTTCTGTAAGTCTCTTTTGGCCTGTCGTCTTTCTTTTTAAGACGCAGTGGCTTTAGTATTTCTATTAAATCTTCATATTTCAATGTAGCAATTGGTGAATCGTCTATTATCTCGTATCTGTTTCCAGAATGATGTATGCAATTTGGCCCAATTGCGTAGTTTCCTTTTGATTGCACTTCTCCCAGGTGCAAGAATTCTTCTTCGCTGTCTGGATCTCTTAATTCCTGGTCATAAAATATTATTCTTTTATTCATTCCCTCTATTAAGTACCAATAATGCCTCCCTTCGCTGCTAGTTCTTCCTGTTCTTATCGTTAGTGTCTGTGGCAGCTTTGCTATTATTCCAAGTTCCTTCAGTCTTTCGTATTCATCTGCATCAAAGCAATGTAACCATCCCAAACCCGTCGCGATTCCATAGTTTCCTCCTCCGCGAATGTGTCCAAGTAAAATAGCTTCTGTTGCCGGATAGTTTTTCTCTGTTGTCCATTTTCTCTGTTTCGGTTTCTTTCCTTTCCCTTCGATTTTGTCTATTAAAATAAATCTCGCGCCTGGAAAGTCTCTCAACTGCTTAGGAATAGAAATTTTACCGTTATTTTTAAATACTTTAGCGTCTTCAGTAGTATTGTCGGCCATTCGATAGTTCCCCTGTCTGGTTGTTTAGTTCAGTTGCTTCGGCGCTGGTAACGTCGCTGCAACTCGATTCTTCTTTTATTCCCTCAAAAATGTGCATTAGGCATACTTAGCATTTGCTTTGATATAAGCTCTCCGCGCAAGCTCCAAGAATTTTTCTCCTTCTTCTTCTAACTCCTCTGGCATCAATTCCACTATCTGCGCACTCGATTTTCTTATGTATGGTATCACGAACTTCTCCACTTTTAAACCTGCTTGCAGTGCTCCGATGTAATATGCTCCTGCCTGCAATCTGTGCGCCTTTTGCGGCCTCTTCGAAGATTTCCAATCCAAAAGTGCTTGTACACCGTCCACCGGACCCCAAAAGTCCCATGTTCCTGCGCTCGCTACCGTTAAATTTCCGTCATCGTCGTATTCTTTTATTGTAATTGTGTGCTCCACTAAATTTGGTTTGCCTAAAACCAAGTTTAGTGCTTCCCATTGTTCTATTCTTCCTTGCAATTCTTCTTCCATGTCTTCCGGCCACTCCCAAAATGGCAAATAGTCTGGAACTTCTACCGGAATATCCGAAATCGTTCCCTGCAATTGCATGTGCATGAATATTCCATAAATTCTTGCTTTACGTGAATATTCCGGCCAATCTGGTGTTCTTTCCTTCCATGCATCCAATTCTGCCCTTGGAAATTCTTCATGAATTATAGTTGTAACCGATTTGTGCTTTATTCCGTTTATTATGTAGTTTCCTTGCTTATCTCTTAATGCCTGACTCATCCATACACCTCCATTATACCTATTTTTTCCATTTCCATCGCATGTATCAGATATCCCATTCCAATATCTGTTATTTTGTACCACCCTTCCTCGCTTCTATCTATCCACTTCTTTCTTTCCATGTCATCTGTTAATTTTATTGCCAACAGGTAGTTTATTTTACACTCATGTGATAATGTTGTTCTTTTTCTTTCTCCTTTTTTTAGTATTTTCAATATTTCTATTGCTATCTGTGATTTCGATCTTGGTGATTTTCTTGCTACATGGTTTGCTTCCGTTTCTGGGTTATGCATGAATACTTATTCGCAATACTTCTTTATAATACTTGTGGTCGCCCGATGCTAATAGTTAAATTTATATCCTTAAAAAACATGTAGGTTGTTGTCGCATTGGTTTCCTTGCTTTACTATGCGGCTGTTGACATCTTGTCTGGTCTGTCGGATATATCCCTCACTCGATATATGCGGTGCGTTACTCCTTTTCGCACCGCATAAATACGAGTTTTATCCTGTCTTCGTTAAAAGTGCTTTTATTTCTAGGTCTTCGTCTACGTTTATTCCCGTAACTGTTGCAGTTACCCATAGTTTCTTTATTTCTTTTGCTAAAATCGACTGCTTCTTTGTGCTGTCTCCTGTATATGAGAACGTATTCCCCGATTCATCAGTTATTTTTACTCCTACCATTCCTTTCCATGTTGAATCTCCTACATTCTCAAATTCCCACCCAAACCAGTTTACTTCTCCTAATACAACTGGTTCTGGTGTCGTACTCGAACCTTCTCTTAGAGTCGCCCTTAAAATTGCTCCGACTATTGGCGCTGTTTCTACTTCTTCTGTTTCTCCTGCTTCTTTTTCCAATGTTACATATTCTTTATCGTAGTTTCCTGCCGTTACTACGAAAGCTATGTCTTGTGATATGTATCCCGTTTTTGAAATTGTTGCGTTATATGCTCCTGCATCTAAGTATACTATCGTGTCTGTAGTTCCTTTCACTATTCCGTCTATTGTTACATTTGCCTTTATTCCTCCGGCGTTTATTACAACTCCCTGTACCGTTTTAGTTTCTGTCACATCTGTTGCACAAAATTCTCTGTTCTTATACAGAAATTCCATGTCTTCTGTATAAATCTTGAAAATCCCGTTTAAGCTCTGTAAACTTGCTTGCATCCAGCTTTCATCGGTTATGCATTTATTTGTTCCTTTTCCGAATTCCTCCGCGAGTGCTTTCTTCCTTGAATCGTACAGAACCATTCAGATTCCCCCCGATTTTCCGATTTCGTCTGCATTTATTGTTTCTTCTGTTTCTCCTCCATCAGCATCTAGTAATGTTACACTTCCTGCATCTACAAGTGCCTGTGCTGAAGTAATATCCCCATTTGCTAAATAATACACATACAATACGTCATTTTTTGATATAATCGTAGGTAATGCACTACTTTCTACCGTAGTTACCGTTTCAGCAAATTGTTTCCACTCATATGCGCTCGTAATTCTCATCATATACACACAATATAGATAAAGATACTTTTCTTTCGTTAGATGTTGTATTCCTCCTATTCCTCTTATGAATGTAGAGATGCTTGGTCCGATTTTTGTCAGGTTCATCGTCTTTGATACAGGGTAATCCCCGATAGTCACGGGTGTTTCTCTAGTTTTGTACCCGTTTGCTTTCACCTGTATTGTGTAGCTTCCCTTTTTCATTGTTATTGTTGTATTCACTGAACCCAATTGCATTCCGTTTCCTTTGTCTATTACCACTGCCGCTGGTACATCGCATTCTACGTATAGTGCTTCTGTTGTCGATTCTGCTTTTTCTGTGCTGCTGAAGCTCTTGCTGTCTCCTCCTCCGCCACTTCCTCCGCTTCCTGATTCCGCTGGTTGCTGTGCTCCACACAAAGTTCCTACGCAAGTGTAGAAATCTCCATTCAGCAAGTTTACTGCTTTATCTTTCGTTAGGAATCCTTTTTCTAGCATTATTTGTTGTACTTCGTCGGCAGTTTTTCCTTCTACGCCCAAGACAAACTCTTTTGCGTATTTTGCTCTATCTAGTGTGAATGTCGCGCTATCGTAACCCTGTTTCGTCTTAAATTCTGATGGTATCAATTCCTGACTTATATATCCTCCTTTTCCGTCATTTTCTGTTGGCGACCATACTTTTCCACTTCCGTCTACTACGTCTAACTTGTATTCAGTTCCTGTATAATCTACCCATTTCAGTGTCCCGTATAATGAATCTATTGTTATATCTTCTTGTGCTATGTTTTTCCAATTTCCGAAGAATTCTTCGTATGGATCTTTTAATTCAGCGTCATCATTTAGTAATTTTTTTGTCTCTGATACGCTTGCCTTTGATAAATCTCCTACCAAACTCACTAGTGTTTTTACATTTCCTTTTTTTGCCTCACTTTTTGCATACTCTACTATCTTCAGTGCTTCTTTATCTCCTGCTTGTATGTATTGTAATAAATATTTATCATCGTTTGCTTTATTCCAATCAAACTTTCCTGGTAATTTTGTCCATGCTTCAAATCCCGTCTGCTTTTCTATTGCTTTCCATGCGCCACTTTCTTGCAGATCTGGTTGTATCTTCAATAAATTCTCTTTTGGTTGTATTTCCACTAGCATCGCTGCTGTATTTTCGCTTGTGTACGAGTTTGTTAGCAATCCATTTAGTTCTGTAGCTCCTATAGTGTCATCTCTTATTCCAGATTCTACTATATCCTTAAATTTGTCTCCTTTACTCAATAAATTCACTGCTTCTTTGTCTGACATCCCTTTATCTGTCAAAGATTTTAGTGCTTTCGCGTAAGCACCTACTGCACATGCCATTAACTACCACCTCCGCACGCAGCTTCGAGAATTGCATTTGCTGTCTCTGTAGCATCCGTGTCTGCTGCATCTCTTACTTCGTCTGCTGTCATCGAGTTTAGATTTTTCTCCACATAAGGTTTCACAAATCCCGTTCCCTCACCAGATTTTGCTACTTCTTTCATTGTTACTGTACTGTCCTTTTCTTTTATCTTGTCGTATTGCAATTCTCCTGTTTCTTCGTCCGTGAATCCTGCATTTACTTCTTCTTTTTCTGTTGTCGTCAGTTTTGAGTATCGTTTTTTGTCTAATAGCGATCTTCCGTATTCTCCGTCCGAAGGTAAACTTACTTCTCCCGAAGAAGTTCCTGTAGCTGCTGCCATTCCTCCTGAAGATCCTCCTATTCCTGTTATTTTTTCCAGTGCAGCTAATCTTGTCGTTCCTCCCTTTTCCTTTAGATATGTAATTTCTATCTCCAAATTTCTTCTAGCTGCTTCTTCTGAAATTCCATCACGTTTCATTGCGTTTTTTACTGCTATTTCTTCTAATTCTGCTTCAGTTTTTGCTCCTGTTGCTGTAGTCGTAGTTCCAGAAGTTTTTGAATCCCCCCATGCCAAAATTTCATCTACAAACGTCTTATCTCCTTTACTGTTCTTCCATTCTTTCGCGTCGTCTCCTAATCCCCCTCTCAGTAAGTTTAAAGTTGCATAATCTACTGTTCCGTCACCCTTCCAGTAGTGATATAATGCTTCCATTGTTGCTTGATCGAGTGTAGATCCGTCCGGTGCAAGTTTTGTTTCATCTCCGTTTGAATATTTCTTTATCCAGTCCGCGTCTTTTGTTCCATATAGAGCTTTTCTGTTTTCTGAATAAAATGCTTCTTTTTCTTCTTCTGTTGTTGCTCTAAATCCCAACGCGCTCGAATCTTCTGTTGCCAGTCCTAAATTCTTTAATTCTATGAACATTCTCTTGTAATTGCTGTTAATAGATTCCATATTACTTCTCATTGGTGTATCTATATAAGCTCTTATGTAATCTCCGTAGTATGGTATCGATAAAAATAAACTATATGGCAATTCGTCCATTAAGTTGTTCCAATGGTTTAGATAACTATTTATATCGTTTATGCATTTCTCGCACAGTATCTTTTCCATTAAAGATTGTGGATTTTCGTCTCCGGTCTTGAATTGTTCATACAATCCTTGCATTTCTGCTATGTTCGTTGGTGTAGATGTTCCGAACCATAGAAGAGATTGTGGTATTGCATACAAAAACGTCACCGCTATTGTTGCTGCTCCCATTCCTCCTTTTACTATTGATGTTGTTGATCCAAATATCGATTTACTATTTTTTTCCCCCCCCACTATTCTCAGTTTGTCTTCTGTTTTCAAAGTGTCTATTTTTCTCAATGCTCTTTTTACTTTATCCCATCCTTCTGCTGTTATCTTATCAGATATGTTTTTTATTACTTCCAAGTCTGTGTCTTTTACGCCTTTTCCGTTTACTATGTTATCTATTACTCTATTTTCTTGTTTATTCAGTCCTTTTCCAAATAGTATTTCTTCTGCTTTTCCTGTTTCTGCCAGCTCTTGATCTATGCTTTGTATTTCTTTTATTGCATCTCTTCTGAATATATCGTCTGCTACCGACTGTCCTACATTTCTTTTTATTACATCGTATTCTGCTACTGCGTTTTCTCTTGTTAGCTTTGTGTAATCATAATTTTGTATAAAATCTGCTTCTTCTCTCCATTTCGCCAAATCTACTTCGTTTATCTTCTTTGCTTCTAATTGTGCTCTTATTGTTCTTTCTGTTTCTGGTGAAACATTTCCTCTTACTGCTAGTTTTGTTGCTTCTACGGTATTGTCTATCTTTGATAGAGCAATATCCACTTTATCCACCGTATCTAGCTGCCGTGTGCTCGCGTCCAGTGATTTATATGCTGTACTATTCTTTATTTTTACTATATCATCCATCCGCGATTCCCAGGTGTCTATTGCTGTTAAATCTCCTCCTTTCAAGAATCCTGCCGATTTCATCTCATCTATTTGCGATCCTAATACTGTTCTATAATTCGCTTCTAAATTTTTTAGTCTCTGAGTTTTATATGCATTTTCGAAATTTCTTCCCATTGCTCCTTTAGTTCCGAATTCTGCTCCAAACCAATTTGCCACTTGCTCTCGTAATGTTGCATATTCTGACGTATTTAATGTTCCTAAGTATGATTGTACCTGTGCATCCCCTGTTAATGCCGCGTTTAGCTTTTGTCCTGGCGAATTTGGTGTTTTATCTTCGCCATATTTCGTTATTTCTTTTGCTATTTCTTCTGTTCTTATTGGATCTGATATTTTTTCTGCTGCTTCTTTCTCTAATTCTCTCAATGGATTTAAAATTTCATCTAGTTTTCTTTTTCCGTATGTATTTACTTCTGACAGTTCTTTTGTTTTTTTTACTGTTGTTTCTGCACCTATTCTTTCGTTGCTAACTGTGGTTCTTTCTACTTCTTTTTCTACCGTTTTTCCTTCCATTATGTTTTTTAATTCATCTCTATCTCTATTTGCTCCACTCTTTGCTCTCAATGCTGCTGCGTTTGCATTACATTCTGTTGTCATTGTTTATTCACCTCCGTTTATTAATTCTCTTGCTCTTGTTGGACTTATGAATTGTATTCCTTCTGTCCTGTTCATATATGGTACGTATCCTGTTGGCATTCTGTAATTCATATTTTCTGAGTTCCAATATCCTATTTCTACTCCTGACATTTTTATTCCGTTACTTACTTTTTCGTAATCTTGCAATTCTTTGTATGTTAGCCCTGATTGATCTTCCCAATTCATTCTCCATAACATTTCTACATCATTCTCGTTTAGTCCTTCGAATCCTGCCATTTTTAATGCTCCGCTTATTTCTCCCTGCGATAGTCCTTTTTCTTTTGCTTTCTGTATTACTTCTTCTCGTGTTCCTGGTTCTGCTGGTGTTCTATCTATCTTTATTACTTGGTTATTTTCTGTTTTCTTTCCTGTTATTGCTCCTATACCTATTGCTGCTATTGTCCCTGCTCCTATTCCTGCTGCCATTGCTTTGTAGCTTATTACTGCATCTTTTGCTATAGTTTCTATTGTTTCTGCTGCCGTTTCTGCACATTTTACCGTTTCTACTTCTTTAAATCTTTCTTTTGTTGCCGTTTTTATTTCATCTGCTTCTTTTGCTATTTTTTCTTGTTCTTCTATTCTTTTTACCAGCGTATCCATATATTCTTTGTCTGTTATTTCTCCACTTATTTTTCTACTTCTTAACTCTACCAATTCGTCTTCCATTTCGTCCATGCGTATTTCATGCGATCGCAGTTTTGTTCTATCTGTTATTTCGTCTAATATCAATTTTTCTCTGTCTTTTGTTAATTTCAATTCTCCTATGTCTGTTATTTCTATTTCGTCTATGTTATTTGCTAATTTTGTTTTAAATTCGTTATCTGATACATTCTTAAACTCCTTTTTCCATTTTTCAGTCGCTTCCTTTGTTATATCGTTTGTTTTTGTTTGTGTTAATCTATCTAATGCGTCTCGTAAATCATCACATTTCCCTACCATCTAAACACACTCTCCTCTGTTTATGCAAGCAGTCAATTCTTCTTGCATTTCTTTCTTTAACTGTGCCAATTCATCTGCGTTATTTCTAGTCAAAGCATCTTTAACCAATTCATCTGTTAATGAAGTTGGATTTTTCTCATGCCACATAGCATCAAACGCTAATTCTCTATTTTCTGGTAGCCATAATGTCTTCAACTCGTCTGAGTTTAGTGGCATTCCTTCTGATATCTTGAATGCTGTCTTTTTCATGTCGTTACTCTTCTTTGAAAGTGTTTCTAATGCGTATTGCGATCTTTCTTTTGCCATTTGATTTACTAAAGTTTCTGGTGCTCCTTCGTTCGTCATCCTCAGTATCTTAGTTATACTCGTATCTGCATAATTGTTTGCATTTTTTCCTGCCAAGAGTACCGTTTGTTTGTGTATACTTGATTCTGCCATAGCTTTTGCTGCATCTTCTATATTTCCTTTCTTCAATTGTGCAATTGCATTCGTTGCTGCTTCTTTTGGCGTTGCTTTTCCTGGTTTTAATGTTTCTTTTATTTGTTCTATTTCTATTACTGTCGTTGTTGCTTTTTCTATTTGCGTTTTCTTTATTTCTATCAGTGCGTCTACGTTGTTTACTGCTTCTCTTGCTCTTTTTACTGAAGAAAGTGTTTCTATTGTTGCTTTTCCTTCTTCTTTTAGCTGTTTCGCGTAAGTAAGTTCTATTGCTTCTTTGTTGTCCATCAATGCTGTTCTTATATCGTAAAGCTCGTTTATATCTGAAGATGGCGTAACTAGCTTTGCTTTTTCCATCTTTTCTGCAGTTCCCGTCAATTCATTCCAAAATTCTGCTTTGATCTCTGCTTTTCTTTTCGTAGATATTCCTAATTTTTCAATTTCTGCTAAATCCGATTGTTCCATCACCTGTGTCAGTAATGATCTATTATTTCTCATTAGTGAAGTGAATTCTTTATCCGATAGTTTATTTATCGTCTTTGTATTAAATCCATATCGTAGTTCTATTACCTGTTCTCCTTTATCATTTAGTTTACTTGTTTCTGTTTGCGTTATTCCAAATTCTTTCATTTTCTGTTCTTCTATGGTGTTCCATCTCTTATAGAAGTCTGTTGTTTTAGTGTAATCTTCTATTTTTGTTACTGCTTCCGTAGGATTCAATATTTCCTTTGCTTTTGTTATGTATTTCTCCAAATCCGACTTAGTTATTCCTTTTTCTGTTGTCAAATATTTTATTTCGTCTACATTCAATTTTGCTATATCTTCTACGTTGTTTATCTTTCGTAATTCGCTTGTCCCGCTGTATCTAACTATCTTATCTGCCACACTTTCTGGCATCACATTTACTAATTCCAGTTCTGCACCAGAAATTGCCCGCGTTGCACCACTTACACTGGTCGTTGGTATTGAAACTGCTCCTTGTATATCCAGTTTCTTCATTTCTTCCAGTGCATTTGTTATTAAGTTGTAGTTTTCTGTTCCGTGTTCCAACGCGGTCGTTACCATATTTTCAACTGGCGTCCTTCCCAACTTTTCGCCTGCGTCGAAAAGTAATTTTCCAGCTACCGTAGAATCTCCCACAGCCGTTGTTGAAATCTCTTTGGCGAATGCCAAAGACGTATCTACAAATAAGTTATTTGCGTCTTTTAATATTGCTTTTACTGCTGTTCCTGTTGCTTCGTCTGATAGTTTTATTCCGGTTTCTATTACGTTGCTTATTGCCACTGGATCTTTTGATATTAATTCTGCTAGAGTTGATTTTATTGTTGTTATATCCGTTTTCACTATCGAGTCCACAAATATCTTCGAGTTTATTGGATTATCCACGGCCTTTTCAAAGCTTTTTGATATGTCCTGTACTACTGACAGTGGCTTCCAATCTGTCAGTTTCCCTCCTTCCAATACTTCTTTAATTCCTACGTCTGAAGCTTTTGCTATCCATCCTACTTCCGTTGTAGGTACGAAAAGCGTGCTTGCTATTGCGGTTGCCTTTGAGACTCCTGTTATTCCTTTATCCAATCTCGAAATTAATCCTACTTCTTTCCAAGCCTTTGCTACTGCTCCAACGTCTGCATTTAGTACTGTGAATGGTGATGCTATTAGATCTATTACTGGATCTCCTGTCATTTTCGGGCTTACTAATGCTTCTATTCCAGAGTTCAGGTACTTCCCTTGTAGATTTCCTGCCTCTTTATATGTTAGTGGTGCTTTTGCTTGCGCGTTTTCTATTACAGTTGGCCCGAATGCCGCAAGTGTCGCGTGCCCCAGTGTTGGATCTGATGCCATGTAGTTTATTTGATGCAATCCTTCGATTGTTTGTGTTACCTGTGCTAATTGCACTGGTGTAGCTGTCGTTAGGAATGTATATTTTGCTGTATCTTCACTTATTCCTGGCAGCAATTCTCCAATTGATTTTCCTTCTTTCAATTTGCTTGCAAATAAATCGTTTACTTGTTTTCCTTTTTCTGTAACTGATATCGAACTGCTTCCTGACCAATCTATTATGTTTAAAATCGGTGCAAATATGTTTGCTTTCCCTGATTTATCGTTTAAAGTTAGTATATCTCCGATGTTTAGTGCTGATTTTTGTCCTATTGTTATTAGTCCTGCTCTTTCTGCCGAGTATTCTGGTGTCATTATTCTATCGGCTAACCAGTTTCCTACCTGAGATACTACTGTTGGCGTTCCTTCCACTTCCCAGGTTTCCCAAAACCATTTTCCTTCCGTTCCTTTTATTGTTGATGCCTGCTCTATGTTAGTTGATAATGGCGTTGTATCTTGCTTTATTTCCAGTAAATTTGTTGCTAAATTACTATCAACTGTTAATTTTGCTCCTGTCAATCCTAACAGTTTATTTACCAGCGTTACTCCTTCTGATGAAAGTGTACTTTTCACACTTGCTACTGGTGCAACGATTGCGTTTTCTATTTTTGCTCCTTTAGTTTGTGCGTCTTTTAGAGTTGCCGCGTAAATTGGATTTTCTTTTGCTACATAAGAAACTAATTTTCCACCATTTCCCATGTCGTATGTTATTTTCGCTGCTGTAGTTGGTGCTCCTGCTCCGAATCCCGACGCTCCGTATATTACTAAAGTTTCTTTTCCTACTTCTACTACTCCTACCGATGTATTCTTGTCATCCTTTGCGAATTCTTTTTCTGCGTACTCAATTGCTTTGTTTTTGTCTGTGAAATATACATATTCCTGCTTCAAGTTTTTTCCATCTTTTACTGATACGTCTACTTTATATTTCCCGTCTTCTTTTGATACTATTCCATCAAAAGTTGCTGGTGTTATTCCTGATATCGTTGTATCAAATTTTCCTTTAGTTGGCGTATATGTTGCTTCTTTCGTTGTTATTTTTGTTTCTTTCTTTTCTGTTGCTATATTTCCCTGTTTAATCGTTGTCGTCTGTGGTAAAACTGGATATATGCTCGATTCCGAGGGATGTTCTGACATATATTCCATATATTCAGACATTATGCTTTTTGTTGGCACTCCTCCACTTGCTAATTGTTCCTGTGTAACTTTCCCGCTACTTAGTAAAGTCTTTAGTAATTCTGGTTTCTTTTGTAAGTCTTCTGTTTTAAAGTACATTTGCCCTTCTGGTAACGTCATCTTGCTTATTAGTACTGTTCCTGAATATCCTTGATCTTTTAGTAATTGAGTTTGTAATTTATTCAATGTTACATTAATTATTTTTGTTTTTTCTAATTCCGGTGCTGTCACTATCTCATTTACCAGATTTAGTGTGTTAGTTTTTAGCGTATTTACTCCTGTTATTGCATCATTCATTAATTGCTTCTGCAATTCTTCTGAAGTTGTTGATTTTAGTGTATTTTGTGTTACCACTCCTAAACTTTCTAATTGCTTGCTTGCCTCGTAGTTTAGTCCGGTCAATGCTTGCTGTACCACGGATGCTTTTAGTCCGTTTGTTATATCAGTTATTCCTTTTGTCGCGTTTTCTAATATTTTTTTTACTGAATCCGATGCTTGTATTGTGTTTATTGCTTTCAGCGATGTTGCTGGCAACGATGATACATAATTGTTCAACGTGTTTGTGTACTGTGAGTTATTTAGTGAAATCTTTGCTTGTGATATGAAACTTGATAATCCGCTTGACGTTTTTATGTTTCCTGTATAATTTGATACAGGTTTAAATGCAAATACCATTTACTTTCTCCTCCCTGCTTCTTTTACTTTATTTATGTTATTTTCAATTTCTTTCTTTGCTTTTGCTATTTCTTCTTTGATCTTTTGCTCGTTTGTCATTGCCATAGTCAAACCTTTTATACACCCTTCGCATAAATATCTCTCCTATGATTACTGTTGAGATTCCTGTTGGCGTATCTCGGTCTACTTCTTCTCGTAGATCTGTCCTATGCGAGTCTCTTCTCCCTGCTAAATCTGAAGACAAGGATGCTGAATTAAATGGTCACCGGCTACAGTAGTACACCTATTGCAGAGGCCCGCCAGAGGCTACAGGACATCCTCAAGGGCATTGATGCTATCCGCAAGATCCAGGACGATGCCCGCAACGCGGAGCAGTACTATCAAGATCCTGCTGGCCTTTATACAGCCGCCAGACAAGACCTGCTGGCCCTATCCAAAGATTTTGATATATTTAAGAAATTTGTTAAAGATAATGAATCCAAGTTGCTTGCTGACGAATCCAAGTATTACGCATACAAGAACGAGTCTATTGATAGGCAAATTGATTTTCTTGAGGCCACCATAGTTACTCCAAGCATAAATTCTCCGCTGCCCGTTGGTGCTGAGAATGATACGGACGTTGGCCGCAGCTTCAAAGGCAAAATCGTGTCTGTTGCAGATGGTGACACTGTAACTGTTGCTCAGTACATGGATGAAACTGGTTCCATCTCTCAGAACCGTACTGTGCGTATTGCTGGCATTGATACTCCTGAAGGCGGCACTTCTCGCGGCAAGAAGGTTCTTTCTGCTACCACCACATTTTGGCTTGGCAAAGAAGTTACCGTGTACTACGACCGCCACACTCCTAATGATCTATATGGCCGTGTCTTGGGCACTGTCTACTTTGAAGATACCAATTTTGCTCTGTGGAGTATTGGCAATTGCTACACAGAACCTAACCTCAAGTTCGAGAAGAATCACTTTGTAGATCCTGTAGAGTTTAAGCAGGCCGCAAAGAAGTGTTTAATTGGCTATCCTGAAATCGGCTCAGTTAAAATCCTTTCCAAGCCTCCTCACGCAGTTATTCATTTCGGCAAAGTTGGTGATGAGGTTCAGCAAAATAAAGATGTAACTCCTTGCGAAATAGAATTACCCATAGGAAAATACGTATTCATAGCATCCTTTCCCGGTTACTCCTCGCTGCGCGAGGAGTATGAGATTTCTGCGGAGAAGGTACAGCTCCCGGTGTTTGTGCTTCCTAAGATTCCGGTTGAAACTGGATTTGTCGCCATAAGTACAGTTCCATTTGATTCCCAGGCAATTGTTTCCATAGATGGTACTATCACTGGCCGTTCTCCTGTTACTGTTGAATTACCTCTCGATGTTCCTGTTAAGGTATCCGTTTCTTCTGAAGAGTATAAAACCGAAGAGGAGTCTGTTATTCCTGTTATAGATAAGACCGTTGGTGTTGTATTTACTTTAGAAAAGCTCTGAACTAACCCATTCCTGCTAATATTTCAAATCCTTTTATGTATTGCTCGTTTTGTTCTTGTAAAAATAGTACATATTCCCATTCTTTCGACAATTCTATTATTTCTTTTATTTCTAAAAATTCTAATTCTCCGTCTTCATTGAATTCTCCTCTGAACTCCCATAAAGACGGTTCGTTCATTAGCTTACGTCCCTATTTCTGTCTTCTTCTGTTTTTTCTTGTGCGTTTCTTGCTTCCTCCACTGCATTATCTTTTGCTATTATCATGTTTGCCATATCAAACGCATTTTTCTGCTGCATTTCTACCATTTCGTGTAGCATTTTTGGTGTGGTGCTGCTATTAAATTCTTCTATCAAAACTCCGCCATAAGTTAATGTGCATATTTTTGGTTTCTTCGTTTTATCATCAATTGCTGAAAAAACCATTCCTACTGGAATGTTCAATACTTCATCTACGTAAATTTCCAGGTTTCTTATAGAAAGTCTCATCTTCCCTGGATGATCTTCTACGTCTTCTGTGATACTTGGTCGCATAGTATACTATGCTGAATCATGATATATAAAACCGTCTTCTTCTCATGTACCATTGTTCCGGTATCTATTTATTCTATACTTCGCACTATTTAATTATGATATGCAATGTTGTTGATATTGCCAATAGCAAAATTAAAAAGCTTGACATCGATGATCCCGATTGGGTTTCGTGGTTTAATCGCAATTATACATCTATAGTTGCTATGCCTGGTGAGCTTGAAATGCTTCTTAAAGAAGCTGGTAGTAATCAATTGTGTGTTATTGTTGCAATTGAGAGATAAAAATGTTCTAATACGGCTTAGTTAAGCCGTACTCTGCTCACTTTCTCAGGCACTTCTTCACAGAGTCCTTGAAGGCTACTCCCTTCAGACCCTTCGCGGCCTTCGCGCAGCTAGTCAGAACTCCCTGCTGTGCTCTGATCTTATCCGGGTTTCCGCCTGTTACGTGCAGGAACCTCATTCCCATTCCGCCCTTCTTGATGCCGATTCTCAGAGACGGATTTCCCATCTCTCCCGGTTTAATAGTCTTCGCCATTATTATGCACCAAGTTCTTCTTTGTTTCTGTTATATAAAAAGAAATGTACTAAAAAATGTTTTTACTCTTCTAATATGCTTAGAAACACCTCATCATTTTCATCTACCATTCTCAGTAGCTTCTTTTCTTCCGTATAAAGCTCTGTTCCTGTGGCGTCTTTCAATACTATCGTTCCATCTAATATTTCTATTGTTTCTGCCAATTTATACAAATTTTTGTTTCCCGATTTGAATGATTCTACCATTCCCGCTTCTATTAATGCGTCTAGTCTGTACTTTATTCTTTCTGCACATGTTCTTACGTTTATTTTCTTTTCTTTTGCCAATTTCTTTGCTATTCCGCTTGCGGGCAATGGCAATTGCCCGTTCATGCATAAAATTATTTTAACTAGAATTTTGTCCATTCTCTCTCTCCTCTTGCGATTTTAAGCATTCGGTCATTGCTTCTTCTTTTGTCTTCGGTGTCGTTTTTCCACATCTTTTTGTGCTTACGCACATTCTCGTTGGTCTTCCTGGTATCTCGTCTGCTAACTCCGCCATTGAATCGCTTACGCATTCGTGAAACGGTTTTATCACTTGCGTTTCATTCTCTTCTAACGCCGTTTCGGGTTTTTCTTCGGTTTTGCCTGTCTCTGGTCTTTGCTGTTCGTTCTTTTCCTCTTCCATCTTCGTCAAATCCGCGTCGGCTCCTATGAAAGTTTGCTGCATCAGTTCTGCCCTATGCAGCGCATCATTCCTTTCTAGTGCGCAGGCCAGAGGATCTTTTTCGCATTCCGATTTCAGGAAAGCAAGTTTTCTTGCGTAACCTTGCATGTACTTTTCACATTCACCACATTTATGCGCTTCTGCATCTTTTTCTACTAATTCCTTTGCCGCGTCTATTGTTTCTATTGCATCTTCCATCGTTGTCGTTGTGTCTATCGATAGCAGTAACCCTTTTGCATCTTCCAGCGTTTCTACTGCTCCTGCTATCTCATCGTTCTTTATAACCATGTCTGGTTCCTCTGGTTCTTCTCCTATATGTTCATAAAATTTACATGTACAATCGTTGCATGGGCACACTTTTCCGCATGGGCAAAGCCCGTTATTTCTATTCAGGTTCTTCGCCCAATCTATTGCGTCCCTATGGTCCATTATTTTTAGACCGTTTGCTGCTCCGAAAGCCTGTAGGTCTTCTGCTGTTATCGATGTCATCTTATAATCCTCTTGCTTCTTCTTTTTTTGTGTATCTATTGTATAGTTCCTGTTCTTCTTTTGTTACTGCTATTCCTTTTTCAAGTTTCTGTCCTACCTTCTTTATTATTAGCTTTCTTACCATTGCGTTGTGAATTTCCGGGAATGCCGCAATTCCGTTTATTCCTGCTCTATCATAAGTTTCCTCTAGTATCTGTTCCGCGCTCATTTTCGTTGGGTCGATTCCGTTTGCCCACTCCATACAAGCTCCTTGCTTTTCTTCATCTTTTATTGTTCCGCACGCCACATTTGCTATAGCAATTCCCGCAAACATATTATCCATTTCACATCTTGGACATTTCTTTTCTTTAATATCACTCATATTTGTATCTCTCCTCTTTGTAATCTACTAACAAGTTCCATAACTGCGTGATCTTGACCTACTTCATCGCTTACTGAATCTAAAATTATGTGAAAATATGCTGAAAGCATAGCAGTATAGTTTTCTCCCATCATATAATATACATCATACACTGCTTGCATGTCATGAAAATACTTTCTGTGATTAGATTGCATATATGGTTGCGCTTGATCCATATATTTATGCACTTCTGGAAAGAAATTTCCTCTGCCGAATAGAATCTCATCGAGAATTATGTGAATTGGATGAGACGGCATCTTTTTCCTCCTTTTCTGCTATTACTATTTTTTCGAACATCTTTTCCCAATATTCCGCACCTCTCCTACAACAATCTTCACAGAACATTCCTGGCGTGTTTCTTATTATTCCTTCCCCTCTTAAAATCTTGTCCATTTCCGATGCAATCATTCCAGCTCTTTTATATCGTTCAATCTGGTTCGCATTCACATAGAATTGTATCTTTACCTGTTTCCCTGATGGCGTTTTTGGTAATCTTTCCCACGCCGTAGAATTGTCGTTTTTTCCCTTCCTGCGCGTCTTCTGCTTCCTCCTTTTTATTGTTTTTTTAGTTTTCATGTATCTATTAGAGTAGTAACCTAAATATATCTCTTTCTACCTTAGTATCCAATATGGCTGTCAAAGAAAAGGAAAAAGAAAAGTCTGAATCTTCTAAGAAGGAAAAAGATCTCAGTGATCAAAATCCTATTGATATTGCTTCAAAGGCCATTCAATCTGATCCCGTTTCTGCTCTTCCTCCTACTATTTCGCTCTCAGATGGTGGAATTCCCAAAGATCCGCTTCAAATGAAGCGTGCTATTCAGGATGAGATGATTTCAGATGCTTTCGAGAAACTTAGGTGGAACATGGTAGATGGTGCGCTCGCGCAGAGCAAGGCGTATAAGGCTCGTGAGGAAAAAGAGCTTGCAGATGCTACTAGAAATAATTTGAATCCTGCTGCTTCTCCTTCTCCTGTAGCTGTTGCTGGTATAAATCCGGGTGGCCTTCTTCAACCTCACAACGACAGGGCTGCAATAATTGATGCTGCGCTCAAAGGGCTTGACTCTGACGAAGCAAAGCTTAAGTTCCTTAATGAGCCTCCTACGTGGCTTTCTTCCCCGGTCAATGTTTCCGGTGGCGTCCCTCGGCAGTTTCCTCCGTCTGTTGCTCCTGTTCCATCTCCCGTTTCATCTGATCCTGTTTCGATTATACGTGATGTTAGTTCTATGATTGTTGATCAGCTAAAGGCTGGTATGGATATCCAGAAGGCGGTTAATCCTCAATCTTCTTCAAATTCTGGTTCTGGAACTCCAAGTGTTGTTGAAGTTATTGATAAATTTAAAGAAATCAATAAAACTACTACTGATGCATTTACTAATCTGTTCAAGGAGTCCCAGGACCAGACCAAGAAGCTTATTGATGATCTTAAAGAGGCAAATACTAAATTGATGGAAGATAAATCAAAATTGCAGATGGATATGATTGATAAAGATCGTGAATATATGAGAGAACATATCAAGCGCCTCGAAACTGCTCTTTCTCAACCGCGTCCTCAATATCGCGAGGTTATTGAAGAGGCTCGATCCAATGGCGTAAAAATAACTACCGATACCCCTGAATGGGAGCGTGCTAGGGCTGAAATTGCGCGTGAGGATAGAAAATTGGAACATCAACTTACGCAAGCTGAAAAGAAATCTGATCTCGAATTAATTCGTGAGAAACGCAGGTTTGCTATGGCTAATGTTGCCGGATCTATGGCCGGTAGGCTTTTTGATGGTTTAATTGGTGGCCAGGAGCTTAAAAAACATAAAATGTCTCCCGACGCAACCGCAGTTGCTACGAGGTTCTAGTTATGGGCGAAGTTTTAGTTAATCCCATAGTTTATACCATGCTTGGTCATGTTTCGCATACAGATAATTTCCCATCCGAGGATTACGCAGTTGAGTTATATGCTCAGATGCGTATTCTTTCTTCCGATGACATTGTTTCTCTCATTTGCAGCAATGATATGTTTATCTCGTATGCCGATCAGATTAAAATGGCTATTAATGGCATGGACATTAAAGGTATTGGTTTGGTTCTTATTCAATTCATTGATGCCAATTGGCCTAGTCTTATGCAAATGATAAATAGTAGTGACGCTGAATTTGAGTTATTTAAGTCCGTAGTTATCAAGCTTGTTGATGAAATTCGTAGAGATCCTGGTGATGGTGAAATAGATGGAAACGTACAAGGGTAAGAATGGTATCCTCGTTGGGGATAATGGCGATACCTGGCGGGCCTTTAGCCCTTCGGCCAATAATGTACAAGACCCGCAGCAGTATGAATATAAAGGCCATAGTGGAAAGCCTACAGGAATTTATTATTATATGGGCTTCGATCCATCCGCCGATGCTGGCAAAGGTGGTACCCGGATCGCATTCTGTGATTATCCCAAGGATCGCTATACCCTCGAAGAAATTGTCGATGGCGAAGACACCCCATTCATATTAATGAATTGTAATGTCTGTCACGCTATGGATAATGCCGCAAAACGCACAGGCAGGCTCCCTTATGCTTCTTCCGTTCCTGCGCCTGTGGCGCAGGAACAAATGGCTCCTTCCTATCCCGCTCCTGCCGCGCAGGAGCGGCTTAGTGTCGGCCCTGTTGTTGCTGCTGCGCTTCCTAAGTGGTTGCCGAAGGGAATTCAGATTGCTAAGGCGCTTTCGCTTAAGCCTGTTGGAGATGCTACGGTCACACTTGGGCTTAGTTTCTTGGCGGATTTTGCATCTGGGCTGTTCCCTGATCCTTCTACTAGACAGGTTTTGCAGTCATTTTCAGATGACATGATTGATTCTCTTGATCCTGATATTGTTAAGCATATCCAGGATCAGGCGCTTGATGTTGGTGAGGCCGCGCTTAAGGACGGAGATGCTGTAATTTCTCGAAAAATGCTCAAGAGTATGATGTTTAAGACTCGTGGAGATCTTAAGAAGGAAGTTGAAGATGAAAAGAAGAAACGCGATCAACAGCAAAATAATTCGCGTGCATCTTCGTTGTATCCTGCTTCATCTCCATCTCCTGTCTTCAATATTCCTGAAAATAGTGGAAGATTGGGCATACCGAGGCTCTTCGAATGAATAGTTTATCTGAAATTCGTGCAATATTTGATTCTGATATAGATCAATCTGTTGCACGATTTCAGACAAAACTAGATTTTTTAGTAAATCCTATCATTTCTCAGATTCAAGCAGTTCCTTACGAGCCGTCCACCGCCACTTCTGTGTTTGATAATACTACAGTCGCTTTTTCTCTTGGTATTGGTGATTCTAAATCTGGAATCTACGGAGATTTCGTTGTAGATTTGTCTGCTTCTGTCGAAAAGTGCTCTCAATCCATAAATAGGTACGTTTCTAATTCAATGATTACTTCCCAACAGCAACTAGACTCTATTCAAAGTGAAATAACTTCTCTTTCTTCACATATATCTTCTTATTCCACAGAAGCTACTACTAAAGTTGGAAATCTTATTACATCCGCTAGTAATGAGTTTTCTTCTGCTTTACTCATTGCTCAAACCAAAGCTTCCGAATATTTCATTAATTACCTAACAGATTCTTATTTAGGTGCAATTGAGCGTGCTGACAATCACGCTCAAGAGTCCATAGATAGATTGAAATCTATTTATGCTTCTTATAAAACGCTCCCTTCTAGTTTTTATTCTGATGTAAATAACATTCTTACTGAAATTTCTGATACGTATAATGATTCCATTGATAAAGCAAATACTACGTATAATGATTCTATAGCTTCTTATAAATACTGGTCTTCTTCTGCTCAGAATCTTATAGTTTCTAGTCAATCTCGTATTAGTGCTGCATTGTCTTCGTCAAATGCTAAGATATCAGCGTTGTTCACTTCTCTCTCATCTGATTTGTATAACAAAGCAGATTATGCTTTTGCTGTTGCTATTACCGTTCTTTCTTCCAAGATGTTTACTGAATCTATTAGAATTCGTAATGATTTGAACAATCTTGTATCTTCCTTATCTGAACGAGCCAATGGAACTCTCAAGATCATTGATAGATATTTCAAAGATGCTTATCATCCCATTTATGTTGATGGTTCTGATTATAGAAATGGTAAGGCTACCGTAATGAATGGTGCTTCGCAGTTAGTATCTGATGAAGTTAATTCTATAATCAATGAATATAATACTAAAACTGGTGTTATTAGTTCTAATTATAGTTCGTTTCTTGAATCTCTTCAGACTGATGTAATATCCTATATCAATAACAATGTTCCCGGTTTAACTGAAGAACAATTGTCTACCATTGAATCAAAGTTGTCTATTGCCATTAATAAATACAATGATAGAATTTCCAATTACTTTACCGTGTATTCTACTAAATTGAGTACTGTTTCTGATGGCATTTCATCTTATCTTACTCGTATTTCTGATAAATATTACAAAACCCTTCCACTTCTTAGATATACAGGCGCAAGTACTGCTCCTGCTAATATAACTAAAACTATTTCGTACGTAGATGACAAAGATACCGATGATACCAGTGATGATGTTACTGTTTATAATAACAAATTTACATTTGATGTAACAAATATTGGTCAAACTGCATGGCAAGGTTGGTTTGGTATAAGGCTCACTTCTTCTGTCGATTATGATACGTATGCTGCTAATTATCTTGAGGAAACTGGCGATACTTATACTGGCGATTACGAAGTTCCTTATTTTAAATGGAATAAGCGCCTTGGACTTGAATCTTTGCTTCCTGGCCAAACTAAATCATTCAGTATCATAGTTCCTGGTAGTTTAATTTATAATTTAGATGAACTTGGTGATAATGTTATACCTAGTGTAATTGTAAATACTGTTAGGGGGATTTCTTCATCACTTCTCTCGAATTAGCCGAGTCTCAAGTTTCTTTAGCATATAGCGAAGCTAATGCTTTGCTTGGACATGCTATTGATGTAGCTGCTCCATATATTAAGCTACATCCTGTTAAGATGTATGTCGATGGCACCAAATTTAGAACTTCTATCTCCGATTTGCTTAATGGTACTAGAAATGAAGTGCTTTCGAAGATTAATGAAGCTTTATCTTTGTTTAGTACTCGCTCTCAAAATGCTTCCATAGATTACAATGAAACTATCACTACTACTGCTGAGGCTAGTGATTTTTCTACCTATATCAAAGATTACTCCGATAAACTTACTGCTGCTGCTCAAGTTGTACTTGATAACGTAGATTCTCTCATAGAATCTCACACACTCGATAGACCACTTCTTAGAGCTACTGGCAATCGTAAAATGGTCCCATCTACATTAAATTTTGATGGAATTACTACATTTTCCTACGAGTTTAAGAATGTTGGTAATAAAATTTGGTCTGGCTGGATGACTTTGAAACTCACTGATCAATATAAAAAGAGCGTTTCCGTAGATTTTGCTCCATCAAATATTCCCGTTGTAGATCCTGGTGAAACTGTGTGGCTTTCTAGGGAAATTACCGTTGAAAAAACTCAATATGTAAATGGTAGCCCTCGCACGTGGGGTTCTACTACAAAGATCCAAGTAGGAATTTATACAAGAAATGCGTAGGTGTTTAATATGGCTGATACCCTTGATGAAGGCATTATAACTGAGGAGTTTTCGACTGGAAATTCCACTAAAGTTTCCTCCTCTAATACGACCGAACCGACACAAGAATTTAGTTTTGGTACTGTTCCTGTTGCTGAATCGCTTTCTGAAACCGAAGAAGGTAATCCTTCCTCTCTAGTCGAAGAGTCTGAAGTTGCATCTCCTTCTACTCCTGTCGTTCTTCCTGCTGCTACTGCTGCATCTGGCGATATGGTTTCATTGGATAACTTAAAGGCCGTTTCTGCTATGTTTGAAAATGATTGTCAAACCATGCAGCAAATAATTGATGGATCTGGCCTCGATAAGTCTACAGTCATGGCTTGTGTTAAATGGCTCACAGATAATGGCCTTCTTTCTGTTAGCAAATCTAAAAAGTTCTATTGCACCATAGATAATGTGTCTGCAATGCAAAATCAGTTTAAAATGTGTCAAAAATGCTTTTCTAAGTGATCGCGCTTCGCGCGATCACCAAAAATGTGCTGGTTCTATGTTCATCGTTGGTAAATGTAGGCACAATGTGAACATTCCGGTTTCAATATCAATCAGTAATTTTCCACATACACGGCATCTTGGCTTTTCTATTTTGTCTATCATTTTGTTTACGTCATTTCTTATGTGTATCAATTCTGCTAATGCATAATTACTGTTTGCTTTTTCTTTATTGCATTTCGTTTTTACTTCTTTCATTTCATTTTTTATACACTCTTCACATCTTTTTACCTGTTTTCCTTCGTCTATCAATAATTTACTTAATATTTCGCAGTTGTAATTACTAGTTCCTTTTTCATCAAATCTCTCTAAGTATTCGCACTTATAGCAAGTCTCATCTTTACATTCTATTTCTATTACTATTTTTCTCTTTTCTTTCATTCCTATATTCTCCTGTATATTGCTTCTATACTTATGCAAACTCCTTTTGATCTTCCTCTTATTACTACAGTTTTCCTTTCCGGTGCATCCATTGCATCTAATATGTATTTTTCTCCTTTCTTTATTCTTTTTTCGTACATTTCTCCCATTTTTATCGTTGCTTCCGTTTCTGCGCGATTATCATTTCCTTCTACTGTTATTACTAGCATTTTACATGTTTCATGTTTTCTTGGTTTCAATGTTCTTATTTTTCTTCCCTCGAAATTCATCGCTACTACTCTATCAGTCATCTTCTAAAACTCCTTTATTACTCCGAATGGGTCCATGTATACTGCCATTGTAAATTGTCCTTCATCCATGCATTTTATTACTTCTCCTTTCTTTAGTGCTTCTAAATCTTCGTCAGATAGTCCTTCTTTATATTCCATCTTTCTTCCGTTGCAAATTATTGGTCTTATTTCGCAATTAACTCCGTTTTTTGTTGCCGTTTCTGCTATTGTAAATTCACCTCTACATTCTTCACTGCAAAAATAGTGTGATTGGCTTATTGGTTCTTCTATCCCGAATCCTATGCAAGCTTTTCCCAATTCTGTTGCTGTTCCACACATTGCGCATTCTACAACTGTTGCCTTTTCTGCCATGTTCCCTCAAAAAATAAAATCCCGCGCCGCTCGCTAGCGGCGCGGTGTTCATCCTAAAACTATTACTGGTCTTTGCTTTTTCATTGCGTTTCGCATTCTTTTCATCACGGTTGCTGGATCTTCGTTCTTTTCTATGATCCATTGCCCGCGTGTCCAGTCTTTTGCGAATGCGTCTTTGTAGATTACTTGTGCGCTCATTGGAAGAGCTACTAATCTATCGTAGTCTATATATTTTAGCCCGTCTTTTCCGTCTTTCAGCGGTACATCCGGTCCTGCAATTCCGCTAGGCTGCTCCCATTCAAATCCTTCTGGAATATCACAAGGCAACCATCCATGTTTATTTTCTTCATCTACACTTGGTCTATCATTCTTTACTCCGCAAGTGAAACATAGTGTTGTAGTTGTATCATCGTTTAGGAATTTTACTGGATATCCACACTTTCCGCACTTAAATCCTTCAAATACCTTCTGTTTTGCTATAATAGTCGTATTTTCTTCCATCTTACATCACTCCTTCTTTCCCAAGTTTGCTATAAATTCTTCTACTGAAACTTCTGGTGCTACTATTTCCGACAATTCTACTGGCGAAGTATTCCCATATCCATCATTTATTGATTCAAATAGCTTCGTTGTAGCATTTGCCCAATCCGAATTCGCCTTCTCCGATCTCAAAGCCTCCGCCGCCGCATCGTCCACATCTGTAAAGTGCTTTCCTTTCATTACATCGTCGTTTGCGAACGACGATGAATTAAACGCTACAGGGTTCGTATTTCTTAGGTCAATTGCTCCTGTGTTTTGCACTTTTCCTGCATCGTTTATTGCGTCTAACGGTGTTCCCGCACATATCGCCATCGTCGCGACGATGGCGATTAAGATTAAAAGTTTCTTATTCATTCTATTAAACTCCATTTCATATTATTCCTGTGTATTTCTCTTCTTTTGGTTTATGAGTTTCCATGAAGTTCTGTATCGCGTCTTTCATCACCTTTGTCATTGTAGTCTTATGGTCTATGCACAATTTCTGAAACCTCTCCTTATAGTCTTCGTCTACTAGTATTCCCATGTGTACTTTTTTAGCCATTCTTCATATATGTTGTTTTATTACTATATTATGTTTTCGTTCATTTATTGTTTAAGTCTATTTTGTTTATATATAATCACGTTTCAGTCTTATTTTGGAGGAATTTGAATCGCTGCGTATGTTGTTGAACCGTTCGACTTCAATTTTGCATTCGCTACCACCAATCTTGCAGTAGGAAATGCTGCAAAGGTTGGTGAGGCTTCGGCCTATAAGGTTAGTGGCGAACAGCAAAATCAAGCAACGCCCCTTGTAATCCCGTCCGAGGGTTTCGGAGAAATCGCAGGACTTGAAATATTCGCAGGTGTCAAGAATGGCATGTATGAGCATCTTGATACCGTGAAGGTGTATATTGGTGGTCAGTCTTATAACGATCAGGTGTTCAATGAGCTAACTGCTCCTGGATTTAGCCCGTTCCGGCCTGATCCGCTTGCTGCTGTTGGCCTTAGACATGGTGTCATGCCTATTAACTTTGGTTTGCCTATGCTTATGGGTGGCAGACCTGAAGAGGCTTGCCCGAAGGTTCCAAGCGGCAAGGCAATTGAGGTAGAAGTTACCTGCCCGCCGTCTGCTGAAGGTGGCGTAGCTCTTACCAAGGATCTTACCGTCCGGCTCTGGATGGTTAAGGTTCAGGGAGTCCAGAAGCTTAAGGATCTCTTGAAGTTCCAGAGTGCTTATACAGGTCAGCATTATTACGATGGAAATACTCTCAACTGTGATTTCGATCTTGGAGATCTCGAAGTCGCTGAGAAGATGCCTGTAAGGTCCAAGCTCACATCTAACCCCATCAAGAACATGATTCCTGAACAGGGTACATTTGAGCCGCAGGAACATTGGGGTAAGCTCCCTGGTGGCATGGAGCAGGACAGGCCCAAGCTGCATGTCTTCTCCGTCTTCGCGAAACAGATGGCAGATACTACGGTAAATGAGTATTACCAGTACGTAATGCAGAGTCAGCAGGTCCAGGATAAGTATTACGAGCTTTATTGGGACTTTACCAAGCGCGATGCCTTGAAGATTACCCATCTTGGTTTCAAGAATCCGCCCACTGGTGTAATTAAGAATCTGTGGCTGCGCCGCTCTGGTCGCGAGCTTGAGCAGGTGTACGAGGTACAGGCCGCAAAGAACCCGTTCGCCATGCCTGCTACCAGAGATCCCGGCACGTTCGTGTATGCTGGCCCTACTAAGCTCCCCAAGCCGTTTATCGTCTGGAATGAAATTGGCTCTATCGAGCAGAAGGATGATGGAACTGCTGTTGATGGCTGGACTGCTCTTAATCGCAATGCTGCTGGTATCTATGCCAGAGGTATTCGTTATGAGCTTAATGAAAAGGAGGTCTAAAGATGGCTAAATTTGAGTGGCAGCTTACCAGTATAACCTCTGGTGAAACTACCTTTTATGAGAGCGATTCCGGTGGCGTGTATTATGGTGCGCTGTTCGGTGTCGCTGGTCTGTGGATTCGACTTCCTAGTAGGGCACCTGCTATCGAGGATATTATTCTCACTGCTGCCGCCGTAGGCTCCAATGATGGACTTTATTCTCGTAGGTCTACCTGTACCGGAGGCACTGGCGGAGTTAATAACCGTGAGGTTGTCAGTGGCCTACAGGTTGCCGGATTCGAGAAAGGTGGCCGGTGGATTAGAATCGATAGAACCACCACGCTCCCTGCAAAGATGGCTGTAGGCAGTGCTAAGAAGAATCTCGTACTGTTCTATACCGCAGTCGGTGAAGGAACAACCCTTGATCTGTAAATTAAATTCTCGCGCCTGCTGGCGCGAGAATTTAATATTTTTCTTTAAAATCGCATTGGTCCATTGAAACTTGTCGCTTTTAACGCTTGTTGTACTACTTCATCTTTTATTTTTCTTCCATTTATGTAATATCCTGCTTCTTCTTTGCTGCAATACTTTATCGTCGTTTTTATTGTTTCTCCTTTTTCATTTGTTGTTATGTCTGTTCTCATTGGTTTTAGTTCACTTAGTTTTATTACCGGCATAAAAATTCCTCCAAATCTCCGCGCTTCAGCGCGGAGATTTTATCGGCTCCACCTCTATTACCATAATTGGTTCGGTTTTGTCCCAATTTATGTCTTTGTGTACTTCTTTTATGCCTTTCTCTAGTGCTGGACATGCTTCTGCCATTCTTTTTATTCTCAATTGTGCTTTTCGTCCAGTTTCATCTACTACCATCATATAGTCGTTTCCTGTGAATTGCCTAAATTCCTGTGTTTTTTTACCTGATAATATATCATCAAGGTATTTCGAATTAATTTTTGCTTGAAGTATCAACGTTATTTCTCCATTATGCATTCATTACCCAATTAATGATATGCTTCCAACGAATTATTTGTTTTTCTGCTTCAAAGTTCTCTTTTACCCATTCTTTTGCTCTTTCCTTTTCTACGAATAAGCTTCCAATTTTTTCTTTTTCTATTACCTCTTGTATTACTTCTTTCATATCTAAATTCCACAACGTAGTCATAGGTAAATCTGGATGTAGGCAATAGCACCAAGGATCTATGTTACTCACCACTGTTTGTCCTAAAACTAGCCCTTCCAGTGAGTTTCCGGCGTTATAGTGTGTATCTCCTAATGAATCCAGTATAATGTGATATTTGGCCTTCTCCTTAATTGCTTCTTCCCACGTTAAACCAGTTATTCTCTTGTATTCTATTTCTCCTGATTCAATATATGGTTTTAATATTGCTTCAAATTGCTCTGTTCCTTTGTACTTTATCTTTGTAGGTGCATGGCACACTGAAATTTTGTTATTTTTATCTATTCCTTTTGTCAATTCGTTTATTCTTTCTATTGGTACTATCCAGTTCTCGAAAGGTGGAGCGCATAGCTTAGTTGAAAGAGTAGTGTCGCATTGCATTGGAAAAATTTTCCAACCTCTGAATTGTTCCATTCTCCAATAGTCTACTCTCTCGCGCAATCTGCTTCCTGTTCCATTAATTATTGTATTTTTGTGAGTTGCCCATTTTCTCAAAGGAATTTCTTCGAAATCAAACAACTGGTCTTGCAAAATAAACATATCCGTATCTCTTGCGTATTCTGCTGCTTCATCCATGTCCTTTTCTACTGTCCAGTCTGTAGGATAACCCAAATAAGTATCCCTGCACACCATCGATTTAGCTTCCCATCCCAAATATTTCCTCATGGCTTGCGCCAAGAGGAAATTTTGTTGTGCGTTGTCCGTTTCTGCTAGTAGAAGTATTCGAATTCTAATCACTTCCCGGTTGTGTCATATTAAAATCGTTTTCTACTATATACGCATTTTTTGTCTTTGCGTTAAAATTCCCATTTGAATAAATTATCATTTTATACATCACACTATTACCTATTATACAATTAATTGCCATTTCTATCTTAGTTTTAATACTAATTTTTTTCATACCAATTTCTCCTCTTCTAAAGCTGCAACCATCTTCTCGTAGCTACTCTTCAACGAATATGCTTCACATCTTTCATATCCCTGTTGCGCCATTGTTTCTCTAAATTCGTCGTTATCTAGCAACTTGCGCATTCTCTCTTCTAATTCCCACTCTTTCCCCGGTGTTATTGCTAATTCCGGCCATAGATTTCTTTGGGCTTCTATTGTGCAGCTACCAATAGTAGGCACTTTTAAAGCCGCTGCATCAATTTCTCCTCTTCCAAATGTGTAGTCATAAGTTATGTCTACATTTACCAAAGAGTGTCGCAGGTATAGGTCAATGTATGTCGCATAAGGCAGTTTCATTACCAGTTTATTGAACATACAAATGATTGGCACTTTTGGGCCGTGCTCCCCCTTTGGAGCTTCATAATTTAACAAAGCTGTGCTTACATCGTACTCTTTTCTAATGTTCATTAGCCCGTAATAGTAATCCGTCCATGTATCGCTGTATCTGTGATACTGGCAGGTTATTACTGGCGATCTTTCTGCCGTAAAACCTTTCTTCAGGTCTTCTACGTTTGTTGGGTGAGGAATTGTGTATACTTTCCTTCCCAAAAATCGTTCTAGCGTTTTAGCTCCTGTACTTTCTACGTGGAATACCAAATCTGCCCTACTAAGCTGGTCTTTCATTACCAACGGATCAGTTGAATTCCACATCATTTTTCCGAAATCTACATTTGCTACTATCTTCGTGTCTGAGTGCGCACCCAATTCGTTTCTCAGTGCAGTAATGTAAGTTTCATTTATAGGAGTGTAGTTTACGTGGATCACGTCGTAATTTTCCAAGTTTTCCTTCTTTATATCTGCACTCATGATTGCTTCTCTTCCATATCTCGCGAAAGCTTCCACCCACGCAAAAAGCCCTGAAGAAAAAAGACGAGAATCTGCTTCACTCGGATGTCTCACCGAGTAAAGCTGGTATGCTAATTTAGCTGCCATTTATTGTGTTCTCCATTTCTTTTACTGCTTCATCCAAATAATATCCACTCCATTTCAACATTTTTATTGGTTTTCCGTCTTCGTCCATTTTTATAACTGTTTTTGAGCTAAATATTCCCACTTTCTCCGTTTCGTATTCTATACTCGATTCTATTTCATGCAGTAAACTTCTTGCAGCATTTACTACCTCTCTTGATTTATGTTCTATATCGTTATATTCTTTTGTTAGTTTTATGTATTTTTCTTCTAATTCTCTCACTCTTACTACTTGTTCATTTACTATTTTCCGCATTGTTTGTAATTCTGCCTGCTTTCCTTGTTCCGTATCTCCTAATTCTATATCGATTTCTCCCATGTGCTCTACGAAACTTGCTCCTTTTCCTACAGTGCTCAGTATTTCACTCATTTCCTCGTTTATTTGTCTCTTTTCCTTTGGCAATTCTGTTATGACGAATTTTATACTTTCCACTGGCATTGCTCCGTTGTTTTTATCCGATGTAAGCAATGTTTTTCGCACTTCATATAAATTCTTTTTAATTAACATATTTTTACCTTTCCTTTTCTTGTCTTCTGTCATTACGTGTTCCCAACATATTCTACACAATAATGCATTCCTTTCTCCTTCATAATCATAATGGAATACTTCTCCGTTTCTCTCTACTATAGTTTTCCCACATTTCTACATATTGTCATAAAAGTTTCTCCTTCTCGCGCCGCGCTTGTTAGCGCGGCGCGATTTAGACGCGATTTAGACCAAATCCACTGAGATCAATACTGGATCGCCCATTTTTGCGTCCTTGAAGCTTTCGAATACTTTTTCATCGTAGCTTGAGATTGTTATTCTTACCCAAGGATCGCTAGTACCTTCTTTTACATTTCCGCTTTCCTTTTCCAGTTTAATTTTCTTCATCGCGAATTTTGCTGTATAAAATACTTCTTTGTCGTCTACTTTCTGTCCCGTAGATTCATCTTTTCTCTGAATCAGCTTTTCTTTCCTTTCTACCCCATCTAATTTTGCTTCAAGTTCCATCTATATCACTTCTTCCTTCCCTTCTTTTTTATTTTCAATTTTTCTAATTTCCCCTGTTTAGGACAAGTTTCTAGTGTATATATCGCTTTCTCGTTTCCGAAAATTTTGTCGTATTCCACCGATTCTTTTCTCTTTACCTCACAATTCAGGCCGCATCTACAACATTTTTCTCCATGCCTTATGCCCTGCGCCGTAAGTAGTGTTTTAGATGTAGTTTCCCGTTTCTTCGTAATAGAAATCTTCTTTTCTATCTTTTTTGCATAAGGCAATAACATCATGTCCTGAACTGCTTTCGTGCTATCAGGATTTTCCATATAACTTCCTAGCGCCTCGCTTGCGCGAGGCGCTTAAAAGTAAAAAGTTTGCTTGTTCCTCTTCTGTTCGTTCTGTCGTTCCGTTTTTTTTTTACATTGGCGTCTGCGCAGCAGACGCCGAATTGGTAGACGCCGAAGGTACGGATAGGGAATCGATGATATCTCCGTCTCGCTTTAGCTTTCTGATGGCTACCTTGACTACTACTTCGCTCAGGCCCGTTGTGGCTACAATTCCGGCTACATTTCCTGTTCCTGCCTGGATTGTGCTGAAGACCTTGTTAAGCTCTCGGAAACCTAGTTTTGCACCGTCCTTCATCGATGCCGTCTTAAGTTCGTTTGCCTTCAGGGCTTCGCGCACGTCGTGGATGGTATTTCCGGTTTCCTGTGCAATTGTTCTCAGATTCTTATCATCTGTTACCGCCTTTACAAGCAAATCTCTTGTAAGCTCCTTCTTTGCTACTGTCTGAGTTACCTGAGTTACTTGCTTCTGCTGTACTGCCGTCTTTGCGCTTCCTGGAATGGAAGGCTGTGCTGAAGTTCCTTGTGCTGCCATTTTAGTTCATCTCCATATAATCTATCTGAATTCTGACTAATCCTGTTTCTTTTCCTTTTTCGCGTTTGTTTCTAGCATTGTGCTTCATAAGTAGCGGCCCTTTGCTCGCGTTATAAAGTACAATCTCGTTCTTTTTCAAACTATTTAACAGTTTCTCTAGCTCTTCTATTGTTTTTACAAGACCTTCGGCGTATTTTGTGTCGTTTCTTGGGTCTTGTAAGGTTGCAACAGAGTTCTTGCTTTGCTTAATTGTCTCAGATCCCGTATTACCTCCTCCATCTCCTCATTACTCAATTCCCTCGGTGGGAATATTATTATTGCGTGTGATTTTACTATATCCAATTCGGCTTTGCTTTCTACTTTATTGTAATGAATCCAATCTATAGGCATCTTTGCGCGAAAGGTTCCACTTTGGTTATGAACCTTTATTCTTTCTAGCGCAATTCTTGGTTTTTCCTCAGATGCCATACTATCTAGTATGTTTTTTAGGTATTTAACCGTTTCGATTGTATCTAATCAAAATGGCTGTTTCTAGTTGTTTCTATATTGCTTAAATCATATGCCTTATCAATTTGGTAGTATGGCTAATCCTATAATTGATCCCGCTAAGGCAAAATATTTCCCGGAGATGCTTATAGAATGCATCAATGAAGCTTCTATAAGCACTAGCGGCGAACAGATTGCATCCTATCTACTCAATGATAGGAGATGCGTTGTAGAGAATCCAGAGGTTTTTACTCAGACCGCAAATCTCGATCTCGTAATCTCCGCAGACTCCTCCGAACGTGCGCGAATTAGATCTAATGCTCAAACTTTGCGCGATCCTGGTAGATACGTTAAGGTCACTGCCAAGGAAACGCTCGATTTCACTGGGATTATGACCGCAGGCGGTCCTACTACCAATGTCCGCTCTCGCTGGAATATGACTTTTAGAAGACCTCTCCCTGTAGATAAGCTCCGAGAAAAAATACAGCTAGATACAGATGAAGTTGCAATTTCTGAAATGCTCAAGCTCGAAGATAACCTTTCTCTTGGAACTATCCCATATCATCAGAGCTTGCTTAATATAGATCCTGCAAAAATGTTCGATGAAGTGATTTGCGTTGAAAAGAATATGGCTGCTATGGCTGCTGGCGCTGAATCTATCATTGGAGGTTCCAAGATTAATATTCCCAACCCTAATTCGCAGTTAATAGTGCTTCTTGGAGTCATGTTTGACACTTCCTGCTTTGCTGCTGGTACTGCATCAGATACATTCGTTGTAGTTGATCGTGATATTGATGCAAGTTACATGAAGCTTGATGTAACTGGTATGGCTGACCAATTTTACATGAAATGCTACGTTCCGTGTATCAAATCACTTGAAGTGCGTGTAGAATCCGCAACTGGCACAGGTGCAAATACTGTTCCATGTGGTTTTATCTATGGCACTAGAAAATTGAATGTAGCCGACCACATCAAGTGGAATTTGCCTTTTAATTCCGCAGTTGCCCGTAGCGCAGCTCAAAAGTTGGTCACAGATTATCCCAAGACTGCAAAATCTATCCAGGCAGGGGTGCTTTAGGCCATGTTCGGAGAAGATTTGATCGAGCCTGAAACTCCCCTTTCCCGGCGCGTTCCTACGCGCCGGGAAATGGCTCTCATGGACATTGGCGGCTTCCGGTTGGTTAATAATGGATATGCGCAGTCTATTCAAGTTCCTCCTGATGCTGAATTTTTTATGATTGTATCTGAAGGTGGTGATTCTCGGCTTGAGATTGGCGGAAAAGATGCAAATTCAGTGTCTACCTTCTATGCTCCTAAAGGCATTCCTATTTGTAATTATCCTATCGCGCCAGGACAGGCCATTTCTTGCTATGGAGCCAGTGGCAGCGTTATAGCTAATTTCAGGTTCCTTGGCAGGATTTACCGCGATGGCGATATCCAGTAGATATAATCAAGGCCATTTCGTCGTCACTCGCCACGAGTTTACTCAAGGCGGTGATGGCGAGATTTATTTTTGCAATTTTATTGGAGATGAATCACAGGGTTTTAAAGTTCCTGCTAAATCGCTTATGATTCATAATCATGCTGGCGGTGCAGGAGATAATTATCTGTATTATAGAACTATTCACAATGAAAAGGGGTCTTCTAAGCCTGCTATATTAGGCCCGGATGAATTTATCAATTATCAGTTGGGTGAAACTAGAATCTTTGCCTGTTTATTATGGTCTTCTAATGCAAATTTGGTATTTTCCTTAGATGCTACTCCTGGTGAGTGGACCGATAAAGAAGTAGACGAGTTTATTACTTCTCCTATGATAAAGAAGGTACTTTCCTACTTAGATGAGCAAATTCTCACTACCGAGTTGGTGATTTAATAAATGCCATCCAAAGGTATCTCATCTATCAGAAATGCCAGTGGAAAACTCAATTTTTCTAAGGGTGGCAGCACTTCGATCTACGTAGATCAAAGCGCATCAAACGCAAGCGACAAAAATGATGGGTTTTCCTGGGATCGCCCCAAAGAAACATTTGCTGGTGCTACAGATATCTTAGAATCCTGGATGGAAATTTGGGTTAGAAGTGGAACTTATCAGGAAAATGTAGTAATAGATGAAGAAAATGTAATAATACATGGAGTAGTTCAGGCTGGAGTAGATAAAGTCCAAATTTCTCCTCTTTCTGGCGTTCCTTTGTCTCTTGGTGTTGGATATTCAGAAATAGAAGGTGTTGCACTCGTATCTACCAATTCTAATGCATTGGAGGCTACCGGGCCTGGGCATAAAGTGCATGATTGCTACGTAGAAGTAAATTCTGATGGATTAGCTCAACGTACTGCCGTTCTTCTGAATGATTGTGATAAGATTTTGCTTCGCAATAATCATTTAAGTGGTCTTTATGGACTGAATACCATAGGTATTCGGGCCGATGGTACTCTAAACCCTTCTGTAGATGGAATTCTCGAAGAGAATTACATCGAGAAGTTTGGGACTGTTGCTACTGCCGGGCAGGGTATAAACCTTAACAATGCCCAAAGATTCCTTGTTTATAAGAACATTTTTGACTCGTGCTACAATGGCATTTACTGTGAAGTAAAGGCTAATGGGCTTCATACTATAGTCGGTAACATGTTTTTTGCTAATGCATCTGTTGATATATGCGATATGAATCCTGATCAACAGATCAGTGGAAATTTTATAAATAATAACTTCTTTGGATATTCCGGTTGGTATCAAGACAATAATCATGATGGAATCGCAGATGTTCCGGTCCAATGCTACTATAACTACGATTATTCGCCTCTTGCATACCCACATTTCCAAGGTCCGTCATTCACTCCGAGGTATGTTGCATGAAAACTACTGAAATAACTAAAAAAATCAATTCCAATGTGATTGGTGAGGTAAATCCGGTCATGGTCCCCGTTTCACGTGAACCAGGAGTAGAAAAGCTAATTTTTCATCCACTTGTTAGAAAAGTTCCATTATCCGCGCTCCCACAGTGAGCGCGGATATGTGCCGTAACGTTTAAGTTCTCTCGCGTGTATTTTATGTCTATGGCTGGATTATTTGAAGACTTTGGCGCAGCTTCCATTTCTGCGCAGTTTAATAAGATGACTAAAGAGCAGAAGGATGAATTCAAGTCTATGCTTCTTGATGCTGAAGAAGGTCTTTCTAAGATTAATGCAATTCTTGAAGATGATCAGATTACAGGTGATGAATTGAATTCCGGTTTTGCTGAAGCATATGCTGCACTCGGCAAGCCTGCTTATCGTGGTATCGTTTCCGTCTTCCAGACCGCGTTATCTCATCTCGGCAGTTTCTGGAAGTAATTAATTTTTGTGAGGCAAAATGTTCCTCACAAAACATAAAATACTTATTTTTTTAATATCGATATTGACACTTCTACTATCTGCCCTTCTTCAATTTCAAATAGCTTTGAAACTGCATCTGGTATTATTATATGTTTTTGTGCTGTCACTTCTGCCACGAACGATTTTTTCATTTCTAGTTTTTCTTTATTCCTTTTTATTACGTCTTTTACTACTGTCGTTTCTTCTTCTTTAATTATTCCTAGTTTCATTAATTCTTCGCATACTCCGCATTTTCTTTCTTGCGTTCTCGAAATTTCTTCCATGTTCTTAAATGTTCTTTAAACTTATTTAAACTTTTCCTATCCCAAACCTTGAAGTATCTGCCGCGCAGATACTTCAAGTGTGGATCAGGCGCATGTTCAGACTAAAATGTCTCAGTCTCTGTCAGAGTCTAAAGAAATTTCTGCAATAGTTATTACTAATCCGACCAATGATCCTGTCTTAAATTATAGGACTTCTATTGACCCCGCACTCGTCTCGTCCAAACCAATTCCCGTCGATCAGCGGGTACTTGATCTTTCCGATGAACCCGTTCCTGCATGGCTTTCTCATTACGCTACTGGCCTCAACGAGTCCGAGATATGGCACAAGTCTTCAATTGGCCCTGGTGGAGTCCAGCAGGTCTTTGTTGGAGATTGCCCGTATGTTGCCGACATAGGGGCCTCTGTGGATCTTCCTGCGCAGAACGATGATAACTTGTCAGATGATTGGCATAAGAATGTGGTTACTGATATTGCTTCTACTAATGTTATTATTGCTGCTTCTATCCAATTTCCTGTTATTCCGTTTTTAACTGGTTTATATCAGTCGCAAATGATTCTTTTTCCTGTTTCTGCCAGACATATAGTAAAAACTCCCGATGGTGCTATTCATGCAGTATGTTCCTACCTCATTTCTGCTATTTCACGTATAGTTTACTTAAAATCTACCAATGGTGGTGAAAAATGGATTGCTACTATCGTAGATAATAACGATGGGCAACATTATGTGCTTCCTTCTATTACGTGCGATAGAAATAGTGGAATTCATATAACTTATACTCGCTATGATCAAGTTACTTTCCCTACTTTCTGGCTCTATTGTGGTGGTGCTACACCTGATGGATTTGAGCTTGTTTCAAATTCTGGTGGCCTAGCCTATCATCGCCTCCTCGGAGGCGAGGAAGGTACTACTTATCCTGTGCTTGGTATTGATCCTGATACATATAGTCCTCATGAACATACTGGTACTGTTTCTGGCGGAGAAGTCAATGGCAGTATTAATAAATTATGGGAAGGTTATGGCGGTGGATCTGCTATCTTTGGATGGCATCATACCGCGCATAATACCGACATAGAACCCGCATCCTGTCTTCCTGTTAGTAGATCGCTCAAGTTGCTGCGATATTGGGGCATTCCTACTTCTATTCCTGCTGATATCATAGTTCCATTTAATTCCGATGTTCCTGCCGGATATACTCGATACTCTGACCAGGACAATTACTATATTTATTGCTCTGATGATGTTGGAACTGTCGTAGGTGCTGCACAACATAGACATGTACTTACATATAATTTCAATGGAGAGCAATATTGTCTCCTTGGTGGAACTGCTGGCGGTACTGCTGTTACTGCCTGTATTCACGCTCATGCTGGTTCACTTTATACTAGCTATGCTGCTAATAATCCTCCCACGCAAGGCATTATTCTCGGTAAAGTTACTTCTCCTCTTACCGTAATAGCTCAAAATGCTCTTTTATTACTTGGAAGTGCATCTTTGCTTTCTTCAATGACATCTTTATCTGCTGCTGGCGAATCTCTCAATGGAAAACATTTTATTGGAAAATCTATTTATTCTGATCTTGGTGGCTCTTTAACTCATGATCATGATGATATTACCACTGTAACCGTCCCTAAAACGTCTGGTGGATGTAATAGTCGTATTTCTTTGAGCGGCTATGATACCGCTTATGCTACCTGCGCTCATACTCATAATTATAATGTATTTTTTAATCCATATTCCTCTCTAGTTTCTAGAATTATGCCTAGAGCATATCGTGTTGATACTCAAATCGACTGTGCCAAGTATGGAAATGATTTATTTTATAGATATATTTCCCCACTAGGTGTTCAAGCCTCCGTAGTTAATATAAGTTTGGTAAAACGGTATTACCCATCTTTCGAAGGAGTTTGTTTAGCCGATGGAAGCGATAACTTGCATTTTCTCTGGTCTGCTCAAGGATTAAACACTACTCCAAGCAAAGCCAGAGTTTCCTATAAAAAACTCACTTCTGGCTCTCTTGGACCACGCGTTGATCTGACTACGTCAGACCATCACATGTTATATCCCTCCATGGATATCGACTCGCAAGGCGATATCCATACCGCGTGGTTTAATGCGTCTACTAACCAGTCTCTTGAGTATAGGAAATACTCTGGCGGATCTTGGGGCGCTGTTGAAAATGTTGATACTGATTCTTATGTAGGCTATCCTGGAAATGTGATTACTGATAAAGATTGCAATGTTTTCCTTTTTTACTGCAAGTGGACAGATGCCGGTACGGCTATAAAAGAGGTTTTCTATCGAAAACGTGTAAAATCTACTGGTCTTTGGAGTGCTGCTACCAATTTGAGTCCTAATAAGGCTGCATCTGGTTATAACCAGTTCTCTGGTCAATCCTTTATAGATAATAAAGGAAACATTGTTTTTATATGGTCCGGCAAAGGATATGGCGCTCATACAAGTGTCTATCATCCCATTTATCGCTATATCACACCGTCTGGTACAATTGTACCCGCCGTTGGAATCGATGCAATTGATTTATTCCCTGATGATGATACTGAGATGTTTTATTCTAATGTATTTTGGCATTATTATCCTGTTACTTCCCAAGTTTATCAAAATTTGGTCGTATCTGGATTTACTTTTTTGTATTTGTATAATCCGCGTAATGGCGCACTTAAAGATACTGCTGATTTGATGTTCTATTCATCCCCTGACGCTCTTGTAGGTGATATTGGTAATGCCGGATCTGGTGGTTCCGGTGATAGTATTCTTAATCCATCTGGCGTAGGTGCTGAAAGCATTTTACAGCAAGAAACATATACCATTACAACTAAAGGGCATGTATGCCTCAACCATTTGTCCCGCGATCCTTCCCTGCATTCAATATCGTAGTTCCTACCAATAAATGTACTTCCTCTCCTCTGGCTTCGCCAGAGGAATTGGAGTTTTCTAAATCTATTCTCGATTCTGCTGAAAAATCTACTCCATATGGAGTAGATATTGATGAATTGTCTAAAAAATTAGGTACTAAACTTCAATCGTCTCAATAAATCCCGTATAAGGAATAGTTATCTGAGCTGTCGGCGCAGCCGACAGCTTCAGGCCCACCTTTATATCAGACCATGCTGGTAAATCGGTTATTGCTAAATTTCTATACAATATACATTGTGTATATGGCAATCCTATTTCTGTTGGCATCAATGCATATAATCCGTCTCCTCGTTTTCTATAAATCGAAAGCGTAAGTGTGCTAAAAACGCTTGCTAATGCATCGAATCCTGTTTGACCGTCTTTATTTATTTGAATGTGTGTTGCAACTGGTTTTGAAGTGCCAGCTACTGTTACTCTTGCGCGTATTTGGTAATAACCGGATATTATATTCGTATTTGCTGCCCACGTTACTCTTCCGCTTTTTCCGAATACTTTTGTGTTATAAATCGTCCCATCATACGTAGGTGTTAAAGTTGCCCATGCTGCACCATTCCAGTATTCCCAAATTATTGTATTATCTGTGTTTCCTGCGCCACTTTCCATGTAAACATCTAAAGAATGAAACTGTGTTAATGATTTAAAATAAAAACAATCTCCCGCTGTTGGAGTATTTACCAATGGAATCGAATTTGACACCAAATTGTTAGCCATTGTAGTATAATCTACGAAATCTCCTCCATTCGGAGTTAAACCCGCCGAATCTATTCGCTGCCCCTCCAAATCTCCAAATAAATTTATTCTAAACTTTGTTCCGTAGGTTGCTTGTGTAAAAGTTAGGAATACTTCTGTAGTGTCTGTTAAAGTTATGTTCCCGCTTATGTCTGTTACTTGCGATGTTCCTATGTTACTGTCAATTTTTTTTACTATTGCTCCTATTGTCATTAAAAGCGTGTCTATGTGATTTATTATTTCATAATCATCTGCTTTTGCTATTAATATGTCTGTATTTACACTTGTTCCTGCTTCTATTTTTATCGAATAGTTGTATAACTCTTTAAATGGTATAGATGTTATCATTATTTCGTCATAATATAATATTAATGTATCGTTTAATACAACTATAGTATAATTGTGATAATTCATTGTATCTATTGTATCTCCTGTCAGTGCAACTCCTAATTCTGGCGATGCTCCATTTTTATATCTTAAGTAGCAATTGCAGTCTATTAAACTTGTTTTATATGGTCCTATTTTTACGTAGCATGTTGCATCTTTGTATAGCACTAATGCTATTTCTCCGTATCCTGTTATTGTTTCTATTTTTAAATCTGTTGTAATTCTCCATATTTTTCCGAATTTTGCTATTGTTTCATATAATGAATTTCCTTTTGTTCCTGCTCCGTTATTTGAAAATACTAATTCTCCTCCTATCTGCTCTATTAATGTCGATCCTTCTATCGTTGGCGCAGTCCATCTATTAGCATCTCGTGTTGTTACATCAAATCCATCAAACTCCTGTATATGCGTTGGAATTCCTGTTCCTACGTCAGTGTTTATTCCCATTAATAATCTTTATATCCTATCCGCCTATTAATACTAATCCATGTTGCTTGAGTACCCTTCTGTGTTAGGCGCTGGCCCAACTGGTTGGACTGGTCCCACTGGCGCATCTGGTGCTCAAGGCGGTATTGGTTATACAGGTGCTACTGGCGCTGGCGCTACTGGTGCCACTGGTCCTGCTGGTAGCCCAGGAGGTGCTACTGGTGCCACTGGTCCTGCTGGTGCCGATGGGTCTCCTGGTGGCGCTACTGGTGCTACTGGCCCTCAAGGATATACTGGTGCCGAAGGTTCTACTGGTGCTACTGGTTCTGGTTCTACTGGTGCAACTGGTCCTGTCGGATCTACTGGTCCTCAGGGTGCTACTGGCGCTGGATTAGTTGGATCTACTGGCTCCATTGGAGCCACTGGTTCTCAAGGATTTACTGGCGCTACTGGTTCTCAAGGTGCTACTGGCTCTCAAGGATTTACTGGTGCCACTGGCTCTCAAGGATATACTGGTGCTACTGGTGCTACTGGTGCTGGTTCTACTGGTGCCACTGGTCCAGCAGGCAGTCCTGGTGGCGCTACTGGCGCAACTGGTTCTGTTGGATTTACTGGCGCTACTGGCCCTGCTGGTGCTGATGGATCTCCTGGTGGCTCTACTGGTGCTACTGGTCCGCAAGGATTTACTGGCGCTATAGGTTCCACTGGTGCGACAGGTGCTGGTTTTACTGGCGCTACTGGTCCAATTGGATCTACTGGCTCTCAAGGAGCTACTGGCGCTGGATTAGTTGGATCTACTGGTGCTACTGGTTCTTCTGGTCTTCAAGGATTTACTGGTGCCACTGGTCCTGTTGGCAATAATAATCCATATGTTCCTTCTCTCTCTGCTATTAATTATGATAGTTCTTCTCCTGTTGTATTATGTCGTGCTCCTGCTGATTCATATCTTATAGATGCTTCTCTTTTATGTGTTACTAGTCGAGTTGGTTCTACTATTACACTTAATATCGGTTGGGCTTCTGATACTGATGGAATATTTGCCAATTCTGATATTCCTACGTCAAATGTTGATGGTAGCAATTTTGTTAGCGGCACTAGAGATGTTCATTATTTTTCTGTTGCTACTGATATTATTGCTACCATTGTAAAAGGCAATTCTACAGCTGGTAGTTGGACTTTTTGTGCTACGTTTATTGTTCGTGGTACTGCTGGTCAGGGATGGCGTGATGGTTATACTGGTGCTACTGGCCCCATTGGTATTGGTTCCACTGGCCCGCAAGGAGTTCAAGGTATTCAAGGTGTTCAAGGTAATCAGGGGTTTACTGGTGCTACTGGTTCTGGTTCTACTGGTGCCACTGGTCCTATCGGGGCCACTGGTCCAGGATCTGATGTTAGTACACCTAGATTATGGTTTGGGAGTTGATTTATTTATATGACATTTACTGAAGGTTCGCATGATGGTGTTACATCGTCCGATACTGCCGTTGTTGTAGTTCCTTCTCCTAGTTCATCTGTTAAAAGAATTATTAAAAATGTTACTATTCATAATCCTATGGCATCTGAAAGTGTTAATCTTACCTACTATTTTGATCATGGTGGTTCTCCTCGTAATATCTGGAAAGGCACTCTTAATGGTGGAGAGACTCTCATAGATGATAGTATTCGTGTTCTTGATGATACTGATAAATCTATTATGGCAATTTTATCGAGTGTTCCTACCACAGAGCTACATTTTTCTTCTTCGTGGGGAGATGATTCACCGTGATTCAAATCGTTGATAAATTAGGTAATATCAAATCATCCGGTTCTACTGGATTTACTGGTGCTACCGGTCCTTCTGGTACCGATGGATCTCCTGGTGGTGCTACTGGTGCTACTGGCCCTCAAGGATATACTGGTTCTATAGGTTCCACTGGTGCTACTGGTGCTGGTTCTACTGGTGCAACTGGCCCAATTGGATCTACTGGTTCTGCTGGATCTGTTGGTTTTACTGGTCCTCAAGGCGTTCAAGGAATTCAAGGTATTGATGGTCTCACTGGATTTACTGGTGCTACTGGTCCTACTGGATTTACTGGTGCTACTGGTCCTACTGGATTTACTGGTGCTACTGGTCCTACTGGATTTACTGGTGCTACCGGGTCTTCGTTTCCGTATATCATTGAAATTCCGTCTGGTGCATGGGAAATACCTTCATCAAATGGTGCACCAAAAGATATTGATACTGGTACGTATGGAAATATAGTTAGACATTTGTTTGATCAAACTACTGAAGAATTCGTAGAAAACGTGTTTACTGTTCCTGAAAATATCGATACCACCGGAACTGTAATTTTCTATGTTAAAGGTTATGCCGTAATTGCTTCTGCATCAAAATATGTCCAATTCAAATTGTATCATTCCTCTATAGCAAATACAGAATCCTGGGATTCTTCTTATTCTAGCAAGGCTAGTGGTGATAAGCAACCATCTTCCACCCAAGATCAAGAGGATCATTTCTCATGGACAGAGACCGTCGCAAATCTTGGTTGGGCAGCAGGCGATCAGATAAGGATCAAGCTATCCAGGATTGCGCCAAGTGGTACGAATTTGGCGGCAGACTATGGCATTACAGATTTCGTAATTAGCATACCGAGGGCTTGATGAGTACCGATTTTTTGGTCGGAGGCACGGCATCCGCTGACTCATATTATTCTGATAAGGTCGCCGCCAATGCGTGTGATGACAACGAATCCACGTATTGGTACGCATTGACCAATACACCGCACTGGTGGAAATATGATCTCGGAATTACTACTAGGAAGGTCATAAAATTGTTGCGTATCAAACCCGGTGATGTATCGGGTGGCTATAGTGGACTTCACAATTTTGTTCTAAAGGGTTCCAACGATGGTGTTAATTGGAACACATTACTCACTGCCTATCATGGAAACAACACGAATTGGGAAGATTTTGCCGTGCCAAATACTTATGCATATCAATATTACATGTTGGACGGATTGAACGGATATTACAATTTTGATGGGCATTATTATTACGTCTTATTGCTAGAGATCGAGATGCTGGAAGGCATAACATCTCATTCAAAAATCAGGTGCATAGCATGACTCGTATAGTTCCTTCTTTAAAGATTGCAGGAGATATTGATGCTAATAACAATAGTATTACTAATCTTTCTGTTCCTATTTCTTCTAGTGATGCAGTGTCTAAATCTTATGTAGATGCTCGTCCTGGTATTCCTGGTGCCACTGGCCCGACTGGCCCGATTGGTTTACAGGGTTATACTGGTGCTACTGGACCTACGGGGCCTTCTTCATGAGGATATGTCCAGCTATTAAGCTTGGAGGATCTCTTGATATGAATAATCAACAGATTCATAATCTTAGTGTACCATCTATCAATTCCAATGTGTCCACGGATGGTTATGTTGGTTCGCATGGTCAGATTGGATCTATTGGTTCTGTTGGGTTGCCTGGTATTCGTGGCAACATTGGTGCAACTGGCGCTCGTGGAGTTTCTGGTAGAAATTATGTCGTTGTAGGTCATGCTGGTTCTGGCGCGGATTACATTTGTGATGGAATGTCTGATGAAGTCGAGATTTTGGCAGCATTGACCACCGGGAGAGAAGTCAAGATCATTGGTGGAGATGGCATACCTTATAATATTGGTAACTTGGTGCTTCCGGCGAGTTCTGCCATCCGAGTTATAACTGCTTACAATCCTCTATATCCACCCGTCTTGAAGGCCACCACCGCAAACGGTGATATGATTTCGGGTGCTGGCCGGAAATTCGATATCAGTTACATCGTTTTTGATGCAAATGGAAAATCAACGCAATGTATAGATTTCAGAGGCGGTGCATCAAATTCCATTATTCATCATAATGAATTCTATGGATTTGTGCAAACATCATGGGACTGGCTGGCTTGCGCGATAGCTGGAAATGGAGCGGATACTGTCGATATTCATAGCAACGTGATCCATGATTATGTCGGCATGGGTATTTGGGTAGTTGGAAAAGTAGACCCTGCCAATCTAGGAGCATATTGCAGCATTTCGTATAATCATATCTATGCCGGAAAACCGTATGCGGGTTCCGCATTATCGGCCATCTATGGCGAGCATTTGGATATTCATCATAACGCGGTCCATAACATCGGCACAAAGACAAATTCGTATGCCACCGGATCTGGCCTGGGAATAATGGCCGGGAGATCTAGGATCTACGCCAATGTGGTTAGAGGATGTGGGAATAGCGGCATATTGCCAGTATCCTACAATTCAGTTGCCAATGATGCCTATTGCCTGGTAGATCTCAACGCAAGCCAATACAATCAAGCGAATGGCATTGATTTTTGGTGGTCTGATGGATCAATTGTCACAAACAACACGTGCTGTGACAATGGTCAAAACGATGACGTGGCATCATGGGACCGAGATGGAATCGATGTCTGCGACCATTCCCAAAATTGTATAGTATCAGGCAATATATGTTCCAATTGGATGGGTACAGCAATAGACACATTGCTTATGGCGGCACCGGCTGGCCAAATGTGGATCGCAGTAAACAATGTTAGCAGATTCTACAATGTGTTGAACGGCTATAATTGTCCTTTGGATGGTCTCTATATATCGATTGGCGCGGCCACAAATCGCATTGATTATGTAGATATTGCACATAGCAGGCTATATCTTGTCTATCCAGTGCCGTCTGGTGGATATGCGCTTGGCGCAACCGTGACTGGCCAAAGAAAGCAACTTATTGGTATAAATATCGCTGATAATGGGCAATCATTGGGTGGGCATAGAGGAACTGGTAATGACGTGTCTGGGAATAATACCGTGCAAATTTGGCCTACCATAAATGGTACATGTTTACCAGATACTAACATAAATGGATATGGCAATGTTTAAGAATGAGCTTATTCTAGCTCATTCCATCCTTTTTTCCATAAATCTTCTAACCTTCTAAAGAATTCATCATATCTTTGCCTGCAAATGTCTGTTGAATATCTCGATACTGCCCAATTTCTTATTTTCTTGTTATCTAAATTTCCTATTCTTTTTGTTGCCTTTACGAAGTCTTTTAAAATCATTCCACGGAATCCCGTTACTCCTTCTTCTACTGTTTCTGTATAAGCTCCGAAATTTGTTGTAATTACTGGTGTTCCACTTAATTGAGCTTCAACTGCTATTCCTTCGAATGGTCCTATGTATTTTGTAGTGCTGAATAGACCTTTCGCATGTGCTAATAAATCTATTTTTTCCTTTTCTGTTATATATCCTATGTATTCTACATTTCGTGAGTCCATGTTTACTGTTTCGTTCCCTGGTTGCCCTGCAATTATTAATTTATCTCCCGTAGCTTCTACTGTTTGTATTGCAACATCGATTCCTTTTCTATTTGCTATTCTACAATTCATAAAGAAATAATCTTCTCTCGATTTGTTCCATTTGTAATGGCTTTTATCATAAAAGTTTGGTACTACTGTATCATACCAATCTCCGTCTATACATTTAGTCGAGTTTGATAGTATTTTTGTTATTCCATAGACATAATGCATCCATGCATAGCTTTCGAATACATGATTACAATTCCACAGTATTCCATCGTATCCTATTCCACTTTCCACCAGGAATGGAGTTCCTGGTGCTAGTTGTACTCCTCCTTCTGTCACTGGCTTACATAGTTCTGAATAGTAATTTCCCATTGGATTGCATAAGATGTCTCCCTTTCCTATTCTCTGCTTTAGTTCGTTTGTTGCATTTTTCTTAAATATTGTGTATGCTTCATCATTTCCTCCGTGCTTGAAGAATTGTTTTGAGTATGAATCTAAATCTCCGTATATTCTTTGCCTATCGTCTTCTGTAAGTACAACTACTTGTTTATCTGCCACCACTTTGCTTCCTTCCACCCCGTAAAAAATAATTTTGTATCCTAAATCGTGCATCATCCCAGAAAATCGTCTGATTTTCTGAGAGTAAGCACATGCCCATACTGGATCTGCTGCTATTGTTGGCAAATGCGCCAATCCTAGTACGTGTAATGTTGGTTTCGTCATTAATATTTCTCCCAAAACATTATATGCCACATCCACATACATAACATTCCCAATGACATTAACACTATCATTATCATTATAGCTACATCTCCATTCATTTTTATCACCTATTCTATTCTTTTCATTACTTTCTTTGCCCACTCATTTTTATACTTTCTTATTTCTTTCTCGTTTTCTTTTTTCCTTGTTACAATTGCCAATTGTGTTCTTAATCTTCCCCATTGTGCTCCATAATCATCAACTTCTTGTCTTATTTCTACGTTGTATTTTGTTTTGTCTATTTTATCTACTGTATGTTTTGCTCCGATGAACGGTATTTCACTGAAATAGTCATCAAATACTGCTATAGAATCATCATGCATCAATTGTTTTGCTAAGTTCCAGTCTTTTTCTACCGTTTTTAGTGAATGCCCTCCATCTATGTATATTAGGTCTACGAATTCTTTCACTGCTGTATTTAGTTCTATTTTTGCTTTTGTGCTCTCCTCCAACATTTTCCAAACTTCTTCTTGTATTGCTCCTCCATAATTTCCACTGAATTCTTCTTCTAGTTTTTCTTTAGTTGCATACTCGAATAAGTCTAATCCATAGTAATGTACATTTTCTTCTCCTACTCGTTTCCCTGCTACCGTTATTAGTCCTAAAGCAGTTTCTCCTCTGCTTGTTCCTATTTCTAGTATCGTTTTTATGTCGTTCTTTTCTACTACGTCGAAAAGTCCTCTGTAGTGTTTTCCTCTTCTTCTTAGATACTCTTCTACGTTATAATCTTCTTCTATTTCACGTATTTCTATTGGAACGATTTGTCTTATTGTTCTTGCTAGCAATGAATTACTTTCTCTCGCCCACTTAGCATTAATATTATCAAATTTTTCTCCTGATGCTTTTGCGTATAGATGAATTGCTCTTGTTTCCTGTGGTAATTCTATATTTATCCTTTCTTCGTACACAATTCCTATCTCGTTTCCTCCCCACGGACAAAGTACTTCATGTGGTGCTGTATCTCTGCTAAATACATCATTCCCTGTTGCTTTCATTACTATGCTTAATATGATTGGTCCTGTATCTCCCCATGATATATTTTGTTCAATTTTCTCTGTTACAAATTCGTTTATGATTTTAATTGTTCTCGATCCCTTTTTGCATATTACTATTGCATTGTTAAATGGAAACGCAATTGATTTTTCATCTTCTACGTCTAATGATGCAATTATTCTATCATGTTTACTTTGCATCAATTCTGTTAGATCTTTTATGCATATTACATCTAAGTCTAGGCAAATCCCACCAAACTGCTCCAGTATTTCCCATTCTATTGCATCTTTCGTATGTGTTGCTATGAATTTTTCATCTTTCCCCTGTAACGCTTTTCCTCCTTTCATTTCTACGAATTTCGTTTCTATTTTATCTTTTATTGCATCATAGAATTTTCCTGCTGGATCTACAGTACACCATAGATATATTTTGTCCACTTTCTGTGTTTGTATTGCACTTTCTACTGATAACATGTGTTGATATCCAAATTTTCCCGTGCTTATGAAATGCAATTCCATTTTATTTCATCTCCACTTTTTCTGCCGCATCTAATACATTGTTCATTGCTTTTGCCATACTATCCCCTGCTAGTCCATAATTTTTCAGTCTTTTCCAGTCTTTTTTGTATATTCTTATTTGAATCTGTTCTTCTGTCATAATGTTCTTCTATGCCTTCACTGTATTTAATAGTTTCGTTGTAACATAAACATCGATTGTTATAAATATCTAAATCTCTTTTTATGTTTATGGCTAGTGAAATTGATTCCATAAACACTGAACCATTCAGTGATCTTGAAAAGAAAATCGGCAGAAGATTTCCTATTGTGTCAATGCTCATAGGATCTTTAATTTGGTTTGGAACAATGGCTTTTCTTCTTCCTGTTGTCAGTTCCAATCCTGGTGTTCCCGCATCTGTTCAATTCCTTCAAACCCTCGCGATTGGTATCCTTGGTTTCCTTGGAGGCATCGTAACAGGCTATTTCGGTAATATCGCTTTGGAGAAAAAATAATGGAAGAAGACTTTTCGTCATCTGCTGTTCCAGAGGAACTAATAAATTTTCCCACTTTCGACAATAGAGCAGTTTATATCATGTTTACTACAATTCGCGATGGTCAAAAAGAAACTCGCGAAGAGCTTAAGCAAATCCGGTTACAATTGGTTGGTACTAATCGATGTACTGAAAATCGTAAGCAATGTATTGAATCATTTGATTCTCGTTTTAAGGAAGTTTTTGCCCGCCTTCTTCCCGTAGAAGAAGGTGTTGCGTCGTATAAAGCAATTAAGGATGCTATACCAAGCGAAGCAGACGTTTTGAAGGTGAAAGAAGACACCCGCGCGGCGTCGCGTGCGGATGATTCGGTAATAATATCTCGACTTGATTCTATAGATAAAAAATTACAATTTTTAGATCTTGCTTGGTGGAGTAGTTGTAAAATGAAGGATATTGCTAGAAAAGTTTATTCATCCAATAATAAAATAATCCAAGGTATTTTTCTACTAGTTGCCGTTGGATTTATTGAGTTAAATTCTGTTACATTCATGGTCATTCTTGGTAGAATGCATGATTTCATAGGATGGCCCTAGCGCCGCGCTTGCAAGCGCGGCGTAATTACCAATCCTCCAAAGTTCTTTGTTTTTTATCTTTTACTACAAACTCTGCCGCGCCAGTTGGCGCGGCAGAGTTTAAAGTTGAAAATATCCTCAATAGTGGTGGCAATAGTTGTTTGTTTATGTAATATTCTGTGTCTATTTGAATTCCGTGTTTTATTATGTAGTTTGGATTTTCTGCTCTGTTTACAAATAAGTCTTTTTGTCTTTTTCCTCCCGATTTCCCGCGTATTATAATGTATGGTACTCTGTCGCCTATGCTTGGTGGTGTATCTCCTCTTTCTTTCATTCGTTCTACTAATTGGATGTGTGGTTGCTTGTTTTTATATGCTTTCGCTCCTTTTGTATATCGTTTCGTTATTACCAAGTCTTCGAGCAAGCTCGAATCCTTGGTTAAGTTAAAGTTTTGTAGTTTATCTACTTTTTCTTTTGCTAATGCAATTGCTTTTGCTACTTCCCCCTCCTTTAAAATCATGTTTAGGCATGATTTTAAAGTGTTCGAAGTTAAATTGCACCAATCTCTTCTTACTGTTTCTATTCCTTTTATTTTTAATTTATCTTCATATCCTTCTCTTGTTTTATCAAAAATCCACATCGCATATCGTTTCTTAGCAAGCAATATTCCTCTTCTTGCAAATGTTTCATACACCAGTTCCATTGGTTCTGGCAAGTTTTTTGTTATTTCTTTTCCTATTATATCTCCCAATTTTTCTGCTTTTTCCAATGAGATTTTGTTTTCTTTGCTTATTACTTTAATGAATACGCTGTCTGTATCGGAGTATATTACTCTGAATGAATATTCATCTATTTTTTCCATCCTATTTATTAAATCTGTTGTTTTCTTAATGTTTTCTCTTCCAAAGCTAGTTACTGCGTTTGCTATTCTTAAGTCGTATAGTCTAGCTCTTTGGTATCCTGAGTATCCATAGAAGCTGTTCAGTAATATTTTAATTGCATATTGCTCTGCATCCAGTAACTCTTTTTGCGTTCCGGTTGCTAATTTCATCTGTTTTTTGATTTTTATTCTTTTATCCAATAATTCTTCTAAAATTTCTGGTACTATTCCTTTCAATGTTTCCGTTTTTACAAATTCTCCTCCTCCCATTGGTGCTTTTACTCTTTCAAACTCGTCTTCAGGCGAGTTTGCGATTGTTGAATAGCATATATTGTATGCCATCATTAATGTTGGATAAAGAGATTTGTAATCTAATATAATTACATCTTCTACTAGTCCTTTTTCTGGGTCTAGTACTGCTCCTCCTTTTAGTGATTCACTATCATCAAATCTTTCATCCGAAGTTTCCGAATCTGGCTTCGGTGGTACTACTCTGTCGTGTTCTCTGAATCTGCGTAGCAATAGGTTCTCAATCATTCCTGATTGGCCGCCATTTGCTATGTCTTGTAGTAATGAACCACTCGCTTTAGCCATTTCTGTATACCTTTCTACTAATTTCATTTCTAGTAGCAAGTCCAGCGTTATTATAGCATCTCTCCTAGAGTATTCTATGAAATTCTTTAAACCGTCTCCTTCATTTTCCCATAATCCTCTCATTTCTTTTGTGTCCACATCAAGCTTTTTAAGTTTCAGTAGTTTTTTTGCTACATTCTTAAGTGTGTAGCTTTTAAATTTATATTTATCCTCATTAGAGCTTCTTAAAATATGCAATAGATCAATAATAACTCTACCAGTTACCATCACATTCGTGTTAAGTACTATTTTTTTCGTGTAAAGAGAGCTTCCATCTCGTCCGATGGAAGCTCGTATACCTAGCTTCTTTGTGCGTGTTTCTATGTATGGAAAATCGAATTCATTCGAATTATAACCTACAATTATATCAGGATCGTAATCTTCTATTATTAGCATTAAATTTTCCAATAACTCGCTCTCGTTTGCGAACGAGAGCGTATTCTCAGAACTTTGGCTGGTTAATTTTCCTACTAGAACTAAGTTCGTTGTTTCATTATAAGCCTCGCTGAAAGCTAGGCTCGTAAGAATGATAGGATCTTCTGATAATGTAGGCATAGCGCCGTTTTGCTTTGGTAGGCATTCTATATCTATGCTCATTAGTCGCAGTGGTACGTTTTTTTTTATTTCTAGCGATTTAATTTCCGATTCTGAGAATTCTTCTTTATCTGGTACTTCTGCCCATTTCATTCCACCTAAATTTTTGTCAATAAGAAAACGGTTTCTAAATAAAATGTCCGTTTCATATACTTCTTCTATTCCATTAATCTTTTTTACTCTTTCTCTTAGTGATCTTACTTCTTTAGGATCAATTGCTGTTACTTTAAGCATAAGCTTCTTTGAAGTCTGGTAGCCTATTGGTTCGTATCTTTGTACTTCTTCAACTTCTACTCCCATATTAACTAACTCTATCTTGATTTCATCAAGATCAATTTCGTTATTTATTCCTACGTAGAAATAATGCTTAAAATTTGTTATTTTCTTTGTTATGTTTGTGCCATCTGAAAGTTTCCCAAAAAGTTGTATTACTGGATTTCTTTTTTCGTTGTATTTGTAGTTTGCGTCTAAAATCTGGATAGTTTGCATTTTTCTTCTTCTCCGCGTTCTATTGCTACTTTATCTATTATGTCTAGTAATTTATATACACCATATAAGTTCTTTTATCTTTTTCTATTAGACCGTTTCTGTCTAGCTATACTTCCATGTGTTTTTTATTTGTTTTGATGTCCATTCATGTTTTCCTATTGTGTCCGTATGTGGATATCCTAATATTATTTCTTCTTTCAGGTTTTCTCTCTGCGTCGTGCCCCATTTTTCTTGTATCTTGTCTATTAATTTCATTTTTTCCTCCTTAAAGCGCCTCGCCCGCTGGCGAGGCGCTAGTGTACTCCGTTAAATTCTGGTATTTCTTTTACTTTTCTTGCTTCTTCTAGGTCGTAATCGTAGACGTGCAAAGAATCTGAGTAGTCGATAATTCTTCCTATTTTACATGAATTTGGTGTTATTACTTCTCTATTTAGCATTTCTGTCAATGCTACTATGTTACTAGGCCATGCTCCGTATAAATCTCTCGATCTCCATGAGTAATGTACATCTATTATGTTTGGTTTGTACCATCTGAGCCAAATTCGTTGCAGGCAAGGCGATGCTGCATCATAAGTTCCATCTCTTTCTGCTTCCCATGTAATTGCTTGGCAGAAATTTGATGCTATTTCTGAATCTATTTGTGATTCCAGTAATTCTTTCATATTTTGTAATTGGTTTAATGTTCCTTCATAATCACTCACTCCTGCATATTCTGCCAATCTGTCATAGTATAAATAATCAAATCTCTCGTTTATTTCTTTTTTGTAGTATTCCGTTAAAAATTCTCTTGTAAATTCCTTGCAGTATTCTTCTAGTAAATTTCCACTAAATTTATATTGTGGATGTACTATGTGATCTTCAATTTGCCTTAGTGCGTGTCCTGTTAAAATTATTTCTTGTATCGTGTCCTTACAATGCTTCGGCTCGCTTTGCGAGCCGAAGCAGAGGTTTATTCCATCCGATAGTATAAATTTGATTGCTTCATACCATGCATTCTGAAAATTTGTACTTCTTACCCTGTTGGTCTTAGAAAGTTTCATGTTTTCCTCCTTAAAGCGCCTCGCCAGCGGGCGAGGCGCTTCTATGGTAACAATTTTTTGCTCTTGTTAATGTTGATGCTTCTACTGCTCTTACTTTTCCTGTCGAGTGGTGTGTTTTTCCGAATATTGTAGTTTCTGCTCCACATTTATTACATCCTGCGTAGTAATATCCATCATTCATCAATGTTCTTTCCAATTCCATATCAAATTCCCATATTTTTTCTTTACAATTAAAGCATTCTCTTTCTTCTTCTTTTATCCATTTATTTTCTTCTTCTCCTTGCATTTCTATGTGTAGATCGTTCTTTTTTATGTAGTTTTTTATTTCTTCTAATGCTTTATCTCCACATTCACTGCAAAATCCCCACTTTGAATATCCTTCCATACGTACAAATCCGTTCATGAAAGATACTCCGTAGAATCTCACTCTGTGTTTGTTTGTGTTTCTTTGTCCTTTATTTCTTCCTGATTTGTATGTAGGATATTCTGATCTTGTGTTGCACATCATACAGTGATCTAAATGTCTAAATGTGTATTCTAATTTTGCTAATTTTTCTGCTTCAGTAATTATTTCTGCATACAATATATGTCCAGATTTTAAATGTTTTCTAAATTGCTTTATTTCATTTACTAATTCCTGTGCTTTTTCATTTACAATTCCGTCCAGCATTAAAATTTCATCATCTTCTAGTCCAATTTGTCTCATAAAACTTTCCTAGCGCCCCGCGAAGCGGGGCGCTAATTGAATATCTCGTTATACAATTTTATGCGTCCTTGCGCGTGATCTCTGAGCCATTTTTTGATAAAAATTTCCATTCTTCTGTTGTGAAGTATGATCTTCCATTATAAACTTCATCTATTACTCTGTGAAACATTTCTTCCCATCGTTCTCTGTCGTTATTTGTTTTTGTATAGTGCTTTGCACATAATATTGCAAAATGTACTGGTTTTCCGTCGCAACATGCTTGTTTATTGTATTCTACATGGTGTACACAATGTTTTTTGTTGCACTCGTTTTCATGTTTTCCGCATATTATGCATCTATATTCAAAGAATGCTCTTACTCTTAGTTTTAAGTTTTCATTGAATTTAGGACAATATGGTTCAAAACTTATTCCCCCTTTCCAATTTGGTGCTTTTTCTCCCAAATGTGTTTCATGTAATTTTTGTCGTGTTTCTTCTTTAACCTCGTGTCCCATTAATTTTTTGCTTATTTTTTGTTTTGTTTCTTCTTTGCATGGTTTATTGTTTTCTTTTTTCCATCCTTTCGATAAATTCATTTTTTGTTGTTCTGATATTGGTTTTCCTTTTTTAGCGTTGCTTATTTTTTGTTTCCATTCCTCCGTGAATTTTCTATTTTTCATTGCATTTCTTAATTTTTCTTTTGTTTCATTCGATACTATTCGTGCTCCATTTGCACATTTTTGTGAGCAGAAACGTCCTTTTCCCATTTTTATCTTATATGCATATATTTCAAATTCTGTTTCGCAGTTTTCGCATTTTTTCTTTATTTTCTTTACCATTATATATCTCCGAATATTTTATTGTATAATGCTATTCTACTTTGTGCATGATCCCTTAAAAATTTGCCTCCGTCGATTACATCTATAATCAGTGCATTTTTCTTTGTTTCTGTAGTTCTTAATGCTCTGCCTATTTTTTGTATTTGTGCAGCTTCAGATTTCCCTCCCGATGCAATTATAATTGCATCTAGTGTAGGAATATCGCTTCCTTCGTTTAATAATGTAGATTCCATTACTTTAAGTGTTCCATTTTCGAAATCCTTCATTGCTTTTTTTCTAATTTCTTTTTTTGTTTTTCCGTGTATGAATTTTGATCCTACAATCATAGTTTCAAGTGTTTTTCCGTGGCGTATTTGATCTACTGAGATCAAAACGCTTAGGCCGCGTCTTTGCAACTCGTATGTTTTTTGTGCAATCAGTTCATTTCTTTTTTGGTTTAAAACTATTTGGTTCTTTTTTGCTTCGGCATAAGTTTCTCCGCTTCCTCCTGGCGGTGCATTGATTAATTCTATTGTGGGTTTTGCTAAGATTCCTAATTTTATAAGTTCTTTGATGCTTGAAACTTTTGTTATTGGCCCAATTGCTGCGAAAAGTTTCATTTCGTTTCCATCTTCGCGAGTTGGTGTTGCGCTTAAGCCTAAACGGTAATAAGCATTAGATTTCATTAAAATTTTGTAAGTTTGATCACAAGGACAATGATGGCATTCATCCAAACATAAAAAATCGAACATTTCCAATTGAAAATCGTTTGCTTTTGTTATTGATTGCACCATTCCTATCGTAATAGGCCCTATTTCTTTTTTGTTATCTCCGTATAGTTCTGGTGTCCAATTTAATGTTTCTTTTATTGCATTTTCCCATTGCTCCATTAAATTTTTCTTATGAACCAGTATTAAAGTGTTCACTCCTAATTCTTTCAGCAGCCATAATGCCGTCGTAGTTTTGCCAGATCCAGTGCTCATTTCTAGTACGGTTCCTTTTCCTCCCGTTTTATCATCGTCTCCTTTGAATCTTGCTAGCACCTTCGCTACGGCTTCGTCCTGGTGCTTTCTTAGTGTTGGACCACTCCAAGTAAGTTCCAAGTTCCTATCTTCTCCTTGAGGCTCTGGTTGGCTTCCTTGAAGATGTGTGTCATAGCCTGCTGATTTTAATGTACTCTCTATAGAGTCCAGTAATCCGATTGGAAAGTAGTATTTTCCTTGTCTTGTTTTCGACATCAAACGAATCTGGCCGTCCCAAAGTCCTGTGTTGCACTGCGTGCCACATCGTTTGCAATAGTCCGAAGTTGCATGGATAACCAGCTTCCACCATCCGCATTTAGGACAAATAAATATTTTATTGTCTATAAATTCGAAATCTTTTATTTTATAAGAAGTTGCTCTATCTAAAATTTTAAATACTAAATTGGGTAAAGCAGATTCTATAGAAATATATGGTTTATTTTCCCATTTTGACAATACTACCGTATTTGTCATTTGCTTTCTCCTAAACCAAACGGCGGCTTTAGCCGCCGTTTGGTAAGTTTCGTCCATCACGTACGTTTAGTTCATATTTGTATGTGACTGAATGCTCGCATACGGATTCTATTTCCTTCTTTCCTATTTCATCTTCTGCGGCTTTTAGTGTTATCTTAATATTTCCTTCCTCAACCATTTTATTGGTCACGGTTGGGAATTTTTCTACAAACAACTTTGGGATTATGTGTCTCTCGTCTCGTTTGCTTCTTAGAATTTCCCAAATTCCATCTTTGCTTGCAATTACATCCTTTTTACCTTTCGTAAATGCATCTGGACCCCAAATGTCTGCTTGAACTTCTGCTCCTAGTGAATCTACTAAAATTTTTAGTTCATTTATTAATTCTGCTGTAGTAGTTTCACTTACTTGTATTCCTAATTCAATAGTTTTATTTTCCACTTCTTCTTGTATTTTTTGCTGTTTATCCATTAATTTCTTCAATTTTTCATCTTCAAATAGACTCTGCGTGTATTCCATCTGCAAATCTATTTCTTCCTGTTTCTCTTTTATTGCTAGCAATTTAATCTCAAGTTCTTGTGGTAATTCTTTTCCTGGAATTATCTTCAATGCTTGTTTCATGTGTACTCCTTTTCCGCATGATCCACATATTAAGTGAATCCAGTCTTTTCCTAAAAGATGTTGTTCTGTGTTATCGAATTTTTCTGTATTTTCTACCAATTCTACTTTACAATCATTGCATATCATCTCTCTCCTATAGCGGCCCGCTTTAGTGGGCCGCTTATACTCCTAAATCCCCTAAATCTGGCATTGCTTCTACTGGTGCTTCTGTGCTTTCTTCTTCTACTTCGTCTGTTATTGCTCTAGTTTGCGATGCAATTTGCTTCATATCAAATCCATATGCATCTACTACTAGTTGTACATCATGATCTGATATCTTAAGATGCCTAATTACTGCATTTTTTAGTGCTCTTGTTACACACATTTGTGCGTAATGCGTTTGTCCTCCTGCATGTGGCATTTCTGTCATTGATGCGTATCCTACTGTTACTTTTCCTAGTGGTTTATGTTCTTTGTAATTAAAATCTTCTTCATCGAATACCATTACATTTGCTACCATTAGTATTTTATTGTTATCTCCGTTTAGTGGTACTATGTCTGTTATTTCTGGCAAGAAGTGCATATTTTTTTGTCTCATAACTTCGTCTATAAAGTTATCTGACAGAATTAATCTGTTTTCTCCTGCTTTGGCCTTTTTATTGTAATAGAAATGCCAAGGTTCGAATGTTATTCCTTTTAGATGCTCTGGTAGAGCATCTATTTTTTCTTTATTCATCATTTGATTCTATCTCCTCTATTTCCTTTATTCTTTGTTCCAAGTCTTCTATTTCTTGAAATTTTCTTGGTAGTTTTGTGTTATTTGCAATTACTAAAATTGCTTTCATTAGAATTAATTGGTTTTTAATGTGCTCATAGTTGCTTAATGCATGTGATTTTATTTCTGGTAATTTGTGTTCTTTTTTCTTTTCTACTAGTTCTAGTACAAAGAATGGAAAATTCCAATTTACACATTTTTTAAAATCTAGTGCAATACCAGTTGTTCCATTTTTTATTATTACTTTATATGTATTTCCTATTGCTCCATTCATCGTTTCTTCCCAAAATGCCCCCCATCCCATTTCGTAATTTTCTGCTTTTCTTAGTACTTTAACCGTGTCTCCTTCGTCTATTCCACATTTTTCTTGCATTTTTAAATAAGCTTCTCTTAATTCCATGTTTTCACTCCTAAAGAAACTCGGCCTGTTGGCCGAGTTTCTTAAGCCGTTAGGTATTTATATATCTGTTTTACGATGTTTGGATTGTATTTCTTTAGCATTCCCATGTTCTGCAAATCTTTTAACGATGTTTTCTTTACCGCATCGATCACTTGTGATCTTGCTGCGTTCTTTGGCACTCCGCATTTCATTGATACGCAGAATAATACTTTTTTTTCCACTTCTTGTAATTCTGGTGTTAATTCTTCCACTTGTGCTACTTCTACTGTTTCTACTTCTGCTGGTGCTGGTGCTGGTGCTGGTGCTGGTGCTGGTGCTGGTGCTGGTGCTGGTGCCGGTGCTGGTGCTGGTGCTGGTGCTGGTGTTGGAGCGG
>Ga0265297_10001037_pt1 | contig 69473 bp, 65 predicted proteins | sample Munlanlwell13791_FD_192502 | JGI IMG/M metagenome (GOLD analysis project Ga0265297, IMG submission 192502) | Leachate microbial communities from a municipal landfill in Southern Ontario, Canada - Leachate well 137-91 | ecosystem: Engineered > Solid waste > Landfill > Unclassified | place... | reverse complement strand
GTTAAAATGCGTGTAAGACATTCTAAATCCTCCTTTTTTAATGGCTGGCTAATCACTACCATTTTACAAGGACAAGATTGGGATGTCTTTTTGAGTCTATTTGTAAAGCTTCGAACTGGAACTTAACTGTGCCTGATTGACAAAATATACCATTTCGGCTATAATTTATTCACTCTCATACCGAGAGCACTCCTGCCCGCGGTCGGGCAGTCTAAAGATGAGACCGCAAGCCCTCGGGTTCCGATTAATTTCGGAACAGCAGAGGGAGGAGGAGAACAGATATGGAAGCCGAATTGACTGCCGTGCTGTCTTCAACTCTCGACGGAATCTCCTGGAACATACTGGGTGAAAGCCCAGGCAGCTGCGCTGAGATCTCAGCACCAGACCACCTCAATGACGAATGGAGATTGTCGTTCGCTTCTGGCCTCGGCGGTTGCGTCCTCCTGCGAGGTGACTTCATCGATCAGTCTCGGGGTCGAACATCGCTGTATAAGCTGTTTCGCCATCGGATCATGACTGCAGAGGGGGGAGTTCACCGGCTGCTAGAAGACGCTGGCAACTTCATGACAGGACGAGAGTTCAGCCCTGAGACTGGTAGGCTGCACTTCAAAGATGCAACGCCTCAGTACTGGCTGGAACCCGGCTGGTGGGGCTACTGCGAGTGCATCACCGACAACTGGCCTTGGCCGGCCTACATCAACCGCGCTATTACGGAACTCATGGGGGCGTCAGCCAGCCAAGAGTTCCGACGGATAATGGAGAACTTGCCCTTCGGAGATGTGATGGCCTTCCTCCATGCCTGCAACAACAGTAGGAAAGCGGCGCGAGCAGAAGAGAGCGTTTCGTCCATTGTCGCCGAGTTGTCGGCGCATGTACTGCATCTGCTCGAGAAGCAGGACGGTAACCCGCTAGCCGAGATGATGACCGATCGCGGTATCATCCGCGGAGTTGGGAACCGCATCGGCTATCGGCTCCGCAAGTTCTGGGATCGGTGCTCCGAGCTGCTCCCCGGACAGCTACCAGCTCTCGAGCACCCGCTCGAGTTCACCGAATCGAAGTAGAACTAACAGTCGCACGGGCCGAAAGGCCCATTTTTTTATTTGGGAAGCAAAGATTGCATCTGCTTGGCGATCAATTTGATAGCATAAATTGGACTCCAGCGATAGAGAAAATTCATTGTTTTACAATCAGAACCGAGAAAGATTTGTGGTTTATTGTTTTCCATCCCCTCAATGATTAAACGCGCCGCTTCACTTGCCGGCAAAGTTTTGTATTTTTTATCGCCAGTATCGGGCGCCGCGACACCGGAATTTTTTGTGATATTTGTCGCTGTTGCACCTGGAAAAACGACGCAGACATGAACATTTGTATCTAGTAACTCCGCATAAAGTCCCTCGGTGAATAATTTAACTGCCGCTTTCGACGCGCCATATACACTTTGCCCTGGCACCGGCAAAAAACCGCCCATGGAAGAAACATTGGCAATGTAAGCCTCTGGCCGTTTTAACAGCTTCGGCAGAAAAGCCTTTGTCATATAAAGCGTGCCGAAGAAATTTACATTCATGACTTTCTCAATGTTGGAGTAATCAAGATCATTAACTTTTTTGAATGGTTGGATTATGCCCGCGTTGTTAACCAGGACATCAACATCAGATAACTCTTTTGCCAATTTTTCCACAGCTGATTTATCAGAAATGTCCAACTGATGAGTTTCCAATTTACCACTTGCAGCCTCGCTTTTTAACGCATCAAGGGATTCTGCTCGTAAATCAACACCAACGACATCATTTCCTTTTTTTAGAAGATGCAAAACTAATTCTTTCCCGATCCCACTCCCAGCACCGGTAACAATAATCAGTTTATTTTCTAATTTCATATTTCCTCACTATTTTTATTCATTTTACCATAAAAACGACTGCTTTATGCCGCCGGACGGATGTATCTCTGAGTGTTAACCCGGCCAAGCACGGCCAAGCTCTGTTCAAGCAACTCCTCATCGTTACTCGGCACATGGACGAAGTTCGCGGCATTGTAATACGGTGGCTGCGCGGTTCCATATTCCTTAAGCAAGTAGCCGTGGATACAATCTTGCAGAACTGCTTCATCTGCGTACGTCGGCCCTATTAAATGGCAATAAAATTAAACCTTAAACATTTTTTCCACAAACATTTGGGAGACATAACTCCAGCTCAAGCAATTTTATACAAAGCAATCACATTGAAGATCTCTTAGCTCTTCAATGCAAGAATCTTCGTCTCTTCAATAGGAAGAATCCAGCCAATAAAGCAATCGTAAATAACACCCATAACCATTTATGTCCGCTCTTTTGTTTCACATTACCATTAATATCTTGTGTTAAATCTTCCGCATTTTTATCTTTTGCACTGATAACCGACGTACCAGTCGCTGTACCGAACAATTGATCAATCGATGTCAATAACGCAGAAGTGCCACCACCAAACAAGATTTCCTTGCAGGGATTTCGAAAAAGTATAGAGTCAGTATCGGTTTCTATGCCATCCCCATTTCTGTATTTGACTAAATATGTATAATCGGTTCCACAGCTTAATTTTGTATCTCGCCATAAGTTGGCGTGAATCCAACCGGAGCTATTTCCCGAAGAAGATGAGAAATAGTAACCAGATAATCCCTCAGAGCTGTTTGGCAAAAGATCTACTGTGATTTCATTTTCTTCAGAATTTTTTGAGCTGACAACCAAATTTGTTGGAGTACCGGCCAAAGTGTAAATTGAAGCATTTTCTGAGGCTGAACTATCGGCATACCCGTTATATGCTTTTATGTTTCTTGTGTATAGGGTGTTTTCCATCAACCCCGATTCGTCAATTGTTGAAATATTAGGAGTGGCAATGGTTGAAATGAGATTATTTAGAGTATCATAAAGTTTAAACCCGGCCTCATCACTAGCGTTATCAGTAAAATTCCAACTGACTGAAGAGTTTGATAATGTCGTAGATACATCAATAGTCGGAGCAGCCGGAGTTTTTAAAACTGGGCCTGCATTCAAATCACTATAATTCTTTGCGTCATTAATTGTATAAACTTTACTTCTTAAGGCAGGATCACCTGCTCCTCTCTTGGCCATTCCGACGATATTAAACTGATCAGGGTTGTATTTATCTAGAAATGTTATAGGTACACCCATCATGCCATCGTAGTCTGCCGGTATTTCAGCAGTTTTGCCAACATTGATAGCGTCATAATTCTCGTATTTTGGATATTCTTCGTGAGTATATTTTTTGTAAAGCACTAAGTTTTCGTGACGTTCTTCATAATCTAAGTTCGTAAACCAGCGTACCCCTTTGACGCGGATATATTTATTTCCTGCACTATCGGTTCTGTGGCCCGCAGCATTTAACGGATAATCATCTGGTACCCGAAATTCGCGATCACCGCTATGAATACTCATGCCAAGCCAAATTTTATTTTCCATAATGAATCTAAAAGTTTCTTTATATGTGACAGCGTTTATATTGCCGATAATTACAAATTTTTTATCATGTTCTATTAATTGCGCTACAAATTCTCGAAAAAGTGAAAAGGGCGGATTAGTTACGACTATATCGGCTTGTTTTAGTAGACATATACATTCTTCGCTTCTAAAATCACCAGCGTTATACTTCGCATCGTGTTTTAAACGTCGCGATGCATTCTTGTTATGCCGAAGTAGATGCTCGACATCTTCCAAAGATATAGCCCCATCAGCGTTAAGATCTGGCACTTCGTTAATTTCTACCACATAAGGCTCTTTGCCGTCTGGTTTTAGCCCCTCCATCTCAAGTAGCGGTAACTGTCCGCCGACAATAGGTGACTTAACATAACTTGTAGTTATAAGTTTTTTGAGACTTAGCGCTTTGAAATTGGCAGCAAAATATTTAAAGAAATTACTTTCGAATGGGTCATCACAGTTGCAGTAAACCACCTTGTCGCGGAATTGATCTTTGTAGTGTTTTAATTCATTTTCAATATCCACGAGTTGTGTATAAAACTCATCTTTTTTCGCTTTATTAGCATTTCGTAAATCTGCGTTTGCCATTTTAATCCTTAATTAAGTCATCAACACTGACATCAAGGGCTTTCGCAACTTTCTTGAGAGTATCGAGTGTTGGGTTCTGATTTTTACCAACTTCAATCTTAATAATCGTGTTATTGGCAACATCGGCCAATCTCGCCAATTTTTCCTGAGATAATCCTTTTGATTCTCTCAACTTCCTAAGTGTCTTTTGAATATTTGACATATCACTATCCTGTTAGTAGTATTATAGTATAGGTTTTATTTTATTTCCGCTATTATAATAGTACACCAGTAAACCATAATAGTAAACCAGAAAAGGGAGTTCCGCTTGTGCGCGCTGGGTAGGGTGGGGCAAGCACATTATTATCAATCTTTCACACCCCCCCAAATCTTCCCCAAAAACAAAAAAGCAACTTGGAATTTTAGAAAATTTCGCTTTCGCCTTATTACCCCCCCAATAAAAAACGCCCATTTGAAAACGCCCAAAAAATCAATCGCCAAACCGCTCGAAGTGGGTTCGAGCAGAGGCGAGAACACACCACCATAACGAATTTAGTACATTTGTATCACTTATGCCAACTGCTCGCTCCGCTCGCTTAGAGAGTGCTGTAAAGGGTTTTTTCAAATCAATCAGCAATCTGCCATTTAAAATAGTGCGGTTCCTGAGCGATAGTTCAGAAAGCATAAGAATATATTACAATATTTCATCAATATATTATTATGCTTTGAGCCGAAAGGTTTTGGTCCCGATAGGGATAATTGGCGAGATTAAAATTGTCGGTGAATCCAAACGGAAAGCATTTGATACCAAAAAGATAAAATCGATAGTGAATATAACGAGGAGGGGTTTATGCTAAAATATTTCATCTACTGCAGAAAGTCGTCCGAGGAAGAGGAACGGCAGATTTTATCTATCGAAGCCCAGCTCCAAGAACTAAGGGATTATGCTAAACAAAACAATCTCTTTGTTACAAAAGAGTTTAGCGAGTCGCGTACTGCCAAGGAGCCGGGGCGACCGATATTTAATCAAATGCTTTCAGAAATGGAAGAAGGCAAGGCTACAGGAATTTTGGCCTGGAATCCAGATAGGCTAGCAAGGAACTCAATTGATGGCGGTAAAGTCATCTATCTGGTTGACATGGGCAAAATTCAGTCATTGAAGTTTCCGACCTTTTGGTTTGATACTACTCCGCAAGGAAAGTTCATGTTAAGCGTTGCCTTCGGACAGGCCAAGTATTACACCGACAATTTAAGAGAAAACATTTTGCGAGGAATACGACAGAAGTTAAGGCGTGGTGAAATGCCGGCAAAAGCTCCGCTTGGATATTACAATGAGCCGAGGATCCGCACTATCGAACCGGACAAGGCGACATTCAATAAAATGAAAAAGATATTGGAGCTTTTCGCCAAAGGCAACCACACCTTAACTAAAATCCGAGATGAAATGTTTTCTCAAGGCTTAGTTGGCCGAGGTGGAGCACCGTTTAATCTTTCAACGGTGCAAGGCTTTTTAACCAATCCTTTCTACTACGGCATGTTTAGATTTAAAGGCGAGCTACAACAAGGCTCGCACAAGCCGATGATTTCCAAGAAACTTTTTGACAGAATACAATCGGCAATTATAGATAACGGCAAGCCTCGAAAAACAAAACTAAAAAAGGAATTGATTTTCAAAAACTTTGCTGTTTGTGGGGATTGCGGATATAAGATCACAGGAGAAAGACACATCAAGAAGAGTGGGCTTATATACCATTACTATCGTTGCACCAGAAAAAGCAAAGTAAAAAAATGCGTCAATCCTTTTTTACCGGAAAAAGAGCTTGCCGACCAAATACATGGCTACTGTCAAAAAGTTTCCATTCCCGATGAGTGGAGAGACAAGTTTCTGGTTAAGGTAGCAGAGTGGGAACAGGAAGAAAACGACACATCGGGAATTTTCGTTCAAAATCTAAAAGAAAAGCTCAAAGAGATAGCTGTTAAAATTGATCGACTGTCAAACGGCTATCTCGAGGGAGCTTTCGAGCTTAATGAATACCACATAAAAAAGAACGAATTGGTTGAGCTGAAGAAGTCTGTTGAAGAAGAATTAAGCGATTTTGAACGAAAAGGAAATCATCGGCTCGAACTCCTAAAGGATTGGATAATTGAGGCCAACAGAGCCGATAATCTCGCCAAAACAAAAAATTTCCCCGAAATGAGAAATTTTTTGAAAACCGTCGGCTCGAACCGCACTATTTTAAATGGCAAATTGCTGATTGATTTGAAAAAACCCTTTACAGCACTCTCTAAGCGAGCGGAGCGAGCAGTTGGCATAAGTGATACAAATGTACTAAATTCGTTATGGTGGACCCGACAGGAGTCGAACCTGCGACCTCCTCAGTGCAAATGAGGCGCTCTACCAACTAAGCTACGGGCCCAAATTAATTTTTATCTCTCCATCTTTAATTATTTTGTTTATAATTTTTCTACTTTTGAATTTCTTTAATCTCGATTCAATCCGCCTCGCTAATATTAGCGTTTCATATTCTTGAACTAATAACAACTCGATATCTTTAAGAAATCTTGTTCCAGCATGATTCCCCAGTCGATGTTCTTTCAATCGGCGATTTATATTGTTGGTCGAGCCAATATAATATTCGCCATTTCTAATTTCCAAAATATATACGCAAGGTTTCATAGTCGGAAACTAAGTCCCGACGAACGAAAGTTGTCGGGATCCCGAACGATTTATCACTTCGGGACTACGGGCCCAACGCAAAAATTATATACAATTTGTGAGAAAAATTCAAGTCCTAAAGAACATTAATCAGCTTGCCTTCTATAATCAATCTGCGAAGATTGGTGCCGATCGGAACGCAGGTCATTAATTTCATTCTTTCCGGCCCTTCGGTTTCAAATTCTAAATATTGACTGGTTTTTACTTCGTATTTTTTATCAATTTCGTAAACCTGCAAACCGTTTTTATTTATCATGAACCGATCACCAATTTTTGCCTTGGGCAAATTTACGAAAACTTCGGAATAATCACCTTTTTGCCACCAATAATGAGAGCTATGGCCGGAGATCAATCCTTCCCCTCCGCTTCCCGGAACCGAGGTATTTTCTATGTGGGTCAAACCAAAGTTCATTTTTGTATTCGATTCGGAAATTGGAACGTCCCAAAAAATCGGCGCTTTAATCCCAAGCTCTGGATACGAAAACCAGTTTTCCCGAAGATCAAAACCTGTTGACTCGGCAGTTGAAGTAGATTGTTTTGGCGATTTGTTTACAGCCACTTTTTGAATATCCGAAAGCTCGCTTGGGTTTTTTAGGCCTTCGGGATTTAGCCGATACTGTACCAGCTTATAAACTGCCCTGGCATTTAGAAGCATATAGCCTAAAACGACAGACAGCACCAATACAAATACAATTTTCAATATTTTTCTAGCCAATTTTACCTTTGTCGTTTTTTAATACGAAATAGATGCTAATACCGGCAATTAACAAGATGACGATGACCAGAATTACGAATCCCGTACCCGAGGTGATTAATGCCGGTAAAATTCTAACCGGTTCACTAATCAGAGTCATAATGGAATTTGTCTCGTCATTGTCGCCGCTATCAGCGCAACCTTTATCGTTCATATCAGATAGACCGTCACCGTCATTGTCTTTTCCGTCTTGGCAGGCGCAACCACCAGCTAAAGTATGAGTGTAGTCGTAATAAATATAAGCCGAATCCGAACCTCCGCTGGCCATGCTGGCAAAAGACAAAGTGGTTTTATCCTTGGAAACTGAAAATTCATCATTATTCTTGTCAGCGTTAGTTGCACCGTCTCCCTGACCTTCAAACGGGCCGGCAATGAAAAACGGTGATGATGATGCCAGCCTGGCGTAACCGTTTAAGACTTCGGAGATTTTTACACCGTTTAATTTAAGTTTGCCGACCTCGGTTATACGCTTTTGTCCTTTTGTCTCTTTTGATGCCAAGTAAATGTATCCCGGTCCCCGCTTAATCAGTAAAGATCCCTCCTTATCCGCCAGCGAACTGTCAATCACCGGTTCGCCGTTCACTATTAAATCAATTTTCTCACCGACAGCATGCTCTTTTCCATCGCCGGTAAATATTTTTACTTTCGTTGCATTGCTAGCTTCAGTTACTTTAGTACCCGGATCCGTAGCGCTACCGACTGACAACTCGGTTACGGTAAAACTCAGATTGGTTGTGTCGCCGGTGCGACAAACTTTTGCCGGCTCTTTTTCATCGTTATCAATTGCCGATTCACAACCTGGATCATCCGGATAGTCAACTTTTCCGTCATTATCATCGTCAAGGCCATTTTTGCAAGCCGAATACAAAGTTAGTTGCTGGGTTGATTTAGCCTCAATATTGTCGATGGCCGATGAACAGCCAAAATCCTCCGGGAAATCAGTGAATTTATTATTATCGTTGTCCTTTTTGTCTTGACATTGGCAGGCTCCGCCGGTTTTTGGGGTGTATTGATAATAAACATATATACCATCAATACCGTTTCTTACAGTAGTGGTAAAAGTGCCAGTTTTTTCTCCGGATTTTATCGAATATTCATCCTGTTCGGAATTGCCCATTTCAGCAATTCCGTCGTTGGGATTATCAAAGTGATAATTGCTAACCTTGGTGATCGCCGGACCGGTTATCGTAAAATTACCCTGAGCTGCTTTTTGCTCCAAACCGACAGATTGATTTTTAATAAAGAAATATCCCTCTCCTCGATAAACCGCCAGACCGACTACATCCTGAGCAATAGCCGAGTCTTTGATAGCAACGCCATCAGCAATAAGTTGAATTGGCTCACCCGAATTAATCGGGGTATTTGAGCCGCCAACCCAAATTTCATGTTTTTTAATTTCGGCGATATTACTATAAGTTTGTCCGGTAATATTGATAGTTAGTTGAGCCCCTTCGTTTGAACCGTCTTTACACATCGAAATGGGATTTTGCTCACTATCATCCATTAAATCGGTACAACCCGGATCGCCCCCGGAAGCGGAAAAATCGGTTTTGCCGTCACCATCATCGTCTATGCCATTCGAACAAGCCATATCACCGTCAACATTTCCCGGGTTAAATGGAATTTCGGAACCACAATGGTCGCCACCATAAATATCCATCTTTTTCAGTCCTAGAGGGCTGGTGGTTCGATTGTCGGACTTTAGGGTAATTGTAAATTTAATATAACGGAAACAGTAGGAGTCTAGCGGATTGCTGCCCTGAAAATTGTATCTTCTCGTATCACGTTGCGGACCGGAAATCCAGTTTTGCCCATCTTTAGAAACACTAGCAGAAACTAGGGCGCTATCCTTAGCAGCAATCCAGTTGTTCATTTCTAACCGAAGACTGGAAATTGGTTTAATCTCGCCTAAATCAATTTGACCCGAAACCGAACCTTCGATACCGGTCGATGGCGTAAAACAATAATTCAAAGCAAAAGTATCCAGGCTATTATAGGTTGCCAAAAAGAATTCAACTTCCCTCGGATCGCTTTGTGACAGAACGATTTCATCATTGGTACTCGAGAGATCATGCTTATCATCCCCTTGATTTTCTATGCCACTGCTACTTTCGTCGTAAACAAGCGAGGCAGCATTAACTGAAAAACCGGCTGGCAAAACAATTTTGCCGTGGACTGCATTCCGCTTATCCGGAGTTCCGATTTCTCCTTCTTTAACGGCCGGATTTAACTCAAATTTTAACCAGCCATTGCCCCTTTTAATTGAAAACCCCAACAAGTCGCTGTCAGGGTCCGCAGGCACGAGATTAAATTGAGTTTTATTGCTGATATATTGGGTGTTGCCCACCATATAATCTTTGTCAAAATTTGTCGGCACATAAGGAGTTTCAGGTTGCACCTCATACATTTCAAGAGAAGCTTTTGCATTCTCTGATATGCCACTGGTATCTATTGTCGAAGGATAGTTGCCGCAAGTTTGAGACGCATTACTATTCTTAATTTGAAGATTTCCGTCCTCTTTAACCAAATTTGTTTGCTGATAGCTATCGAAATCCCCACTCACAACTGATTTGGTAGCTAAAATTTTTTCATCAGTTAATCGATCGGCAAAAATTCCGAATTTGTCTCCATAATAGTTTCTTAGAACGAAAAGTCCGGCGATAACAACGATCGTCAAAGTCACGATTAGCGCGATCTTCTTTCTGACATTCATAAACCCTCCAATTCGATCTATAAATTTATTAAGAATATAAACGCAAATACGACAATCAATATGCCAAGGAGCCGATAAAAAGTGATTGTACCCCCAGGACCCAAATATTTTTCAATCCAGTCTTGACGGCCAGTGATGTTGTAGAGCGGATAGGAAAAATAAATTAAGGCAAAACCCAATATTAGAATTCCAAAAAATTCCAGAACCTTCATGTTAGCCCAATTATACCAGAATCAAGAGAATTAGGAAAAATAAAGCAATGGCGTATTGTACGGCCAAGCCGGCGATCACTGATAGCTTGATGTGTTGGATTCTGGCATGAAATTGATGAAAGAGTTTCATTGGAGAAAAAATTGATCTTAGTTTGCCGCTATAAAACGGAACATTGTCCAGTGCGTCCGGAAGGATTGACCCGATTGCACCCCAAATTGCAGATGACGACAGCTCTTCCTCACTGTTCAGATAAATGAAAACGATTAGCCCAACGGCTATGTCAACAGCAACCAAAGCATATTGAGCAAAGCTTATAGGGTCGGTTTCTTTCTGACCCGGTTTGTCGTCCGGCCCATCAGCATGAGGAATTGCATCCAAAAGTATATGAGAAATAATTCCAAACAAAAAAGCCAGCGGCGGGTAATCAATTTCTTTACCAATAAATGCACCAACGATAGAATGAGTTGCTAATAGCATAAATATTTTTATGATTATGGTGGCCGCTACTGGACACAAGAACCACTTTCAAAACCCACGGTTTTGAATAATTTCCTCTGCGGGAAACCGCAGGTTTCCCGACCCCTTCCTCGCTGCAAGTCCAGTCGACTTTTCGAATGTAATAAATGGTAGCCGCTACTGGACTTGAACCAGTGACCTCCTCAATGTGAATGAGGCGCTCTAACCAACTGAGCCAAGCGGCCTGGTGGACTTGAGGGGATTCGGACCCCTGATCTCCACAATGCGAATGTGGCGCTTTACCAACTAAGCTACAAGCCCGGACAAGGCGAGGGACGGATGCCGTATTATTACAAGATCCAATAGTGTCGCGAAGCGACCACAGTGCGTAACAAACTTGTTTATACCATTTAATTATAGGCCCGTTGAGCAGAATTATAACTGATAGAGAGTAAAAATTCCATTTTTATTAATAAAAAATTCCAGTTAAAACTGAAATCTCTTTGGTGCGCGTACATGGACTCGAACCATGGACCTCGTCATTATCAGTGACGCGCTCTAACCAGCTGAGCTATACGCGCATTTCGTTATTTAATGTTAGCAAAATTCGAACTTTTTTTCAAGAATAAAAAATGCCCGCGACATTAAGCCGGGGCCCTGATGCGACGCTGTTCGCGTCGGCTGTCGTGGAAGTGCTCTGGCAGAAAGCAGGTGTCGAGCCAGACATTTACCTGCCATGCGGCAAGGCAGAGGATTGCTATGGTCATCCCCAAGTCTGCCAACACCACTGCACCTTCTGATGCATCCACAAGCCAAGGCGTCGCAGCACACCAGGTCATGAAGATCGCGAGCCCGATTCCAGTAGCTACCACACTCGGTTCTGACAAGTAGCCATCGAGCCTCGACTGCATCCGAAGACTCATGAGGATGGGCACAAGTACTACTGCTCCGAACAACATCATGACCATGCTCTCGCCGCCAGTGTCAGCCGCAAACTTCTGCCCCAGCGAAATTGCCAGCGGCCAAGCACTAACTGCCAGCCACAGCACGAACAACGACACGGCTACCAGCTCAATCCATCCGAGCACTTTCATTCTCATCAGATCATCTCCCTATTGAGACTAACTGTTTTATATCACATATATAGCAGAAAGACAACAAAAAAATCCGTCCTTCATTTCATTCAGGATAAACTGAACGATTGGACGAATCATTCCGTAAACTTTATAGACTTTACGGACTTTTGACTTTATAAGCTTGCTGTTTTAACAGCTAAATAGTGGCAACTTCGCCGTTATCGTAATATCGATCTTGCGATCGACAGAACGATCGACCATGGGCCATGTATTAAATGGCCTGTCTCCTTAGAAAGGAGGTGATCCATCCCCACCTTCCGATAGGGATACCTTGTTACGACTTAGTCCTGATCACCGATCCCACCGTGGTACCCTGTTGGGCACTTAAGATGTTACCGGCTTTCCTGACTTGACGGGCGGTGTGTACAAGACCCGAGAACGTATTCACCGTAGTATGGCTGACCTACGATTACTAGCGAATCCGACTTCATGAGGGCGAGTTGCAGCCCTCAATCCGAACTGGGGGTAGTTTTATGGGATTAGCTCCACTTTACAGTTTGGCAACCCTTTGTTCCTACCCATTGTAACACGAGTGTCGCCCAGGGCGTAAGAGCCACGCTGATCTGACGTCATCCCCACCTTCCTCCGACTTAACGCCGGCAGTCCTGTTTGAAAAATACAACAAACAGCAGGGGTTGCGCTCGTTAACCGACTTAACGGGACACTTCATAGCACGAGCTGACGACGACCGTGCAGCACCTGTCTTATGGTTCCCTAAGGCACTCTCCTATTTCTAGGAGATTCCATAGATGTCAAGCCCTGGTAAGGTTCTTCGCTTAGCATCGAATTAAACCTCATGTTCCTCCGCTTGTGCGGGTCCCCGTCAATTCCTTTGAGTTTTAGCCTTGCGGCCGTACTACCCAGGCGGCACACTTAACGCGTTAGCTTCGGCACTCGAAGGGTCGATACTCCAAATGCCTAGTGTGCATCGTTTACGGCGTGGACTACCGGGGTATCTAATCCCGTTCGCTACCCACGCTTTCGTTCCTCAGTGTCTGGATGAGCCTAGCAGACTGCCTTCGCCATTGGTGTTCTTCATGATATCTACGCATTCCACTGCTACACCATGAATTCCATCTGCCCCTGCAAACCACAAGTAATGCAGTTTTGGGTACAGTTCCTCGGTTGAGCCGAGGGCTTTCATACCCAACTTACAATACCACCTACGAACTCTTTACGCCCAATAATTCCGGATAACGTTTGGACCCTACGTATTACCGCGGCTGCTGGCACGTAGTTAGCCGGTCCTTATTCAGTGGGTACTTTCAAGATTACTCCCCACTAAAAGAAGTTTACGATCCGAAAACCTTCATCCTTCACGCAGTGTCGCTGCATCAGAGTTTCCTCCATTGTGCAAAATCCCCAACTGCTGCCTCCCGTAGGAGTATGGGCCGTGTCTCAGTCCCATCGAGGCTGATCATCCTCTCAGACCAGCTACCCGTCATCGCCTTGGTGAGCCATTACCTCACCAACAAGCTGATAGGAGTAAGGCCTCTCCCCAAGCGCCCGAAGGCTTTGATCTTTCGATATTATGCAGGATTACCCAACCTTTCGGCTGGCTATCCTTCACTCGGGGGTAAGTTCCTTACTATTACTCTCTCGTCTGCCGCTATATCGCTCGACTTGCATGTGTTAGGCGCACTGCCAACGTTAATCCTGAGCCAGGATCAAACTCTCCAAATATGTTGCATCTTCCTGTTTTCTAAATAGTCAACATTGGATGCTATTGAAGTTTTTGATTAGCTCAAAAAGTTTCAAAAAAATTTCTCTCGTCCCTCGATTTCTCTTAGGACGGGAATTGACGACGAAAATTACCACTATTTAGCTGTTAAAGAGCGCTTGCCACAACTGAAAGACAATCAAAGATTGTTTCAAATCTTGAAGCAACTAAGATCGAATCTATTCAGTTGTAAGCCTTTGTGATCTAAATATAGACGAAATAATTTTTTTTGTCAACACCATAAACGAAGAATAAAAATTTGCGATTTTTTCAGCTAACTTTTGTTAATTTTAGGAGTTATTATATAGACAGAGATACTATCAAGGGGTGGTCAACATATTCAGGCAGATTGGCCCTAAGCGCCCACTCACAAGTCGAGTGAAAGAAGTCAGGTCCGGGAAAGTGATGAGACTGCCATCATCGGACGCAGTTGATAAGCCCAAGGTCGCATGCCAGTATGGTCTGTTCCACAGGGGGCATCAGTTCTATCCGAACGTCCCCGAAGATAGTCAACTCACTGAGGAGCATACAGCCCCAATCGGCATGGAACCGCTCTTTGAGTTCTAGCGCTCCAGCAAGAGCCAAACCTCGGCAGCCGTCAGCGGCTGCCGCTTTTTATAGATCATCCACCCACGCACCAGTCCGCCTCTGGCGAGGCGGTGCGGGACGTCAGATAACAATGAAACGGCGACCAAACCCATCTTCCGTTTTCTTGGATAACTTTGCCGTCGAGGATAATTTTTGCCTTTCGCATATCTTTTACAATGTCCCAATGCAGTGCGCTGTCGTTGCCACCGCCGCTGTCTTTATAAGCCATACCGAGAGCTAAGTGAATGGTACCGATTATTTTTTCGTCGAATAGTAAATTTTTCGTAAATTTTTTAATTTTTGGATTTAAGCCAATGCCAAATTCGCCCAAGTATGATGAATTTTTATCGGTTTCTAACATTTTGGCCAGAAAGTCTTCATTTTTTGATGCGTAGTATTTAACGACTTTGCCTTTTTTAAATTCCAAACGAATGTCCGGAACTTCTTTCCCGGTCTCAATCGCCGGATAGTCGAATTTAATCCAGCCTTCTGCCGAATCTCGAACCGGCGCCATAAATACTTCGCCGCACGGGATATTATCACCTTCTAGATCATCCAGTGCTTTTTCGCCATGAATGTCAAATTGCAAATCAACATTCTCGCCTAGCAAATACACGTGCTTGCCTTTGCGGAATTTTTTCAAAACCTTTTTGATATCACTGCCTACTTTATCCCAATCCTGCAACATTGCCCCAAAAACAAAGTCTTCGAATTCATCTAACGACATTTCTGCTTCTTGAGCCAGTGCCAGACAGGGATATCCGACTGTCGCCCTACGGATTTTGTCTTTGGCATTGCAAACATAATCAGATATTGGATGAGTAACGATGGAGCGATTGCGGATTTTTTCCGGATCGACATTGGTCATCTCCCTGGTATTTGTGTCCGTTTCAATTCCGATATAATACTGGGCGTGTTTGACAGTATATTCGAAAATGTCAGGAAATTTTTTTATGTGATGTTCTTTAGCATATTTGTAGAAAATCGGTCCAAGTCCCGGCAGAGAAATTCGGGTAATCGGATGAGCGCCGACCTCAATGACTTCTTTATAGAGCGCAGTAATAAAATCTGACGCTTCGGTCGAGCCGGAAATTATTACATTACTGTCATGTTTAATTTTTAGAAAATAGTTGACGACTAATTTGGCTAATTTTTTTGTCCGTTCGTCAATCGCCATTAGAGAGTCTTTTTACTAATTACTTTGTCGATAATGCCATATTTTTTCGCTTCATCTGAAGACATGTAAAAATCACGGTCAAGGTCTTTCTCAATTTGGGATTCGCTTTTTCCAGTATTTTTGGCCATTATCCGGACGAGATTTTTTTTGGTCTTGAGAATGTGCTCGGCTGTAATAGCAATGTCTGACGCCTGACCTTCGGTACCACCTAAGGGTTGGTGAATCATAATATCGGCATTTGGCAAAGCGAAGCGCTTACCTTTTTCACCGGCGGATAAAACCCAGGCCCCACCGGACGCAGCCATACCAACACAAACTGTAGAAACATCCGATTTGATGTGATTCATCGTATCAATAATTGCCAAAGTTGATGTCACGGAACCGCCGGGAGAGTTTATATACATGCTGATGTCTTTTTTCGCATCTTCGGATTCAAGAAACAAAAGTTGAGCGATAATTGTGTTGGCAACGCCGTCATCAATCGGTCCGCCAAGAAAAATTATCCGGTCTTTCAGGAGCCTTGAATAAATATCGTAGGCCCGTTCACCAAATTGAGATTTTTCTATAACAGTTGGAACTAAATAGCTCATAAAAAACTCCTTATTTATTGAGATCATTGTAAAGCAAGCTTTACATTATTGTCAATATCAGTCATCATCAAAAAGTAATGATGCCGAGTAAATTAGTATAACTAGAGACAAAAGTATCATTGTAAAAACTGGAGAAGTTAAATCGGCCACTCCACCAATAAAGAGTGCCGGCAATCCCATTGCCAAATTAATTAGCATGGCCGAGACACCAAAAACCCGGCCCCTCATCCCCACCGATGAGTTTAGATGTAATAATGTTTGCGATGAAATATAGACAAACGCCGCGGCCATGCCCATAATAATCATTAAAATTATTGCAATCATGACCGAGAATTTTAGGGCAGCGTATATATTAAAAAGCGACAAAACCAAGAGCGCAAAACCGCAGATTACAAATCCCCAGGTAGTGACTTTCTTTTTCACCCATAATTTATTTTTCTCAAGCAGAAGTGCCGCGATTAACATCCCGATTCCGGCCGGTGCTATCAAAGTCACGCCCGATAATTTTGCATCAATGCCAATAGTTTTTTCGGCAAATCCCGGCAGAATTACGATGAATGATCCCAACATTGCCCAACCGATCGCCAAGCGAACCATTGGGACAAAAATTAGACTCTCTTTTCTGATGTAATCGAGGCCCTCTTTCGTTGCAGTCCAGATAGAATTAATATTTCTTGCCAAATTAAAAACGTCCAGTTTTTTATAATCTTCTTTCAGATCATAGTTGGACATCGAGCTAACGGCTAGGGCTGAAACTAGATAAGCCAGCGAAATCATGATAAAAAGCCAGCTGGAACCAACAAGAGTAAGGATCGGTCCGGCTAAACCGTAACCGATAATGAGTGACCCATAAAGAGTCGTCATATAGATTGAATTGGCCACAGTGATCTGATCTTTTTTGACAATCAGAGGGATCGATGACATTTCAGCCGGAGCAAAAAATTGGCCGATTGTTGCCATAACGAATATTATTTCTAAAATCGCCAGAGTGTTGTGGGCCGCCGGGATTAAGAGTAAAGCGACCAAAAAGCGTAATAAGTTGGTGTAGATAAGAACTTTTTTATATCTAACCCTGTCAGTTAGAACACCGGAAAACGGTCCAAATATGATTGATGGAAGCGTTGTAGCAATCATGACCAAAGAGATTGTAGTCAAACTTTTTGTCAGATCATAAATATGCAGCATTAGAGCATACGTCAGCATATTGGAAAAAATCTGCGACAAAAGTTGCGAAGTCCAAATGCGAGAAAAATCCCGCTCTTTGAGAATTTGTGAGAAGCTTGAACCCACAGTAACTAACCGTCATTCCGGACTTGATCCGGAATCTTAATCATGAAATGGATCCTGAATCAAGTTCAGGATGACTAGTTTAACTTGTCACTTGCTTGATAATGTGATCCAATGCTTTTCTCCCCGATTCTGGATCATTGGGATCATACTTCTGTTCTTCAATTATTTTACCTAGTAGAAAACCGATGCGGATATTTTTCTCGGCTTGTGGTTTTAAATCCTTGCGGATTTCCGGCAATGTTTTCTTAATGCTTTCCAAATATTTCTCCAGTTGCAAACCGCGGCTTTCAACCTGTTTCGACATATCGGCGATGATTCGATCGACTTCTTGTTCAATCAGGCCCTCAGGAATTTCAACCTTGAGATGTGGTAAAACTTTATCAATTACCTCCGACTCTAGCTCTTGTTTCTCTTTGACCTCGATTTCATCTTTTAGACTCTTTTTAATAGCCGCCTTTAGATCGACAACTTTTTTGTGGCCGAAATTTTCTGCGAATTGATTATTTAATTCAGGCAATCCTATTTCTTTCAGATCAATTAACTTTACTTGAAATTCAGCTTTTCGACCGGCAAATTCTTTTGCGTGATAATCTTTTGGAAATGAAATTTCAAATTTTTTTTCCTCTGCTTTTTTCATGCCGACGATTTCTTCTTCAAATCCGGGAATTAAGGTTTTTTCGCCCAAAACTACCGGGTGATTTTTTGCCGACATCGAATCTTTTTTGACCTTATCTAAAAAACCTTCGTAGGATATTTCTGCTCGATCACCAATTTTGGCGCCTCTATCTACCTCTTTAAAAGTTGCCTTTTGTTTTCTCAAATGAAGCAAAATTTTCTCAACGTCATCCTCCTGCGCTTTCTTTTGCTCCTTTTTACTAATTTTAACTTTGGAATAATCCGAAAGTTTAACCTCTGGCATAACTTCAAATTCGGCTTCGAAAATTAGGCTTGATTCAATTTCATCCAATTCCAATCCCCAATTCGGATACTGAGAAATAGTGATTTTGGGTGGAGTAACCGGAATCAGATTTTCCTGTTGCAAGGCTAAGTAATATTCTTTTTGAATAGTTTTATCCAGTGCCTCCGATGCCAACCTTCCTGCCCCAACTGTTTCTTCGGCTAACTTTCTCGGCGCTTTGCCCGGGCGGAAGCCGGCGATTTTTACATCTTTAGTCAAGTCTTGATAAGCTGTCCGATTGTAAACTAAGAGTCCCGGTGCTTCAACAGTAATGTTTAATTTGATTTTTCCCTTTTTTAGATCTTCTTTTTTGACTTTCATATATGTCCTGATTATTTATAGCAGTATCATCTTAGCAAAAAAAATCACTCTTGAAAAGAAAAAACGCGAGGATGCTATCTCGCGCGTGGGTCAGATGTCCGTTGGCTCGGCTAGAAGCCGAAATAGGTGACGAAGTGCACCGGACCGGTTTTGCCCCCGCTGCTTGCGGGGATGACTAGGTTGCCCAGAGTTCCGGACAGCCGCCAGTACGGCACGCGCTCAAAGAACCACGCGGTCTGATGGGCCAGATTGACTGCTGGAGTGACGACTGGCGTAATGTTTGGCCGATGGATGAAATCAGACATACAGTACCTCCTGACTGCCTATTTTATATCACACTTTTGTTTATTTTTCAAATATTTTTCGCCTGAATCCGAAAACCTCCCATAATGTCATTCTGAACTCGTTTCAGAATCTCAAAATACTATCTATACAGGATCAAGATGCTGAAATAAATTCAGCATGACAGAAATTGAGATTGGGTTTTCGGATTCGGGTGTTTTCTATTTGCTCTTAAGCGATATTGATGGAAAATTAATAGTAATATGGATGAAACAAATCAACCAACAGCCAAACTTGGTTTAGCAATTAGTACAACTAGATAAATACTAGGTTCATAAAAAAATACCGCTTCTAGCGGTATTTTTTTATTGCTTAACTTTTAGCTTTTCCACTCTTTAATCGCTTTTTCATAGGCTTCGTGAGTCCCGGTATCAAACCATTGGCCCTGAAACGGATAGCCGTACAACTTTCCTTCGGCGGCTAATTTCGGATAAATGTCGTACTCAACCATCGTTTTGCCAGTTTTGGGGACATATTTATCAATAATTTCGGGTTCCATAATTGCTATGCCGGAATTTATTAAATTACTCGGCGCATTTTCCTTTTTTGGTTTTTCAATAAAACCGATAACTTTGTTGCCGTTTAACATCGCCACTCCGTAACGAGAAGGGTCAGACACAGTTGTTAGAGCAACTGTCGCCAAACCTCCGTGTTCTCGATGAAAACTAGCAAAGTCGGTCAAATCGAGATGTGAAAGAATATCGCCCCAAACAATATAAAAGGATTCATTCAGGAATTTTTTAGCCAGTCGGAGTGGTCCAGCTGTTCCAAGCGGAGTTTTTTCAATGACATAATAAATTTTTAGTCCAAACTTTTTACCGTCGCCAAAATAATCTTTGATTTGCTCAGCCTTATATCGCGCAGCCAAAATTATCTCGTTAACGCCATGAGCTTGCAATTGTTCGATGATATGCTGAACCATTGGCTTGCCATGGATCGGCAACATAACTTTAGGAACCTCATAGGTAAACGGGCGCAGCCTGGTGCCCTCTCCGCCAACTAAAATTATTGCTTTTTTAATTTTCCCGATCCCCAAGCCGGATTCGATTAGAAATTCGGTTGCATGCGAACGGTTGCGGATTTTTTTTCCGTCAATGATTCCATCGATCTTTTTAAAAAGATCCTTTTTTATTGTTACTGTTAGTTTTTCTTTTTCGATTGTCATGGTATCCCCTAAATATTATTCACTGATCTAATTAAATCAAAATTGCAAAAGCGGAATCTGGACCCGAGGCTTTTTTACGGCCATTCATTCGGGAAGCCCGCCCGCTCTTAGGCCTAGTCCTTAGGTTTTTTAAGTCCGTCAGTTAAAATCCACGGTCGTCTATCTTTCTTTTTAAACTTTACAGAGAAAGCAAACCGTTTAGGTTTTTTCAAGAAAATCAATGTGCCAAATTTGCTGTTTTTCTTTGATTCCCAATAACTATTTGTAGCTAAAATCTGATCAGTATATTCTCTTTTTAAGATCTCGACAGAATTTTTCGTCAGATTATCGTAGTAGAGGACATTATCTGCAATTGCTTGTCCAATTATATCCCCGCCAGATTTTTTCAAAAAAATTATATCGTCTTTTGATATCTCGCCATATGGCAAGACTCTAGAAATTGAAAATCTGCTTTCGATGGTCTTTTTACCAGACAAAATATCGTCGATAGCCGTCCCGACAAAAATTGCTATGTGTTTTTTCATATAAACAAAAAGAGCATTAATAAAACTCTTTTATATTTATTTTCGCCCTCATTTTTATTTATTGTATAGCGTTGGTTCTAATTTTACCAGTTTTCCGACTTTGTCCTCAATTGCCTCGGTCTTTAACAACCCGACACTGGCGCCTACTTGACTGACAACGGAACCAGAATTTGCTACAGCCCATTTAAGCGACTCTAAAATATCTTCTCGATCTGGGACAAATCCTGTCGGTTTTTCTTTACATTTCCTTATTGCTCTGGCCGCGAATGTACTTCCAAAAGCATCACCGGCACCTGTTGCGTCTATTCTTTTATCGTCTGAGATATCTATCTTATAAAATATCTTCCCATCATAGGAGAACGAACCGTTTTTACCATCGGTTATAATAATTAATTTGGCACCAAGTTCATTTAGTTTCAGCATTGAATCCTCAATTTTACCGGATGAGGAAAATTCAAATGCTTCTTCGCGATTAAGGATTAAGATATTACACAAACGAAGAAGATGCCGGAACGACGCGGCCTTATTTTTTATCTGTGTCGGACCAGGATTCCAAATTAATCCCGTACCGTTTTTGGCAATATTCTCAATAATTTTATTTTCCAACCGCTCAAAATCGATTCCGATAGGCGCCAAATAAAACCAATCTGTTTTTAGTGACTTGGAGATTGGCAAATCACCATAGTCATTTTTTCCATGGTACGATAGAATCGTTCTGTCACCGTTGCAACTTAAAATTATCGATGTATTAGTTTCACCAGAGTATATTTTTCCGACAAACTCAATATTTTCTTCAGTTAATTTTAGTTTGATTTTCTCCGCTACTCCGTCGTCGCCTAAAAAGGTTGAAATTCCACAATTGCATCCCAGGCGTGAAAAGCTGATTGCTGAATTTACAGCCGATCCGCCAATATCATAAACCAGTTGTTTAATATCATTTTTTGCACCATAATCAAAAGATAAACTTTTCCCCGATTTAAAAACCCGATCGTTTATGACTTTAAAATCATCAGAAAACACGAATAGGTCTTGAAATGCGTCACCAATTGTAACAACTTCGTTCTTTGCCATAGATTCAGTCTGACCGATTAAATAATTTAAGGTATTTGATTACAACAGCCTTGACATCCGATCTCGCATCTGAGAGAAACTCACGTAAATCCTTATCCGGATCATCGACACTTTCTTGAATACCATGTTTAAACGCCTGACGTATTTGAGTATCGATATTGATTTTTCTGATTCCACTCTGTATCGCCTGTTCAATCGTAGCGGGTTTTAAACCGGAAGCCCCATGCAAGACCAGTGGTATATCTATCGATTGGTTCAATTCCTTCAATAATTCGATATCTAGCGACTCTCCCTCCGGAGCCCCGTGAATATTTCCTATCGACACAGCGAGTGAGTCAACATCTGTGAGTTTAACAAAATTAACGGCTTCGGAAACATTAGTCATTTTTTGTCTGACGACTTCTCGGCCTTCCTCACCGCGACCAACAACCCCAACCTCCGCTTCAACCAGAGCCTCAAACTTATGGGCAAGTTCAACAACTTTTTTTGTTTCCGCTAGGTTATTTTCATATAACAAGTCAGAACCGTCATACATAACGGATCTATAACCTTTTTCTAAACATTGACCGATAATTTCCAATTCTTTCGCGTGATCCAGGTGCGCTACCATCGGGACAGACGACTCATCAATTAAATTCTTGATAATTGAAAATAATTCATCGAGTCCGGCGTATTCTAACGCGCTGGGAGTCGTTTGTATAATAAGCGGAAGTTTTAACTCATTTGCCGCTAAGACTATAGCCTGAGTAACCTCTAGGTTATTGGTATTGAATGCTCCGATCGCAACATTATTTTCTTCTGCCTTTTTATAAAGCTCACGAAGTGAAATAAACATATTTCTCCTTACTTTTTTTCGTAATACGAAAGCACTTTAAGTCCCGGTAATTCTTTCCCGGCTAAAAATTCTAATGATGCGCCACCGCCAGTTGAGGCAAATGTAAAACTCGAAAGCAAATCATGCGTTTCCAAAAAACCAACGGTATCACCCCCTGCGACAATTTTAGTGTATGGATTTTTTGTAATAGCTTTAGCAATTTCTAAGCTCCCTTTTTGATAAGCTTCGTCTTCAGTATAGCCAAGATTTCCATTCCAAAAAATAGTCTTGGCAGTGGCAATAATTTTAGAGAATTTTTGGATGGTTTTGGGACCTATATCCAATATTGAAAATTTTCCACCACCTAATTCTTTCTTAATAGAATCGACCGGCAATATCAGTTTGTTATTAAGAATGTGACAAATTTCCTCGACTAGTGACTCCAAAGTCGGTTCATAAAATGAACCCGAAATATCTTCGCCTTTAAAATAACGTATTGTATTGGAAATCGCTCCTCCAATTAGAATTTCGTCAGCCGAATTCGCAAACTCTTTAACTAATCCCATTTTATCTTTTATTTTTGCTCCCCCTAAGATAATTATCACCGGTTTTCTCGGATTTTCGGTCAGAAGTTTAAGAGTTACAACCTCCTTTTCTAGCTGCAAACCGGCATAACTTGGAAGAAAATTAGTAATCGCTTCAACCGATGCATGAGCCCGATGACTAACGGAAAATGCATCATTAACATAGATGTCTGCATAACTCGCCAAAATATGAGCAAACGCCAAGTTATTTGTTTCTTCTTCCGAATACCAGCGCAAATTGCCTAAAACTAAAATATCACCCGGTCTCAAATCTGCTATAGATTGCTTCACTCGTGACTCAATTACCAGATCTGTCGAAATAATCCTGGATTTAATATATTTAGACAATTGTTTGGCTAGAATCCTAGTCGATAATGATTCAACAACTTCTCCCTCAGGTCTCCCTAAATGGGTGCCGATAATTATTTTACATCCGCGCGAAATTAAGTACTCTATTGTTGGTAGTGTGGCTCTAATCCTATTATCATTTAGTATCTCATCGTTCTTTAAAGGAACATTCCAATCCAAACGCAAAAACACAACTTTACCGTCTAAATTGGCATCTTTCATTATTTTCATTTTATTTTGTCCGTCTTTTAACAAATTTTCTATGAAATAATTTTTCTGCCACGCCGCTCTGTGGTTTGGCATCTAAAAATTCATACATTTTTTGCAATTCTTTGTTTTCATGGGATCGCCGAACAGGTTTACCTCGGTCGTCAAGATAAAAACTGGCACTTCTTTTCTGTCTGATTTCCTTCGAAATTGGCAACGGCTGTCCTCCTCCACCTAAACAACCGCCAGGACAGGCCATAACCTCAACATAATTATAGCGTACAATCCCCGAATTCATATCTTTTATTAATTTTTCGGCATTTTTTAAACCGGAAACAACAGCAACCTCTATCGATTCACCATCGATTTCAATCGACGAAGCCTTAATCCCATCCATTCCTCTAACTTCAACAAAATCCATTTTCGGCAACTCAGCTTTATCTAATATTGAAACCGTAGTTCGGAGAGCCGATTCCATAACCCCTCCGGAAGAGCCGAATATCACTCCGGCGCCGCTCGCCGAACCTAGCGGGGAATCAAAAGGTGTATCATCTTGATCGGCTAAATTTAAACCCTTGTCCTTAATCATTTTGGCGGCTTCCCGAACGGTTAAAGCAAAATTCACTTCCGGACTAAAATTCTTGTTAATTTCCGGCAGAGTAATTTCATATTTTTTTGCTACACAAGGCATAATCTCAACAATTATGATATTGCCAGGATTAATTTTATTTTTCCGGGCAAAATAAGTTCTGACCGCGGCCGCTAGACATTGGGCTGGAGATTTAGTAGTTGTAAGATTCGGGATTAGCTCGTGATGAAATTTCTCGACATATCTAACCCATGCCGGACAACACGACGTGAACATTGGTAGATTTTCCTTAGATTTTAATCTTTCAACAAGTTCACTGGCTTCCTCAATGGTTGTAATATCTGCACCAACATTAACATCAAACACATAATCAAAACCAAGTTTTTTAAGTGCAGTAACTAATTTATATTCTAAATTCTCACCCGGTTCTTTCCCAAATAATTCTCCAATCGAATACCTGGCAGATGGCGCAAATTGGGCAACGAGAATCTTTTTGCCCTTATTAGACAATATCTTTGAAACTTCCGGCACATACGTTTTTTCTTGCAGAGCTCCCGAAGGACAATGAGCTATACATTGGCCGCAAAATACACAATTAGTGTCAATAAAACTTTTACCACCCTTGGGACCATAAATAATTGAATGGCTTCGATATTTAGTTTCAATTTCATCTAAACCTGTAATTTCTCTGCAGGCAGAAATGCAATTCCCGCACTCGACACATTTTGAAGAATCCCAACTAATTGACGGACATTTCTTGTCAAGTTTAAAATTTCGTCTTCTCGGAAGAAATCTGGAATGTTTTAAGCCGAATTCTACTGATAATTTTAATAACTTACAATTATCCCGCCAATTGCAAGATGGACATTTTTTAATGTGATCAGATAGGAGCATCTCTAAATTAATTTTACGAATTTTCTTTACATTCGGTGTGTCAAGCTTAATTTCCAAGCCGGGAACAACCTTAGTCGAACAGGCGGTTACAATTTCGGATTTTGAATTAATTTTTGTTTCAACAAGACATAAACGGCAGTTGCCATTCGAAGTTAAATCTGAATGATAGCAGAGAGTAGGTATGTGGAGACCATGCTTTTCGGCAACATCAAGAATGGTCTGATTAGAATTTGTTTTATAATCCTTACCATTAATATTGACTGAAAAAAATTTCATTTTTTCTCTCTTAATAATTCAATTGCCGATTCGATTGGATTTGATATTGATCTTCCCAAAGCGCAAAAGCTAGAGGACTTTGCTGAGGATGATATATCAAGAATTGTTTGAATAATTTCGTCGTGTTCCCAAAAATTTTCTGAGTTTGATAATTCATTCATGGCCTCAACTACACGATATAATCCCTCCCGGCACGGGGTACATTTTCCACATGACTCATTAAGTAGAAACACCAATGACTCGGCCAGAGCTTGAAAAATCGTCTTTTTCTTTGAAAATATTTCTATTGCACCCGTCCCGTCAACTATTTGATCCATATTATTTTTCGAGTAAAATCTTCCTGATACTCCGCCAATTCTGAAAAAATTCGCACTTTTGATAATGCTGTCAGAAATTACTTCCGAAATTTTTGCATCAAGTTTTTCCTCAATAATTTTTCTCGAACCGCTGTCGTTGGACACGGAATAAAAACGCTTTAGGTCAGTATTTCCTTGCGAAATTAAATAGGCTCTATAGAGAGTTTCGGCGTTATTTATTAAAGTCGGATAGCCATATAGCCCACAATCGCCAGGGTAAGGAGGTTTTTGCCTTGGCTGTCTTTCCTTACCTTCGATAACCTGAAGCAATGTTGTTTCCTCACCACATAAATATCTGCCGGTGTTAATGAAAATTTCGATTTTCTTCCCCCGGATTAACCTTTTTAATTTTTTAATATATTTTTTATATTTATCGTTTATAAAAATGTATGACCGAGTCGCGCCGACTGTTTCCGCCGCCAGCAATATTCCCAAGACCAACTCAATCGTATGATTTTGCAATATATATTCATCTTTGAAAACACCGGGCTCGCCTTCTGATAAATTACAAACGAAAAACTTTTTCCGCTCTTCTGAATTTTTTACGGACTCCCATTTTTTCCAAGTCGGAAACGAGGCGCCACCCAATCCAACAAGACCGGACTGCTTGAGTGCAGAGATTATATCCATACTATTTTTCTGCGATTAATTTCGCCATTTCAACTAAACGTTTTGAGTATCCCCATTCATTATCATACCAGGCAATTACTTTAATCAAATGGCCGCCAATGACATTTGTCAATTCGGTGTCAACAATTGCCGAGGCTTCATTTTGTATCAGGTCGGACGAAACCACCGGTCCATCAGCTATTGCAATTATTCCATTCATATATGACTCTGACGCTTCAATCAAAACCTTGTTAATTTGATCCGCTGATGCCGGTCTTTCTGTCACCGCAACTATGTCCGAAAGCGAGACGATCTGGCTTGGGACACGAATGGCCAGGCCGTCAAAATTGCCTTCTAGCCCTTTAATGATTTTTGTTACCGTTTTTGCAGCGCCGGTTGTTGTCGGGACAATATTTAGTGCGGCGCAACGCGCCCGTCTTAAGTCTTTATGCGGACCATCAACCAGATTCTGATCGGCCGTATAGGAATGGACTGTTGTCATCAACGAATATTTGACTCCAAATTGGTCGTCTAATACTTTCATCACTGGCGCAATACAATTTGTCGTACATGAGGCGTTTGAAATTATCGACTCCCCTCCATAATCATCCGCGTTCACGCCCATCAGATAGGTCGGTGTTACATCGTCCTTTGCCGGCGCCGACATCACTACCTTTCTTGCACCTGCCCGGATGTGATCTTGACAATCATCTTTGGTCAAAAACACCCCGGTAGATTCGAGAACGACGTCTATTCCCAAAGCTTCCCAAGGTAATTTAGACGGTTCCTTTTCTGAAAAAAAATGTATTTTTTTTCCGTCAATGGTAATTTGGTCGTCATCAGAATATCTAATTTCCTTTCCAAAAGAACCATAAACGGAATCGTGTGACAAAAGAAATAACAGAGTTTTTGCGTCAGATAAATCGTTTACAGCAGTGAGTTCTAAATCATCAGACAACATTATAATTTTTGCCGCTGCACGGCCAATCCGGCCAAATCCATTTATTGCTACCTTTATCATATAATCCCTCCGCCACACATTAATTATCAAATAGTTTGTGGCGCCCTCCAGAGCGAGCATTCGGCTGCGAGGATTGTAATCCTCGAGACGAATTCGAGCGCAGGATGGGCTAATCAAATAATTTTTTTATATTCAGCAACAATTCGGCAAATTCTGACGAAATCTTTGGCTACAAGTCCGGCTCTGCCAACCAATACTCCGTCTATCGCCGGATGTTTTATAAAATCGTAGACATTTGATTCGTCAGCAGCTCCACCATAAAGTATCGGGGTTTCAAAATGAACCAACTCCCGCAGCATATTCATCATTCTGACTGCATACTGCGGTTCGGCCGGTTCTTCTGCCCCGACAGCCCAGACTGGTTCATAAGCGATAATAAGCTTAGAATATTCATCTTTATTCACATCTGAAAGCAAATTTTTTAGCTCGTTTTGAATATTAACTGCAGAATTTTCTTCCTTTTTATTTTCCCCGACACAGATTATTGGCCTAAGGCCCGAATCGAGAGCAGCTGTAATCTTTCTTGATATGATTTTTGTATCTTCAAAAAAATATTTTCTCCTTTCAGAGTGGCCGATTATCACATATTTGGCCACATCTCTCACCATTGGCGCGGAAATTTCACCTGTATAATCTCCACCTGAAAGATAATGGATATTTTGAGCCCCAAGACTCAGATGGTCGATATCTTTACTAATTAATTGAGATATCTCGGATAGCCAAATTGCCGGCGGGCAAAGTATGATTTCCAAACCACTGATATCTTCCACGCCGTCACGAATAGTAGTCGCTAAAACAATAGCATCAGAAAGACTGGTGTGCATTTTCCAATTAGCAATTACAAGTGGTCGTCTCATCACCCCTCCGCAACTTCAATATTATTCTTTCAAATAGTATTTTGTCGCGCCCTCCGTAGCTTTCAGCGAAGGAGGGCAAATATTAAATTTTATAAACCTTCATTCCTTCGTGTACTTTTTGGTCCACTTTCATGCCAACCTCATCTCCGGATTTTGCTTCCTCGATTTCAACCCGGTCGATCTGTATCGAGCTGACTTCTTGCTCGAATTCGTCACCGTTGGCGGCAACAATTTTGACCCTGTCACCCTTTTTAAGCTCAGATTCAAGCTTGACTACAGCAGCAGAAACATGTGGAAAGAAATGAGTAATCGCCCCAACTAATTTTCCCTCGCTTTTACTTTCTGCCATCTCTACTCCTTATTTCTCTGGCGTAATATCCCCAGCCTCCCGAGACTGGGAACGAGAGCCAGCCCGGAGCGAAGCAGAGGAAAAAAGCTTTTCCGCCAGGAATACTCTGGGTTTCGGCCCAGAGTAACTTATTTATTTTTTCTTACCTCATTATATAACAAAATGATTTCTTTGGCTAACTTTTCCCTATCGTGGTATAAAGGCATTTTTCTATCAATCAGATCCCGGTAGATAAATTGATATCCGTCATACTCTTTCAAGTCGGAAGTAATATTGTTTATTTCTCCAATCTTTCCGGGAAGCTTGGACTTTTTCAGCAAATTATTATTAATTAGAACATTTTTTATGATTTCACCGCCGTGGTTTGTTAATGCGTCAATATGATCTGTTATGCTAAAATTTTCTGTCTCCCCTCGTTCAGTTGAACAATTTGCGATAAATATTTTATAAGCTTTATTATTATTCTTGATGGCCTTTGATATGCCGGGGATCAAAATGTTTGGAATAACTGAAGTAAATAAACTTCCTGGGCCGAGAATAATTAAGTCAGCGTTTTTGATACTTTCGACTGAGTTTTTGTACGCCCTGACTGTTTTTTTGTTAAAATAGATCTTTTTGATTCTAGACCTTACTTGCGGAATTTTATCCTCACCAAAAACTCTTTTTTTGTTTTCAAATGTCGCCCCCAACTGGACATGATCAAGAGTCGACGGATAAACTTTACCGACCGTATCCAAAATTGAGTGAGATACTTCGAGAGCTTTTTCAAATGAACCATATTTTTGAATTAGTGCCGCCAGCCAAATATTGCCGAAAGGGTGCCCGGATAAAAAATCACTGCCATCGGGAAAACGATATTCAAAAACCTCAGATAATAATTTTTCTTCATCAGAAAGTGCAGCCAGACATTTTCGAATGTCGCCTGGTGGCAGAGTTTTGAAAACCTTTCTAATAACTCCGGAGCTACTACCTGAGTCAGAAACGGTAACGACTGCCGTAATATTATTTGAATATTTTTTTAAACCTCGGAGCAAATTTGAGAGCCCGGTTCCTCCGCCAATAGCAACAATTTTAATTTCACCCCGACCATATCTCGGGTCGTTTGGGTCATACGCAATTGACAGCCACCATTTTTTTAGTATTTTTAGCATTTACTTTTTAATTATTTTTCGGTGCAGACTACGATAGTAATTTTGAGAAAACCGGTGGGCTTCATCGCGTGCCTGAATCACGAAGTTCTTCAAATCCGGGTTTTTTTGAAAATACTCGCCAACCTCCGGTGCAGAATAGTGAAATTCATCCTTATTTCGATCCGGGCCTTTTGCGATTGATAATGCGGGAATTTTCAGATTTAACTGACTTAAAATCTGGAGAACAAATTTCAAGTGTGTGGCACCACCGTCAATTACTATTAAATTTGGTTGAGGCCAATTATTAGCAAAACGCCGGCAAATTATTTCTTGCATCATCGCAATGTCATTCGATCCGGCAACTGTCTTAATTTTAAATTTTTTATATTCGCTTTTATCAATTTTTCCCAAAGATACCACTGTCATCGCCCCAACAGCATAGTCTCCTCCAATATTTGAAATGTCATAAGCTTCAATTCTGGCAAAAATGGAACCGCTTCTAAAATCATCAAATGAATCCCTTAAACCAATTGAATAGCGATTTAAATGTTCTAGAGCAAATAATTTATCTCGAATAATTGCTGCAGCTTCAAAGTTTTTTTCCTTTGACAATTTTGTCATTTCCAATTTCAGTGATCGTATAACTTTTTGTTTTTTACCGGATAGAAAATCTTTTAAGTGTCCAACCTGTTTTTTGCAATCTGGAATTGATGATTCTTCACATGGCGCTAAACATAAATTAATATCACCATATAAACATGCTTTACTCAATTTTTCTGCTCGATTAAATTTTGTTTTCGAACAGTTGGCATACGGAAAAATTTTACGCAAAATCCGCAATGCTCTTTTGACAATTTCTCCCGAGGGATAAGGACCGAAATATGAAAACTTTTTGTTTTTCAAGTCAACATTTCTGACTCGTCGTAATTCTACACGCGGAATTTTATCCTTAGAAATTTCAACTACATAAAAACTCTTATCATCTTTCTGTCGCGAGTTATATTTCGGTTTGATTTTATTTATTAATTCCGCTTCAAGAAATACGGCCTCTATCTCAGAATCAGTTTCAAAAATTTTAATCCGATCAATCAGCCCAACCATCTGAAAAATCGCTTCCGACCTAGTTTGCGGCAATTCTTCTACCTTTAAAAAATATGATTTAACCCGAGAACGCAAATTTTTTGCTTTGCCGATATATAAAATTTTGCCGGCTTTATCATAGAATTGATAAACTCCCGGCCCCGTCGGCAAACTATTTAATTTTTCTTTTGATATTGACATTTTAATCGAAAAGTTTATGGTGGCTGCATCAGAGGAGGTAACAACGTCATGGACAAAATGCCGCAGCCTGGTGAAGTATGGAGGAATAAGGTAACGGGAATGTCCTCTATCACAGTTGTCGGCGTTAGCCAGACTTGTCTGGGCAAGTCAGCCGTCGGGAAGGTTCGTCAGAGGCGGATTCCAGTGGTAACTGTCATTGATGTTGGGAGTCTGCCTTTGACCATGCCTCTATTCCCGGTTTACTCAGACGAGTGGAATGGCTTTATGATGACCCAAAGAATGACCCCTGGGGAAGTATACTTATCACGCCAGTGACGCCGCGGTTTCGCCATGAAGCCGCGCTTTTTTTATATCATTTAGTTCGTATTTATTCAATGCTGAAAAAAGTATTATTCATACAGAAAAAGTGAACGATCGTTCACTTTTTCTGTAACTAGTACGCGATACATATTCAATTAATGAATCATGATATTTTTTTCAGCGACTTTTTCGAGTCCAACAATATCGCCATTAATTTCCGCGCCACCGGCAGCCAATGATTTTTCCGAAACGATAATTCTAGTCGGTGCGCCAACTAAATCGGCATCAGCGAATTTTTCTCCGGCAGAAATTTCCCGGTCATCATACAAAACTTCATCAGAAAGATTGCCACGCGGAGCCTGTCCTGAGTTTATCGAATGGGCTCGCAATGACTGATACAACTTTTCGGCTTCCTGATTTTTATTTAAGGAAATAATTTCAACAGCAAACGGAGCAACGGATTCCGGCCAGTTCATTTTATTGTTCTGTTGATCGAAATAAACCTCGACTAATGTCGCCAGAGCCCTAGTTAAACCAATGCCATAGCATCCCATAACCATATCTTTTTCTTTCCCATCCTTGTCGAGAAATCTGGCTCCCATGGCCGCCGAAAATTTATTTTTCAATGGGAAAATATTTCCTACTTCGATTGATTTTTCTTCTTTAATAGTTCCATCACAATTCGGGCATTTATCACCTTCTTTGACTTCGGCAATTTCTTTATTCTGGGTAAAATCACAATTATTACAAACAAAAATTGTATCTTCACCGGTTGGACAGATCACTTGAAACTCATGAGAATATTTTGAGAACATTCCGCCTGAGGCTGCAACCAATCTGGTTTCTAGTCCCATACGATCAAAAACTCTTTTGTAAGCTTTCGTCACATCTTGATAGTAGCCTTCAAAATCGGCTTCATCTGTATGAAAACTATACATGTCCTTCATTAAAAATTCGCGACCACGTAAAAGTCCGGATTTCGCCCGTGGTTCGTTACGAAATTTAACTTGAATCTGGTAAAGAGAAATTGGCAAATCTTTATAGGATGAAATTTTCTTTCGGACAATATCGGTTATTTGCTCTTCATGTGTTGGCGCCAGTCCAGAATCGTCGTTTATATGGTACATAATCTCAGAAATTTCTTTCCAGCGATCAGTTTCTTCCCATAGTTCACGCGGCTGTAAAACGTTCATTAAAAGTTCTTGGCCGCCCACAGCATTCATTTCTTCTCTGATAATCTGCTCGATTTTTCGGTAAACTCTCAAACCTAGAGGCAAAAGCGCGAAAACACCGGCCATCTGTTTTTGAACATATCCGCCACGAACCAAAACGCTGGCATTTATTGAATCTGCATCTTTTGGAGTTTCTTTTAATGTTTTTAAAAAACTTTTTGATGCTTTCATATTCCCTCTCTATTTTTTTAAAATCCAGGTAATTATATCTTTATACGTTACAACAGCAGCAAAGACCAAAATTAGGGCAAAACCGATTGTGTGGATAATGTTTTCAACATTTTCTTTAACCACTTTCCGCCGGAAAATTTTTTCCAGAGCAATAAACAACAATCTTCCACCATCTAGCGCCGGAAAAGGCAATATATTTATTAAGGCCAAACTGATGGAGAGGATTGCGATAAATTGGGCCACAACCATTACTCCGGCTTTTGCTGCCATGCCAGTGAAAATATAGATGGCGACAGGGCCACCGACATCCTTTGAAAGCTCGCCGGATGAAAAAAGTTGAACGAAGAATGATTTCAAAAATACAAGATTGATAACTATAATCCGATAAATTTCTCTTAAAGCAACGACCGGAGATAAATACCAGGGAGTTCTAATAATTGAATTTTCAACAATCGAAATTCCCAGAGGAGAATTTGGATCATCGGACAGTTTCACTTCAGTCAGTTTTTCAATATTATCATGTTTGTAGACTAAACTGACAGTGTTGCCTAGATTTTCTTTAGTAAATTTGGAAACTGCGGAAGCACTTTTAAAATCAATTTTATTCGTGCCTGCCACTCCACTTATAATAGTGTCTCCCGGCTGAATTCCAGAATTTTCAGCCGGTGTTCCGGTTTCAACTCCGGCAATAATCACTTCTGAGCGCAATTTTTTGCCTGGGATTGTGTCAGGTGATGATACCAACGGCGACATTCCAATAGCGAAACCTACCGTCAAGATCAACCAGGTCAGCACAACATTCATTAACACCCCTGCCACGGACACGGCTGCCCTAACACCCGGTTTTTTCTTCGAAAAAGAACGCAGGCTTTGGCTCTCTTCCGATTCGCCAAGCATTTTCACATAACCACCAATAGGAATGGCATTAATTGCATAGATCGTTTCCCCTTTTTTCTTTGACCAGATTTTTGGCGGGAAGCCGAATGCAAATTCTTCTACCTTAATATTTGAAAGTTTTGCAGCCAGAAAATGGCCGAGTTCATGGACAAAAACCAAAAGCCCGAGTATGAAGATGAATAGAATTATCGTTATTATAGTCACAATTGATTTATTATATAGTCTTTAGTTCGCTTATCTTAGCTTCGACTTTCTCTTCAATAATTTTATTTTTCCTGTCAATTAATTCATTGAGCTCTTTTTCTCCGCGATATTTTTCGTCTTCTGAAATTTCTTTCTTTTTCATAGCATTTTGAATTTTTTCCCACGCTTCACCGCGGACATTCCTTAAGGACACTTTTGCTGATTCCCCTAATTTATAAACCTGTTTCGATAATTCCTCTCTTCGTTCGCCGGTTAAAGGTGGAAGTGAAACACGGACGGAATTGCCGTCATTGACAACAGACAAACCTAAGTCGGCAGCTTTTACTGCATTTTCAATATCACCCAAAGATTGTTTGTCCCAGGGGGTAACGGTCAGAAGTGTCGGTTCGGGAATTGTTACCGAAGCCATTTGTTTTAGCGGAGTATTAGCACCGTAATAAGGGACCGTAATATCTTCGATTAGGCCAGCATTTGCCCTCCCTGTTCGAATATTCTTAAGATCAATTTCAAAACTAGCAATCGTAGCATCCATTTTGGGTTGGGCAGCTTTAATTAATTCTTGAATCATTTTTTCTCCTTACCTTTATACTAGCAAGAGAGTTCGAGTCTTACAAACCTAGAAATCACAATTTTCTCACCAGTCTTAGCTATAAATTCATTTAGAAGATCACTGACCGTCAATTTTGGATCGCGGAAATATGGTTGATTCATTAGACAGATTTCAGAATAATAAGTTGATATTTTGCCTTCAACAATTTTGTCGATAATATTTTCCGGCTTGCCTGATTCTTTTGCCTGGGCTTTGTAAACTTCTTTTTCTTTCTCAAGCTCTTCAGTTGGAATTTCTTCCATTTTCAAATATTTTGGCGCGCTGGCTGCTATTTGTAAGGATAACTCATGAGCGAAATTTTTGAAATCTTCGTTTTTTGCAACAAAATCAGTTTCGCATAATACTTCAGTCAAAACACCAATTCTTCCGGCATGAACATAGGAATCAATTACACCATTTGAAGTCGCTCTGTCAGCCCGCTTCTCTGATTTTGCCATGCCTTTTTTTCTTAAAATCGCAATTGCCTTTTCTTCATCCCCATCCGCTTCTACTAGAGCAGATTTAACTTCCATCATTGGAAGCCCGGTTTTTTCCCGTAGAGCTGCAATTTCTTTAGCCGTAATGTTAGACATCTTCTCTCCTTCTTGATTGTCATTCCCGCGAAGGCGGGAATCTACTATTAGTGGATCCCCGACTAAATCGGGGATGACTGCTGTGCAGTCAATTATTTTACTTTTTCAGTTCTTTGGTTCTTGTGTCACTATTAGTTTCACTTCAGAGATAACTTTAGCAACCGTCTCTACCAGTAATTTAATAGATTTCGTGGCGTCATCATTTGCCGGAATAGCGTAATCAACTTCGTTCGGGTCGGCATTTGTATCGACAATTGCCACTGTTGCTATCCCCTGATTTTTCGCTTCTTTTAGCGCGATTTTTTCGTCATGAGAACCAATCAAAAACAAAATGTCTGGCTTCTTTTTAAGATCAGCCAAGCCACCAAAAATTCTCTCAAGCTTTGCAGCTTTTTCCTTAATTTGATTCTGCTCGATGTTAGACAACTTGTTGAACGACAGATCTGCAATCTGTTCTTTCAATGATTTTAGAGTTTTGAAATTTTTATGGACGACGTCAAAATTTGTTAAAGTTCCGCCGCGCCATTTCTCATCAACGTATGGCATCCCACAGCTAAGCGCTGCTTCCTTAACAATCTCCTTGGCCTGTCTTTTGCTAGTTACAAAAACAACGTTCTTGCCGGCTTTAACTTGATCGGTGATAAACTCTAGCGCTTTTTCAAGTTCTGCTTTGGTCTTTTCCAGATTAATTACCGAGACTCCGTTTTTTGTTGCAAAAATATACTCGGCCATTTTTGGATTCCAGCGGGCACGTTTGTGTCCAAAATGAACCCCGGCTGCGAGCATTTCGCGTAGTGTTGGTGTTTCTACCATAATCTCCTTAATTTTCCTCTGCCCTACAATAACAATCTTAAGGATTATAGAAGGGCATGTGAATTTATACTTACTTAATAAAGAAATCCTATCACAGACTTGAATTATTTTCAATAGTTTGGTAGAATATTTTTGTTATGAAAAAAGATATTCATCCAACTTATCAGAAAGCTAAGGTCACCTGTTCTTGTGGCAATACTTTTGAAGTCGGCTCAACCGTTTCTGAAATTAATGTTGAAATCTGCTCAGCTTGCCATCCATTTTTCACCGGTAAAGAAAAACTTGTTGACACCGCCGGCCGTGTTGATAAATTCCGCGCCCGCCAAGAAGCTGCTTTAAAGTACAAAGAAGCAAAGAGTAAAAAAGCAGAAGATAAATAACGCATTCTGCTATAATTAATCCAGAAAGAGAAATCGATCTGGGTTTTTTAAAAGATGAAAGAAAAATTAGAACAAATTTTAAGTAAGTATAAAGATCTGGAAAACCAGTTGTCTGATCCGGCTAATCTTTCTGATACTGAAAAGCTGTCAAAAATTTCTAAAGAAAAAGCCGATCTGGAAACAAATGCCAAGAAGATTGAGCGTTATTTTCAAATTTTAAAAAACATTGATGAAAATAAAGAAATTATCGCCTCCGGCGATGAAGATCTTTCCGAAATTGCCCAATTTGAACTCCGTGAATTGGAAAATGAAAAAACTTTAGTGGATAAAGAGATGGAACTCCTACTTTTGCCATCCGATCCGAACGACGAAAAAAACGTTATTATTGAAATCCGGCCAGCGGCCGGCGGTGATGAGTCAGAACTTTTTGCTGCTGAAATTTTTAGAATGTACTCAAAATACTCGGAAAAAAACGGTTGGAGAATTGAAATTTTGGATGCTCAAAACTCCTCCCTTGGCGGCATTAAGTCTTTGACTTTTTCGGTTTCCGGTCATAACGTATATTCCAAAATGAAATACGAATCCGGTGTACATCGAGTTCAGCGGGTTCCAGACACGGAAAAATCCGGTAGAATTCATACCTCTACAATCACCGTTGCTGTTTTGCCTGAGGCACAGGAACAGGATGTCGAAATTAAGCCCGAGGATATTAGGATCGATGTTTTTAGATCTAGCGGCCCGGGTGGTCAATCAGTCAATACCACGGATTCTGCCGTCAGATTGACTTATGTCCCAACCGGCATGGTAGTAACTTGCCAAGATGAAAAATCCCAGCTGAAAAATAAGGCTAAAGCGTTATCGATTTTGCGTTCCAGATTATTGGTATTGGAAGAAGAAAAAAGACAAAAAGAAGAAGGCGACGTCAGACGCTCACAAATCGGTACTGGAGATAGAAGTGAAAAAATTAGAACTTATAATTTTCCACAGGACAGAATTACAGACCATCGAATAAATCAAAGCTGGCATGGCATTCCCAAATTTCTAAACGGCGACCTTGAGCCGATAATTATAACATTGATGGAAGAAGATAAAAAACGACTTTTGTCCTCGACAAAGTAAGGCATTTTTGCTATATTTTGTTGAAGATGAAAGTGAGGCGACCACCCATGCGAAAGAGTTGGTACACCGATAGAGTGGCCGAGCATAACCGAACCCGAGGTGCACTTGCAAGGATTCCTCCTCCTGGGTTTCTACCTTGCTTCCGCCATCATGGCGATGGCGACGACGACCCATCCATCGCCGGTCTTCGGCAAAACCCACCGGACTGGAACCAGGTTGCGATTGACGTCGCAGCCTTCCGCCTCTAGGCTTCGGCCTAGATTTTTTCTTGAAATGAACACTCCAAATATTCGTAAAAAAATTATTTCGGAATTACAAGCTGCCAACATTTCTTCGACAGAAATTGATGCTCAGATTTTGTTAGAGTTTGTGACTGGGAAATCACGAGAGTTTTTGTTATCACATCCAGAATACGAATTATCTGGTAAAGAATATAAAACTCTTACGATTTGTACCGATCGGCGCAAATCACTAGAACCAATCGCCTACATCACCGGTCATAAAGAATTCTACGGTTTGAATTTTGAAGTTGATAAAAATGTTCTAATTCCTCGGCCTGAAACAGAACTTTTGGTTGAAATGTCCTTGGATTTTCTAAAAGCCAGAAGTAACAAGCCGACAGTTATTCTTGATATCGGCACCGGATCTGGCAACATCATTACTTCAATTGCAAATACCCATCAAACTGAAACGATCGTTGCAAATCAGTGTAGGTTTTTCGCGTCAGACATTTCTAGCAAGGCGCTGAAAATTGCTCGAGGAAATGCTGACAAACATAAAGTAAAAATTAAGTTTATCCAATCTGATCTATTTGAAAATATTTCAGAAAAATTTGATCTAATTGTCGCCAATCTTCCTTATGTTCCGCTGGATGGGTCTGACGATCTCGAGATAAAATACGAACCGCAAAATGCGATTTTTGCAAACGATAATGGAAAAGAAATTATCATAAATTTTATTCAAAAATCAGAAAAACACCTGAAAAATAAAGGACTTATTTTAATTGAATTAGACCCCAGAAACGCAAAAAGTTTGGCCATTTTTGCTGCCAAACTTTTTGCCAATGTAGAAATTGTAAACGATTACTCAAATAAGTTAAGATTTTTGAAGATTTCAAACTAGTTATTTCATTTCCTGAAGTGTTACCTTGACTGTTTTTTCACTTCCCTGATGCGAAATTTTAACATTAACAGTATCCCCAACGTTATATTTCGATAAAAGAGAAGTTAGACTATTGCTGCTATTAATTCTCTCGCCGTTAATTTCTAATATGATGTCGTTTTCTACCACACCTGCCTTGTCCGCCGGGCTGCCAGGAACCACGGCTACTTGTCCCAATCCGTTGCCACGCACAACTAAAGCACCATAATCGTAACTTAGGTTATTTGTCTTGGCAATATCGGGCGTGATGGGAAGGTATCTTACTCCCAGATACGGCCTGATAATTTTGCCTGTCTTTTTAATTGAATCAATCGCACTCTTAGCTGCATTTATCGGAATTGCGAATCCTATCCCCTGTGCCCCGGAAGCAACTGCAGTATTGATTCCTATTACCTGACCATCAAGATTGATTAATGGCCCACCGGAATTGCCCGAATTGATCGCGGCGTCTGTTTGCAGAAGACCCGATAAATTTTCACTGTTTGATCCATTGGAATCGCTGGCTTGAATATCTCTTTGTTTGGCAGAAATTACACCGGCTGTGACAGTATTTTGGAACTGGCCCAAAGCATTGCCAATTGCCACTACCCATTGCCCAACAACAATCTGATCAGAATCGCCTAGTTCGACGACCGGCAGCCCCGAAGCCTCAATTTTAATTACAGCAAGATCATTTAATGGATCGGAGGACTGAATTTTGGCGTCATAATTTTTGCCGTCGGCAGTAATGACCGTATAAGATGCGCCGGACGTAGACACAACATGCTTATTGGTCAGTATTAGACCATCGGAAGTAATAATAAATCCGGTACCTGCACTTTGTGCCTCAGCGGTATTGCCGAAAATTGTTTGCACCTGAGACTTGGCAATAATTGAAACAACCGCTGGAGAGACTTTTCCCGCACTGTCGATTATTGCGCCCGATTCCTGAACATTTATTTTTCTGGTTTCAGTCAGAGGAATGGCCAATTTATCCCAATTTTTTATCCCAATTTTTTTAGCCAGAGTGCCGTTATTTTGTGAAAGCAGCAGTATGCCGCCAACCCCGGAAACGGCACCAAATATCATCGAAATCAATACCAAAAAAACGATCAGCCCGAATTTCCTTCTTCTCTTTTTCGGATAAACCGCTTTTAACTCTTCCGGATTTTCATACTCAATTTTTGGCATAGGGCTCCTTTTATTCGTTATTTTGTTTTAATTTTTTAGATAAGAACTTTTTAATATCAATTTTATTATCCTCGACATCGCGCGAAATAACCTGCCAGCCGTCTTTGTCTAATTTGGTATTAGGAAAAACATAGATAACACCGGCTTCGTCAACAACTCTGATCTTTCGTATGTCAACGCTGTGGACCAAACCGATAACCTCTCCGATTTTTATTTTGTAACCTATCTCAAAATCAGGGTCTTTAGCCAGAAACACACCGGAAATTATGTCGGAAGCTAACCCCGATGCTCCGGTCGCCAATGCCAACGCTAGCACGGCAAGTGAGCCTGAAATTGTGACAGCGAGCGATCCCATGCCGAGTTGTCGTGCTATTTCAGCAAACAAAATTACCCACATTACTATTAGTGCCAGAGAAGCAATTACTGAAATTAAAGCCCTGGGTATCCGTGAAAATTTTAACGCCCTGTTAAGAACCCAGGCAATGAATTGAATTATTATGTAACCAACGACAAAACTCAAAACTAGCGCTGGTATTTTTGGCCAAAAATTTTCGATCGGCTGCCAAAATCTAATTAAAATATCAGTAATTGTTTCCATCTAATTTCTCCTTCAACAAATTATTTAATAACTGGGGATTTGCTTTGCCTTTTGTTTTTTGCATTACTTTTCCAACAAAAAATCCTATAACTGAAGTTTTGCCGGATTTGTATTTTTCAACCAATTCGGGATTTTCCTTAATCACTTCGTTTATCTGAGACTCAAGTTCGGAATTGTCGGAAACCTGCTCCAAACCTTTTTCTTTAATAATCTCGGCAGCCTTTTTACCAGTATTCACCATTTCACCGTAGACTTCTTTTGCTACAGTTTTACTAATAATTCCAGCCTTGGTAAGGTTTACCAAATCAGCTAAATCCAAAATACTGACCTTCTTTGTGTCATCGGCCTTTACTTGTTCGGCAACGAAAGTCACCAAATCCTTTTCCAGTTCTTTAGCATTTTCTAGATATTCAACCAAATGGGGTTGGCGAATAATTTTATCTGCAACATCATCCCTAATCCCTGCTGAAATATATTTTTGATGTTGAACTTTTGGCAGCTTCTTAACTTTTGATTTTAGAATATTTAATTGGTCTTCGGTAAAACTGATTGGCGGCACATCCGGTTCAGGAAAATATCTGTAATCGGCAGCTTCTTCTTTTCTTCTCTGCTCAAATGTTGTGCCTTTATCGGAATCGAAACCTCTGGTAATTTTCTGTCTTTTCTCCGGCCAATTATCGTAGTCATCTCGCAACCTTTTCTCTTCAAACAAAAGTGCCTGTTCGACAAAACGAAACGAGTTTAAGTTTTTTATCTCAACGATCGGAGACGACTTACCGTTTTTTTGGACCGAAATGTTGGCATCACACCTAAGATGGCCTTTTTCCATGTCGGCGTCAGACACTCCAAGATAACGAACCACCAGCTGTAATTCTTCCATAAATTTTTTAGCCTCTGCCGGCGAAATAATATCAGGCTCGGTAACAATTTCCATCAACGGCGTACCCGCCCGATTTAAATCAACCAATGAATAATCTTTACCTTTTGGATGAATTAATTTTCCGGCGTCTTCCTCCAAATGAATTCGGTTTAATCTTATTTTTCTTATTTCGGATTTCAGATTTGATTCGTCATTTGGATTTCGGATTTCGAATTTGATTTCCACCATGCCGCCTTTGCATAACGGTTGATCGTACTGTGATATCTGAAAACCTTTTGGCAAATCGGGATAAAAATAATGTTTGCGGTCAAATTTCGATTCTTTTGGAATTTCACAGCCCATGGCGATACCGGTCATGACAGTCATTTCGATCGCCTCTCTATTAGCCACCGGCAAAGTTCCGGGCATTGCTAAGCAAACAGGGCAAGTTAATTGGTTCGGTTCTTTGCCCTCGGCATCATTATCACAAGAACAAAACATTTTGCTTTTCGTTTTTAACTGGCAATGTATTTCCAAACCGATAGTTGTTTTAAATTCGTCCATAGTTACCCGTTGATAGATAAAATATTTTTTATAGCTACTCGCAAAGTTTGATGTGAAATTTCAGCGTTTTCATGAGCAATTTGATTTCTAATTTTGTGACCTTGCCAGATATTGTTATAAGATTCTTTGGGAATATCCTTTTCGGCAGATCGTAATCGATCAGCAAAAGTTTCTCCCACATAACCTTTTTTCTTCAATATCCAATCGGCTAATTTATCGGCTTCCATTACCGCGTGACGAAGCTCCAGCTGATTTTCAGAACTTAAAAGTGATAATATCTCATTTCTCTTTGATATTAAATACTGCTGATCAGCAACCGATAATTTAGCTTTTCTTTTCAGCCCAGTAAACGGTAATTTTATCAGCCACCAAATCCCTCGGCCGATTCCAAGGAAAATCATCTCGAGCACAGTTTGTTGTTTTTGTTTCGCCATTTTGTGACTTTTTACTTGACAACGATTTCTCAAAACTGCTATTATCTAGCTGGTGCTTGTGAGGGCTTCGGCTCTCTCGCGGTTAAGACATAAACCGCAGCCAAGCGCCGAAAATCAATCTTCCTCCAAATTGCCAATATGGAGGATTTTTTTGTTAATAATTGATTTACTTTGTTTCCAACAAGGAATTATACTCCAAAAATATTTTTCTCCTCCGCTAATTTCTTTTATAATAACTTTGGTCCTTATTTCGTCAATGATTGCTACAAATCCGTAATATGAAACTTTTTTGACCCGTTTTTCCCACCGAGAATTAATTTTAATTCTTTCGGGATTTTTTCTTTCGCAAATTTCTTGCAAAGTATGAGATTTTCTAATTACTTCCGGCGCGTATTTTAATAATTTGAATCTCATAAATTGGTCTTCTGGCAATCTGGATCTATTCCATGCTTTAAATTTCAAATGATCCAGCCCTTTCCTATTAAAGAAAATCTGGTCATTTGGAAAGTATGGGCACTTTACTTTTTCTAGTTTATTATAAAAATCGGTTGCTTCGTTTTTAATCTTTTCAAATTGATTCGATGAAAACTTCATAGTCATTTTATAATCACATTCTGAAGATAAACTGAAATTTTGGGTGATTCTTTTTCATCCGTCTCGAAGCTTTCAATCTTTTTGACTACGTCCATCCCCTCAACAACTCGGCCAAACGACGTGTATTTGCCATTCAATGATTCTTGGGCATCGGCAGTAGTGATGAAAAATTGGGAATCGTTGGTGTTGGCGCCAGAATTTGCCATCCCGACAGTACCTTCAATAAAGTTGAGATCGGAGATCTCATCATCGATTTGCCTTCCGGCTCCGCCGGTTCCCGTTCCACTTGGGTCACCTGTCTGAATTACAAAGCTTTTAACCACGCGGTGCCAGATCATGTCTTTATAAAATCCGGACCTGGCTAAATCAACAAAATTATCAACAGTTTTTGGTGCTTTATCCTTTCGCAACTCAATTTTAATATTGCCCTCAGAGGTTTCAAGAATTGCGTATTTGCCGTGAGGAATAAAACTAGCATAAACAAACGGATACGCAATTAATGCAGTAGTGCAGATAGTAAAAATAATAAATATTGGAGATAAGAAAAACTTTCTTGGGTTAAAAGTGCTAGATTTGGATTTGATTTCCTCTTTTCTGGCAGAAATCTCTTCCAGTTTCTTCTCTTTTCGTAGCTTTTGTTTCTTGCCCATCGATTTTTAACAAGTTAAAAATAAATCTCAAAAAACAAGTTGCAAGATACAAACGTGTTTGAAATTTCTGATTTGGAATTTGGAGATTGTTTGGTCATTGTTTCTTGTTTTCTTGTATCTTTGGTTTTCGCTTATGCCAATCTGTTGCCCGTTGAAAAGCATCAGCTATTTCGATAATTTTGCCTTCACCTAAATGCGGTCCGATTATTTGCATGCCGACCGGAAGGCCAGATGCCGTAAAACCGGCGGGGACTGACATTGCCGGAACTCCGGCTGGATTTATCGGCACAGTATTAACATCGGCTAAATACATTGAAAGAGGATCTTCGAGTTTTTCGCCGATTTTGAAAGCTGGAAAGGGCGAAACCGGTGTTATAAGCACATCATATTTTTCAAAAGCTTTCTGATATTCTTTTTTAATTAAGGTTCTGACTTTGGAAGCGGTTTTATAATAAGCATCCAGATAGCCCGATGACAACGTATGGGTTCCCATCATAATTGATCTTTTCGCTTCGTTGCCGAAAGCCTCAGTTCGATTTTTAAAGTATAGGTCAATTAAATCTTTTATATTTGATTTTTTATTTTTTAGATTGGAATATCCATAACGAATGCCGTCATATCTGGCCAAATTCGATGATGCTTCCGACTTGGCGATAATATAGTACATTGCGATTGCGTAGTCAGTCGACGGCAATGACATCTCTTCTATTTCGGCTCCCAAACTCTTTAATTCGTCAATTGCAGACTTGATTGTTTTATCAACTTCAGGGTCCAATCCCTGGCCGTAAAATTCTTTTGGAATGCCGATTTTTTTACCTTTGATGTCTTTTCCGAGAAAAGATTTATAGTCGGGCAATTCTACACTGACGGTTGTTGAATCCATCGGATCGTAGCCGGCGATTACATTTAGAATGATAGCAACATCAGCGACCGATTTGGCTATTGGCCCTATGGTGTCAAAAGATGAAGCGTAGGAGACAACTCCATTTCTTGAAACTAGGCCGTATGTGACTTTTAATCCCGTAACAGAACAAAAACTTGATGGTTGACGGATGGAACCGCCGGTATCAGTTCCAAGCGCAAATAAGCATTCATCGGCTGAAACTGCTGCCGCTGAGCCACCGGAAGATCCTCCTGGAACACGCGTTGTATCCCAAGGATTATGCGTTGGGCCAAAAGCTGAATTTTCCGTCGATGAACCCATGGTAAATTCATCTGTATTCACTTTACCAAGAATTATCGCACCGGATTTTTCTAATTTTTCAACGATAGTGGAATTATATGCCGGTACAAAATCCTCTAAAATCTTTGAGGCCGCGGTAGTTTTGATGCCCTTGGTGCAAAACACATCCTTAAGCGCAACAGGAATTCCGTCGAGCTCAGACAGTTGCAATCCTTTTTCATATCTTTCATCGGATTTTTTTGCTTCTTCTCTCGCGATCTCAAGTGTTTGGGTAATATATGCCTTGATCCTTGGTTCAACTTTCTCAATTCTTTCGATGACTGACTCCAGAAGTTCAGACGAAGTAATTTCGCCGGCATTTAGCTTTTTCGATGCTTCGCTAACTGTTAATTTTGCCAAATCAGCCATTAAAAACTCCGGGGATTTTTATTGCTCCGTTTTCAATTTCTGGCGCGTTTGCTAAAAGCTCATCACGCGTTTTTTTATCATTGTTATTTTGAATTTTATCGTCACGAAAAACGTTGGTTAGCCCGGTCACCTGAGCGGTTGGCTCGACATCCGAAGCGTCAACTTTATTTAGGAGTTCAAAATTTTCAAGAACTGCAGAAAGCTGCTCAGCGAACTTTTCTTCCTCAGCTTTGGATAGTTCAATTCTAGCAAGCTGGGCGACATCTAACACCCAGGATGAGTCTCCTGATTTTTTCATTTCTTCTGACATTTGAACTCATTCTAGCACTTGCCAAGGATTTTATCAATAACGATCATCCTTGATAAACGAATGATTTTTTGCTACAATTTGCCCGCAAACCGAATCAGACATGAGGTGACAAAGGAAATGCGCACCAAGAAAGATTTTGCTCCGTGGGATCTACCGTCACCCGCTGACGGTTGCTACATCCACGGTTGGCGTTGGATTCCAACAGACGAGGATTACACGGCTTCCGTCTTCCCAGTCTTCCACCTTAGCGGGAGCCTGATTCTGCCCACGATTGAGTTTGCCAAACTTAGTTCCGGTGGAATCATCCTCTTCAGCGAACAGCTCAATCATTCCCCACAGGGAAATCTGAGGAATCGCCACTTCTGGCGCGAAAACGACATTGAGCTGGCCAACGACATCGAACTGGCCGGACTCGTCGAGGCTTTGGACGAGAAAAGCCAGGGGTTGATAACCTACCGACTCTGGAAGAGGAACGACGCTGTCAACAGGGAAGTCATCATCGTCCTCGAACTGGCCGAAGAGGGACCGCAAGACGATATTGCGTCGGAAATCATCAAGCCATACCAACGGTGCGCGCTCAGCCCGACCGGCCTACATGTCGCCGAAGGTAGAATGGCGTTGATTAACACCGGCGGCATGACGCCACGCAATGAGGATTGTTGCATCCACTGTCTCCACATCCTTCGAGTGGATGCATTCCCACACTAAGTGGTCACAAGACCGACACCGCCCGCACCCCAACTGGGGCCGGGCGTTATTTTTTTTAGAGGACTACTTAATCATTTTCAAAAACTCTTCTTCAGACAATATTTTAGTCCCAAACCGCTTCGCTTTTTCAAATTTTGACCCTGGCTCATCGCCTAAAACCAGGTAGTCTGTTTTTGATGTAACTGATGAATGAACCACGCCACCAATTTTTACTATCATTTTATGTGCATCATCACGAGGCATCGATTCCAACGAACCGGTAATCACAAAAGATTTTCCGCCCAGTTTTTTAGAAACAACAGGGGAGTGGTATGGTAGAATTTTCACTCCAAGTTTCCGCAAATTTTTAATCATATCGATGTTATTGTGATCTGAAAAATATTCTTCAAAGGAACTACCAACAGCCTCCCCCACTCCATAAATTGCATCCAGATCGGATTTACCGAGTGTCAGAATTTTATCAATTTCCCCAAACTGTTCAGCAACATCCTCCGCGGTTTCTGCACCGATATGTCTAATCCCTAACGCATATAAAAATCTTTCCAATGAAATCTTCTTTGAGTTCTCCACGGCATCAATAATATTTGCTGCTGATTTTTCCGCAAATCTCTCCAGCGGTTTTAGATCATCTTCTTTAAGCTTAAAAATATCTTCCGGCGAACGAACCAGCCCCTCATTCCAAAGTTGTTCAAGAATTTTTGGCCCAAGTCCGTCAATATCAAAAGCATTTTTTGATACAAAAAATCCGAGTTGACGCAATTTACGAATCGCGCAATCTTTCTTTTTACAGTAATAATCAACCTCGCCATCCTTCTTGGTTACTTCGCCGCCGCAAACCGGACATTCATGTGGCATGTGAAATTCTTTTTCGTGTCCGCTTCTCATACTTTTTATCGGTTCGACTACCTCCGGAATTACATCACCGGCTTTTCGGATGATGACCGTGTCACCGATTTTAATATCCTTGCGTTTGATCTCGTCGGCATTATGAAGAGTCGCCCGTGAAACTGTAGATCCGGCGACAAGTGTCGGCTCCATTACAGCCACAGGAGTTAATTTACCTGTCCTTCCCACTTGAACAATTATGTCCTTTATGGTCGAGGTTGCTTCTTCGGCAGCGAATTTGTATGCAATCATTCCACGTGGAGCTTTTCCAACAACACCTAAGCGGTCGAAGGCCTTTTTATCATCCAATATTACAACCACTCCGTCTGTTTGGTAAGGCAGATTTTCTCTGGCTTTCTCCCAATGTTTGAGATATTCTTCTACTTCCTGAATACTTCTGCAATGTTTGTTGTTTTTGTTTATTTTAAATCCTAAACATGATGCGAGATCGTGCTCTTGGTGATGCTGATTAAGACCAATTTTAACCGGTACAGAATAAACAAAAAAGTCCAGCTCTCTTTCGGCCGTAATTTTTGGGTCTAACTGACGAATTGATCCTGCGGCAATGTTTCTCGGATTGGCATATTTCGACAATCCTTGTTTTTCACGTTCTTGATTTAAATTTTCAAAATCTTTTTTTGATAAAAATGCTTCACCGCGAACTTCAAGCCTACCTCTCAACACTGATTCTGCGCCGCGTGCACAAAGAATTTTTTTAATATCTTTGTGATGTTCAAGTTTCAAAGGGATTGCTTCTATTGTCCTTAGGTTATTTGTAACATCCTCCCCGATTATACCGTCCCCTCTTGTAGTTCCCCGCAGCAAGCTGCCATTTTCGTAAATCAGAGAAACTGCCAACCCATCCATTTTTAGCTCCACATAATAGCCAGATTTATCGATCGCTGACTTTGCCCCCAATTTGATCAACCTTTCCTGCCATTTTTCAAGTTCTCCGAAGTTAAAAACATCATTTATTGAATACATTTTGCTGTCATGATGAACTTTTTCAAATTTTTTTGCTGGCCTAGCACCCACTCTCTGTGTTGGAGAGTTGGACGTTATCAATTCCGGATACTGTTCTTCAATTTTCTCCAGCTCGTGGAAAAGCGAATCATAAGCTGCGTCGGAGATATCAGATTTGTCGAGAGTATTGTAAATATAGCGGTGGTAATTAATCTCATCGCGTAATTTTTCTGCTCTTTTTTTTGCTTCGTCCTTGGTCATATATACCCATTTTAGCATATTTGACCTCAGAATTCTCTATTTGGAGTACAAATTATTTGTTTTTAGATCGATTTCTTTCGGTCGTATTTAAAATCTTTTTTCGCAGACGAAGAGACTTTGGGGTAACTTCCAAAAGCTCGTCGTCATCAAGAAAATCTATGCACTGTTCGAGCGAAAGCAGCGTCGGCGGGGTTAGGATTGTCGCGATGTCAGAGGAAGATGCCCGCACGTTTGTTAGTTGTTTTTCTTTAGTAACATTGATTTCCATATCGCGTTCAGTCGGGTTTTGACCGATAATCATTCCGGCATAAACTTCCGTTTGCGGTGGGATAAATGTGATGCCTCGCTGTTGAGCATTGTTCAGACCGAAAGTTACTGCTTTCCCAGCCTCATAAGCGATCAAAACTCCGCTTCTGGTTTTTGGTAATGCCGGCCCAAGCTGATCGTACCTCAAAAATATTGAGTTAATTACCGCCGTTCCTTTTGTTGCCGTCATTAAGATGTTGCGCAATCCCAACGTCCCTCTGGTTGAAATTTCAAAAATTAGTCTGGTAGTACCATCTTGATTTTCATTTTGATGAATAAGTATTCCGCGACGACGGCTAATCTCACCAATTACAGTTTGGGCAAAATCACTTCTCACATCAACTGTTAATTCCTCAACCGGCTCGGATACTACTCCGTCAATTTCTTTGGTTATTACCTCCGGTTTCCCTACTTGAAGCTCATATCCCTCACGTCGAAGATTTTCAATAAAAACCGACAAGTGGAGCTCGCCGCGACCCGATAGTATATAATTCCCGTCTTGGGACGGATCGAATCGTAGAGATACATTGGTTTCCAGCTCTTTTGTAATTCGATCGAGAAGTTGTCTGGCTGTAACAAATTTTCCTTCCCTGCCGGCAAATGGTGACGTATTAGCGTAAACGGAGATCCGAAGAGTCGGCTCTTCAATTTCCGGAGCAGGTAATGCTTCAGGATTTGCAGGGTCGGCAACAGTATAACCGATAGTGGCATTTTTTATACCTGCAATTGAAACAATATCGCCGGAATGGGCCTCAGTGACCTCAATCTTTTTCATTCCGCTATTTAAATAGATTTTTTCAATTCTGCCATTCCCAATAACCCCATCTTTATCTAGAAGAATTACTTGCTGACCAGATTTTGCCACGCCATTTTTAATTTTTCCGACAGCATATTTACCCATAAAACTATCATAGTCGAGAGCTGACACCAACATCTGGAAAGGTTCGTCATCATTTTGCTCCGGCGCCGGTATATAATCGACAATAGCATCGAGTATTGGAGACAAATTTGCTTCTTGATTAAAATCTACCGGCATATTGTCCCAGGCTTTCCCATCTCGGCCAAGGGCGTAATAAATTGGGAACTCCAGCTGATCATCAGTCTGAGCCATGTCCAAAAACAAGTCATAAGTATTATTTATGGTTTTCTCTAAATCAGCATTTTGTTTATCAATTTTATTAATAACAACAATAATTTTTAGACCCAACTCGAAGGCTTTTTTAAGTACAAACTTCGTCTGCGGCATCGGACCTTCCTGCGCGTCAATAACTAGAATAGCTCCCTCCGCCATATTGAGAGTTCTCTCAACTTCACCGCCAAAATCAGCATGTCCGGGAGTGTCTATGATGTTGATTTTCACATCTCGGTAATTAATCGCTGTATTTTTGGCCAATATTGTAATACCGCGTTCACGTTCCTGATCATTCGAGTCAAGAATTAGATCCTGCTCCATGTAAGCTTCATTGTCACGAAAAGTTTTAGACTGTTTTAAAAAACCATCCACTAAAGTGGTTTTCCCATGATCAACGTGAGCGATAATTGCAACATTCCTAATTTCCATTTTTTGCAAATAAAAAACTAAATAATTTCGTTAATTATTGTTAAATAGACCGCCTCCAAGCCAAACTTAGAAAGTTCTACCAAACAACATCTGTATAGTAACACTACACTTTTTTTCTCAATTTGTCAACCTACAATTAGAAAAATAATCTTTGTTTTTTTTGATTTTAAATGTAGAATTGGGATATGAAAAATAAAAGTTGTCCAAATTGTGGTGCGTTTTTTCAGACCGAGGCTATCCGTTGCGGAACTTGCAATTATGTCGCCGAGACAACCAAAGATGAGTGGAAACCGGCGAATATGGGAAAACAAGGTGGCCAAAGAAAAGCTAACCGCAGTGGGAAAAAGGGATCATTCTACGAGCGCCAAAACGGTTGAACTTCTAGCACTATTTAGTTTTTTTACCGATGAGGTAAATATAAAGAATTTCTAAAATTCCGACGGTGTTGACGACCATTAAAACAATAAACCAAACAAGATCATTATTCCTGGCTGATTTCCAAAGTGCAACAGCTTTCCAGGGGATACTCCAAATTGCTATCAAAGTAATTACAATCGGAAACCATGTTGGAAACTGCGATGAATCCATTTTTCTCCTTTCAGAGTTTAATTTTTGATTTTCAAACAGGTCTCAAAGTACCTGCAAATACCTGCCAGGCAAGTAGTGATTTGGCAACCAACGAAAGGATGATATAAGCACGTTCTCCATAAAGGTAATCTTTCCAACCACCAACTTTTTTGTATTGCAAAACCTGATTAATGGCGAAGCAGTTAAAGAAAAGAAAAATTGAAAAGTAAATCCAATAAACAAATGCTGGAGCTTTGTTGTCGCCATCACCCGATCCAAAAAGATACATTGCAATTACTACCCAAGTGGCCAAGCCGGCAATGCAGCCAAAAACAAATGATGTCCAATTCACTTTTTCTGTGGCTTGCCCTGAGTTCTGTCGAAGGGCTTGGTTGTGGAGCTCCATCATCCAACCAAAAAGTATCATGGTTGCATTTAGTACAAATAGCAGAATCAATGCGCCAACGTCGTAAATTCCAACCAGCATTGCAATAACGATTATCATTATTGATGATGAAAATGAATATTCGATCCAGCGGGCGAAATTCGTACCTTTTGATAAATTTTTGTTATACCATTCATTGGCAACTGTTCCTACAATTAAGTGTGCTAATGAAGAAAGAAAAAGGAAAATTGCTATCAATGGACCGACTTTTAAGGAAAATAAATTCTCTAAATTTGGTTGCAGTGATTTTGTAACGACATCAAATTTTAAGTATGAACTGGTAACAGGTAATTTGAAATCGTTGGCAAGCCAGAGCATGGCAATCCCTTGGCCAAAGTGCAAAAGTGCCATCCACAAATTGAATGAACGCAATTTTTTCATTTTCTTTTCCATCTTTTTCTCCTTACAAATTTACAATCTATAGATTTAATTGTACCAAAGTTGGTCTGATTATAAAATCTGAAGTATAATAATTGTATGAAAAAAATTCTATTTGGACTATTTTTGCTTGTTGTTTTTGCAATGCCAACTCGGTCACTGGCCCGCGAAAATGTTGATTATTGGTATGTTAAAGATTTTAAAACCGAAATTGTAGTCAACAATGATTCATCTATAGATGTAACAGAAAACATTGTCGCAGATTGTGGCACAGCCCAAAAACATGGAATCTTTCGGGTACTTCCCACTTTTCAACAATTAAGCGATAAGAAAAAGGTTGATTCTCCGATCAAATTAGAGAGTATTACCAATTTCGATAGTAAGCCATACAAATATTCTACGACTAAAAACCGGTCGGACGGCACAGTTACTTGGAAAATCGGTGATGCTAATGTCTATGTAACAGGCATAAATAATTACCGGATCAAATATAAAGTTAAAAACGCTGTTCGGCATAATTCGGAAAATTTTGATGAATTTTATTGGAACGTCTCGGGTAATTTTTGGGATATTGATATCGATAATTTTTCCGCCAAAATAATTTTCCCTGATGGTGTTAATAAAGAAAATTCCGGGAGCTATTTCTATAGTGGTCAATTCGGTGAAAGTAATGATTTAGAAATTTCCGGAAACTGGACCGCCAATAATATCTTAGAGATAAATTACGATAAAACAATGACATCCGGAGAAGGAATAACCACATCAATAACCTTTCCTAAGAATATTATTTCCCCTTATGTACCTACCTTTTGGGAGAAATACGGTTGGTATTTTACACTTTTTATACCATTTGTAATTTTCTATCTAATGTTTCTCCTTTGGAAAAAAGTCGGCAATGATCCAAGTATTAATCCAACAGTTGTCCCAGAGTTTGAAATACCCGAAAAATTAAACCCGATTGATATGGGACTCGTTTGGACCGATAGTGTACTGAAGAATAATTTTATTTCGGCAGCGATAATTAATTTGGCTGTAAAAGGTGTTTTGAAAATTGAAAAAATTGGCAAGAAAGATTTTAAGTTAACAAGAATCATGCATGATGCAAATTTATCAGAATCTGAATCCAGCTTGCGAGAAGGTCTTTTCCATTCCAAAAACGAGGTTCAAATTTCTGATCTAAAAAATAAATTTTATTCGCACATACCTAAAATTTCTGAAGCAGGTGAAAATTTCCTTGCAGGAAAAAAATGGCTGGTAAAAGACAGTAGATTTTGGCAAAGTATTTCAATCTTTGTGTCACTAGTTGCTTTCGGGCTTGGTATTTATGCCGGAACATTTAATTCGCTATTTGGATTTTGTGTTATCATTTCTGGAATTATTACTTTTATTTTTTCATTTATTCTACCCAGAAGAACTATGGAAGGCGCAGTATTATTGCGTCGAATCAAAGGTTTTAAACTCTACATGAACACTGCCGAGAAATACAGAGCAAAATTTAATGAAAAAGAAAACATTTTTGAAAAGTTTTTACCATACGCAATTATGTTTGGCATGACCAAAGAGTGGATTAATAAGATGAAAGAAATTTACGGCGAAGAGTACTTTAATAGCTACCATCCTGTCTGGTTTTACGGAGCCGGAATTGCGGATTTCAATGTTGACTCATTGGCTTCGGAAATATCCTCGATGTCTAGCAATATGGCTTCCACAATGTCATCATCCCCATCTAGCTCGGGATCGGGTGGTGGTGGATTCTCCGGTGGCGGAGGTGGCGGAGGTGGCGGCGGAGGTTGGTAATTAAAGACCATTCAAAGGAGGAAATATGAATGATGAAAAATCGAACGATGACACTTTGCCATCCGGGGGCAAGAAAAATCTATTGTGGCTTTGGATTCTAATTACTGTAATTGTAGTTGGAGGTGGGGTTTCAGTTTTTTCTTATCGCAACGAAATTAAAGAAAAGATTTGGCCTAAAAGAGATTCAGTAACCAACGATGCTACACCAGCTGCCGAAACCACAACCAACTCTACACCAAATTCGGAATCAAAAGATAACCCGGCAACAAACTTAGACGAATCGAAATACAAAGAATACAGAAATTTTGCTATCAAATATCTGATTCATTATCCAATCGAGGCAAAAATCGAGGATATTGGGGAGCCTAAGGCATCAAACATCGAGAATGCAGACTGCGTTAAAATTTCGACTGACAATTATTATGTGATCATCGGCAAAGCGGAAATTGCAGAAGACTCACCAGCCCTGTGTTTTCGAACTGGAGTAGGAGCAGATTGGGGCAATGGGCCAGAGGATTCCGTCACCGCTGCAGGAATGACCTACACACCCAACGGCATGCACACTGAGGCAGCCTCCGCCGGTTACTATCAGGACTTTTTTATGATTTCGCCTGTCGACCAAAGAGTAAAAATTGAATATGGTACTTCGGTTAATGAAAAATACGGGACAATATCTAAGGCGGCGGCAAAAGAATTGGTACATCAGATTGTTGCCAGCTATAATCCTGCAGAATAATATTTTGTTCTATTAAAAAATGTGCCGCGCTAGACTGCCGGCACATTTTTTATTGTCTCTAATTTTTTGTTACTGTAACCGTTGCTCCGCTGGATGAGGCGTCGTACGCGGCCGATAGTGAGTAATCGCCTTTTGTATACTGAGCAATCTCTATCACGCTGGTGGACTCGTAATCACTCTTCCATCCCGCAGCCACAACACTTGCCTTATAGGCAGTAAAATCGCTTTGGCTTGTTTCTGCAACAACAACGCTCCAACTCTTTAAATTCTCATTATCAATTTTTGACGATGACGTAATTTTACCTTTAGAATATTTTGGTACATCACTAGGCATATCGGAAGGCCAGGTTGCATTTTCACCGACACTGATCGATTCTCCATCGCCGGAGATTGAAACTGAATTATTGCTCGAATCAACATTTACTTTTCCGCCAGTACCAGCTGAAATGATTCCTTCAGTCAGTTTTTCCGCTGCTTTTCTGGCAATATATCTACTGACAAAATACCCGCCGACTCCTAACACGACAAGCGCTACGACAACGATAATAATCACCGTGGTAGCATTACTCTTTTTGGCCGGCGCTGGTGCTGGTGCTGGTGCTGCAGCAGGTGCCGGAGTTTGTCCATCTGGCATAAACCCTCCTAAATAATTATATGATCTAATTATACCACAGCTGTTTTATCATTTCGACTTATATGATAACTAAAAAATATTATCCAAGCCAAAAAAGATAATATCCACAGCCTTTCGAATAGACCAAGATAATAAAAATTCCAAGATAATAAAAACCAGCCAGATAAAACTGCGAACAAAAGGACCAGCCCTCCCAAACAAAAAGATATCTTTCTAAAAAATCCTTTTGTTTTGGCAGCAAATAGAAAAATCGAGCTTATGATCGAAACGGCAATTCCAACTGTGATCCAATCATGAATTTTGTCAGCATTTGTTCGAAAGCCCTGCCATGGATCCATTGGCAGAAATAATTGGACGAGACTAAAAACTGCAGCCATAATCAATAATTGGCTAGCAACTTTTGTAGTTTTTGTTGTGCTAACAAAGCTAGAATATATTGTAATTACCAGTAATGACAGATAAGTGATGGCGGAAACCGTCACAACAGCTGAACGAGTTGACTCGCCTTTCGCTGTCAAAATACTAACCGTATTCCATAATTGGCTGTAGCCTTCTTTAAAGAAACCGGCGATTATAACTGCAAGTATATAAGTTGCGACGCTAATGATAACAAGTGGAAATATTATTTTTTTCATCCGACCATTGCCTCCAGAGCTTTTATTCTTTCTTCAACAGGCGGATGGGTATCAAGCAGTGAGGAAAACCAGGAGCGCTTTTTTTTCGGGTTCATAATGAACAAAAGCGACGTTGCATCGTTGGCGTAGCGAACTGGTTTTTTATGCTCTGATATTTTTCTAAGTGCATTTGCCAAACCCTCAGGATAGCGTGTTAGAAGTGCTCCATTTGCATCTGCTAAATACTCCCTTTTGCGAGAAATTGCCAGCTGAATTAGCGTTGCCATAATCGGCGCTAAAATCGCAATCATAAGCCCAATTAACAAAGTAACGCCATTACTGCCACCGTTATTGTCATCTTTGCCAAAACCTCCCCAAAAACTAATGCGAAAGAAAAGATCGGATGCGATAGCAATAACCCCGACCAAAACTACGACAACAACCATCAAAAGTGAATCGCGATTACCTATATGCGATAATTCGTGAGCAATTACACCCTCAAGTTCTTTTTTCTCCAAAGATTGAAGCAAACCAGTGGTCACCGCTATTGAGGAGTGGCTCGGATCTCGACCCGTAGCAAAGGCGTTGGGCGAATCATCATTTATAATGTAAATTTTCGGCGCTGGAATCCCGGCTGTAATCGCCAAATTTTCAACGATACGGTAGAGCTCCGGGTTATCAGCTTTCTTGACTGCCTGGGCGTGAGTCATCGCAAGCGCAATAGAATCGCCCCAGAAATAGCTGGCTGATGCCTGCACGACAGCAACAATAACAGCGATAATCAATATTGCTGGCGAATTATAAACATAAGAGAACAAATATCCAAGCGCAATAATGAAAATTAGAAAAATTCCAATGTAAAAAACGGTTTTAAATTTATTCGTCCCAATTTGATCGTAAATATTCATAGATTTTTATCATACTAAAAAAGCTAAGTTAATTTTAGCTTTTTTAGTATTTGATGTAAACGTTTTAAATCAAGATTCTTTCAGCAATACGTCCGATAACCGGAAGCGGCTCCATTTTCCCAGTAATCACGTTGAAAATGCCTGTTGCCCATATTACCAATAGTGCAAGTAAGCAGATCCAGCCAACAACTGGGAGCCAGAAAGCAAACATGATTACTATCGACAAGACAAAGAAAACTACTCCTTGCTTGGCATGGTATCTTATAAAATCGTCTTTCTTGAACAAATTAAGCGGTAAGAAAAGCAAGACCGATAGATAAGAAAGCAGAGCGATAAGTTTTCGTTTAACTGTCAAGGTAGCCTCCAATTATTGAATTAATCTGATTGCGATTGGATATTTGTATGCTTCACCCTTGCTAGCAGCCATCGCAGCCATTATACAAAATATCAAGTTAACAACCCAGACGACCGGATATAGGATAAAACCAATCCCGATGAAGGATAGAATTGCACAGGCAACCCAAGCAATTACTACCGTAATCTGAAAATTTAGAGCCTCTTTAGACTGTGAATAAGCAAACGGCTTGTCTTTTGCTGTTAGATAGATGATGAGTGGACCAATAAAACCAATCACTATTCCCAGAATGTGGGCAATCATTGCCAAATTGTTCTCATCGCTTTTTTGCTCCGCCATAACTTCTCCCTTTCTTTTACTACTTTCTTGTAGTAAAGATTAAACTTACTTTTTATGTTTAAAATTTTACCTCAACGTTTTTCTTCTCGCTCACATCATCCAGTTGAAACAGTTCTTTCTTCTTATAGTTAAACATGCCAGCGATAATATTGGAAGGAAAGCTTTCTATTGAAATGTTAAGGTCTCGAACGTTGCCGTTGTAGAACCTTCGTGCGGCCTGAATTTTGTCTTCAGTATCAGTGATCTCTCTTTGAAGCTCGACAAAATTTTCATTTGCTTTCAAATTAGGATAATTCTCGGCAACAGCAAAAACTGATTTCAAAGCTTCGGTTATTTGATTTTCTGCTTTTGCTTTTGCTTCTAGAGTTTTGGAGGAAATTGCCTCTGTCCTGGCTTTTGTTACCTTTTCAAACAACTCTTTTTCGTGCTTTGCATAGCCCTTAACCGTCTCAACCAAGTTTGGAATTAAATCATGGCGTCTTTTTAACTGAACATCGATATCGCTCCAGGCTTCGTCTGTGCGATTTTTAAGACTGACTAAACGGTTAAAAATTGAAATTATAGCAATAACAATCACTGCGAGAGCGATGATAATAATCCAACCTACAGCACCCATATAACTCCTTGATTTATAAACTCGATAAATAATATATCAAAAGATTTCCAACGACCTTCCCTTGGGTATCTGTTTTGTCCTCCAACACGCCGGACAACTTGAAAGTATTTCCATCGGATACATAACCATAATAGTATTTTGGATCCTGCGGGTCAATAGGCAATGTTCGTATATATGTCGGAACCAGGGCATTGAAGAGCGCGCCGCTTTGATCTGAAATTTTAGCAGTCCCGGTAATTTGAGGATATCTTCCGCTTGCAGAATGATAAGTTTCAAGCGCCTGGGCAATATTGGCCAGATCCGATTTTCTCTGGCTGTCTCTGCCTTTCTCGGTCTCAAGGTTGACGTTAGTTGAATTTGTTGCTGGAGCATAGGGCACCGAAGCGGTTGGGATTGAATATTCCCCGCTGGCTTCATTATAATCCGAGAAATTCAGTGTTGAATCAATTCTGGTTACGGCAGATTGGCTACCGGGGATAATTTTTAGCTCGATTTTATAAATCAAATGATCTTTTATACCGAGCCAATAATCAATGTCAAACGAACTTATTCCCGAACTTTCGATTCCAAAATTATTGAGTGAATTACCGACTGAAACTTTCCCTGTATAGTGGAAACATCGAACTCCGCCGATCTTTTCGCTGCCAGATCTTTGACCAACAATCGAAAAGTCGGACGATGAAAAACTATTGCCAAAAAAGTTTTCCTTTGCCTTGCCTTCAAAAGATGATTTTAGATCTATTTTTGTCCAACCGGTTTTAACCGTGCTGTTGTAAACAATATCACTCGAAGTTTTGACAAATAAATTACTATCGGAATTTATTAAAGAGATTGATGAATTTTGACTTTTGTTTGATTTGACTTTAATGTCTGCTCCGCTAACTGTATCCGTTATCGCCGAGCTAATTTCTAACTCAAGTTCCTCAACAGTAGTCGTGGCAGAAGTAGTTGATGTTCCCGCTCCCGAAGTAGAGCTGCTCGAAGTTCCGGAGGTGTCACTGGTAACAGAGCTACTATCGACTATAGGATCAGTGGTTGTTGTATCATCAGTTGATTCCTCAAAAACCCCCTCTGTTTGACTTTCTGTCGCTGCCAACGTCGCTAATATCTTTTTTCCCACAGATTCATCTTTAAACACTACAGCGGGAAAAACCGAGGAAGCAACAATCGGCGAGATTATCTCTGATTTAACTCCTTTATTAACAGTCAGTTCTGCGCTGCCTTCAACTTTAAAATTTTGTTCCGATTTGACTTTGGCTGCAGACATCAAAAAAGCATTTTCGGCATTTGCCGGCAGTCCGTCCCACAAAGCTTCAAGATGGACCGCGCCATATACCTTCTCCAACCCTAAAGAGATTAGCCCGTATTCAGTTAGAAAAATGCTTCCGGAAAACAATATTAAAATACCAACGGCAGCAGCAATGATATAGCCCGTGGTTTTGCTTGGCTTTGGCAGAGACGGGTTAGTTTTTGGAGCTTGATTTTGAACATGGGGGGCTGGCTGAATCGGTTTTTGATTATTTTCGACTAAAGGAACTTGTTGTTTTGGAGGAGATGTGGGTTTGGGGGAAACGACAGATTGAACCGGAATAGATCTCGGAACTGTTTGTGATGGCTGAACGGATGGTGCTGAAGGCTTCTGAATATCCGCTTGTTGGCCATAGACTGATTGCCAAAAATTCTCGCTTGATTCCTGGGGTTTGGCTTGTGTTTGAATCGGAACTTGCTGCGGTGTAGACGCTGCCTCGGTTGGCTTCGGAGTAATAAGTTCTGTTACTCCTGCCGCCTTAGATGCGTCGATTTTAACACCGACTTTTTCTTCGGTATCAACAGGAACTTTTAGACTTGCAGGCTGGGCATTTTCTTGGCTCTCAGTCGCAGGAGCTGTTCCTGTTGTTTGCTTAACTTTAGCATCAAGATCACCAACAACAGTTGGCGCCGTTTTTTCTGGTTTTTCATTTTCTGGTAGTGGCTCATCCCAAGGAGAGCCGGCCGTCTGATCCACTTCTCCCTCCTCTAACATAATTCTATCTCATAAGCGGATTATTTTCTAGCTTTAGTCTCTGCAGTAACGTTCACTTTTACTTGTAATTGATCACCAGTTTTGAATATTAGAGTAATAATGTGATCACCTGTAACCTTTATTGCTTCGCTGGGTTCAATCGAGGCAATTTTGAGCCCTAGTTTTTTTTCAGCTTGGCTTATAATCTCTTTTGAGCTGATGCTACCAAATAGTTTGCCCTCTTTTGAAGCCTTGCTTTTAAAACTTAAAGTTAAATTATCGGATTTTGCAATGATTGATCTAATTTTATCCGATTCACTCCTCGATTTTAGTTCTTCCGATTCTTTGCTGGATTTTAACGCCTGGGCATCAGCCGAATCGAAAGCGATGGCTAAATTCTTCGGGAAAAGAAAATTCCTGGCAAAACCTGGTTTAACCTCTTTTTCATCACCTTTTTGACCAATATTTTTGATATCTGCCGTTAAAACAACCTTCATATGTCCTCACTATTATTTTAATTTAGAGATAATTTCGCTTTTAGCTTTTTCTAGTTGGATGTCTGTTCCTTGTAATTTGTCTTGTTCGGTCAAGCTGATTGTTATATCGGGCGACAGGCCGATTTGATTAATTTCGCTTCCCGCGGGCGTCAACCATTTTGCAATAGTTACTTTGAGAGCTGCCCCGCCGGTTAGGGGTTCCAATTGCTGGACGCTGCCTTTTCCAAATGTCTTTTCTCCGATGATTTCAGCCCTATGGTTGTCTTTCATTGCTCCGGCTACAATCTCTGCGGCGGAGGCGCTGCCATTGTTGACCAAAATTACAATCGGCAAGTTCGGCACCGATGTTTCATTGTTGGCTTTATATTCGGTTATTTGTCCATTCTTGTCAACTTCCTTTAAGACAACGGCTCCTTTTTTCAAAAAGAGATTTGAAAAACTAACCGAAGTATCCAAATATCCGCCAGGGTTATTTCTTAAATCAATTATTATGCCTTCAGCTCCGGCCGATTTCATTTCCCCAACATATTTATTCGCCAGCGCCATTGTATCATCACCGAATTGGCTGACTTTAAGAACGGCTATCTTTTTGCCGGATATTGTCTCAAGTTTATAAGACACGCTATCAACTTTAATGCTGGCCCTGACGACTTTTATTTCGATCGCGTCTTGTTGGTTTACGTGCCTGATTTTTAGCTTTACCTCCGTGCCGGCTTTGCCCCGAATCTTCCTCACCGCTGTATCAATCGCCATTTTCTCCGTCGATTGGCCATCAATTTCCAAAATTATATCTTTCGGTTTTATCCCGGCTTGTTCTGCCGGAGATCCGGAGAGTGGAGAAATAACAACGATTTGACCATTTTCATCCGTCAATTCAGCACCAATTCCATCAAATTTTCCCGATAAATCGGAGGCCAAATCTTCGTTATCCTGCGGCCTCAAGAAAACCGTATATGGGTCGCCTAAGGAGGCAACCATACCAGAAACTGCCCCGTAGAACATCTCCTTGGAATCGGATTTCCCTATATATAATTCTCTTGCTTTATTCCAGGTCTGCCAGAATAATCCAAAATCGATGGATTCCTGACTACCATCGGCATTGATAATATCGCTTGGGGCATTTTTTATCCGACCATACTTTGAGCCATAGCCATAACCGGAATAAAAAGCTAAAAATAATACTCCGAGAGCGAATATTATTTTTAGCACCAATTTGTTATATTTGATCTTTTTCAATTTTCAAAATTAATAAATGTAACTGTAAGATCCCCAGCTGCCGGGATTGATATTATACCGGATACCGCCATTGTGTTCGTACGACCAATTATACTCGGAAACATCAATGGTGCCATTATCATGGACAGCTTCAACAATCGCTACATGGCCCCATTGGTCTCCCGAATAAAGCGGGCCATACCAAAACACGATTGCTCCAACTCGTGGAGTATTTGAAACCGAATAGCCCAAAGTTCTGGCAATCTCTGGCCAATATCTAGCGCTGCCTCTTCCCGGTTGCGTATTCGTCCAGTGTTTACCCAGCCTAGCATTCCAGTACCAAGCGGCATAGCCCGTACATTCCGATTGGTAAAAATTCCACGGGTCAATAACATAAACACCAGGCGGCTGCTTATATGGGTAACCCAAGTTACCCATAGTTCCAGACGAAGAAGCACGCCTTTCAGCATAAATTTGAGCTGAAATATAACTGATATCACTTTTGAGTTTTTCAACCAGAGCCAAATATTGTTGCTGTTCCGAAGTGGTCATATTAAGCATACTGGTTTTGAAGCTTTTTTGATCAACAACTGTTTGTCTGTAGCTGGACTGCTGTTTCTGTAAATCCAGAAGGCCTACTTTCTGCTTTTCCTGATCAGCCTTTTTGCCATTTAACTCGCTCTTGAGATTATTAATCTTAGCTATTGTAGAAGTTAATTGTTGCTTCACCGAGTCATAATATTGCTGTTTTGAAACCACTTCCGAGATATTGTTAGAACCAACGACCACATTTAGGAGCCCTCCTTCACCATCCATATACCATTCTGAAATTACCTTGGAAAGTTTATCTTTTTCCTTAGTTAAATTCTGTTCCTCTGTCGCAATTTGAGCGCTTAATGCGGTGATTGTCGCTTCAGTTTGGTCAATTTGACCGGTTGTTTGATTCAGGGCAGAGGTCGTCTGGTTAATTTGGCTGTCGACTTGAGCAATTTGCTGCTTCATCTGTGCTGCCTCAGCCGCCTTTTGGTTTGCCAATGCCTGAGCCTGAGCCTGTTGTTCCAGAAGTTTTTGCCGCTGTATTTCTTTTGCAGTCAAAGCAAAAACCGGTGAAGCGGAAAATATTATCGAAAAGAGGGCAACTATTGTCAGAAATTTTTTGATTTTGTCTGTCATTTTTTTTCGCTACTCATTAAATATTTCTTGGCTGCCATTAACGAACACAGGGCCCCAAGAACGATGCCGATAATTATCTGCATACCTATTATAAGCCATAAGTTGACTTCAAGCGAGTCTTTCAAATCTTGAACTTCCAAATAATTTTGGGCGAAAGGTATCGAGAATTTAAAGAAAAAATAGAAAATTACAACTGCAATGATCGCTCCGGAAAGTCCATAAGAAATGCCCTCGACGACAAACGGCCCTCGAACGAAGTAATCCGAAGCACCGACCAGTTTCATTATCTCAATTTCATCGGAACGGCTATAAATAGTTAATCTTAAAGTGTTATAAACGATCAGAATTGAAATCAAGACAAATAGCAGCGATAATGACCAGCCGACGACCTTAACAAATTTGGTGATCTTAACCAACCTCTCAACTAAATTTTTAGTTTGTTCATAACTGATCTTTTCAATCAGGGGCGCATAATCTTCACTGTTCACATAGTCGGCCAAAGTTTTTATTTCCTCCGGCAAATTTGTTTTAACCTCAAAACTCCTGGGCAGTGGATTTTCAGTTTCAGAGATTACCGTTGCCAGATCCTGGTTGTCCGCATGATTCGTTTTCCAACGCTCCAAAGCTTCGTCTTTAGAAACAAACTTTATACTTTTCGTTTCTAAACGAGACCCGATTATATCTTTTAATGCGTTGATTTGGTCTTCTGACGCAGAATCTTTTAAATATACGACCAAATCGACTTTATCTCTAAGAATTGCTGCCGTTCTGTTTGCGACTGAAGTGGCAAAAGCAAACACTGAAATAATAAACAAAGCCAAAACAATGATGATAGTTGTTGCCAAAGTCAACAATCTATTTCTCCAGAAAGACAGGAGACCCATCCGGAAAACTCTGCCAGTCGTTACCATAAAATTTGAAGAGTTGTCTTGCATGTTGAAAATTATAAATGATAAGTAAAAAGTAAAAAATTATTGGATGTTCCCTCTGGATTTGATTTTGACTTTTTACTTGTAACTTTTAACTTTTAACTTAAAGAATATATTTACCGTTTTCACGGTCATCGATTATTTTCCCGTCCTTCATTGTGACCACTCTTTTATGTATTGCATCAACAATTTCTTTATCATGGGTTGCCAGAAGCACAATTGTACCTTGTGAATTGATTTTGAATAGAAGCTCGACTATTTCCCAGGAATTGACCGGGTCAAGATTTCCTGTCGGTTCATCGGCTATCAGTAACTTGGGTTGATGTACTAAAGCTCGAGCGATCGAAACTCTTTGTTTTTCGCCTCCGGAGAGTTCTTCAACCAGTGCGTCTAATCTCTGCTCCAAACCAACAAGTGTTAACATTTCTCTGACACGCTTTTTTATCGTACTGCTGGAAACACCGGCCACTTCGAGAGCAAAAGCCACATTTTCATAAACTGTCTTCTTTGACAGCAGTTTAAAATCTTGGAATATCACTCCAACCTTGCGCCGGTAGTATGGCAGTTCGCGTCTTTTAAGTTGAAATATATCTCGGTCGGCAACTAAAATTCTACCGCTAGTAGGTGACTCCTCACGAATAAGCATTTTGATTAAAGTCGACTTTCCCGCCCCCGACGGCCCGACCAAAGCAACAAATTCGCCTTTTTTAATCTTAAAATTAATGTCTTCGCAGGCGACTATTCCCTTGCCATATTTTTTTGTTACGTGCTGAAATTCAATCATATTTCTTCAATAATGGATAACTAATGTTCTAATGACTAATAACTAATGTTCGCATTATTCGCTATTGGTTATTCGGACATTCGTCATTCATTCTTGTTATATCAGCGTACTAATATCAATGCCGCTCATTTCTGCCGGTTTTTCAACTCCCATTAGAAATAATACAGTCGGGGCAATGTCGGCAAGAATTCCTGTTGTCGGATTACTCGAATATTCAACCAGAGAATCTTTAGTAAAAGCATTCCCGCCCTGAAGAGTGAATGGCTTGGCTTGAAGATCGGCAACGACTAAGGGAACGGGACTTCCGGTGTGTTCTTTATTTATTTCTTTATTGCTAGGGTTAATCATTAGCTCGCAGTTTCCATGATCGGCGGAAATTAAGACCGTATAACCCGCAACTGACGCCTTGGTCATAATATCTTTCAGACAGCTGTCAACCGCTTCGACTGCCGCCACTGTTGCAGCTAAATCACCGGTATGACCAACCATATCGCCATTGGCAAAATTAGAAACGATAAAATCAGAACCGGCTTGTATCTCCTCAATAATTCTATCTTTAATTAAGTCTGATGACATCGCCGGTGTTTGTGAATAATTCTCTACTCGAGGAGAAGGAATTAGAATTTGCTTTTCGTTCGGATGAGGCTTTTCCTCTCCGCCATTGAAAAAATAGGTCACATGAGCATATTTCTCCGTTTCGGCAATATGCGACTGCTTTAAGCCGACATTTTCAATTACATCGGCCAAAACATTGTCCATATCAAGCGGCGGGAACAACTCTTTAGTCTTCTGAGTGTTAGAGTATCTGGTCATTGAAAGAAGCGCCAAATTCGAAATTGTTTGACGCTGGAACTCGGCAAAACTCGGATTTTCAAATGCGTCTATTATTTGCCGCATTCTATCTGCCCTAAAGTTAAAAAACATGACGCCATCACCCGGTTTGATTAAACCGTTGGCATCGATTAAACAGGCCCCAATTTTTTCATCGTCCGAACCTGCACGATAATAGGCTTCGAGTGCTTCGTCTGCCGAGTTATACTTATCACCCTGGCCGGCAACCCAAAGTTTGTAAGCCTTCTCCGTTCTTTCATAGTGTTTGTCTCTATCCATAGCATAGAAACGGCCAATTATTGTCGCAATTTTACCGACTCCAAACTCTTTAATCTTTTCCGAGATCAATTTTACATCACTTTGAGCAACTCTCGGAGCCGTATCTCGACCGTCAGTAATCATGTGGATATATACGTGATCAACATTTTGGTCTGCGGCGAATTTCAAGAGTGAAAACATATGATTAATGCTGGAATGGACGCTACCATAAGAGCAGAGACCGACAAGATGCAGACTGCTACTACCAGACCTAACATGATTAATCATATTTAAGAGAGACTGATTTTTTGCAAAATCATCTTTTTCTATCGCCTGATCAATTCTCGGCAAACTTTCCCAAACAACTCGTCCGGAACCGATGTTTAGATGCCCAACTTCAGAATTTCCGGACTCGCCAGCAGTAATGCCGACATCTATTCCAGATGCCGAGAGAGAAGTCTTCGGATAATTGCCATAAATCCAATCGAGATTCGGCGTTTTTGCCAAATAGGTAGCATTACCTTCTGTCAAAGGTGAGAGTCCCCATCCGTCTAAAATTACAAGCAGAACTTTCTTCAAGCCCCTCCATTTCAATACATGAATTATGAATTTGGAATTACGAATTACGAATTACGAACCGAAAAGATTCATGATTCATTATTCATGATTCATTATTCTTTTTTGATTATACCATAGCCAATCAAAACATGTCCAAAAGAATTACAGTTACTGGATTGAAACATAAACCAAAAACACCACCCTGACGGTCGATGCTTTTTTGCCGATTTCATAATTTTTTGAGCACGAAAATAATATTATTTCGTTTTTTCCAACTCCAATAACCTTTTGGCATATTTCTCTTGAGAAAGCTGATAAATACAATAAATTTGAACCTGATTACCATTACTGTTGAATGGGATAAACGCAATAATATTAAACAAGTCTTTTATGAAATCTCCATGATCTTTAGTCAAAACTAACATTTTATCTCCGAATTGAAGACCGAGAGACGCCAAAAACAAGTCAGTGACTCCAAGACGTTGTGCATCGGAACGATAAGCATACTTCAATTTTTCCACTGACTCCTCAAGAAGCTTGGATGGATAATAAAAATCTATGGTTTTGTTAAAAAAATCCTCAGCGTCTCGAAAACCTTTCAAAGTTGAAAATCCTTTGGAAAATTCTAAATAATTTAAGTATGTAGTGGTCAAAGTAATGTTTTTCTTTTTGAGAAACACAAAAAAATCCTGGAATTTATCAGGATTATGAAACGCATCAATAAAAACGCACGTATCTAGCGCCAGGTGAACGAAATCAGGTATATCATTCTCGCCGTTCAGAACTTGGATTTGCATCTTCTTTCTCTTTCCAAGATTTTTTCAATTCCTTCGCCGAAGACCTAAATGCAGTAGGGGTAAAATCTGATCGACTATCTTCAGAGCTCTTACTCGCAAAGAACTTCAAGGATTCTCCCAAAACTCTTGTCTCAATTTTTGCCACCTCTATGTTTGTCATACTTCAATTATACAACAATCAAATAATGGTGCAACTTTACTTTCCACAACACTTTTTGTACTTCTTGCCGGATCCACAGGGGCAGGGGTCGTTGCGGCCGGGCTTATTTGATGATTTTATTTGAGTTGCGGTGCCGTCGGAATTATCCATCCGATCAAAAACCGATTTACCTTTTTGCCTGATAGAAGTCGTAATCCCCTGATTAGATTGCGGTGCCTGCGTAATATCTTTTTCAATTTCTTCCATTTGTATTTCACCAATTTCATCCGCATCTGGTGATTGGTATTCGAGCGGCCGTTCGGGGGTGCTAGCAACTGGTTGTGGCCGATTAATCTCAACTCGATAAATAGTTTTTACAACTCCAGTGTTTATGGCCGAGAGCAGATCCTGAAACAGACGGTATGATTCCTGTTTGTAAGCTACTAACGGATCAGTTTGCGCGTAACCTTGCAGGCCGATACCGGTTCGCAGCTCTTCCATAGTTGTTAAATGTTCAACCCAAAGCATGTCAATTGTTCGCAGGTAAACCGCCTTTTCGACTTCACGCATCATTTCTTGACCAAACATTTTTTCTCGTTTTTCGTAGATCTCCATCGATTGCTTAACAACAGCGTCAAGTGAAAAATCTTTAATCTGATTTTCACCAAAGATTGCATCTATTTCGACTCGAATTTTTTCCGGCTCAGACGCCAAAGCGCTAAAAATCCCCGTAGTTTCCTCCTCTACCATCTGTAAAATGTCTGCTTTTAGACTTGATTCTTTATCATCAACCGCTGATTCCAAAATCTTTCTTCTTTTGCCATAAATATACTTTCGGTGAGAATTCATCACGTCGTCGTATTCAACTAAATGTTTGCGAATATCGAAATTGTGGCCCTCGACTTTTTTCTGTGCTGATTCGATCGAGCGTGAGATCATTTTGTTTTCAATCGGCACGTCTTCCGGAAGACCAAGCCGTTCCATAATCCCTTTTAGCCGATCACCGCCAAAAATTCGCATCAAATCATCATCCATTGAAACATAAAACTGCGAAGATCCTGGATCACCCTGTCGTCCGGCTCGTCCACGAAGCTGGTTGTCAATTCGCCGTGATTCGTGGCGCTCAGTACCGATTACATGAAGTCCACCCAATTTTGCCACTCCTTCTCCAAGCTTGATGTCAGTTCCACGACCGGCCATATTGGTGGCGACAGTTACCGCACCCTGCTGCCCGGCTTTAACAATAATTTTTGCTTCACGTTCATGATTTTTGGCGTTTAATACTTCATGTTTGATGCCGGCCTTTTTCAGAGCTTTTGACAGTTGTTCATTTTTCGAGACCGAAACGGTGCCACAAAGCACAGGCTGGCCTTTTTCTTGGCGCTCTTTGATATCAGCGATCAAAGCATCAATTTTTCCGGCATAACTTTTATAAATTTTATCGGAGCCGTCCGCGCGAACCATCGGTTTGTTGGTCGGAATTTCGGTCACGTCAAGTTTATAAATTTTGTAAAATTCTTCGGCCTCGGTCGCCGCCGTTCCAGTCATGCCGGCGAGCTTGTGATATAGGCGGAATAAATTCTGAAAAGAAATTGTCGCCATCGTTTGCGATTCTCGCTTAACCTCGACATTTTCTTTTGCTTCGATTGCCTGATGCAACCCTTCCGAATATCGCCGCCCCGGCATTAGACGGCCGGTAAATTCATCAACGATAAGAATTTCTCCGTCTTTGACGACATAATCTTTATCCCGTTTGAAAATTGCGTGAGCTTTCAGCGCCTCTTCCAAATGATGAACCAGCTCGATAGTTTCGGCGGCATAAACATTGGGAATTCCAAGCATTCCTTCGAGTTTTTTAATCCCAGCGTCGGTAATCATTACCGCCCGGTCTTTTTCATCAACTGTATAATCGTCCTCTTTTTTCAGGCGGGGGACCAATGCAGCAAACTTCTGGTAGAGAGATGCCGATTCCTCTGCCGGAGCGGAAATGATTAACGGCGTTCGGGCTTCATCGATCAAGATTGAGTCAACCTCATCGACAATGGCATAATGGAGTTCGCGCTGGACGCACATTTCCAGATTTGGCGCCATGTTGTCGCGAAGATAATCAAAACCGAATTCGTTGTTGGTGCCGTAGGTGATGTCGCAGGCATAGGCATCTTTTCGCGAGCACGGTTCCAAGTTTGATCCGTCAGCTTCTGAATAATGTTTATAATCTTTATTTTTCTTGAAGCGATAAGAAATTTGCTGATTTTGGATTACACCGACCGAGAGCCCCAAGAAATTGTAGATTTCGCCCATTCCTTCGCCCTGGCTCTTGGAAAGGTAGTCGTTAACAGTAACCAGGTGGACTCCGCGACCAGTTAAGGCATTTAAATAGAGCGGCAGTGTTGCAACAAGAGTTTTTCCTTCACCGGTTTTCATTTCCGCAATCTGGCCGGAGTGGAGGACTGCCCCACCAATTAACTGAACATCGAAGTGCCGCTCGCCCCAAACTCTTCGCGATACTTCGCGAACCACGGCAAACGCCTCGGGTTTGATGTCTTCAAGTATTTTTTCTATTTCTTCTAAATCCTCTTTACCCTCTAGCATCTTCTTAAATTTTTCCGTATATTCTTTGAGTTCTTTGTCTGATTTCTTTTTTAGTTCTTCTTCGAAGCCGTTTGCGGCATCCAAAAACCTGCGATAGCGGTTAACTACCTTCTGTGACGAATCAGAAAAAAATTTGGAAAAGATACCCATATTTTGATCTTAGTCTATCACGAATAGCCGACTTTCTCAATCCTCGGCCAGCCGTGAACCCAGAAATTCACTCTCAAAATATTAATAACAAAAACACGGTATACTTGATGTATTAGAGTTCGTTCTCAAACAAAAACTAATACAAAAAGGAGATTACCGTGTTT